>Ga0272441_10014459_pt1 | contig 11193 bp, 3 predicted proteins | sample SSMProp6N_FD_193582 | JGI IMG/M metagenome (GOLD analysis project Ga0272441, IMG submission 193582) | Marine sediment archaeal communities from Little Sippewissett salt marsh, Falmouth, MA, United States - SSM-Prop-6N | ecosystem: Environmental > Aquatic > Marine > Wetlands > Sediment ... | reverse complement strand
GGCGGTGATCGTCTACTTCGGCTTCGAGATTGATGATTCGGTGCAGGCCTTCAAGAACCACCCGTGGGAGATGCTGGGTGGCGACCCGCGCCTGAGGCATTATGTGGAGCGCCGTTACTACGGTCCGGCGAGGTATGATCGGGCCAAGCCCAGCCGGAAGACCTACGGTTCGGACCGCAGCGGGCCGGAGATGGAGCGGATTCTGGCCGGCATGGAGAAGCTGCTCATCGACTACGACATCGACGGCTTCTATCTGGACGGCACGCAACTGCCCACCGGCAGCCTGCGGCGCGCCAGAGAGTTGATGAAGCGCATGAGGTACCTGGTGGACACCCACTCAACCCGAGGGATCATCTACGCCCACACTTCCAGCCGCAACAACATCGCCGTCAACGCATTTGGCGATGTGGTGTACAACGGTGAACAACTGCGCGCCATCCGCGAATTGAAGAGCCGCGACTCGATCGTGGGCGCCATCCCCACGGACTACACGCTGCTTCTGATGAACGGCACTCCGTGGGGTGTGCCCCATGATCTTTGTGAGGGCCAACCGGCCTTCGCCGACCTGGCCCAGGTCCTAAACGTGGGCGTCAATACCTACCAGTGGCGCGAGGACTACTGGCCACTGCAAAAGGTGTGGGTTGAGGCAGACCTTTGGCATGCCGCTTACACGCCGCCGCAGGAGATCGCCCCGCGCTGGAAGGACTGTCCCAGCGGTGTGTTTGCGTCCCACTTCCTGTCCGGCGACAAGCTGCACACGGTGCTTGTGTATAATGGGCAGTCCGGCGCATTGGAGCTGGATCTGCCCGCCCGACAGGTGCTGGGCCTGGATGAGAACGCGACGGTGGGCATGCCCCGAGTCGCCTTCTGCCGAGAGAAGTTGACCTGGCAGGCCCGGGAAGACACCTGGCACGGCATCGTGCCGGCCGGGCAGATGGTAATCCTGCAGATGCAGGAGCAGTGAGACCGACCCAAAACATGACTCGACGAAGCTGATGCTTCCTTTCCCCGAGGTGGATCCTGATGACCCGCCATCGAAGCACCGGCCGGCCCGGCGTTGCGCCCGTGTTATGTCTGGCCGTCTTGCTCTTCCAACTGACCCTTGCCTCACAAGCCAAGACCCCCGCGGACCTGCGGCCGATCATCGACCGTTACAAGCAAGAGACCGGCGCCGAGCGGCGGCTGGACCTGGCCTATGAGGCCCTGGACAAGTACGCCTACGTGCCCCAGAAGTCGGTCCTCGACCCGCCCGACCGCACCGTGATGAGCGATATGAAGCGCCTGGCCATTTTCGACGCATTGGGCGGCAACAACTACGTGGCTCTGGTGGGGGGGATCGGGAGCACGGGCAACTGGCTGATGAAGACGAGGATGAAGGATGATTACACCGGGCCAGAGGTCCCGCGGCTGAAGTACCAGGGCTATTATATGGAGGGCCTCAGCGATCTGGACTTCGCGGTGATGGGCGCCGCGGCGTACGCCTTCACGGGGGAGCTTTACCGTGTTTTCGCCCGGGGCCGAGGCGACACGCAACTGACCCGGGGGGAGTTGGACAAGCTCGAGATAAGCTTCCTGTCCGACGAGCAGATCACCGATGTGTCGCCCGGCGGCGATGGGCTCAAGTTCTGGAAGCAGATGATGGACCTGAGCCGGTCGTCCTACCACCCGGAGAAGTACCTGACCAAGGGCGGCAAAGCCCTGTATTGCGTCGAGCACCTGCAAATGAGGGGCGCGGCCGTCGAGAAGGCCAGGGCCATGTGGTTTCGCGACTGGACCCGGGCCGCCGCCCAGACGATCCCTCCGTTCACCGCCCAGTACCTGTACGGCGGCTCCTGCGACATGGACTACTTCGCGCGTCACGCCCTCGAGAAGACCGACCAGGAGAAGCTGAAGACCGTCCTGCAGGTGGCCAAGTATCTCAAGCGACAGGCGTGGATGCTGGATCAGACCGTCCAGAACGTGGGCGGGCTGCCCGACGGGTTGGTGATCGACCCGAAGCGAGTGGCGCAGTTCGTCGACCGGGCCAAACTGCTCAACGCCCTGTGCGACGCGGCGGTGGATGATGAGGTCTGGAAGGGCCCGGCCTTCAGCGTGTTCCGCAGGGCCGCGCTCGAACAGGCCTCACAGGTGTGTCTGGGGGGCCACAATCTGGCGCGAGACATGGGCTGGGACCTGGTGTGGAAGGCGGAGCGCAATGAGCTCACACAAGCCCAGGGACTCGTGCTCGAGGAGATAGCCTACGACCTGAGGACGGTCCACGAGCAGAGGTATCGAGACCGCAAGCCCGGCTGGTACGATGTGGTCGTCAAGACGGACACCGTGGCCCTGCTGGAAGCGATCGACCAGGTGAAGCCGCGTCTGGACGTGGTGCTGGCGGATGCGCGCTCGAGGATGCCCGCAGACCCTGAGCTCGCCGAGGCCGAGATCGGCCCGCTCGCGCCGCCGCCGGTGGCGGCGCTCCAACTGGGTGATCCCACGATGACGCCCTCGAGGGTCACCGCCGGCGCGAAGGTGACCTTCAGCGTCCAAGGCAAGTTGCAGGGCCTTCTGGAAGGGCCCGACACAGGGCCGCCGGCCATCACGCCCGATCAGCTCAAAGCCATGCAGGAGTTGAGTTTCTGGTCGTGGCGCGCGGCGCGCGCACGGATGCAGATTCAACACCTGCTGCTCACGGAGCGCAAGAACGCCCTGATGCGCGAGCCCAAGGAGCGGGTCTACGTCTCCCCGTACGAGATCCGCGAGCTGGCCCAGGAGCTCAAGGAGTGCGAGGAGTCCGTGGCGTTGTGGTCCGACAGCCTTGGTGCGAAGGCCCCGACGTCGCAGACCGGCCGCTACCGGCCCAATCTGCGTCCGGCGGCTACCCTCGCCGCACCCGAGGACTACCTCAAGGCCCTGCAGGATACCTGCGAGCAGGCGACGACCGCCCTGGACGACCTCCATGCAAAGGGCGAGAGGCTCTCGAAGCTTGCCGAGAAGGTCTCAAAGGACCCCCGCGCACAGGAGGCGGGAGTTGGGCAGCAACTCGCCGCGGCTCGCAAGCGCCTTGACGCAATGCTCAAGCAGTCAAAGCCCCAGGTCGAGCGGACCAAGGCCCTCCTGGGCCAGGTCACCAAGTACACGGGCTACGCCGGCGATGTGAAGAAGGCCTTCTCCGGCGACATTGGCCTGCTGACCCAGAAGGCCGGCGAGCTTGAGGAGTACCTGTTCAGCCTGGCTGATGAGGCCCAGACCTCGGCCATGGAGGCCCAGAAGCTGCAGAACGCCCTGTCGGACGGCATCGGGCTGTTCCGCCGTTGCTCGGCCTCGGTGCCGGGTGGCGACCGCTTCGGTCTGCGCAAGGAGCTCGTGGGCCAGGTACGGGTCTGGGACAGTGAAAAGAATGAGCTGATGCTCAACAAGATCCCCCAGTTGCAGGAGCGCGCGCAATGGCTGAACCGGGGCGCCTGGGCGGCCAAGTCCGTGCGGGTAGCTCTCAAGACCCTCAACATCGTCCAGGAATATCGCGCCACCCGCGCTGCGCTGGACAAGAGCCTGCGCATGACGGGCGAGACCAAGACCGCGGTGATGGCTCTGAAGGCCTGTGGGGACATCATCGCGGCGGGCGCCGACTATATCCCGATCCCCGTTCTGCGGCAGACCATCAAGGACTACGCAAGCCTGCTGAGCAGCGCCAATGAGTGGAGCTTGGCCTTCGCCAAGATGCTCGATCAGCAACGTCAGGGCCTGGGGTTCGATGTGTTCCCCGCCCCGGCGGCCATCAAGGCGCTGATCAAGAGCAGCGGCCGGTCGGATCCCGCGTACTTCCATCGGGACGAGGGCAACTTCGCCAAGACCAACGACCTGATGGTGATCGCCTACACCACGCGCCCGGCCGATGAGGAGGGCGAGGCCTGGCTCATCTGGGCGCCCGACCGGGAGGATGGTTACCTGCACTTGAGCGACAAGGGGGCCGCCGACCACAGCTTCAAGCAGGCGTCCCTGCTGGCCGCTCGCTATCGCAGGCTCTACAAGCGTCCCATCACGGTCGAGGAGATGAAGGACTTGCTCACCACGGGTCAAACCGTGCGCGGCGTGTTCCTACGCGAGACGATCAAGGCCAAGCAGGTTACGGACCGCGGGAAATGGGCCCTGTACACCGAGGCGGCCGCGGAGTACATCGCCAGCACCGTGAGCAGAAGGCAGTTCACCCCCGAGGAGTTGGCACGCTACCGCGGGATGATGGCGCTTGCGGCCGAGCGGATCGGGAAGGCCGGCTTCCTGGTCCGGGATGATGATGTGCGCAAGATCCTTGAGCCGGTGAAGCTGCAGCCCACCCTCACGGGTTGGTGGGACGCGGTCTTCTCCGTGGTCAACCCCGCTGCGGAGGCCTGGGACTGGCTCAATGACGGAGAGAAGCAGCGGGTACAGCAGGGCACGGAGCAGGTCATCCGTGGCAAGGAGCAGGCCCGGGCGCGCGCGCGGCAGAGGCTATGGGCCCACGCTAAGCTCACCAGCCCGGCGGCGGGCCTGCATGTGAAGGACATCCGCGTGCGCGTCGAGCATGCTCTCGTGGGTCCCGGGGAGACGCTCGAGCACACAATGACCGTCCGGCCGGATGGCCTGAACTTCCGCGCCGAATGGTCCACGGAGCTGCCCGAGAAACTCAAGGGAAGCCCCGTCTATCTGTGCAAGGCGCGCATCGTGGGGGCCGAAGCAGCCTATGACGAGTGCGAGCTGCCCATCAGCGCGCCCGCCGGAGACTGGATCATCATCAAGACCGGCAACAACACGATACGGGTGGGGCGCACGGCCGATCTGGAGCGCACCTGGGTGTCCAGAGAGGTCTTGTGGGCGGGATTGAGCGATGACCCGATCAAAGCCGAGCAACTCGAGGGCACCGACGAATACGGCACCATGGGCGAAGCCCTCGACGCCATCATCGATGCCGCGGACCCGGGCGGGCCCATGGGCACCAAGCAGATCTTCTGGCGATGGTTCCCCCAGAACAACCCCAAGCGCGTGGCCATGGCGCGGATCAAGGGCCAGGACTACATTCTGCACGCCTTCGCCGACAAGGTCATGCTGGCCACCGAGACCCGGGGGGTGCAGTTCGGCCGCATCTGGTACTTCCCGGCCGAAGAAGAAAAGTGGCTGTGGGACCGCGGCGTCAAGCCATATGTGCCGCTCGAGAACGTCTACCTGCTGCATCTGACGGGACAGGGAACGCGCAACGGCTACCAGAAGCTGGATAGCTGGAAACTGATGTCCGAGCGGCCCAATGCTGAGGGGAAGGTGAAGATACCGGACCCGTACTGGCTGGGCTCGGTGTACATCACCGATGTGGATCAGACCATCGGACCTTTCAGTGACAGTCACAGCGTCTCGCTTGCGTTGGCGGCCCTGTCCAGGGGAGACAAGCGGGTCACGGTGACGGCCCCCGGTACCGGCCTGACCATCACCCCCGAGAGCGCGCCCGAACCTTCAGAGGACAACCCGCCCATCGCGGCCCTTGGTCTGCTGGCCGAGGCCATGGTCGAGAAGGGCCCCATCCGCATCGCACAGGAAAAGGACCAGGTCAAGTTCCGCAACTTCCCACCGGGCTATGTCAACGAGCTACTGCATGGGGACAACAAGTTCGGTCCCGCCGACTACCAAAGCAGGCTTAAGGGCTACTTCACAGGCCTGGCAAGTAGCTCGGATGAGGGCAAACGGGCTCTTATGAAGCCTTTAGCTGTGAAGTCCATCATGAGCGCGACGGGATCGCAGCCGGGTGTTGTCCTGTATCCGAAGGGCCGCGACTGGCGCACCGAGGGCCGGGTATTCGACGGCTGGACCGTGCAGGGAGGTGAACCGGTCGCCTCCCAGAAGTGGCTCAAGGACAATGGTGAGGCCGTGGACGGTGCGGCCCGGGGCGCGGAGCCCCCGGTACGTGTGGCCGTGCGCGGGCCGGTTGTGCCCTCACTGTCCGGAGGCGTCGGCTGGGACACATCCGGGAACATGAGGGGCGGTGGAGGGGTCCGACTGGCTCTGTCCAGCAGCGGGGGTGAGAACCGGTACTACCTTGCCGCGCCCTCGCCGACCCGAATGACCCTCACTGCCACGAGCCCCGGGCGCTTTCAGGTGCTCGTCCGCGTCGGGGAAGGCAGACTGCTGGACTACCCGGACGTCAACTGCCAACGGGGAGCCACCTACACGCTGAACCTGCGGGCCGACGGAGCGAGTGACCTTGCCGGGCCCGGTGTGCGCCTCGCGGGCAAGTTATACGATCTGGCCAGCGCCACCCGCAACGAGCAGGTCCTCCTCAAGCAGAGGGGCAAGTTCGAGCAGATGAACAGGGGCAAGTATGGGACAAAGGAGTATCGCGTGTCCGTGGACAAGCCCGGCACGCTCAAGGTCACGGTCACGACCCCGGGGCCGATTAATTTTGGCCAGTCGGGCACCGCCTGTCGCTGCGACCGCATCGAGCTGGTGCAGGGCGACAAGCGGACCGCAATGCGGCGGTCCCTATCCGGTGGCGACTGGAAGAAATCGCCGGTGGTGACATTGACCAGTGCAACTGTGCAGCAGCCGGGGACGTACATCGTGCGCGTTGTGCAGGCGGTGAGGCTCAGCCCCACGTGGGGTGATGTCATCTCGGCACCGGCCCACGACTATGACGTCATCGTCTCACTGGAGAGTCTGCAATAGCCTGGAAGCTGTCGCGACATGTGGAAGGAGCCTGTATGCCGAGTATACGTGTGCCTCTGGCGTCTGCCCTGCTGGTCGTGATGGCACTCTCGGCGGCCCATTGTGAGCCTCGGGCGGCCGCCGTCTACAGCGCCTTCAAGGACGGTGGCTACAGCTACCGCGCCGAGCAGGCCTTCGTCTTCGATGAATTGGGCTGGGAGCTGGACACCTTCGAGAACACCGCTATTGCACAGTTGATGAGCAGGCTCGACCAGTACACCGTCATCGTCTTTAGCACCGCCTACAACTATGAGAATGCCCAGGACCTGAGCGCTCTGTCGGATCAATGGCGGGCCTACGTGCGCCGGGGGGGCTGCCTGGTGGTCACGGATGCCAACTACGGCCCAATGTTCGGCTGGCTTATGGTCGTTGATCCGACCTTGCGGTGGGTATGCCGGTCCCAGCCCAACCCCCACGCCGATGATGAGCCGGCCTTTGTCGATACCGACCACCCGCTGATGAAGGGCGTGCGCGCCCCTATCGTCCCATGGACCATGCCGGCCGCGTGGTCGCAGGCCTACTCGGTTCTCGTGGCAGACGCGGGTCGCAGACCCATCGTCGCCTACCGGGAGATCGGCAAAGGGGTCGTTGTGGTCTCCTCGGCTTACCGACAACACAAATGGCCCAACGCGGCCTTCGTGGGCAATCTGGCGGCGTGGGCCGCCGACCCGGGGCGGCAGAAGCGTGTTGCAGCCCGGGAGGCCGCTGCTCAGCAACTGGCTCGTTCGGTGCCCGAGTTGACGATCCCAAAGCTGGCACAAACGCCTCGCGTCGATGGCCGCCTCGAGCCCGGCGAATGGGACGGGGCGGCGACCATCGACCATTTCGTCGACATGCGGGGCTCTGAGGCCGTCTCCCAGCGCACCCGCTGCCGTGTGGCCACGGTGCCGGATGGGCTTGCCGTGGCCTTCGAGTGCTCTGACAGCGATCTGGAGCATGTCGTCGACTCGGTGCGACGCCGCGATGACGCCGCCTGGACGGATGACTGCGTCGAGGTCTTCCTGGCGCCTGAGGGAGAAGATGGTGACAGCCTGCACTTCATCGTCAGCGCCGGTGGTGCGCAATACGACGAGCGCAACGGCGACCCGGCGTGGGATCGGTACTGGCTGGCGGCTACAGGACGAAGCCCCGGGTCGTGGACCGCCGAGCTCTTCATCCCCTTCACCGCACTGGACATCTGCGCTGCCAAGCCCCCGGCGGCGATCTGGCGGGGGAACTTCTACCGCGAGTACCAGGCCCGACCACATACGCCTCTGGAGCTTTCGGGCTGGTCGCCCACCTTTGCGAACTTCGACGTCCGGTCACGATTCGGCTTGCTGAAGGGGATCGTGGCGGATGCCACACGGTACCCTCTTGAGCCGGCCATGGTGGTGAGCATCCCCGAGCGGTGGTATGTGGGCGAGAATCGGTTCGAGGTGGGGCTGCGGTCGTTGGCGGGTCCGGCTAAAGGTCTGCTGGAGTTGGTGGGCGTCTCCACCGGAGAGCGGCTTGCGCGCGTCGATGAGGTGGCAGTGCAGGCCGGCCGACGCGAGACGGTGCCGATGCAGTTCACGCTGAAAGGCGACACAGAGCGCCCCGTGCAGGCCGTGCTGATAGGCGAAGGCGGGCGGGTGCTGGCCGCGAGCCGCGTCATCCACGCTCGCCCGGCGCCTGCCATGGAGGCCTGGATGGTCGAGCCCGCCTTCCGCGGCTCGATTCAGCCCGCGGACCCGACGAAGCAACTACACGTATCCGGTCGCGTGGGCCTGGCCACCGGGGAAGACCTGCGCGTACGCGCCAGCCTCACCGGGGAGGCCCAGATCGCCCCTCTGTGGCAGCAGTCGCAGCCCGTGGCGCCCAAAGCGCGGTTCGACCTGCGGACCCCATTGCCAAAGCTGGCTCAGGGACGCTACCAAGTGCGCGTGGACCTTGAAGATGGACAGTACGCGTTGCTGGCGCACCAGATGTGGCCTCTGAGGGTCACCGGTCCGGCGCCCGTGCAGGTCACCTTCGACAGCCGCCGCGTGTGCTATGTCAATGGTGAGGCTTTCTTCCCCATCGGTCTATACCACGTCTCTGAGCCGGTAGTGGACATCGTCAATAAGCGCGCCAAAGAGATCGACCTTCCCCTGATCAGCGTCGAGTCCATGCTCAAGGACTGTAGGGATCATGGTTTCAACTGCGTGGTGCGCGGATGGGGGATGCCCGGGGAGGCCTATCTCGAGGCCGCCGCCGACAGCGGGCTTTGGGTGATGCCGGAGGTGGGCTCACCCGACGCGGAGACTCTTGCCCAGATGGTCGAGACGGCGAACCGGTACCCCAATGTGCTCATGTGGTACGGGGTGGACGAGCCCAGCGGGGAGCGCCTCACCCGGGCCATCGAGTCTCACGAGCGGTTTGTGGTCGCCGACCCGCACCGCCCTGTGTCGGCGGCTATCAACAATCCGGCTATGCTCCCGGGCGCCCTGCAGGCGTATGACTTGTTCATGATGGACCCATACCTGATCCGCACGGCCTCGCTGGAGGGCATCGCCGGATGGGCCGGTGCGGCCATGGAGACGGGTCAGGGGCGCTCCCCTCTGTGGATGGTCCCCCAGGCCTTTGCCCTGGACAGCCGCTGGGATGAGCCCACCAATGAGGAGCTTCGCTGCCAGGCCTACCTATCTATTGCCCATGGCGCGACGGGCCTGGTCTGGTACGCCTACTTCACCACAGAGAGGTTCTCGGGCAACCCCAAGGGCCGAAACCAGTGGTTCCTGCCGGACAGTCACCTGTGGCCGTACTTCACGAAGCTGAACGCCGAGATACAAAGCCTGACCCCCGTCATACTGACGGGCGACCGGCTCGGCCCCATACAGTGCAGCGATGCGACGATCCACACTCACCTTTGGAAGCACGAGGGAAGCCGGTACCTGGTGGCCGTCAACCCCACAGATCGCCCGGTCGAGTGTTCCTTCGCCGGGCTTGACGCGCGACAGGTAGAGGTGATGTTCGAGGACCGGAAGCTCACCAACGCCAACGGTGGCCTGCAGGATTCCTTTGGGCCCATGGGGGTCCACGTATACCGTTTCTAGTAGGATCCGATGGGGGCGCGGGCCGATGCCCCAGCGCCCTGCACTCCACTGAGGGGGAACACCGATGGACGCGCGAACCTATCTCACTCGCTGCATGCCGACCCGCAAGCAAGTCGACGACTTCGTGAATCCCGCCCCCGGGCTGCCGGCGGAGGACAACAATTCGGGCTGGACCTTCGATTCCGAGCTAGGGTGGGTGCTTAAGGACAGCTTCCGGCACGACGGGGTGGACAGGTCTCGGACCTACTACCATTACGAGCCGTCCGAAGCCCGCCGGCACATCAATTTCGCCGGTGAGCCATGCCGCATCCACACTTACGGGAACAGCTTCACCCACTGCGACCAGGTGAGCGACGGCGAGACGTGGCAGGAGTATCTGGCGGCTCACCTGCAGGAGCCTATCGGCAACTATGGTGTCGGGGGCTACGGTGTTTACCAGGCCTATCTGCGCATGAGGCGGGTGGAGAGCGCCGACCCGGCCGAGTATGTGATTCTCAACATCTGGTGTGACGACCACTTCCGCAACCTGGACGCCTGGCGCACCATCCGCTTTGGGCAGCGCACTCCCTGCGGGTTCCCCCTGCCGCACCTGCGGGCGGACTTGTCCTCAGGCAGGTTCAGTGAGATGCCCAATCCGACGCCTTCCGCCGAAGACGTATACAAGCTGCTGGACGCGGACTGGGTGTTCGCGACCTTCGCCGAGGACCCGATGCTGGCATGTATCCTGGCGGGCCAGCCGGCGGAAACCGCCGCCGATGTTGTGCCGGTGACGCTGGGCATGCCCCACGCGGCGATGATGGGCGGCGAGCAGGCCGATGATGGCGCGCGGCAGATGGCCCGTCTCGCTCTGCGCAGCACCCAGCGGGTGCTCGAGATGACACAGGAGTTTCTTGCCACCCAGGGGAGTAAGCTGATGGTGGTGCTATCCCATACCAGCGGCGTTGTGGGACAAGCCCTCGAGCATCGCCCATGGTGGGACCAGGAGTTCGTGGACTATCTGGCCGGGCAGAGCTACCCGGTCATCGACCTGCGAGATGCCCACCTGGCCGACCACGCGTGCTTCAACCTGCCGGTGGGCGAGTATCTGCAGAGGTTCTACATCGGACACTACGCGCCGGCGGGGAATTTCTTCACTGCTTTGGCCCTCAAGGCCCCCCTGGTCCATTGGCTGGATCCAGGGCCGAAGCCCTACAAAGGCAACTAAGGCGCCCCGGGCGCCCGGGAGGCCACCATGAGCTCACGCATACTCGCCGTGGCGCTCGCCGCATCATGCGCGGCGGTCGCTTCGGCCCAAATGGCTGTGTCGACAAAGCTTCCGGGAGTGGTTGAAATGCAGGTCGAACCGGGCACCGAATTCGAGGTGTGGGCAGCCGATGGGCTGTGCAACATTCTGAGGACAGACGAGCCGCCCCGGGAGGCCCCTTCGACCGTGATT
>Ga0272441_10014457_pt1 | contig 11194 bp, 8 predicted proteins | sample SSMProp6N_FD_193582 | JGI IMG/M metagenome (GOLD analysis project Ga0272441, IMG submission 193582) | Marine sediment archaeal communities from Little Sippewissett salt marsh, Falmouth, MA, United States - SSM-Prop-6N | ecosystem: Environmental > Aquatic > Marine > Wetlands > Sediment ... | reverse complement strand
GGCGGCGGACGGCTCTGCTTCGTCGAGTGCCGCAATCCCGACGTGAAAGCCGCCAAGGCGCGCCGGGTCGGGCAGAAAGAACTCTGGGAAGACCAGTACCTGGTCGCGCTTGACCCTGAGACCGGCGAGACGCTGTGGGAAACGCCTATCGACACCGTGGACGGCACCGTCGTGTTCTATATGATCTACGCCAACGAGACGCTCATTCTCGCGGCCTCCAAGACCCAGTATCATCTCTACGGTTTCGACGCCCGCACGGGCCAGGCCACGTGGGAAGCGAGCCACAAGTGGACCGGCAACAACCACAGCGGCCACATGCAACACCCGGCCGTGGTCGGCAACGTCGTGTACCTCGAGCCCTGCGGGTATGACCTCGCAACCGGCGAGCGCGTCACGGACGCCGTAGGCCGCCACGAAGGCTGCGCCACCTACCTGGCAACCGAGGGCGCGCTCATCTACCGTGGGGCGGGACGCCGCACCTCGATGTGGGACCCGGCCAGCGCAGAGGCCACCTCCTGGGAACGGCTCCGCCCCGGCTGCTGGCTTAGCACGATCGCGGGCGGCGGCATGGTGCTCTCCCCCGAAGGCGGCGGCGGATGCAGTTGCGGCGGTTGGATGGAAACCTCACTCGCATTCATGCGAAAAGACGAATGAGAATCTCCAGTTACTGGGTTCTCCTATGCGGGCCGTGGACGCGAGTGCGCCTCCGCAGTACAAACGAGTCCGGCGCTCATGGCCTCCTACGTTGCCGCGCTACGGCATGGTCAGAACCAAGGGCGGTTGATGTCCCAGTTGCGCGCCCATTCCGCCGATAGCTGCGTTGGCGCGCAGATGCTGGTGAAGCAGTTCATGCTGGCGTGGCAGAACGCGGTGCAGTTCGTGAGGGGATACGTCCAGAAGAAACAGTAGTGGCATATCTCGACGAGCCCGATCATCATGCCGCTCGAGCCCTGGCATATCACCACGTCGAAACTGGGTTCACCCGGTTCGGGACAGTGAAAACAGATCGCATCGCCAATCGCACTATAGATCAGCGACTTGGCCACGCCCTGCCAGATGCTGAAATACAGTACCTTCTCACCGGCCTTGCCCGCCTTCTCGAAGTTGAGGCCCTCCAATTCCATACGCGCCACGGCCGTCACCGCGCCAAACCCGGCGGCCGCCGCCTGGAACAACGGCTGGTCCGGGCCGGGTGCCTGTGCACGGCTGACCAGACTAGGCCAGCTCGTTATGGCGTTCCGCGTGAGGAAATCGTGCGCGAAACCGACGTCCTCGCCCGTGGTGGCCTCAAAGTCAAACAGGGCCAACGAGAGGTCGCCGGGATTCAGGTTGATGGTGAACTCCTCCTCGCCGCCTTCCCCCATGGCCACGTGGCGCACGTTGAGCGGATCGAATTACCAATCGCCATCCACCTCCGGATCCCAGCCCGCGGGCGGCAGGTCGAACGCCGCCACCGTCAGTCCGTCGAAAAGCCACTGCACCGGGAGGAAATCCTCATTGAAGATGACCACGCCCCCGATCACATCGTAGGCATCCTTCACGATCGCGTGCGTCAGCCGCGGACGGCCGCCTTCTTCAAGGCCGCAGTAATACACAAAGGTCCCGTCCGGCTGCCGCGCGTAGTAGAGCAGGTCGTTGTCGGGATTCTCGCTGACCCCGAGGCCGGGCCCGAAGTCCATAGGTGTGCCGTATTCGACACCGTCGACGACCGCGTGCCGCAGACGCCACGAATCCCACACCACCAAACCGAGATCGGGGGCGAAAACCGTGTACACGGTCGTGGCGTCGTCCTCGGTCCAGGTCAGGCCAATGCAGTCGTCCGGATCCCCCACCGGGAAATCGGCCAGCGCGTAGTCCGCCTCGTACACCCCATAGAAATCAAGCAGGCCACTGAGTGAGCCCGCGGCATAGGTTGTCGCATTGCCATTGAACGGGTCGTACCCCGGCCCGGGCGTCACGTCATCCTCGAACAGCGGGAACGAACAGGATCCGTCCCACGTGCGGCACGACATATGCGGCACGTCAGGGAGATCCGCGAGTTCCGCGGCGCTCGACAAGACGTATAGCCGGTCTTCCGCGTAGACGAAGTAGTACGTGCCCAAAACGCCCCAGTTATCGTCGATTTGGAACGCCCAGACCGGCACGCTGTTCCGCACGAACGCGTCCGTGATGGTCAACCTCCAAAGAAGCTCTTCCTGGGACCACGTCCACTCATTGCCCACGGCCAACGGCCAGTACGCGTCCAGGCCGTAGTCCAGCGCCGGATCAAACCCCAATGCCGTCACCCGAATCGTGGCATCGCCGCCGTTCGAGGTGATGGTCAGGTTCGCCTCGTGCGGCCCGGCCGCCAGGCTCGACCGGTCGATCGTAACCGCCACGCGGGTGTGCCCGGTGCCACTCGACGGGGCGGCGCTGAACCACGCGGCGTCGCGCGAGATGTGCCAGTCCAGCGTGCCGCCACCGCCATTCATGACGGTGAGGTCCATCTCCGAATCGGCACCGAACTCAAGGGCTTCCGGCCAATAGGACAAAGCCGGATCGCCCTCGCCCTCGCCCTCGCCGGCCCCGATGAGCACCGTGACCGCGATCAGCTCGTCGCCTATGTCGGTATCGACCAGGATCATTCCCATGTTCAGCCCGACACCCAGCGCCGGCGAACTGCGATCCACCGTGACCGTGACCGTCGCGTCGTTGACGCCCGACGTCGGGTCGAGCGTTATCCAGGATTCGGCCCAGGCGAGCGACCATTCCAGGTTGCCACCGCCGGTGTTGGTGATGGTGAACGTCATCTCGGTGAGCGTAGCGCCGAAATTGCGTTCATTTGACGAAACGGACAATGCCGGCGGCCCTGGGCTTGGCCCAGAAGGGCAACCCGTTGCCAGTGCCAACCACGCCGCGCCCACAACGACTCCAATCAACAATCTGCAATGTTTGCGCATGACGCACCTCCACACCAAGGATTGTACCAGGATTTGTCCGGCGGCGCCTCCCCCGTCGAGCCGCCACGGTGCTTGACCGCCCTTCCCCGGAAAAGGATACAATACCCGCCTCGTGTTGCACATCCCCCGGTAGGTACAAGATCCACGCCATGACAAGTCCTTCGCCGCAATCCAATTCAAGTCTGTGGGCCTCCCTCGTGTGCTACGGCTCGATGACGTGTCTTGCCATTGCCGTCAATCTGGCGCCCGTGTATCTCACTACCTTCAGCGAGACCTTCGGCGGACCGGCTGGTCTGACCGAGGAGCAGTTGGGCCGCATCTCCGCAGTGATCTTTGCGGGCACCGTGCTCGGCATTCTGATCAGCGGCCCCCCGGCCGATCGTTGGGGCGGCAAGTGCTTCGCCATGATCGGGCTGGCGCTCACGTCCGCGGGGCTGTGTCTCCTGGCCGCCTCGCTCAACTACGCGATGCTGCTGGCCGCCGGCGCCGTGATGGGCCTCGGCGGCGGGGTCCTCGACATGGTGCTCAGCCCTATCGTGTGCGCATTGCAGCCCCACCAACGCGCCAAGGCCCTCAACTGGCTCCATGCGTTCTACTGCATTGGCGCCCTCGGCACGGTCCTGGCCGGATCTGCGGCCCTCCACCTGCAGATTCCGTGGCGCGTGGTCGCGCTGGCCATGAACGCGGTGCCGGTGGCCATGTTCCTCGGATTTGTGCCGCTTCGCATTCCCTCGCTCGTGCACGAAGACGCCACCCGCATATCCATCCGGCTCCTGTTGCGGCGGCCCTTCTTTCTGGCGGCGCTGCTTGCCATCGCCCTGTGCGGCGCCACCGAGCAGGGCATGTCCCAATGGTTGCCCGCGTATGCCGAGCGCGCCCTGGGATACAGCAAGGCCACCGGCGGCATGGCGCTTGCCGGCTTCGCCATCGGCATGATCATCGGCCGAGTCGCCGCAGGGGCCGTCGCGCAACGCACCCGCCCGCTTCCCATGATGCTGACGGCCTGCGGCGCGTGCGTCCTCGGCTACCTTCTCGGCTGTTTCCTACCGTCTGCCCCCGGGGCGCTGGCCGCATGCGTCGGCGTGGGCCTCGCCGTCAGTTGCCTCTGGCCGACCACCTTGGGCTTCACTGCGGATCACTTCCCCCACGGCGGCGCATCCATGTTCAGCCTACTCGCGGCCGCCGGGAACGCGGGCTGTTTCGTCATGCCCTGGGTCATCGGCGTCATCGCCCACCACAGTTCGCTCCGCATCGGCCTGGCAGCGGTCACGTTCTGTCCGTTGCTGCTCGCCGCAATACTCTTGGCCGTTGCGCCGCGCCACGCCCCACGGTAGATCCCACGCCTTGGCTCTACCCGCCAGTTCACGTACACTGACCGCCAAGCTGGCTTCGCAAGGAAAGGAGGGTGTTACGTGTCGTTTCGCTGCAAGATGAGAGCAAGAGCGTGGTGTTATCTCGCGTGTGTGGTGGCAGTCCTCGCCATGCTCGCGAGCCCACAGGCCACTCAGGCCGAGTCCTATGATCGCTTCGAGGGGCGCGACACGCCGCACTTCGCGCCGGGCACGTCTTTTCGCGTGGAACGGGAAGGCCCCCGATGGTGGTTCGTTACACCCGAGGGCGGCGCCTTTCTCTCCTTCGGCGTCAATCACATCTCCTGGCAAGGGGACCAAATTCAACATACCGACACCCGGCCGTATAGGGACGCCGTTCTTGCGAAATACGGCACGCCCGAGAAATGGGTCGAGGCAGCCTGCGACCGGCTGAGGCAATGGCACTTCAATACCATCGGGGCCTGGTCGAAATCCGAGCTTGACGGCCACCTCCCGCGCACGCCCATTCTGCATCTGACCAACAGCCAGTGGGCCGAGTGCTGGAAGGAACGGCGGCTGCCCGATTTCTTCGATCCGGCTTTCGTCGAGCTCGTTCAGCAGAGAGCCGCGCAGATTCAAGCCCATGCGAGCGACCCCTCGGTGATCGGGTACTTCATCGACAACGAATTGCCTTGGGCGCCCGATCACAGGAGAACCCCGGAGCTTTTCGACGCCTACGCCGCCATGCCGGGCGACGCGCCCGGCAAACGCAGATTCGTGGCCTTCTTCCAGGAGCGCTACCCAACCGTCCAAGCCTTCAACAAGGTATGGGAACCCACGCTGCCGGACTGGTCCGCCCTGGCGACGACGTCGAAGCTCTTCGACCGCGACACGAAGAAGGCCAAGGCTGATCGCGAGGCCTTCACACTGCTCGCGGCCCGGCAGTTCTTCGCGGTCACCAGCGAAGCGATTCGTGCTAACGATCCCGACGCCCTCGTGCTCGGATGCCGCTTCATCCCGCAAAGCGTGCCCAAGGCCGTCGTGCAGGCCTGCGGCGAATACTGCGACGTCGTGTCGGTCAACTTCTACGAAACATTCTGGGGCGGGAAGCTTTTCTTTTGGTGGAAGGCCGCAAGCATAGATCGGATGCCTCAAGACGGGGACCTCCGCGCATATTACGACGTAGGCAAGAAACCCGTCATGGTTTCCGAATTCAGCTTCCGCGCCAGAGACAGCGGCATGCCCAACACCTGGCCCCCCGGCTACGCCGTCCAACCCGTCGTTGCTACCCAAAAAGACCGCGCCGCCAAGTTCGACCACTACGTGATGACGTGGCTGTCCCAACCGTGGTTCGTGGGCGCGCACTGGTTCGAGCATGCCGACGAACCCAAGGAGGGCCGCGCAAACGACGGCGAAAACGGCAACTACGGCCTCGTGAATATCGAAGACAACCCCTACGACGAATTCGTGAACGCCGTAGCCGAAACGATTCTCAACGCCTGGAACGCCCACGCCCAAGCAACCGAAGACGGGATCTGAGCCGCGCAGGGCCGGCCTCCCAGTGTGGCAAACGATTGCAGCGGGCGATGGCGCCTAACAAGACGGAGCTTGAAGCGAGTGAGAAGCCTGTTTTTTTCTGCGGCGATCGCGCTGTCGTGCTGTCCGTTAGTCCTTGGCCAACCCGCGGCAGATGCCGGTGCGGGTGCGCCCGCTGACTGGCGTGCACGCGTAGGGCCTGATGCGGCAACAGAGGCGATTGCCCCAATCCATGCGCCGTTCGAGATGCCGCAGCTTGTGCGCCCGACCTTTCCGGACAAGGTGTTTCCGATTAGCGACTACGGTGCGATGGGTGACGGCGTCGCGAAGAACACCGAGGCGATCAATGCGGCCATCGCAGCGTGTGCCGAAGCGGGCGGCGGCGTGGTGTTGGTCCCGGCCGGCGCGTGGTTGACCGGGGCGATTCATCTCAAGAGCAACGTCAACCTCCATCTGTCCGAGAACGCGGTGCTGCGCTTTTCGGACGACCCGAAGGACTACCTGCCCGTGGTCTTCACGCGGTGGGCGGGCTTCGAGTGTTACAACTACTCGCCGCTCATCTACGCGCACGACTGCGAGAACATCGCGGTCACCGGCCCAGGCAAGATCGACGGCAACGGGCGCCCCTGGTGGCCTTGGGAGGCCCGCCAGTCCGACACGGCCATGCGCATGTACCGCGAGCAGATCCTCACCAACCAGCCGGTCAGCGAACGGGTGTACGGCACCGTGGAAGCCGGCCTGCGTCCCCAGCTCATCAGCCCTATCAATTGCCGGAACGTGTTGCTGGAGGGCTTCACGATAGCCGAACCGGGCCCGTTCTGGACCCTCGACCTGGTCTATTGCGACCGGGTGATCGTGCGCAAGCTCCGCGTGATGACCCAGGGCGGCCCAAACACGGACGGCCTCAACGTAGACTCGAGCAGGAACGTCCTCATCGAGCACTGCTTTTTCAATACCGGCGACGATTGCATCTGCATGAAGTCGGGCATGAACGAAGACGGCTGGCGTGTGGGCAAACCCACGGAGAATGTGGTGATCCGCTACAACCTTACAGCGAAGGGTCACGGCGGCGCCGTGTTCGGCAGCGACACCAGCGGCGGCATCCGCAACGTCTACGTCCACGCCTGCATCTTCCGCGGCACCGACGTGGGCGTCCGCCTGAAATCGACGCGCGGCCGGGGCGGCGTGGTCGAGCGGCTCTGGTTCGAAGACATGGACATGGCAGGCATTCGGCGCGAAGCCATCCAGATGACCACCGCCTACCGCGCCTGGATGGCGACCACCGAAGGCAAGGCGCCCACCTTCCGCAACCTCACCTTCCGCAACATCGACGTGGCCGGCGCGCGGTATGCCGCGCGGCTCGAGGGCTTGCCCGAAGCGCCGCTCGAAGGGCTGCGCCTACACGACGTCGCCATGACCGCGCAGGAAGGATTCCAGGCCAAGCGGGTGGATGGGCTCGAACTGAACAACGTGGCGATCCGCCCCGAAAAAGGCCCGGCGATCGCGTGGGACCAGTGCCGCGATCTGACTCTCGACGGCAACACGCAAGAGATGTCCGGGACCCGCTGAGGGTTGGCCTCGACCGCAGGCGCGCTCGCGACGAAGATAGGGCGCTACGGTGAAGAAACGTTGCGGGCCTGCGGTACGGGCCATGAAACGCACGCACTGATCGGTAGCCCTCGCTTCTTGGCCCACACGTCCCACTCCTGCGCCGTCCGGGTCTTGAACACCTCCTCAAACCCCTTGCGGCCCTTGGGGGCGCTGCCGAGTTCCTCGGCAAGTCGCGCGAGAAAATGCGGCTCGATCAGGCCCACGGCCACGTGGCCCTCACGGGCCGCATACACGCCGTAAGCGGGAAGCGCCCCCCCGAGCACCCCGTCCGGCGTTGTCACCCCATGCCGGATAGACGCCGTGAAGCTCGCGCCCGCTTCCGCCAGCGACACCATCCTGCGTCCCGCGCCCAGCCCCCGCTCGCGCGCCAGCAACAGCGCCACGGCTTCCGTGGCAGCGCGTTCGGTGCCCGCCAGGTCCGCCACGAGCACGAGCGGCATGGCCGGCGGGCGCAGCGTGCCCGACACGGCTTGGTAGTTGATGTCATGCCCGGGGCGGTTCTCATCCGGCGGCGGATAGCCCACAATGGCCACGTGACACAGGCGCGGGAAACGGGCGTGAAGTGTTTCCCAGCCCAAGCCCAGACGCTCCAGCCCGGCAGGCCGGGACGAGGTGATCAACAGGTCCGCCTCCTCGAGCAAGTGATCGAATTCCTCGCGCTCCCCGGCGTCTTGGAGGTCGAGGCGAAGCACCGTCATGCCTGAAGCCAATTCCGCGTACCATGCGGGAGAGGCCGCGGCCATCTGGTCGCCCTCAGGCGGTTCCACCTTGGTCACCGATGCCCCGAGGTCGCGCAAGCGCGCCGCGGTGGCCGGCCCCGGCAGATTCACCGCGAGACAAAGCACCCGGACGTCATCCAAGAGAGCTACGTTGGACATCTTGCTCCTCCCCGGCCAAGCGTAGTGAGGCGGGTCTGCATTGTCAAACGCTCGACAAGGGCCGGCGCCTGCATTCAGTGTGCCCGCTCACTTGGCACGCCACTCGATGATGGATAGGACCGCGTTGCCCTGGCCGCGCAGGTTTTCGGCCTCGATGCGCACCCCACCGTCTTGGGTCATAGCCGCGGCTACCGGGACTTCTATCCACTCCCCGCGCTGGAAGTCCTCGTACGTTCCGACGACTTCCCCGTCGACACGGACCTCCTGCTTGCGGCCGCCCATGAACCGGTCCGGGTCCGCGATGAAGAGGCGCAATGTGCCTTCGCATGACGCCGGCACGTTCAGCTCGATCTCGAGCACATCCTCGCTGGCGCGCGTGTGGTAGATGCGGCCGGGCCAGCCCGCGTACGCGTAGCCCTCCAACTTAGCGAGCGCGTATCCCTCTTCCGCATAGATCACCTCCTGCTCCGGACGTCCGCAAAGCATGTAGAACCTCGTGCCTTGCTTGTGCAGTTCCTCCTCGGTAGGCAGGCTTTCCGCGTGGGGCCATGCCGGGTTGTCGTCCGGCGCAGGCTGCCGCTCCTCGAGCGTGGGCAACGGCTGCACCGCGCCGGGCGCCGCCTGATACCAGTAACAGACGCTCGAGAACTCGTGATAGTAGCCCTCCTCCCCGACCATGTTCTTGACCGCCTCGTTCTCGTTCTTCGCGAAGTCGATAGTCACGCGCAGGGATTCGCCAAAAGGAATCGCGTCGTTGAGGAAGAACTTGTACGCCGCCGCGCCTTGGAAGTACTTGCGAAAGCCGCTGATCAGAAACTCGCTCTCGGTCGCGGGAAACCCCCAACTGAAGCCGAAGGCGTCCTCGATGCCCTGGAACTCGATGGACGGCGTTGTCTCCCCGTCAATGTAGAACATCTCGTTCATGTCGACCATGTAGGCTGGGGCGCCGGGCTTGCGGACGGTCACGCTCCAGCCCACGAACTTGCCTTTGCCCTTGGTGTCGAGCGCAGGATAGGCGGCCTGGCCGAGCGGCAGAGCTTCCTGATGCCAGTTCGCATGGAAGTAGCCCGCGCTCTTCGGCAGTTCGCACAAGCTGCGGTACATTACGTACGAGTAGCACGGCATCTTCGACTGCAACTCGTGCCCGGGTTCCAACGTGCCGTCGTACGCCAGCTCGATGCGCGCGGATTTGCGGTACGGCATGGGGATATAGCAGTTGAATCCGCGGCGCTTGTTTAGCACCGCGGTCTCGACCGACTCGAACTGACCCGAGGGATCGCAAAAGAAGTCCACCAGCGGGCAGTTCACGCTCGGCGCGTCCGCATCGTCCCAGTAGATCCGCAGTATGGCTTCCCGGCCCAGCTCGAGTGTGCCCGGCATCGCAAAATGGAACATCTCGATCCGGCCCGGTCCCTTCAAGTCGGCCACGACGATAGTCTTGGCTGACACGAACTGCTCCTCAATCGGGTTCTCGACCCACAACGCGTTCTCCGCCCGGATGCGCGCGACCTCGAGATCCGGCAGACCGGCAAGGTCGTATGCCAACCCAACGGAGCAGAGCAACATTGAACTCAAGAGTACCGTGGTTATCCGCATGGTCTTCCCTCCATTGGAAATGCGAGATCGAGATTTTGGTAGTTCTTTAGCCGATTGGCGAGGGTAATCAGCTCAGGCCCAAGTACTCCGTCATTGCGAGCGAAGCGAAGCAATCTCGCTTACCCATGGCGTGATTTCCGGCCGAGATTGCTTCGCTTCGCTCGCAATGACGGAATCACATAGCCTTGACGCCAATCCGCTAAACAGTTACGGATTTTGCAGGACCTAATGCCGCTGGCGGATTGATTTCTGTCAGACAATCGGTCTATTCCTGCCGCGCAGGCACCCGCGTGGGACTTCGGTTACGTGTCGGCCTCGGCCATGGCCCCGATGATTTCCGCCAGTATCGAAAGGACTGGCGGGATCGCGGCCCCGGGAGGGGCGATGTACCGCACAAATGCGACGTGGCCGTCCATGTAGAGCACGTTGCACCCGCCCGGCACATGGTTGAAATGGACCACACCGGCGCCTGTGCCGATCATGTCGAACATGACGAACAGCTCCGATTGCGCCATGGCGCTCGCGGCCGGGTTGTTGATGTCCGTGATCAGGAAACGCTCAATGCCTTCGCGCAGCCGGTAGATCGTGTTGCTGCCGCCGTTGCCGTAACCCGGGCCCGGGTCGCGATCGCTGATGTCGATATCCTTGTCCGCCAATGCCTGGCCTGCATAGCCGTTGTCCAACAGAATGTAGCCCACCGCCTCCTCGAAGAAGACATCGAGCGCGGCGCCGACCTGAATCGGTATGTCCTCGGTGACCGTCCATCCCGGAGCGAGCGCACTGAGCCCAAGGCTCATGGACGGGAAGGAGGAGATAGGCGCGGTCGCGCCGTCGAGTCCGTCGAGCACCCAGCCGAGGTAGATGTAGCTGGCGTCGATCCGCTGGGGTACGTAGAAGAACAGAGGGCGTCCATCGTCGGCATAGAACTCGTCCCATTCCTCACCAGGATCCGAAGGACAGATGGCGATGGCCGGGTCCGTCAGGTACTCCGGGTAGACGGCCTGCACGCAAGGGCCCACCGCCAGGTCCACGTCGGCGTCCTCGAAGTACTGGCCGCTCTGCATATGGTGGTCGATGATTTGAAGCGGAGGAAACAGCGCTCCAGGGGCTTCGTTCGCATACATCTTGTATACGAGCCCCCATTGCTTCAAGTTGTTCTGGCAGCTTGCCCTGCGGGCTGATTCCCTGGCCCGGGCCAGAGCCGGTAACAGGATCGCCGCCAGGATGCCTATGATGGCGATGACCACGAGCAACTCAATCAGCGTGAAGCCTTTGCGTTTCATGCGCAATCCCTCCCGTTTTCCACCACGCCAAGCGCCCATGT
>Ga0272441_10014456_pt1 | contig 11195 bp, 10 predicted proteins | sample SSMProp6N_FD_193582 | JGI IMG/M metagenome (GOLD analysis project Ga0272441, IMG submission 193582) | Marine sediment archaeal communities from Little Sippewissett salt marsh, Falmouth, MA, United States - SSM-Prop-6N | ecosystem: Environmental > Aquatic > Marine > Wetlands > Sediment ... | reverse complement strand
AAATGACAAGACTATACCGGTCAATAAAAACCAACCAAAACAACCCACCTTAACACCGAAATTTTCGTCGGCCGATAAGTTTATCTATCGAAACAAACGCCATGAGGAAATTCCTCGTTTTGCACCAAGACTCTGGTTTTTCAAAAGATACAAAACAGTAATTTTCCTTTGACAGATTAGTCTATTTCTGTTATTATATTTGAACCTTTTAAGAAAGAGTTAGGAAAATTAGAAACCTAGTGGAGAGAGAGCGGAAGTTCTCTACACTGGGTTTTTTTATTGCCTTGAGGAGTAGAGTGAGACATTAGGAGAGAAATAAAAGGAGAGATGAAAATGAAAAGGGGCGGTCAATGTTTACTCATTATCGGGGTGTTACTTTTCCTATCAATGTCGGTTCAAGCCTATACCGAAATCAATTTTGATGATGGGCAAACTCACATAATTGACTATGCGATTAATGAAGATGTTGCGAACGTGCGAAATAATACCAGTGTCATATTAAATCAGGGCGGAGTAATGGACTCCGAGGTCTATGTATATGACGAGAGTTCTTTTCAGCTTTTAGGTGGTCAAATATCCGGCCTATTCCAAGGAATCTCAGCACATGGGCAAAGCGAAATTATAATCTCTGATGGTATCGTGGGAGGATATGTTTACACCTATGATAATAGCCAAGCCACTATTGAAGGCGGTTCAATTGGTAACTTGGTTTACACATTAGGAAATAGTAATGTTGCCGTTTCGGGTGGTCAAATGATGTTATGGGTCTCTCAGAATAGCACCGTAACCGTTTCCGGCGGAGAATTTGTTCATTTGCTATCATTCGCGGAAGGATATTTGGAAATGACAGGGGGTGAAATTGATGGGACTTTGAGAGTTACAGATAACAGTATCGCAGTTGTTTCCGGTGGTACGTTTAATGATTTCATTTTATCTGCCAGTGAGATCATATTTCAGGGTGCGGATTTCATGGTTAATGGAAATCCGGTCGAATACGGAGCCTCTTTGAGGGACTATGCAATTCCGACATCTTATAATGGCGGCACTTGGCTCGGTGGAATAATTACAGGTACATTAGAAAATGGTGGTGTGCTGAATAATCAGTTTTACATAGCTGAAACTGACGCGGATATAGTATGTGTACCCGAGCCTTGCACTTTAACTCTGCTATCCCTGGGCGGATTGGCATTGTCAAGAAGGCGAAAGAGGTAAAATAAATTTTTTTGCCTGATAGGCAGAAAGGTTGGTGGACTATGGAAAAGAAAGTCTTGATGATTGGGATAATGTTGATTTTTTTAGAAACCGGTGTTACACGGGCGGACTTAATGGGTTATTCAGCGGGCGACTCACAGGTTTACTCAATAAACTTCACAACACATGCGCTGACCAATCTGGGACCGAGTGGCGTTTCTGGATTCCGCTCAATGGATTTAAGGCCAAATTATAACGATTTATATGTCGCTACAAATTTCGGTGGTATTTATAACGTTGATCTGGTGTCGGGACTTGCCCATGAGGTTGTTAATACCAGTAATACCGGATTAGATAATATCTCATTTAATGCGAGCGGCCAACTTTATGCGGCCGGAAACCTCGTTGGCGGCCTTGCCAGTATCGACTTGAACACCGGCGCACTAACGACCATCAATTCTTTACCTTGGATTTATACATCAGTGGCCGCTTTTGCGATTGACGGCGCAAATACCGCTATCGCTTGGGACAGTAGCGTAGAATGGCTATTTGAAGTTGATTTATCGAACGGGATCACAACATCAATTGGCCATCTTCCCGGAGCTTTCGGGGCTTTTGATTTTGGTCCTGATGGTACATTATATGCAATGGAATCATATACCGTTACGTCAGGACATTTATACAGTATTGATATAAATACCCTGTCCCGAAGCGGATATTTTGGTGAATTTCTATACGAAAATGGCCTCGCAATTGTCCCCGAACCGGCTACTCTTTCTCTGCTGGCCCTGGGCGGATTATTCTTGCGAAAGCGCAGACGCTGAAAACTGTTACGGGTCAATATGATTTTGCTCTTAGCTATTCCTGACGGAAAAAGGAACATTTTGCCATTAGATTTTCTGTAATGGATGAATTGTAATTGAGCCGGTACATTTTATAACCAGGGGAAACGACAACCGTATATCTAGCCTATCAAATAGTCGTTATTATTACCATTAATCGCCTCCCGGAATTTCGGTTCTGGGACAGAGAGTAAATTGTTTTATTGGGCAGCCAGTGTGGGTGGCAGTTGTCTGGTCAACTATCTTCTTCATCTCCATCACTGAATTCAAGTCCCTCATCAGAGAATTTAACATTCTGTAAATCATTATTTATCGCGTTGATAAAGTGCTCAAAATCTTGCGTCTTAACAAGGTGAAATCTTAAAGCCTTCCCATTTTTTACCGGCTCGACGTCAAGATCCGTGCTAATTTTGTTTGTCCAGTAGTTCTTGTCATCAGGAAAACGACGGTACTGCCAAACATAAACGCTATTTTTACGGGCTCCAACAAAAAATATACGACGTCCGTCATACCTGTAATAAAGAGCACGTCTGCTAAGATAATTCTCACGTCCTGCCTCCAGCTCTTTGCGGAAAAACTTCACCACTGCCTTATTGGTAATCTTGCTCAAAGCTTCATCCCAATTGGACCATCTTAATTTACTAGTTTCACCTCTGCGCCCACGTCTCCTTGCGTGTTGAGTTATTTCCGGAGGCGGGTATATGCATGTGCATGTCATAAATTCTACCTTGTCTTCAACTGAAATAGCCAGACGATAGCAGCGAATATCTACGTCATATATCTCGCTGAGCCATTCGGCCGTAACCAGTACTTCGTAGTCAAAATCTTCAGCAATCAGGATAATTCGCTGGCTGTCGTTGAGATTTGCAACATCCTGCACCAAGAATTGTTCGACCTCTTCCTCGGCTTCTTCTTCCGAGAGCCCCGCAAGCTGCTGACGTTCAGCGATGATTTGATCTTGTTCCCATTTGGAAACCATGCTCGCATAGGCAAGTGCCTGCAGAAGGTGTAGTTTATGACTGCCTCTTTTCAGTTCAATAACAACCAGAGAGCCTTGTCGGTCAATCGCCAGTAAGTCGATTCTGTCCTCGACAAATTTTGTAGGCTTAACCTCATCGCCAATTAGTAATAACTTCTCACCCATCTCTTGAAAAAACATGTCTGGGCTACTCTTAATCATCTCCTGGAGATCGTTTTTTTCGGCAAGACCTGCTTCAGACATGCTATTCTTCTGCAACTTAATAAACTTCTTACCATTACGTTCAATTCTTAGCATTTCTTATGCCTCCAAAGTTTATCGATCTTTGTCAATATGGTTTTTCATCTTCAAATGCATGAATCAGTCATCGCACTCATTTTCTAATAATCCTTCTATAGTTTCTTTCAACTCCTCTAGCTCATCCTCTGGCAAAACAGAGAGATAACCGTCAAGATGCTCGGTAATAATTTCTTCGATTTCTTCTTCTGTTGGTACCTGAACCCAACATTTTGTGGCGAAGGAATAGGCCATATTTCTGATGTTATAGCTATAGGGTGGTTCTAACGTTGAAAGTAGTTTTGTTATCCATTCGTCCGATTGGCCAGATTGAGCCAATGATTTGACAAATTCGGCCTCAAGGTATTCCGCCTCATCAAATTTTGCGTGCTTGCCTGGTTCAAATGAAATCCATCCTTTTTCAAACCATCTATTTAACTCATCTTTACTGACTTCTAAAGTAACAAAAAACTCCTCGACACTTTTAAAAGGGAATAGTGTTGGTTCTGATACATTTGCAGGAACTAGAAAACCTTGTAACAAATCTGATTTTTGCTGCTTATTTTTTTCCATACAATAATCCTGGGAAAAATATATTATTACTTTATCGGTTTAGCGGACATTCGCCAACCGGCGCGGACCATGTCAGCTAGGACCATATAGGATACGTAAGGTGCCCCATGCCGCATATAAGCGGCATATTTATAATCGGAGACAAAATCGTCGAATACCGGCCTTAATTCTTCCGGGACGGTATTACGGGCCTCCATTTGTTTTTCGCTGATTTTTTCAGACATAATCCAATTTCCTTTTCTATGTAAATATTGCAGTTGCTTATTTAGTCAGAACGTAAGCCAAAGTGGATTTCATCGCCCTTTTTTACTTTATTATTCTCGAATTTAATGGAGGAACATTTTATATCATTCTCGCGCAAGATAGTTATCAGTTGGTTCCTGAAACATTTATAGCATTGTAAAATTTGATTATCGTTGTAAACTGCCCGACTGTTTCCAATATTGCTATATGGTTCTCCAAAATACACCGCGGTAATACTTCCTATGGCATGCTCATTTTCTTCAGATTCTTTCAGAAATCGCTGCTCTGCTTCGTGTTTCCAGGAAGTCAATTTGGTTGTCAGAACCGCTTCGATTTCACTCTGGTCAGTACCATTTATGGTATGTATGTCCTTCTTATAATCTATTTTCTTTACTTCACCATCATTCACTTTTATCTCGATTGCTATACCCTTGAATCCCTTGGCATAATAACCCCACATACACGGCTTCTCAAATGCGGTTTTCCCAGAAAAGGAGCAAATTTTATACTTATTCTTTTCGTTATAAATATCATTTACGATACTAGGGTTTTTCGTCAAAAAAATTCCCTCCATGGGGTCATTAAGTTCTGAAAATCTGGAACACCAAAAACGACCTGTTTCAATAATTGATTTAGCGAGCTTATAGTCTTCTTGCCCTGCAAGCGGTCTAAATTTATATAGTTTCATAATGCACACTCGTCCCGCTCTCGAAGATGATCAATTATCATCTGCTCAAAAATTAGAAAATGCAAGATAGGCTTTATCGCCATAATATGACTTTTACCCAACATTCTCAAAGGTTTCTCGGTAATCCTTTGCACTTAAGACCGTATCGTATAGACCAACTTCTTCTCCTTCGTGTTTATTGATGCCCGTATAAACCAAGCTGGCATCTTCATAGCGCTTAAATTTATATACAGCATCATTCATTAAAGCGCTGTTGAACACACCGAGGCTTACAAGTAACTCAAAATCTTTAACTGTCAAACCGGTCACTTTTTTAAATAATCCCGGTTCCAACTGAGTAATCACATCCCTGAGCGTTCGCTCTCTATAATCTGTAAGATACATAAAAACCGGAATACGAGTGGCAAACTTGATCAGTTTTTCCTGTACCTGTTTTCTTAGGCTCTTGTATTCTTTTTCTTCTTGGGTCAGCTCCTTTTTTTCCTTTTGGGTCAAATCTCTATCGTTGGCTTCTTGCTTGGCTTTTTTAACTGCGTCAGATTTATTAATTATGGTCTCTATGTCCTGATTTAAGTTTCGAAAGCCCTCTATACTCATCAGCGCTTCCATGGCTTCCTTGTTGTTCATCAGACGCTGTAAGGTGCTATTGTCCACATTGACAAGCAACGCACTTTCCCACCTTCTTGCCAGAAGCGTTGCTGTTGTCCCGCTCATGGCCATGTCCAGGATGCCAGTGGCATCTATCTGCTTCATAGAACTTCCATCATAGGCAAGCACAGGGAGAAAATTGATAAACTCAGCCACCTTTTTTTCCGGATCTGTCTCATCAATGTTCAAACGACAACTGTAATCGGCAATTTGCCGCAAAGCCCTGTCCGGCGCGAAATCAAATATGTAGCATTCTTTTTTGATAATCTCCTCACGGTTGGGCGATTCCCCGTCCGGGTTAGCTACTGTCCAGGGTGACTGAACGCGAAAGGCTGCCTGAAAATAGGTCTCTGGACTGGAGGAATTGCGCAGCATGAATATTCCCGTCCACGGCCTCACCGTAACACCAGTAGTCAGTTTTCCACATGAAAGAGTAATTGTCTTGGTCTGCAAGGGATCATCCATCGCATCTAATACCGGCGGCAAAGCGTCAACACCAATCCCGGCGGCAGGGCCTGCTGCAACAATAACCTGATAATCCCGATAGAACCGATTCTGCTTCTTTTGCAGCAGTTTGCGCATGGCATAGCAGGAAGCTACACTTGGCAGAAACCAGAAGGTATGGGAAAGCACATTCAGCAGCCGTACATCCGAAAATGGCATCGGCGGTTTTTTTGCCCCCAGTTTCAGATTTTCAACAGTTGCCGCCTGGAATGCACCTCGAATCAAATCCAGCCATTTTTGCACTTCTTCTTCATATTTGAACTTTGCATTCTCGTTCTTGCCTTCAGCGGAGAAGAATACGTTCAGGTCAAATTCGTCAAATTCTCCCTGCATGGCAATATCTTTGATTCCGTCGGGCATTTGATAAGTCATTAACACCATGCGAGGCAGACATAAATAGGGATTGTTTTCTTCCTCCCATTGCTCTTTGGCACCCTGTTCATCCGAATAGGTCCAGTTAAAAATCTGTTCTTCGATAAACTCCCCTGATGCAATGGCTCTGAATGGTGTTCCGGACAAATATAAATAGGCATTGGTTGTGATCGGCATAATTTCTTCATCGAAGTAATCAAGCCCTTCACCTTCGGCAAACTTAACTTCTTTTTTGTCTTCCGCCTCGAAAAGCTCCTTGGCATTTTCCCGCCAAGCTCCCCAATGGTATTCATCAAAAATAACGCAATCCCAATTGGTTGCATGAACCCATTCATTTTTTACTTTAATTCCACCTGCTGGGTTTTTTCCAAGATAATCCTGAAACGAGCCGAAACATACAAACGGCTTCTTCATATTGGCTTCTTCATATGTTAAGCCGTTTCGGGAGATGAACTGCCAGCCCTTAAAATCGATATGAGACTTTAAGTCCGCTTCCCACGCGCTTTGCACCGCTGGTTTAAAGGTCAATACAAGTACCTTACGCCAACCCATCTTTTTAGCAAGTTGATAAGCAGCAAAGGTCTTGCCAAACCGCATCTTGGCGTTCCATAGAAAATGAGGTGGTTCATCATGGTTTTCTTTTTTGAAACTCTTAAAATAGCCGGCGGTTTTTTCCACCGCCTCGACCTGTTCCGGCCGCATCTTAAAATCGAGAGTGCGGGTTTCCTCAATTTGTTGGCCGGTTCTGAGTGCAATCACCGCTGCCTTGACCTGCTTTACCGAACATCTGAACCATTCGCCATCGACATTTTTGACACCCTTTTTCTTCAATAAGCGGTGAACTTCATGGTCAGTAAAACTGCTGCCGTCATTACGCATAGCGGGCTCTTCCAGGACGATCCTGTAAGGCGGCTTGCCCGGCCGTTTGGTTGGATACTGTTGCGCCACACGCTCCTTTACATCCAAAGTGGTATAGCCGACTTTTAAAAGCCCTTCGTATTGTGGATTGGTATCCTCATAGGCGTATATGGTCGGCTTGGAGTCTGGCCTTTGTGGGAAAAATTCTTTATTCATCCTGTTTCTCTTCACTAATAAAAAGCATATCACTGGCTGAAAAACTGATTAAAAAGCCATTTTCAAACAGCCATAAAAAAAATTTCAAATTTTTTCATTTTTCTATTGACTGCCAGCTTATATATCTATATTATTATAATCAATCCGGATTTCCGTAGGTGGATGACGAAAGTCATCGGGCCCGTAAGGGCCTTTTTTTATAGAAATTTCTTGCCAAATACACTTCCTTCCTGCTTGTCATATTTGCTCTGTAGAATTTCAACAACTTTTTGCGAAAATAATCCCGGCTTACGATCCATAAGACCCTGCTCCGCTAAAATTTCATTCCTGCTTGGATGCGCCAGCAAGTCTGCCAATTGCAATCCTGCTATATTGTTAGTTTTAGGTTTAACCTTCAACTCCTTGCTGGTAAATACATTCTGGAACTTTTCTGCCGTTACATATTCCGTACCTTTTTCCCATAAACGGGAAAAAGATTCCTTTAAACGCTTGTCTTCTTTTCCTCCTCTTGATTCGGCCATTACATCTCCTTTGCAATTATTCCTCTCAAGAAAAAAACAAAATCGTTCTAAAAGAACCGCCAGACAGTAATGATATGGGTCATATCTCCAGGTGGTATAAGTTTCTTTGTGTGTCTTTTTATCCAGACAGACCGAAATAACGATATATTCCCATTTTTGCATGCAAGCCAATAATTCACCATCGAACCCCTTTTTTGTCGAATTGTCTTTTAATTTTTCGAATGGATATTTTGCGTTAACCATTTCTTTGCGGTGAAATATGATTGGGTCGTCCGGATGTGAACCAAAATATCTTTTCTTCATATCTTCCATTTGAGGATGAAATGTTTTTTGTACATAACCAAGCTCAAGGATAACGCCCGTTAGACTCAAAAAACGATGGTTTGGATTATCTGAACTATCTAAATCAGGATTCCCAACTTCATCAATATAAATTCGGTATTTCATCCCTCGTTATTCTCCGTCTCCATCGGGCGTACCATTGATTCGATAAAAGCTATTTCATCTTCGGTCAAATTATATTTTTTATACAACTTGCCATCTGTCCAGTTTTCATTAAAGTTCTGTATTGGTACAAATCTAAATTTGTCTTTCGATAGATCCTGGGATGTCACAGATTGTAAGAGTAAAAACCTTGTAAATTTTGTATGCAAATAAGAATATAAATTTTTAGCAGCTTTTTCATCATCAAAAACCCCTGCAACTAGATAACTTTGAGTACAAACAAAATCTGGTTTTAAAACTCTAATTGTTGATAGTACTTTAAACTGTCCAGATTTATCAGACTGACCTGCATGTTCTGACGTTGCTTTAGAAATAATCACTTTATATTTTTTAATCCACCTTTGATTGCGCTGTATTTGATTCTTTTTAATATAAGTAACACCCGAACTTGATACTACAGCTACCGAATTTTTTGACTTTATCTTTTCGCCTTTGAAATTTGTATATAATCCAAATGGAGTTTGTGCGCTAATTTGAACTGACAAACTTTTACCCTTTTTACTTGAAATATTGTGAATTATTGAAATTGCCTCATTGTATCTTGGGAATATTGAAAACTCATTTAGTTCTCTCAATAAAGTATTATATTTCCCATTATGAATATTAGTAAATTCACACTTACCCAAATATGAATTATCCCATAAAAAATACATAACTCCCCCTGCAACATCAACTCCAGGAAAGCAATCTTTAGAGTCTGCATAATCTACTATTGCTTTTAAATGTTTATCATTTAACATCGAATTCCTAAAATCATCTAATCCCCTACCACCAGTGAACCACCTTGAAGGTATAATCATTGTAATATACCTAGGATTTAGTTTTTTTGCTTGTTCAACAAATTTATGATACAATGGAATAGCATAGTTTTCTTTTTTCATGCCTACATTCAACTGATATGGTGGATTGCCTACAATAACATCAAATTTCATATTGAATATCTCCTGTGGATTTTCTGTATGTATAAACTTATAAGCATAGCTTTCGTAATCTTTTCCCCGCTCATATTTAATTTCGTTTGCCCCGCAGAAAGCGCAGCGGCCGTTATCCCAAGTATGCTCAATCCGTTCAAAATGGATATTGCCTTCGGGTGCGTCAAACGATTCACAAACAGAATATTTGCCATTGGCTGTTTTAGAACAATATACTGATCGTCGAGAAAGCAATGCTGTCAATTCTGTTATGGCAATGCCAAAAAGCTGATTACTGAAAATATGATTGATTCTTTCTTGCTTGTCGGTAATCTTATTTTGCAGTCCCTTATCCAACCTTTTAGCAATTTCACGCAAAAATACACCGGTCTTGCAAACCGGATCGAGAAACCTGGCTTCTTTCTCGCCCCAGATTTCTGGCGGTAATAAATCAAGCATCTGATTTACTAACTGTGGTGATGTGAAGACTTCATCACTGCTCAGATTCGCCAGACAGCTCAGCACATCCGGATTATAATTTTCACTTGTAGGCATCGGCGACCTCCAGAAAACGTACCAGCGGATATTCTTTTACTGGCTCCGGGATAAAGACATCCTCACCAAGATCAGAAAATAGGGGCAGACCTTTTATGTGTTCATGTTCCAGCAGACCGTGAAAAGTAAAATCACGCCTTTTCAGCTTACTACCCTTGACCGAAGACCATTCAGAAAAAACTATCGGCTGTGGATCATTGCCCGCAGTCTTCAGAGTCAGCGCATCACCCCAGATGATGTTTCGGTCGAGAATGAACCGGACCGCATCTCGGCATTTGCTCTTGGCTCGGTTCTTGAACAGCCGGGAATAATAGTCATAGTCGAAGACTCCATAGAGCCGATGCCGACACTGCCGGACATTGTCCTCCAGGATGTCAATGCCGTAGATTGAGGAAATGGCAAGGATAGCGTAGCGCTCGAAATCCAATTGCGATTTGGCGTAGCGCTTCTCGACGACGGCGAGTTTCCGTTCCAAAATCACGGTCAGGAAGTTACCGGTGCCGCAAGCTGGTTCGAGGAAACGGGATTCGATTCGCTCGGTTTCCTGCTTGACCAAATCCAGCATGGCGTTGACCTCGCGTTTCCCCGTCAACACCTCGCCATGATCAGCTACTCTCTTTTTAGAGATAACCTGCTGCTGTTTTTGCTCTTTACTTATATTCTCAGCTAGCTTCATCCTTCGCCTTTTTTACAGTTTTTCACCTAACTTCCTCAAAATATACGGCTTGATAGCATCGAGCAAAACGCAAATCCCCCCTCATTTTTAATAACTTGAATTACTCTTGTTATATCCTCTAGCCCAGCCCTTTAGAGATTTACTGATATATATAAATATTTTACCTTTAGGTCCGTCCATTGCAAGCACCAACAGGCGATCAAATATGTAACTCTTTGTTTGAGGGGAAGTTAGTTTAATGCATCTATTTCAAGTAATCCCTGCTCGTAGCGTTCGAGGACTCGGTAAATCGTTAGTCTGCTGAGATTTACGGTCCGGGCTATTCGGGCAATTTTTATCCCCTCTGCTTTCATTTTTATGATTGCCTCTACTTGCTCATCTGTGACTTTTAGCAAGCGCCCCTTTGGGGATCCGCCCCAGCGTTTACCAGCGCTCCGGGCGGCGTTCTGACCTGCCTTTACTCGTTCACCGCGGATTTCGGTCTCATAGGCCGCTACAGAGGCCAGAACATTGGCGATCAGCCGCCCCGAAGCTGTTCCGAGGTCAATACTGTCCTTGAGGCTTACTAGCCGGACTTTCTTGGCTTGGAAGAATTCAAAAAGCTTACAGAGACCGCTGGCAGTTCTACCCAGCCTGTC
>Ga0272441_10014455_pt1 | contig 11195 bp, 6 predicted proteins | sample SSMProp6N_FD_193582 | JGI IMG/M metagenome (GOLD analysis project Ga0272441, IMG submission 193582) | Marine sediment archaeal communities from Little Sippewissett salt marsh, Falmouth, MA, United States - SSM-Prop-6N | ecosystem: Environmental > Aquatic > Marine > Wetlands > Sediment ... | reverse complement strand
ACCCCCAGTTGCAGGTTCGCGGCTACCAGAGAACCCGCGAGATGACGCTTGATGATATGCTTCTCGACAACCGGATTGTTTTTCTGATAGGGGAAATATCTTACCAGAGGGCGACTGAAGTAATTATGAAGCTGCTTTATCTTGACAATCTAAAAGGAGGCAGCGAAATCAGCCTTTATATCAATTCTCCCGGGGGCAGCGTTGACGATACAATGGCGATTTATGATACAATGTGTTTTATCACCTCTCCGATTTCGACCTTCTGTATCGGCAGGGCCCAGTCGGGGGCAGCGATTATACTTGCGGCTGGCACGAAAGGCAAGCGTCATGCTCTTCCTCACGCCAAGGTAATGCTGCATCAGCCATGGGGCGGAGTTACGGGCCAGGCAGCGGATATTAAAATCCAGGCAGAAGAAATCCTCAAGGCCAAAGTAATGATAAATGAGATTCTTTCCAAGCACACCGGGCAGCCTATTGAAAAAATCGCCGAAGAGACCGAAAGAGACCGATATATGACCGCGGACGAGGCCCGAGAATACGGCCTTATCGACGAGGTGCTTCACGAAGGAGAGGAAGAGAAAAAGGACAATAAAAAGGAAAAGAAAGACAAATAATGAAATAACCGGATTTATCCGGAGGTATGACCAATTAAAGAGGAATAAAGAATTATGACATCTAATCAAAACCTGGTACCGATAGTAATTGAAAAGAGCGGACGAACGGAACGAGCTTATGATATTTACTCGAGACTTCTGAAAGACAGGGTAATATTTCTAGGGGGGCCTGTAAATGACGATGCGGCAAACTTGATAATAGCCCAGCTGCTTTTTCTGAGTAACGAGGACAGTAAAAACGATATTCATTTTTACATCAATTCTCCGGGTGGAGCAATCACATCCGGCCTTGCTATATACGATACAATGCGATTTTTGCGTTGCGAGGTGGCAACTTATTGTGTCGGACAAGCGGCGAGTATGGCGGCGGTACTTCTGAGCGGGGGTCAGGCCGGCAAACGGTTTGTTCTTGCAAACGGGAGGGTTCTTTTGCATCAGCCGTCAATTTCGGGCATACTTGAGGGGACGGCCACGGATTTGGATATTGAGGCAAAAGAAATATTGCGGCTTCGGAACCGGCTTTATAAAATACTTTCAGAACATACAGGACAAACAGCGGAAAAGATAGAAAAAGACTGCGACCGAAACCTGTGGCTTGAAGCAGAGGAGGCAATAAGTTATGGATTGGCGGACAGAATATTGCAGAAAGCTCCAGAAATTGTTCGGGAAGATGCCGTTGAAAAGTAAAAATGCAAAATATGCTCTTCTTGTTGTTTGTGCGGTGGTAATCATCACAGGCTGTGAAAACAGCAAAAGTAATTCTCCCCTGATAGATGAAATGAACGCATTGAAACAGGAAAAAACTCAGTTGAGGGAGCGAGTGGAGGAATCTGAAAAAGAGGTTGAACAATTGAAGGAACAAGTTCGAGTTCTTTCCGGACTGCCGGGAGAAGAGAAAGCGGAAAACCTGTATAGAGTTGGAAAAGTCAAGACAGGAAGATATACGAACCTATATGATGAAGATGAAGATGGGCGTTACGAGAAGCTGATGGTTTATTTGCAGCCGATAGATGAGGAGGGGGATGTTGTGAAAGCCACGGGGAGCGTGAATGTTCAACTGTGGGACCTTAATAAAGAGGCTGATAAGGCGCTGCTTGGAGAGTGGCATGTGGGGGCCGGTGAGTTGAAAAAGCTGTGGTTTGCGACAATTGTAACTATCAATTACAGAATGACTTGGGATGTTAGCGATATAATAAGCGAATATAAAGAAGCACTGACGGTAAAAGTTAGATTTACGGATTACCTGACCGGCAGGGTTTTTGAGGAACAAAAAGTAATCACACCTCGTTAACAAATCATTCAATGTGGGTTCAATACAGGCCATATCTCAGAGTTACCCAAAATTCCGCGCTCAAAACGAGGAGGCTTAAAACAGAATGTATAATGGAGGTAAAGGGTCTAAAATTAAAGAGAAAAGATTTGACACTCTGGAAAATTGGTTTATAATTGAGGGGTACAATGAGGGAAAACTTCTTTGTATATGTTAAAAATCTTTTGTGGATTTGTTTTGAAGACTGGAAGGCTTGGTTGCGTAGCTAAGCGTTTAATATTGGAAAAGTAACTTAATATGGATGATTAGTAAAATGAAAAAATTAATAATGATATCTGGGGTTTTTTTATTAACCGGTTGTACATTGACGGTAAAGGACCTGGGCTTTGAGCAGCTGGCCTATAAGCTTAAGTCATACGACGTTGGCACGACAGGATTTAACATCAATAGCCCACTGATACAAAACAGGATAGTGTTACTTCAGGGAAGTATGAATTTTTCAAAGTGCGAAGCCATCTGCGAAAGTCTTGTTTACCTGAATGAAAAGAACCCGGATAACAAAATTACGTTGTTGATCAACTCCAAGGGAGGCAATTTAGATGCCTGCATGCCTATTATAAATATAATTAAAAGCAGCAAAGCACCTGTTGACACTGTAAATACAGGATTTTGTTTTTCGGCTGCGGTGCTGGTATTTCGTTCGGCGACAGGTAAGAAATATGCCTGCAAGGATTCGATGTTTCTTCTTCACGCGACCAAGGGTAAGCCAAAGGAGCTCACTAAGAAGATGAACGAACTGAACACAGCTATCATTCGGGACGGGACCAACTTGCCTGAAGAGTGGTTTCCGTTGACAGACAAGACAGTGATTTTCGACGCTGAGGAAGCGTTGAAATACGGCTTTGTTGACGAGGTAATTGACAGCAATGGATTATTGAATGTTGCTATTCCGGGAGCGACAGAGAGAATAATGGGGCAATAAACGGAGTGGATATATTGGATAGATTTGGTTTGACAAGGTCTGAAAAGTGGGGATATAATTGATGGTTGCAATGAGGGAAAACTTCTTTGTGGTTGGTAGTTGTTGGTGAGAGATTTAGATGGGATTGTTAAAATGGTGCGGTGAAAATTTTATAGGGAGATTTGGATTATGAACAATAAACAGAAAATTGTTTTAAGGGTGGGTATAGTAATTATTGTGTTGATGGGTCTTTTCCCCCCTGTTCAATGGACGGCTACAATATCCGGGTGGAATAACGTTCCAACCTATTATCATTATATAGATTATCAGTTCCTCTTTATCACAAGGGGTACTGTCGCATTAAGCAATCTTGTTTTGCAATGGATTTTAGTATCAATTATAGCCGGTGGCTTTATTTATATTAACAGAGACAAAAAGCAAACAGACGAGCAAAACCAATAAGTAAATCGGCAATTGTTAAAAATGTGCGGAGATGGTTTTCTTAAAGTGCGACAATAATTCCATAGGTAAGGTTTTGGAGGGTTTCATCAAGGGTATTGTAAGATTACATCACGGGGTTTGTGCAAGTAAGAAATATTGAATGGAGCCTATGGGATTCGAACCCACGACCTCTTGCATGCCATTCACTTTGGCAAATTTCTACACTCCTCTAAATTACGGTAAAAACAGCACTTACAAATTCTGCAAATTCAATAAAAACCACCAAATACCCTTAAATACAGCCGTATAAGTGTAGTCAAAAGTGTAGTGTTGTAACCTTTTTTAAAAGCGCCTGCTTAAATAATTTTCAAAAGGCAATCTTGGTGAAAGTACTACACTTTAGCATTATACCTTACTCCCACACTCGCCGCAATAGTTAGGATTGCCAATAAGCCTCCTTGAACCACGGTACGAATTGGAGCAAGAAGTTATAATCGGCCACCTGCTGGATCAATACGGCATTCCGTTTTTCTACAAACAGGCAACTATTATATACAACGACGGCAAAAATAAATTCTTGAAGCCGACATTTACATTACCTCAATACGGCTGTGCAGTCATTGATTATGTCCCGCAGGAAAAACAGGCTGCTGAGCGAATCAACATTTACCATTACAATCAGATTTCTGCCACTCTGGTAGGTCCAAAGGAACTGGATAAGCCAAACTTCCAGCAGGAGCTTTACGAAAAACTCCTGCGGCAAACCAGACAACAGCAAGATCTATCGTCTTACAAGGCTCTATAAGGTCAGCATATATAATACTGTTATCTTTCCAGCGATTGTTTCAAAATTCTTGAGCTTGACAGAGTTATTCGCCAAAAGTCGACTGTCGAGATAAAATGCTAGTGGTTTAAGTTTTTGTAAATACAAGGCTTATATTTTTTACAATTCGAACGCACGGTTGTTTCTGCAGTGAGAAGTATCAAAGAATAAAACGGTGTATTGTTGTATAAATTAGGTTTTTAAAGGATCATATCGAAGAAATGGCTAAAATGGGAATAGTCAAAGGTAAAATATCAGGTAGCAAAAGGTAAAAAATGAAGTAGTCTTTTCCTATAAATTGCGTTCCAAATGGCTAATTTTTTAGGGAAAAACCTTCTACACACCAAGAAAAGTGTTGAAATACAGGTTTGAGTTTCGAAACAAAGCTTTTATTTACAAGTATTTATGTGAACATCAACAACTATGCTTGTATCTTTGGTTCTGATTATACCTCAGCAAAAACCTGAAAAAATCTTCGTCAATATTTAATCAAGCACTTTCGCCTCTTTTTTAGTGAGAGGTGATTCCTTGCCTTAAGAGGGGACTTCTCGATATGAAGTGTGATGGAGTGATTTGGTCTTGTACTTCCATACTTAATTAGTGGAAATTTGTATAAAGTATGGTAGGCCAATAAATTAAGCAGTTTATCTGCGGTAGTTGAGCTATGCTGGAGAGATAAGTTTTGATTTCACATTCTGAAGGAGCGGTGTTTTTTATAATCCAGGCCAATGCAGAGAGAAATCCTCAGCCAATAATACCACTAAAGAGGGAAAATAAACAAACTTACTTAATATTAAATTGAATGGAGGTTATAGCAATGACTAAGAAAACTTTTTTAGCAGCTTCAATCCTATTGAGTCTCCAGTTGTCTGTAATGACAGGGCTTTGTTTTGCGGATGTGTCGGCCCTGCTTGAGCAGGCTGAGACGTATAAGACAAATGACGATTACCTGCAGGCTGAGGAGATTTACAAGACAATCGTAAAAAATTTTCCGGCTACCGCAGATGCCTTACAGGCCCAGAAGGAACTTGTAATTTTATATAGCAAAATCGAAATGAACACGTATTCCAAGGCGGCCCTTGACAAATTAACGGCCGATTTTGCCACGTATTCAGAGCCTAATGATGTGGCGCAGGCCCTTTTCGATATAGCACGACAATACGAATGGTCTGCAAAATACAAGGAGGCAAATAAGGTCTTTCAGCAAATACTGGATGAACAAGCCCAGAGCTGGTATGTCAACAGAGCGGACCTTGCGGTTGTACGGACAAATATTATGCATTTTATTGAATTAGGGAAAGAGCAGGAGGCACAGGCTGCATTAGATAAATTGCCGGTTGACTTTGCCGGCCATGAAGATTTGCCTCAGGCAATATATGACATCGGTAAAAGGTATGAATGGTCGCATAAATATGAGCAGGCCAACAAAATTTATCTGCAGCTTGTACAAAAGTATCCTGATAGTCCCTGGGCGGGTAAGGTGCCCCTGACTGTGCCGAGGACGAATATAGTCTCTCTTATCACAGAAGGCAAAGATACGGAAGCACAGGCCGCTATTGATAAGCTTGTTGTTGATTTTTCAAACCATCCTGACCTGCCCGAGGCACTTGACAACATTGCCCACAGATATGAATGGACAGGTAAATATGAAAAGGCTCAAAGTATGTACCAGCAAATCGCACAGCAGTATCCCGATACTACATATGCAGGTACGGCACCTTTGGAAATTTCTAAGGTAAATATTCTGAGCCTTATTGATTCGGCTAAAGATAGTGAGGCTCAAACGGCACTTGATAGCTTAACTGTCGATTTTAAGGACTCCCGCATTTTGGCCGTGGCTGTTTCACGTATTGCCGAACAATACCAGTTTAAGGCTCAGCAATTGGAAAATGAGGGAACTGCCAAGACCGAAGATATTCGGGATTGCCTATCAAAGGCCATAGCAATATGGGATAGAGTGATAAATGAAAATAAAGATATAGTTATTGTACCGCAGGCGTGCTCTTATTCTGGTGATTGTTATCGCAAGTTGAGCGAATATGAAAAATCAGCGGCGTGCTATCAAAAGATAGTTGATGATTATCCGGGCAATATTATGGCCTGGCACGCACTGTTTATGGTGGGTCGAAATTACGAAGACCTTGGGAAATTAGGGCTTATTCCAAAAACAGAAGCGGATGCGAAGACAAAGGCTGCCTATGAGCAGCTTGTTGAGCAATATCCTGACTGCAAGGCGGCCAAAGCTGCCCAAGACTGGTTGGACCGTAACACATCTAATTAAGGGAGAATACAAATGAGAGCAAAGTATTTAGCAGCAATTTTAGTTTTAATTGGATTATTCATCAACACTACTGACATCCATGGATGCGGCAATCAGAGTCCGGTGTCGAACCTGGTAGCAAGGCCGGCAGGTGTAATCCTTGGAAGTAGTATGACCTTGGATGGAAGCGGCTCTTACGACCCTGATTCAGGTGATACTATAACAGAATACTATTGGGATTTTCACTATGACGGCAATTTTGATGTTGAGTATTATGAAACTTCCACTTCTCATACTGATGGTGCATTTGATGGCAAAACTACGTATCCGTACACCGAATTGGGAACTTACCAAGTAAGACTGATAGTTGGAAGCAGTGATGGTACGGGTGATTTCAGCGATCGTGAAGTCAAGGTAGTGGCTTCCATTAATGAGGCAATTGTTGAAGCCGTAAATGGTGACGTTATTGTTGTGCCTGAGGGTACATACAATGAGCATATCGATTTTGGCGGGAAAGAAATTACTATAACCAGTACAAACCCGGCGGACCCTGCTGTAGTTGCCGCAACCATCATCGATGGAGGTGGATCCGGAACCGTTGTTACATTTGGAAATTCTGAAAATGCTAATACCGCCTTAACAGGCCTTACAATTACCAATGGGGAGAGGGGAATCTACTGTAACATAGCAGTTCCCAAAATTAGCAACTGTGTTATTACGGGCAACGACACCTCGTGTAATGGTGGTGGAATATATTGTGATGGGGCATCGCCAACAATTGTCGATTGTATAATTACACTCAATAAGGCCGCACAGGATGGTGCGGGGATGTATAATGACAATGGGGCTTGCCCGGAGATAACAAACTGTATTTTCAGTGGCAACTGGGCCGGAAGCGATGGCGCTGGAATATATAACAAAAACGGCAGTAGTCCCGTAATGATTAACTGCACATTCAATGCCAACAAGGCCCTTGGAGATGGCGGCGGAGTGTATTGTGATGACCAAAGCAGTCCGACGTTGGCTAGCTGTATACTATGGAAGAATATAGATGGCGTCGATAACACCGATGAGTCGGCGCAAATTCATATTGCAAGTGGTACGCCGGTTATTAATTACAGTTGTATTCAGGACTGGACGGGAGCTTTGGATGCGGACGGGATCGGCAACATTAATAATGACCCTATGTTTGTTAATGAGGGGTATTGGGAATGGAGACTGCCAGACGGAAGTGATCTTCCTAGTAGTATTGTACTTGACAATGATGCTGGTATGCGTATTTTAGACCTAAAACTGACACATCCTGACACGGAAGTAAAGGAGCAAACCACACCGGATCCTGGTATTGTGGCAGATATCTTGAATACTTCTCAGGATCCGCCAGAGGCATACAAGACACCTTTCTATGCAAATGATAGCGGAGGGACCACAAGTAACGAGCTGCATTTCGATTTGTGGTACAGAACAGATACAGTCCAACCAGGGAATAATACAAATGTTGAGGTGCCGATTGAATTGGCTCATCTTGGTGACGGTAAGTTCTCTTTAAACCAAGGCGACTTCTTCCCTATAGATAATCTAGGTTTTGGAAATGAAACCATCCCTGGTCACGAGCCTGGTAGTGGCGATGAGTATCCTGACCATAATTATCATTTTACGTTCCAATATCACACCACAAGTACTTACCTACCAAGCCACGAATTCACGTTCTCGGGGAGTGATGACATTTTCGTCTTTATTAATAACGAGCTTGTTGTTGATCTCGGAGGTATTTATTTTGATTCGCCGTCGGGTCCCTACACGATAATATTAAACGAACTCAATCTTGGCCTGAAAGAAGGCGACCTTTATGATTTTGACCTGTTTTTTGCTCAACGGTGTGCTCCTGATTCGGAATTATATTTCGAAACTGCTGTTGCCATGGAACCGTTTTTCGTCGACGGCGATTATCATTTGCAGGCTGGTTCGCCGTGTATTGACGCCGGTAATAATGATGCGGTACCGGCAGATATTCTAACGGACATTGAAGGTCTGCCGCGGCGAGTAGACGATGTACAAACAAATACCGGAGTACCGGTAGGATTACCTTATCTCGACATGGGTGCTTATGAATACCAGATTCCTATTGCCGCAGATGATGAATATTTGGTGGCCATGAATGATACCCTGGTTGTAGAATCTCCCGGTCTGCTGGAAAATGACGAGGACCCGTTTGGACATCCGCTTGAAGCTGTTTTGGTATCATCTGTTTCGTCCGGTACACTAACTACCAATTCGGATGGTTCTTTTACATATACACCTGATCCTGACTGGACTGGAAATGCTACTTTTACTTACAAAGCAAAAAGTACAGACGACGGGCGAGAGTCTTTCGACGCTAAAGCAACAATTACAGTTGTAGCTTATCCGGAGGCAGATGCAGGCCTCGACCAGCTGGTTGAAGCCTGTTATTATGGCGACCTTGTTTCAGTGGGGTTAAATGGTTCCGCTTCATTTGCTTATGTAGGTGATATTGTCAGTTATGAATGGACCTGGACTGAAAACAGCGAGCCAAAAAGCGCTGTTGGAAAAACGCCTCAGGTCTTTATGACAGCCGCCGTAAATCCTTATACCGTTGAGTTAACCGTTACCGACCAGCTTGGGAGTACAGACACCGATACGGTTGAAATATCCTTCAGTGAGAAAAGTGGCCCCGATGCCAACCCAGGCGGCGATTTGGAGGTAGAGGACGGCGGCGGTCTCGATCAAGATGGTGTTGTCGATGGTGGGGTGGATGTTCTACTCGATGGTTCGGCATCAACGGGAAATGGCCTGTATTATGTTTGGTACAAGAATAACCAGATAATTGAACAGGGAGAGGTTCCATTGAGTACGGTTCGTCTCGGCATAGGGACGCATATAATCGGTTTATCAGTAACCGATGAATGCGGAAGATATGATTATGAAGATATGGAAGTTACGGTGAAATGGCCATCTGTTGGCGCGTGGGTCGATGCCGGTGATCCTCAGGAAATATTGTTCCCGCTTGAAGGGGGCGTAACATTAAATGGTTCAAAGGATGATACGGAAATTATTACACAATACGAATGGGAAGTCATTGAGAAACCCCCTGGCGGCTATGTAAAATGGGAAAGTGGTTCTCAGATTACACTTACTCCTACCATCACTGAAGTTCCACAGGAAATTGAGGGGCCCTACGGATTTCTGCTAATTGGTAAAGACTCGTCTGATACGGTGATTGATACGGATACGACTAAAGTAACTTTTGTCTCGACACCGGCTTCCAACAGTGAGCCTGAAGTTGAAGCCTGGATTTTGGTCGGCGTTGAACACAAGATAAAAGTTTCTATAACTTCACCTACAGATACCGTTACACTCGGGGGCAAAATTACCGATGACGGCCAGATATCTGGAGAATTGACGGGTACTTGGGAACAACTTAGCGGGCATATCGACGGTGTAACTATTACGCCGCGAACCCAAGGCTGCACAAACAGTTGTACTGAGCTTGAAATGGCCGAGGCGACGGCAACGTTTAATAAAGAAGGTATTTACGAAGGTATTTACAAATTAGCCCTGAAAGGTGACGACGGAAGCCTGTCTGCTATGGATGTTGTAGAAATTCATTTTGACTCCGATCAGCCGCCGCATGTTGAAGCCGGAGAGAACAAATTTAAGGTTTTAGAAGGGGCTTCGGTAGATGTCTATATGGAGGATGCATACGTTAAAGACCGCGATGCGCCGCTTGATAATACTACTCAGTCATGGACTCTGATTGAGGGCAGTGACTCTATTGTATTCCTTGGACAGCCGGATGGAACGACCAGTACTCTTGAAAAGCCAACCATAAGATTCTCCCATAAAGGCAAATATAAGTTTCAACTTGAGGCAACAGATCCCGAATTGCCAGCCAACCCTGTTACTGATACCGTCTGGGTGACGGTTGACGATGAACCCCAACCGCCTGAACCACGAACCTGCACCGCATTGTATGCCGGGGTGAGCACTTATTATGATGAAGGAGATGTGTACCGCCGACTTGATGATGCAACATCCTGGGTGCGGATATCATCAGATGGCATTTTCAAGGGACGTGTCATATCGCTTTGCGAATATGGTGGTAATGTATACGCAGCAGCAGAAGCAGAAGATTTTGCAGAAGGTACTTTCCCCGACAAAAGAGCTGAGGTCTACAGGCTGGATGGGAGTACATCATGGACCAAAGTAAGCGACGATGGATGGGATGGTAATAATGTCTACAAAATTAATGCTTTAGAAGTGTTCCAGGATGAACTTCATGAGGATCACCTTCATGCCAGCACAGGAATGATGTCTGTAAGACCTTTCGAAGATTCCCAACCAGGTAGAGTTTTTCGGTATGATAGTGTAACCGAATCATGGAGCAAGTTAGCAGGAGTTCACTTTCAAGAAGAAGATGAGTACGATATATATCAAGCGGGTATTGCTTCCATGTTTACGTGGGGTGACTACCTTTATTTGGGCAGTATTAATGCAGATCAGATAGCCAGGTATAACGGCAGTACCACAGCCGATGTGCTGAATACATGGGGCACTTGTATCTGGGACTTCGCTGTCAATGATGGTATAGCATATGCCTGTGCCGCTTTTTATTGGCCTGAAGCACAACTCTACAAGACCACTGATGGGGGAACTACACCTCAAGGGGAAAGTACATGGTATCCTGTACCTGATTCTTCTTTCAACGAGGGTTATTGCTGGGCAGTGAAGAGTTATAATGGTTTATTGTATTTGGGGGCAGGGGCACATCTAAAAACGTACGATGATTCGACCGGTACTTTTGATGA
>Ga0272441_10014454_pt1 | contig 11195 bp, 6 predicted proteins | sample SSMProp6N_FD_193582 | JGI IMG/M metagenome (GOLD analysis project Ga0272441, IMG submission 193582) | Marine sediment archaeal communities from Little Sippewissett salt marsh, Falmouth, MA, United States - SSM-Prop-6N | ecosystem: Environmental > Aquatic > Marine > Wetlands > Sediment ... | reverse complement strand
GAAGAGGGCTCGCCGCAGCCGGCCCAAACATGGCAAGGTGGGTGGCCCGACACCCTCGAGCAGTTCGAGCACCTCGTCGAGATGTTCCAGGATCGAATGGTCCGCTACGCCTTTCGTCGATTGGGGAACCTTCACGAAGCTGAGGAGGCGGCCCAAGAGGTCTTCGTGCGGGCCTACTTCGACCAGGCGAACCGCCGAACGACGACGTACGTCAGTGCTTACCTCTACCGCGTCGCCGCCAACCTCTGCACCGATCTGTTGCGAAAACGCCGACGCCCGACCGTCGCGTTGGAGCATGTCGATGCAGCCGCAATGACCGCGAACAGCCCGACAGGTCCGCAGGCACTTGCCGGGGTCGAGGAACAGGCCCGAATCGAGCAATTGCTGGCTCGCCTACCCCGCCGCCAGGCCGAGGTGATCCGTCTGCGGATCTTTGGCGAGCTTCGGATGGCCGAGATCGCCGAGGTAGTGGGTTGCCCCGTGGCGACCGTGAAATCACGCTTGCGCTACGGGCTGACGAAACTGCGCAAGATCCTCCCGCCTCAGTGGGAGACGATATCATGAACTGTAGAACCTTTCGCAAACATATCGTGACGCTGCTGGACGCCGACCCCGGCGATCCGATGCACGTCGAACTGTCGGCCCACTTGCGGTCGTGCCCGAAGTGTGCCGAGACGCATGACCAGATGGCTCGTACCCTCAGCGCGCTCCAACCTTCCCACGGAGTTACCGCTGGACCCTTATTCAAGGAGCGAGTCATGAGTCGAATCGTCAAGTTGCAGGCAACCAACCGGCATGAAACCATACGATGGCAGCCCGTGCGAGCGAGAGTGTGGAGGCCGGCGGTGGCAGTAGCAGCCGCTGTGCTGACCGTGGCTGCCATCTCACAGATCTGGCGCTCGAACGTCGATCGAGGCGTTCCGCCGACACGACCTGCCTTCAGCCTGCTGTCACAGGCATGGGCGGCTGAGGCGGCGCTGTTCGCCGGCGACGAGATCCGCCACTGCGCAAACGAGATCATCGTCACGCCGGTCGACGACCCCGAACTGGCCGGCATGCGATGGACACCCTTGGTATCCCTCGAAGCAACCGGCAGGCAACGGATCCATCAACTCGCCCTCGCCGCCAAGCCGGGCGAGACCTACACCGTGCATGATTACGTATGGTACGATCCGCCGACGGGTCGTTTCACGCGCTTATTGACCGTCGGCGACCAGCCGATATTCGCCAACTCCTACGATGGCAAGGCGATCTACCGGCTGGAAGTTGGCGACGGCACTCGCCGGGTCGCAAAGACGCCGGTCGCCGAGAGTTTCAAGCCCCCCACCAGTCCAGCCAGTGTCTTCGGGCTCGGCGCCGGCATCCGCAGCACGCTCGACGAAGACGACGCCAGTGTCGTCGTACCCGCGGGCCACCAGACACTGTCAGACGGCTCGCAGGCCCGCGTGCTGAAAGCGGCCAGCGGCTCGGCCGACTCGTACTACCTGTTCAAGGTACGCGAATCCGACAATAGGATCGCCGAGACCGAGTGGATCGCCAAAGGCCAGTCGATGCTGGTCACCCGCCGCGTGCGGACCGAGACCGTCGCCAAGCCGGGCGTCGGATGGGACCTGGCCGAAGTATCGGCCATGCCGGTCGGCAAAGGCGGTCCTGCTAACGTTGCCATCTCGCCCGACATGGTCGTGCCCGACGTCTCCATACAGCGGATGGTCGACAAGGCCACGTTTGAGACCTACATCTTTGCGACCGATCCGCCGTGGGCCGGCAAGCGTCAGATCAGCGACATACTGGACCTCCCCAGCCCGCCCCATCGGATGTTCTCGATCGCCTATCGCGCCGACGACGGACGCCATGTCGTCCTGGCCCAGGTACACAGCTACAACAAGTTCTTCGGGGCCATGTCCGAGATCCACGAAGCCAACGTGCTCTACGAGTCAACGGCGGGTGTGAAAGTCCTGGCCATGCCGGCTGAACGAAGTACGTGGTTGGCGGGGATCCTGCTCAAGAGCGCCCGATACTGGATCAAGGATCCAGCCAGCGAAGATCGCACGGGCTACCTGCTGCGAACACCGGAAGGGACCTATCCGGCGCTGGCGGTCAATGGCCGGCTGTCCGACGACGAGCTGCACGCCCTGATCGACAGCCTCGTACCCGCCAAACAGTTCTGCCCGAATGATTAGGCTATACGAATGGGGTGTCCCGCCCTTCGCGACGCGAGGGGCGGGACCTTTCAATTCTGTGCAGCGGAAGGGTCACACCGACAGGTCCACACTGCCGGCAAAGTGGTGGTGCGATGGGCAGGGCGGTAACGGCCCGTCACGCCGGCCTATATGTCAATGAGTATCCGCGTGGGTCCGACTCACGGACACACGCACGCGCCTAAGCGACCGCCGCACTGTGGGCACTTGGGAATGTTCTCCCCGGCTGGGTAGCCCTTTGCCTCTTCGGGGCCGAGCATGGTGAAGTCGGCCTGCCCGTCGGGCAGCACCACAGTCAGCGTGTTGCGTGGTGCGACCGGGCCATCGCAGCAGACGGCGAACCTGCCCTCGCCCAGTAAGCGACACGACCAGCCGTCGGGCACGGTCAGCTCTGCTTGCGCGGGCGCGCACCCGTCGACGGTAACCTCCAGCTCTCGCTCGACTTTGGCATACATCACCGGCTCGCCGTTGTAGTGCAACCACACCTCGCGACCATCGGCAAGCAGCTCCACCCCGGCGTGGTTGTCCTGGGCGAGGGCCTGGCGGGCCTGTTCGTTGCCGACCAGTCGCGTCAGCAGGTCGTCGGGCAGCACCATCCGGTCTGAGAAGACCACGTCGCTTCCTGCAACCGCTTGCTCAGACAGGGCAACGGTGCGGTCGGTGAGTTCACTTAGCGTGCGGGGCGAATTGAACTGACCGGTGAATTTGTGCAGGACAATCTGATCGCCCACCGGCTCGCGCCACCGCGGCGGGATGCCGCTCGTACCTTCCAGAATGCCCAACAAGGCCCCGAGCGTGGCGCCCGTGCAGTCGGTGTCGAAGCCGCAGTTGACCGCCTTACAGAGCCGATCGCCGAAGTCGTCGCCATACAGCCAGCCGATGATGGTAAACGCGTGATTGGGCACGGCGTGACATGGATGTTGCGTGCCGAACCATGTGACGATGCGGTCGCGGGCCTGGCCCCACGTCAGTTGCTTCTGCCAACAGAGCACAGCCTCGCGAATCGCCCGGCCGACGTGGCTGGCCAGCGGGATCATGTGCAACCCGATGCGAATAAGGGTCATGGGATCGCGCTCGACGAACGCTGCCGATTGCACAGCCGCCCAGAACATCTCGCCGCACGTGCCCTCGCCGCCGGCGTGGTCGAGGGCCGCATCCTTCCACGCCATCCGCGCCGCCGCCTGCGGGTCACCGGGGTGCAGGCAGGCCCAGATCTCGCTACGGATTGGTGAGCCCATGTTGTCGACGAAGAAATTCTCGAAGCACCCCGCCACCGGTGGTCGAAGCCCGCGGGCGAAATTGCGGACGAAGAACCCGTATTCGTCCCACGGGTAGGCCGAGGCGTACCGCCACCAGTACTCGGCAAACGTGCGCACCGACGGGTCGATCCCCTCGTCCTCCAACATCTTCAGCCAGACGATCTGAAGGTCGAGGTCGTCGTTGGGCAGGGCTTTGTCGGGCACGGGCTCATAGAAGGTGAGCGCGTGGGTGTGTTTGCGGCCCTCCCACGGCCCGCCGAGCGTGCCGCCGATGTTCTTGCCTATCCAACAGGCGTGGACTCTGTCGCGAAACTGCGCCCTGTCGAGTGTGATGTGAGGCATCCGGTGGCTCCGTTTTGAGGTGTGTCTGCACGTGGGCAAGATCATAAGGCGGGAGAATCACTTACACCAACCCCGTGTATACGCTCTGGCGCGATGTGATCGGCGAAGAGCAGAATCATCCCCGGGTGCTGTCGCCCTGCACGGGCGGCAACGTTCGCAGGCGGCGGAGCAGCGTGAGAGTTTCGCGGCCGAGCAGGCGTCCCACGCGGTGCTCCTCATCGACCACGTGCGCGCCGCTTTCGGCAAGTTGCGGGGCGTAGAGGTGATAGCGGGCTCGCGAGACGACCGGGACGCTGGGTGCCACCGCCTTGACCTGCATGATGATCTGCCGCGCGGTCCGATGATCGGGAATGGTCACGACGACGGCCCTAGCGGAAGATACGTATGCGTGATCCAACACCTGCTGGCGTGCGGCGTCGCCCAACACGGTAGTAAGCTTCTCTTCCTGTGCGGCGGCCACACTGCGAGGGTTCAGATCGACGATAGCCACGGCAAAGCCGGCCGCTTGAAGGCGCCCGGCCGCCTCGCGTCCGGCCGGACCGTAGCCGACCACAATCACATGGTCAGTCAGGGCGGCCTGCGGGGCGCGTGCGGCTGGTTCGGGCTCTCTGGCCAGGCCGATCCGGGTCAGCAATCGCTCCCACGCCCTTCCGGCGATCGGCGCCACGCCGACCAGGAAAGGCGTGAGAAACATGGCAACTACGGTCGCAGCGACGAAGAGCTTGAAGGCATGATCGCCAATCAGCCGCCCGCCGTAAGCGATCTCGGCCAGGACAAACGAGAACTCACCAACCTGCGCCAGACACAGGCCGGTGGCCATCGTGGTGCGGTGCGAGTTGTGGAAGATTCGGATGATCGCCCAGATGATGAGCGCCTTGCCGAGCACGACAGCCACCACGACAAGGACCACGCTGAAGAGATTCCCGGCGATCCAGGCCAGTTCGGCCAGCATGCCGATGGACACGAAGAACAACGTGACGAACAGCGTCCGCAGCACGTGGACGTCGGCGCGGATCTGGGTGGCAAAGGGCGACTCGCCCAGCAACATGCCGGCCACGAAGGCCCCGAACGCAGGCGAGAGGTTCAGCTTGTGAGCGCCCCAGGTTGCCCCGACACAGATCACCACCGCCAACAGGATGGGCAGTTCCCGGTTCCTCGCAAAAAACGTGGCTGCGAAGACGCGAGGCAAGAGATAACGACTGATCACGTGCAGCACGGCAATCAGCAGGACGGCCAGCCCGATGGCACGCCCCATACCCATTAGCATCTGTCCCGACGAGCCCTGACTCGCCAGGGCCGTCACCAGCAGGACCAGCGGCGCGACGGCGATGTCCTGCAACAGCAGAATGCCCAGCGCGTGTCGGCCATGAACGCTGTCGAGCTCGGCCCGGTCGATCAGGCTTCGCAAAACACAGGTGGTGCTGCTGAGGGCGACCATAGCGCCAAACGCGATGGCCTGGGCGATGCTCTGGCCTAGCAGCAGGCACACCGCGCCGGTAACCAGGCCGGTCACCACGACCTGAAGCGAGCCGCCACCGAAGGCGACCGCCCCCAAGCTCCGCAAACGCGGCCAGGAGAACTCCAGTCCAATGGTAAACAGAAGCAACGACACGCCCAACTCGGCGAGTCCTGTAACGACCTCGCTGCTGGCCACCAGGTTTAGCGCGCCGGGGCCGAGCAGCATGCCGGCAGCCAGATAGCCGAGGATCGCGCTTTGGCCAAGGCGCTCCAGGATCGCGCCGAACAGCAGCGCCACCCCCAACAGCGAGACGAGATAGATGAGGATATCCCAGAATTCCATGGTGGTCGGCCTGCTCGACGGACCAAGACTTTGACACTCGTTCGACGTGCACTGACAGGAAAGCACCAGTGCCAGCCAGCGACGGGTCTATTCGGCACGCGCCTTGGCCACCCGCTCGGTTACCTGTCGGTAAAGCTCGGGTGCGAGCGGGCCGCTATTCGCCGCGGCGACATTTTCCGCCAGGTGATCCGGATTGAGTGTGCCCACGATGGTCGTATGACAATGTGGGTGCGTCAACGTGTAGCGCAGGATCAGTTCGGCGGGTGTCATGCCGTCCAAAAGGTCGGCCAGATGGGCCTTTTGCCACAACTCGGTCCTCTCGGCGACGGCGACGTCGCTTTCGGGCCCGCCGCGGGCGACGCCGCCTCGTACGATCACACCCGCGCCGGCCTCGCCCGCCATCGCGATCGCGTCGTGGTGCTCGGGCTGAAGGCACGAATAGGGTATCTGGAACGTGTCGAACACGCCCATCTCGACGAACTCGGGCAGGTGCGGCAGCGTGGAGGAGATGGCGATGAACCGTGTGAGGCCCTGCGACCGGATCTCCTTGAGCACGTCGACGAGTTTGCCCCGGCGAACGTCTTCGGGCTTGGGGTTGTGAAGCTGGAGAATGTCCACCCGGTCGGTCCTCATCCGCCGGAGGCTGCCCTCGATGTTGCGAAGGATGTTATCCCGCGTCCACAAGTGGGGTGTCTCGAAATGGTCGCCCTTGTCCTGCGGATTGCAGCCGCACTTGGTAGCCAGGCAGTACTCGCTGCGGCGGGTGCTGATAAATCGCCCGATCAAATCCTCGCTAACCCCGTAGTCGACCGAGGTATCAATGAAGTTGATACCCGCGTCCAGCACGGCGTTGAGAATGGTCTCCGCTTGGGAGTCGCTGACCTCGCGGCCACCCCAGGTCTTGGGACCTCGGATCTCCATGGCGCCGAAGCCCAGTTGTGTCACCTCAAGACCCGTTCGCCCCAGCGTTGTCGTTCTCATTTGATCGGTCCTCCCACTGTCAGCCGCCTGCACTGTACGCGCCTGTTTGCCTTCATCCGGCACCGCGACCGTCGCAGAGTCTATGGTCTAAGCAGATGCGTTGGCAAACACAGGAACCAGTCAGCGTGCGACGAACTCCGGCGGACAAGCCGCCACCGGGGGAGTCTGCGTGAACCGGCCTGGGCGGCGCTGCAAGTCGTTGTGGTCAAGCAAGTTACGCGCCACTGGGGCATCGTCTGCACTCGTGATGCCTCTTCTCGAAGCCCGGGGTAGTTCATTCTGTGAACGAGTTGGCTGGCGCTTGTCTTTTTTTCGCGGAATGTCCGCGTGATTTCTAGGGACCATACGAGTTAGATATAGAGCACCGCCCGGGCAAACCTGTCCGGCTCGCATGAAGGCCGTAGCGGGGAGCCAGCGATTGGCAGGAGATCGTGAACTGATCCGGGCGGTGCAGGCCGGAGACAGTTCAGCGTTGACGGTGCTGTACCGCCGCTATCTGCCCACGGTGTGGCGGTATGTCTACTGGCGGGTGGGCCGCCATCGCCACGTGGCTGAGGATGTCGTCAGCGAGACCTTTCTGGCGGCTATAGGGCAATTGCGCGGGTTTGATCCAGAGGGAGGATCTGTTGCCGCATGGCTGACGGCGATCGCTCGCCACAAGCTAATTGACCACCAACGGCGCACCGACCGCGAGCGCCGGGCGGCACGCGATGTGCAGCAGCGTCATCAGATGGATGACTGCCGTGACAGCCCCCAGTCGGCTGCGGGAGCAATCGAGACTCGTGAACGGGTGATGCAGACGATGCACCACCTGTCGGACGAAGAGCGTTTGATGCTGGAATGGAAGTACGTGGATCGCTTGGCCGTACGCGAGATTGCCGCCCGGCTGGGACGCACCGAGAAGGCCGTTGAGTCTCTGCTATACCGAGCAAGGCGTTCGTTCCGTAAACACTTCGCGGGCACCGACGACGACGTTGCGGCCGGGCTTACAGGAATGTGATGGCCATGTCTGGCAACCAGGAAAATGAAGAAATCGAGGCGTTGCTGGAGCGTCACTACACGGTTCCGGCTCCCACAGAGCAGTTTGCCAAGGCTCTCGAGGATCGTGTGAGGCGGGAACAGAGCCGGCTTACAAGGGACCGCCAAGGGGATACTGTCGATGTCTCGTCCGGAGCAAGGGAGCGGCACGCGTTCGGGTCACACGGTCGTCGTGGTCTACGACGAGGCGTGTTGTGGGTGACTGGCGTGGCGGCTTGTCTGGCGGGGGTGATCGCTGTGCCTGCGGCGCTGCGCTACACACGAGACCTGCCGCGCGACCAGGTGCTGGCGGCGATCCAGCAGGCCCGCGCCATGCACGTTGTGTCTTTGCAGCAGTTCGATGACGGCAGTTGGAGGGAGCAGGAGTTGGTATACCGGCGAGGCGGACCCCTGGTTGAGGTCCGCTATCTGGACGGCCGGTCCAACGTGCTTGTCGACGACGGCCGGTCGGCGTGGGAGTACGCCTCGGGAGATCTTCTGCGCGGTCCGACGTATGGTTCCGTAGTGAGAACGGCGACGCTGGCGAAGGCGGTCGGCACGGAATGGATCAGTCCCAGCTTGAGCAGGGAGGCGAGTGCTGACAGGAGCATCCACGGCGACTGGTGCAAAGCCTACCGTACGACGGGCCGTGGCGGCACTTGGCGAGTGCGTGTATGGATCGACGAGTCAAACCACGTTCGGCGGTGCGAGACCAGCCGCCTGAGGGGCCGCGCGTGGATGCCAGTGCGTATCGCGCAAGTGTATTACGGCACGCCGACGGGCGGCTTTCGCCTCTTTGGCGACGCGGACGCGTCGCCGGAGATCCTGGATACAGCCAAGCCTCTAAAGAGTCGGTTCGACCTGAAAAAGGCGATGTTTACCAGGCCGCTAGGTGAGACGGTCTTTGCGGTCCATGAGGTGACACGCTGTGAAGACGGTCTTGTGCTTCTGGTCTGCTCTGCCCGGTCGACCGAAAGCGATTGGGAAGAGGGTGCAGCCGATACAGGCGGTGAGCCCTGTCGTTCGTCTATTGCCGATCGGCTTACCGTCACCTTCGATTGGCAGCCAAGTGATACATCAGCCCGCCAGGCAGTGCCTCTCGTGCCATGGGAGCTTCGTCGAGCAAATCACGATGGCCTGCAACTCGCCTGGTATATCCTCAAACCCCAGCCGTCCGCGTCGACCGCCGGCGCGGGTGACATCGACAGCGGCTGCTTGCGCGTGCGAGCGACCATGGAACCTGCTGAGTCAACCGGTCGAGCCCCTGGTGATGGCTCGTTCGAGATGGTGATGAGACTTCCACCGGCGACGAAGGTTGTACCCCTCGCGCATGTCGTGGCCCGAGTGTACTCCGATGCGCTCGTCACCGGCGCGCTCTCCGACGCCTCGCAAGCGCAGACTGGGCGGGCGGCTCCATCCGGGGTCGGAGTACCTCTCTCGTTCGCCATGCCTGCTTGGCTGGCGGGCCCACGGCTCGAGCATCGACACGGTCCGAGCTTGGCTGGCGTTGCCGGCAACTGACGGGGCGAGTATCGACACGGCGCCGCACGTGGGCTCGTAGGGGACGTCGCTCGACGCGAAGCCGGCCGGCCTCACATTCAGCCGCGATCCCGACAGTCACACAGCCTATGCAGGAAAGACTATCGAATCACGAAATCCGTGCGTGATTTGGACGTGTCAAGCGAGATAACGAGTAGACCATTGGCGGGGTATGGCCTGCCCCGACGGCGACCCGGGCAGACTGCCGCAATGTGACCCCGAGGAACGCCGCGCCGTGGAAACATAAAGGCGAACTCGGTAATATAGAACAGGGACTGACCCTTTCCGTTTGGGGATCTGCCTAGGGGTAGCGGTGGTGGAGGTGGCGTGATGCCAGCAAGAATCCGACCCGTGGATCTACCGGCTGTGATGGTGGTTCTCGTCGCGGGCGCAGGTGTGTGCGCGGCGTTGGTGGGCACCGTAGGTGTCGACAGCGAGCAGGCGCGGTGCGCGGCCAATCTGGCCCGGTTCGGCGAGGCGTCGGCGTGCTACCAGGCGCAGTGGGGGGTGTTCGCACCGTCCGATCCGTGGCCGATGATGCCTCGCTGCATCAATCCTACGGGCCCACATTCGCGCTGGAATGTGACTGACGTCGTCGATCCCGTGCACGGCTTCCTGCTTTATCAGATGGGATATGTGCCGAACATCCCACCGGGGATCGGGCCCTACGAAGAATGCTGGACAACTCCCTGGGGATTCAGCCTTGCCAGCATATTCCTGGAAATGGACGGCGTGCCCCCCGTCGCGGTCTGCCCGTCGGCCATGCTGAGTAACATGATATCGCCGCCGCCAGACACTCCCGAGCTCGATCCGAACCATGACCCCTTGGTGTATGCCTACAAACATGCAGCGTGCTACACGCCCAACCGATTGCTGCGCTCACCCACGGATTACCTTGGTGTCGACCGACGCCATCCCCGCCTACCGGGCGCGAACGCTTTTTACGATCCGGACAACGACAATCAGTTCGCAACCGCGGCCGTTCACCTGTCGCTGCCGGATGGGGGCGACAACGACTACTACATCCAGGCCGTCGCGAACGACGAGGTCGCCGTCCCGCCCGACACGCTTTACATGTGCGACTCGCTCGACTACTCGATCGGCGAGGAAGACGAGTTGGTGGACACGCGATACGGCAGCGTCCTCGCGCGGCCAGGCAGTTGGCTCAACCTGCACAGGAGCCTATACGGCGACATACCGGCGGCCTCGCCACTGGGAGCACGCCATGGCGGCAAGTCGAACGCGCTGTATTGCGATGGGCATGTAAGCGACGAGAATCAGACGCCGCGGAATCGCCGCGGCGACCTGATTACGGCCTCGACGTTCGCCGACTTCATCGACGAGTACGGCATCGGCACGCAACACCATCTGATGCCCGGCTGGCGGTGGGTGGACCAGACGTTGTCTCCACCGGGCAGCTACGCCCCGGGCGACGACCAGCCCCCAACCGTGGCCGAAACCTCACCGGCCGCCGGTTCCAGTGTCAGCAGCCCCAACGCTGAGCGAATGTACATTCGATTCAGCGAACAGGTGCTGATCAACGCGACCAACGTCACCATCAACGGTGGGACGGTCGTGCCGCCGGCAACGTATTACGACCCCAACGATGCGAGCTTTCACCTGCTGTTTGATAGGGCGCTGCCGGCCGGTGACTACCAAGTCGTCGTCAGTGCGGCCGTCACCGACCGGATGGGCAATCAACTCGACGGCGACGGCGGGGGAACCGGGGGAGATGCTTTCGTGCTGACCTTTGCCGTTCGCGATCCCATCGTGGTGAACTGGCGAGAAGGCTCGATTCAGACCGCTATCGACGCCGCGGTGGACGGCGACGTGATCATCCTGCGGCGGCTGGGGGATTACGGTGATCAGTCGATCGACTTTGCGGGCAAGCCGATCACGATACGCAGCGAGGATCCGTACGATCCTGCAATCGTGGCGGGGACGATCATCGGCTCCGTGACAGGCGCGCCGGTCGTGACGTTTCAGTCGGGCGAGGGACCCGATTCGGTTCTCGAAGGCGTCAGCGTGAGGTGGGGGCTTGCGGGGGGTGTCTACATC
>Ga0272441_10014453_pt1 | contig 11196 bp, 6 predicted proteins | sample SSMProp6N_FD_193582 | JGI IMG/M metagenome (GOLD analysis project Ga0272441, IMG submission 193582) | Marine sediment archaeal communities from Little Sippewissett salt marsh, Falmouth, MA, United States - SSM-Prop-6N | ecosystem: Environmental > Aquatic > Marine > Wetlands > Sediment ... | reverse complement strand
TGCTTGAGAGAAACAGATTTTATGTTGCTCTTACCAGAGCTGAAGACTATCTGTTTGTCATGAATTCATCGGAGAATGCACTATCCCGCAGAATTCTGCACTCAAATAATGTGATACATTGTTAGATCGTAATACATTCATGGGATAGGATTTTCAAATGTCAAAGATATCCCCTTGAATTCAGAAGGACTGGCATAAAAAACACCACCCGGATTGAACTCAATGAGGATCCGTTCTTGTTCTTTGATATCTTTGGGGATGGTATCTTTCTCTCCCGCGATGAGGTGCAGGAGTATCTCGATGTGCAGGCGAAGTGGAAAGGAGGACACGTACGGAAGGGGCCGGTGAAGAAGAAAAACTGGATTGCTCTTGAGCTTGCGGATATTGTGCAGTATGATGCTCCCCGGAAACCTGAGCGGTTCGTGCCGGTTGGTGGGCAGTATGTGCGGGAGTGAATGCTTCCGGAACGGCAAACTATCTTTGGATGTGACACCAACCTTCCTCACGGAATGAAAATCAACAATATCGTCTGTTCCGGCGATCTTAATCAACCGGTCCCCTTTCACCGGCTGCCGGAACTCCCTGCTGACCTGTACAAATATGACCCGGAGATGTATCACGGGGCATACATCCTTCTCACCGAAGGCAAGGCCACCATATACCGGAGCGGGAAATACATCATCTATGGGCTGAAATCTCCGGATGCGGTCATGCAGGCGTTTGCGGAAGTTTGTTCTATTCTCTCCCGGATCATCGATACAGAAGTGGTCTCACCTCCTACTATTCAGAATATCGTGGGAATGGATGACTTTCAGATGGATATTTCCCTCTCCCGGCTTGTTGTTGCACTCCAGATGGAGAATGTTGAATATGAGCCCGAACAGTTTCCCGGTGTGATTTTCCGGGGGGAGAAGGGGACTGCTCTGATATTTTCGTCCGGGAAAGTGATCCTTGCCGGGTGCAGGGATGTGGATTCGATGGAGATGCTTTCGGCTGAAATCCGGCGGGTTGTTGAATCTGTCTGATGTTGACTATTTGTAATTATAATCGATTATCGCGGATTATCTCCGGATATAAGAGATTATGTTGGAACGTCGAATAGGGAGGAAATGTTTCCATTTCCCCCTTATTCGCCATCCGTTGAATGATATGAATTATATGTCTACCAATTGAAGATAGACGATTGATTATTTGGTCGTTCATCCTGAACAGGTAATGATTGCTTTATTTTCGAGATGAACTGATCCAGTTCATCATCATTTTCTGCATTGATGGAATTTGCTTTAAATTCAGCAATCAGTCTGTCATATCCTTTTTGTTGTTCAACAGTGGCCTGTTCTTTTGGAAAATGAACCACTCGCAGTTCTCGATTCTGTTTGAGGGCAAATGTTGCCGTGTGCATTGTTCCCCCTTTTTCTCCGGTTTCAACTACGATCACAGCTTTGGAAAGCCCGCTCTGGAGTCTGTCCCGGTCCACAAAGTGATAGCGGCTTGCCTTTACTCCTGGCTCGAATTCACTTAATAGACATCCCCCGGTATGGATAATCTGCTGTGCGACGGTTTCATTAGAACGGGGATAAATTGAATCCAGTCCGTGAGCCAGGACGGCAATGGTCTGCCCCTCAGCATCGAGACAACCCTGATGAGCGGCGATGTCGCATCCCTTCGCAAGCCCTCCGACAACGGTGATCCCGTTCTGTGCGAGCCGATATCCAAGGTGGTGAGATATCTGGCTTCCGTACTCAGTGGGATTCCTGGTACCGATGACGGCGATTGAATCTGATGTCTGGAGAAGACTGCTATTGCCTTTTGCAAAGAGAATAACAGGAGGATCGGGAATTTTTTTAAGAGATTCTGGAAATATATCAGAAGACCAGTTGAGAATCTGAATGTTCAGATCGTTTGATGTTATGATAATTTCTCTGGCTTTTGTGTTGCCCTCATCAAGTGCAAAATTAGTGGGTAATTTGTATGCCCTTTTTTCTTGTTTAGCAATTTTTTCAAGATTTGCTACGGTATCATGTAATTCTTCAGGGTTTGAAGGGAACTGGATATCACGTGATTCATCCTGGAGGATTGTTAAAAATGTCTGTATCGTTTTCCTACCAATTCCTTTTGTTTTTAGCAGGGTAAGTACCGCTTCAGTATGCCAGTTTTCATTTGGTATTTTTTCAACCATGTTTCTCTCCAGAATTGTCGCTATGATACGTTTTTCCAAGGGCTAAGAGTACAACATCTTTAGCATCTGCTTTAAGGAGTATGTCCCTTCCAGCTCTCAGGGATATACCGGTTGTAGTTACATCGTCAAGAAGAAGTACGATACGGTTTTTGATTAAATCAGGATTCATTACTTGTAAGGATGCAATTTCCTTTTGATAGTCTCTCGGCCCATGGAGATGTTTCGGTTGAAGTTCGTGTATTCGTTTGAGAACTCTGGTGCCATCAATGATTGGAGGTATCGATATTTTTTTGGCAATATCGTAAAGGCCGGATGAATTGAATCCAAGTGAAGAGTTTGGCATCAAACAAACGACAAATTCATGATTTTTGTGTAACAAAGCAGCGATTTCTGTTGAAAATTTGTCGATAATTTCTTGTTGTAAATCCGAGTAAAAATCATTTTTGAGTATTAAAATATCATTTGAGAATGTTTCATTTTTTGGTGCAATCGATTTTTTGTAATAGGTGCCAAGGCTAAAGATTGGAATATCCTGTGTGCCTTCTATATTATTTGGATTGATGAATATATGTTCAACTGCGGATTTTTCTAAATGCTCTTCATTCTCAGAGGTTGGGGGGGTTATTAAATTGGCAATTGTTTGTGTACGTATAGAAAACTGATCTGACTTAATGTCGAACAAAATGGTTTGATCTTTTTCTGAATATGTTGCGTCACCAACAATCCCTTTTCCCTGGCAAAATATGTCAACATAACTGGTACGGGAAGCAAGTAGCTCTTCTATCCGTGGTGTTGACATTATGTAGCTGGATCCGTTATTTTGGATCTCAATAATGTCATTATACGTTTGGCGCCTCTCGATTGTTACTTGTCGGGCAGAAATTGATGGCAAATAATTCTTCTCCTGCTTGTTATTCGTTCAGTAAATGAATCCGTAGAAAAATCATCCGGATTTTTTAAATATAAATTAGTAATGGTTATAATCCACATTTTTTAATTGGCATTGCTAATATAAAACTTTGGGGATTTGATTTGGGTTCATAAATATATTATTGCAACAATTATGACCAGTGCCATCCTTGTTTTATGAGTATACATAAAGAATTTAAATAAGACGTCACCGGCCAACTTACATGGAAAGAGCGCTTCAATATTTTTCTATCTGATTCCAAGCCCAATACATTCATATTTAAATGCAAATCTGGCACAATTTGACATGCTCTTAATCGACCGGATGGATGAATCCATGACAAAATGATATCTATCTGATGCTGGTTTACAGAATGTTTACACATTCAGGGAACTCCGGCTATGAATTATAATATTTTCAAAATTTTTGATAATTGGAAATTTATTTATAATGCAGATTAGTATTTTTGTTTTATTCAAAGGATGGCAAATAGTAACTATATCCGTGGAAAATCCCGTTTTTGAGTTCTTTTTTGTCCGTATGAATGGTGTGACATTGAGGATAATTTTCCAATTATGAAATTGAGATCAATAGATTTAATTACAGATAAATGAATGTCCAATATGGCTTGATTTTACCCAAAGATTGTATCTTAATTCACTTTGAGGATATATTATGTCAAATAATAAAGAAATCAGAAATGGATTGGAAGAAGATTCCATTAATATTCAGAAGGGATTTCTTTCTCTTGTTTATTCACTGGATTACCCGTTTGGAAAAAAACACCTTGTAAATATTATAAAGGGGGTTGATAATAAAAAAGTCCGTGAATATCACCATGACAAACTCAAGGAATTTGGCATTGGAATAGCCTTCACCAAAAAAAGTCTTGAATCTGTTCTTGATAATCTAATTGCTGAAAATTTTCTGGCTCTCAATAAATGTGGGTTTCATCCATGTGTTGGGCTCACAAATAAAGGCCAAAGGGTAATTTCAGATATTTCCACGTCAACAAACCGTGGTATTTCCTCCCCAATAATCACACCGGCAGATCTAATACCAGAAAATCCCGAAGATTATGATAGAGAATTAATGGTTAAGCTGAAGGAATATCGAAAAACAGAGTCAGATGAACGCCATATTCCTCCTTATATGATCGCCAGGGATTCTGTTCTGAAAGAAATTGCACGCTCATATCCCAAATCAATTGAGGAACTGCTTTCAATTAAGAATTTTGGTCCACGTATGGCAGAAAATTACGGGAAAGTTTTCCTTCATATTGTAGAATGCCATTGCAGTGAATCTCTTGGTGTTGAGAGTGAAGAAAGCGTAACTCATTCATGCAGGGCAAATCAGTTTTCCCCTGATTGTGATTCAAATTCGAATTTTAATTCATTATCTGCTTCAAAAGATACTGTAGTAGGACGCCAAATACTGGAAGGAGATCTGTCTGAAGAAATTTCTGATCTACCGAATGAACATCAGAATTCTCAAAATAAATTCAATATAATGGTATCTTTGATTGGACATAATTCAAACATACATCCAGAGACAACAATTCAGATACCTGGCAATATCAATTCTGACCATTCTGCGGAATTAACTCAGAACAATGAATTTGACCAATGTCTGTCTTCTCAGGAATCTGACGATGCCCCTCTCTACAGACAATTGAAAACCATCCAGGAAAGCTTGTTGCAACAGGAACACACGGGTCCTGCCAATATTTTCAATAATCAGGTTCTCAGGGAGATAGCCACCAGGATGCCGCTGACCAATGAAGAATTTTTAGAAATACCGGGCATGATGTCATCAGACTGGTATCTCTATCATGATTATTATCTGAAAACAGTAACGAGTTTTATTGAGGAAATGGCATCAAAGGGTACCTTTCAGGGAGACACTAAAGAATCTCTGGATGTATTGCAGGAAGAGGTGGAAGATGATACCAATCCGGTGCTTATCATTGATGGCAACAATATCTGGTATCAGTACGACACCGTTCTGTATGATGAATTGTGTAAGATCCGAAAAGAAATTGCAGAGGAAAATGGGATTCTAGAAACTTTTGTTCTCTTCGACAAAAACCTGGAGGAGCTTTGCATGAACTACCCGTGTTCTGTATCAGATCTTGCCACTCTCTGGCCTTGGGCGGACTCCTCATTTATTCTGAAGAAGCGTGATATTTTGGATCACATCAGCCATTACTGTGAAGAACATGGAATTACCCCCCCTTCTGTGGATTCTTATGTTCGGCTGCCACGAACAGAAATTATGCCCGGAAAATCTGCATATGAGAGCCTTCGGATGTATAGGGCAGGAAAAAGTATCTTTGAAATTGCAAAGTTGCGAAATAAATCTGAACTTATAATATCTGGACATATTGCGTCAATTATTCGCTTTGATAATAACCAGAGCATATCTGAATTTGTCGATAAAGATCGAAGAGAGATCATTGAAGCAGCTTTAGATATTGTTGGCGATGAATTTCTTAAACCGGTGAAACAATACCTCGGTAGCGATTATTCATATGATGAAATAAAATTTGTAAGGGCCTATCTTAAACGATGCAGAGAGCAATCGTGTTGAAATAATTTGTGATATTGAGTGACCATTTGGCCGGAATTCAACATATGTGAATGGCTTCACTTCTGCTGAATTTTTATGCACCTTAGACACGGACCAATTGCAAGAAATCATCGAAAACGCCTGTTTACTATTTTATTGGAATAATCAGTTAAATAAATACAAATATTGATGCATAGTGAAGAATGATTGTTGAATTGCTCATTTGAGGAAATATTATGGCATATTCAGATATCAAATATCCATGGTCTGATATCATACAATTTCACCGGGACATTGTTCAACTTGAACAAGATAATTTTTTTAAACTTACTCCCGGTAAATCTGGCACTCTGGACGGACCACATTCATCTCTGCTTCTCAATTACAACCCAACTCAATTAATTGGGCCATGGGAAATTCCATCAGAATCGTTTTCAAGCCCGCTTATTGTTGGAGATATAAAAACGGGAAAAATTACTGAGGGGTTTTTCGGTGGACCATGCTGGTCCGGCAATCAGAAACAATACCCGGAAAAAAAATGGATGCCTTATTTATCTCCTCTTCTGTATCAGCAGGTTAGAGTTGAATATGATGAAACAGAAGATCAGATTATCCTGTTCCCTGCAGAAGGACGATGGGATTTCTCTCCCCTTGTTCATGATGAGATTAGCCGTCGGGAATTTGAACCCGAGAATCCTTTAGAGGAATTATCATTTACCATTATCGAACAGGTGCTTAGCGAAAAAAGTAACAATAAAATGACCTTGACCCGGAGACTCATCCAGAATACAGTAGAACATCTCCCGATTTTTCAGGAACTATTTGATAAAATATCAAATATACCCTCTTTGGCAGGGACAGATAACCCATGGGTCTTTTTTCTGGCTCCCAACCCGAAGAATTCATTTGCAAAATATATCATACCTGACTATGATCAGATCCTGCAAATACTAGATGAGGATTCTTCGCAGATTGGAGGATTCAGAATATTTGAGGGAACGTCTGATTCAAAAGAAGAGATACATTCTCCCACATTACATCCACTCACCTCTATGAATACCTCTCAGAATAAGGCAGTGCAGGGTATCCTTGATGCAAAACCCCTGACCGTAATCAGTGGCCCTCCCGGATGTGGAAAAAGTCAGGTTGTTGTCTCATTACTTTTGAATGCATGGTCAAACGGAAAGAGTGTCCTTTTTGCGAGCAATACCAAAGCGGCAGTTGATGTTGTATATGACAGGCTTCGGAAATATGAATCCGATTACCCCATTGTCGTTCGCGCTGGTTCGAAGGACAGAAATACTTTCGAGGATGCCTACAGCAAACTCAGGCACTATTCACAGGTTCAGGGTCTAAACCCCTCTGAAAGAAAAAGTATAGAAAATGAAATAGCAACACTATCTTCCCAAAAAACAGAAAATCAAAAGTTTCTCGATGCAAAGATTCCTCAAAAAATTACACAGGCTAAACAAACTGCACAAAAGGCATTCGTAGAACATTTACGTATTAAAAGAGAAATAAAGGATATTTCAGCACCATATGTCGACAAGATAAAAACCCTTGGATATCCTGGCATTACTCCTGATGATTTTGAGAGTAGTGTCCTTTCTCCCCTCAGTACCTGGCTTCATGACATTGATGCAGTGAATTGTTCTATACATCAGGATGATGAACAAAAAAGGGAATATATCCATAAAAGAGATTTGAACAAAAAATCTCGGAACAGATACCTTGGTCAATTGGGATATCATATCACCCCACATGAGAATCCAGAATGGCTTATATGCGGCACAACCTCTGAAGAAATGCGTAATTGGCTTCAGGACCTATCTGAATATATTTCAGCAGATATTGAACAGTACTATGGGACAACAGTTCTCCCTGAATATCGTAAATGGAAGACATCATCAGGTGCCGCCGCATGGATTGAGCAAGTGGGTGAGCTGGAAGAACAGATCACCCATTTTATTCGAGCATACTCAGCAGACTATGAACAATTTTGTGCGATCTCCGATAAGGTTGATTCCCTCACATATGAGATTGAGAACAATGGAATCAATGCTGATAATCCATTGACGGAAAATGCAATCTCTGAATGGAGGGAACTGTATTCCAGGTACCTCTCAATACCAAAGAGGATCACTACAATTTTAAAACGGAAAAACATTGAAAAAGATCTTTCACAGACAGAAAATTCCCTGCTAACGATATATTCTCCAATCATATGGAAACATATTGCACAGAATTCAGAAAGCGGACGAGAGGAACTATTCGATGCCATAGAACTTACGCAAAGATGGATTTCAGCAAAAAAAGCTCAGGATTCTTTTGAAAAAAGGGGAGAGATAGAAGCAGAACTTACAAGTATTAAACATCTGGCAAGTAATGTTGGTATTCCTCTTTCTCCATGTAAATTTCCCGAAATTTCAGAACTACGGTCCATTCCTGAACAAATCTTTAAAACAATATCTGTTGCTGCAAGTGCGAAAAAATCGCTTGGAGATGAGGAAAACCGACACCAGATGTCTGATGCAATAAATAGGTTTTTCCTGAGATATCAGTCATTGGCAGCCAATACGCCACTCCTTCAGAGATGGGAGGAGGGACCCGGGAGAGAACTGCTTACTGCCATACAAACAATTAACGGCACACCAGAAGACCGTGATGCAATTCGGTGTATTCGTAATTCTGTCAATGACACTCGACATGAGAAATTTTTTTCAGAGTGGGGTGCGGCAATCCACCATCATGCCGAATTTGAAGAATGTGAAAGTCTTATCCGAACGGTTCCCGATGCAGACCGTCATATTGCAGAATGGTGGAACAGGATTCCCAAACATTGTAGTGTAGAAAAAATTGACCATTCGTCTCTTCCGGAAAAAACAGATGTACTCCATCAACATCTTCAGGAATGTTCAGACTTTGTTGATTTGTGGAATGAATTTGTAGAGGAGACTCTACTGGACATGAGAACAGAAGCCCGTCTGAAAAAAGAACGTGCCGATGAGAACTTCAGGCGGGTATATGAAATGATTCCTGAAGGAATGCGATCAGAGGATATTCAACACATTTTCGATCGGATTCTTCCAAACTCTGATCAGGATGTATTTTTGTCTGATAGTGATGAGGCAACGTTTAATGCATTTAATCCGGAACGGGTTTCTGCCAAAATACGAGATATTGATGCCAGACTGACTGAATTATCTTTTGATTTGGCAAACGATAACTATCAGAAAAGGGTTGAAAATGGAACATATATTCTGGAAGATGTGGACGAACTTCATCACCATTTTCGAAAAAATTACAGCAAGGCAAAGGGATTTTCCAGAGAAAAATACAAAAATGTGTTGAATGCACTTCCAATATGGATCACGAACGCCCATCAGTGTCAGTCATTCCCACTCGAACCGGATATCTTTGATGTTCTTGTGATTGATGAGGCATCCCAGTGCACCCTAACAAATATTCTTCCATTCATTTATCGGGCCAAATCTGTAGCAGTGATTGGTGATCCTGAGCAACTGCCTGCAATCATAAAAATTAATGAAGGGAAAGAGAGTATAATTGCTGCAAGACACGGAGTTGAGGAATACTGCAATATTCTTGGACATTCTGTAAATACGACGTTTGACACAGGACTGAAATTTCTGCCCGGTGGGAGAAAAAACGTAATTAACCTTGTCGAACATTACCGAAGCCACCCTCTTATCATCGGTTTTTCCAATCTCTATATTTATCAGATGCAACTGAGTCTGAAACGTGGGACACTCCAGTCTGCAAGTCCCTTTGTTCAGGGAATTTTTGGAATTGACATCAGGGGAGAATGCAGGAAAACAAATTCATGGTCCAATCATCGTGAAGCGCAGGAAGTTGTCAAACTCATTGAAGATATCAGGTCAAATGATGCATTTTTTAACAAAAGCATCGGGGTGGTGACACCTTTTAGAGGACAGGTGAATACCATTCTGCGGCTCCTTGAGGATATCTCAATTCCAGGAGAAACAATTGAAGTTGGAACGGTCGACACCTTCCAGGGAAATGAACGAGATATTATGATCTTCAGTCCGGTCATCTCAAAAGGGATGAATCCACGGACGGCACAATGGTCGGATGACAAGAATCGGATTAATGTCGCCCTTACCAGGGCAAGAGACCTCATGATTGTGGTTGGTGATTTTGATTACTGCAGAAAAATGGACACTCTTCTGGGCAAACTCATCGAATATGTCGAAACAGTGGCTACTCTTCGAAATACTAGTATGGAAGAACTTGAACTATTCAGTCTCATGATTCTTGAGGGAGACGGGCTTGGCATCAGCAGCAACAATCTTCCTCAGATTCACCGAAGAATAGGAAGAATTGAGGTTGATTTTGTTCTTAATAATCCCAAAAACGGTGCTAAACTCGTTATTGAGGTGGATGGAAAACAACACTATTATGTCGAAATTAATGGTGATAAACACAAAGTTGATTATCGTGGATTAAGCCGTTTTGTGAAGTATGATGGCCATGAATACGATATTTACCGAAGAGGAGGGAAAGAGTTTGTTGATATTGAAAGTAGCACGTATGAAGTATATCAGACAAGGGAATCCATTGCCGATGATACGATTCGTGACGGTTTTCTCCGGGCTGAAGGGTATAAAATATTCCGTATTCCAGCAGTTGACATCAGGGAAAAACCGGATGTTGTTATCAGTGATATCAGGAGTGCATTGGAAATTGATGATTGAATGTCACGGAACTCCACAATATACACAACTATGGCAAATATGATTCCTCCCTTGAAATGCCCCTTTTCCTTTTTGAGATGAGAATTTCCTAGTCTCTCTAATTTTCGCACCATTTGTGCGAGTTTTTCATTGTCGTGTTTGCAGGATAGAACTGAAGATGGGAATGAGTATCTACTGTGACATTCTTTCATAACCTCAGCCAGAGTGGCAGGTATTCTTCCCCCTATTATACATATTGGCAAAGGCCGTCCAATCACTATTCACAATTTATTTGGAGATTGTACCGTTGCTCAGAGATATCAGGTCTTAAACATGTTAGGGTATGTGAGAGTGATAGTGTGAGTGGAAGATGGAGAGATCTGCTAATGATGGTGTATTGATGAAGTCATGTCATTCCATTATATAATTATAAACAAAACCACCCCCCATGACACACTGGCTCGCCATCTCCAACCGCGACAACTCCGCCGTCACCATTGCACAGAACATCTGGGGCGTTGCAGCCCGGCATGTGAACCAGATCCAGAAGACCGCCATCGGGGACACCCTCCTCGTCTATGTCGGGCAGCAGGTCATTGACCGCGAGACTACCCTGCCGCCTGCAATCACCGGGTGCTTTGAGATTGTGTCGGATGTGTATGAGGACACGGAGCGGATCTTTGCGTCACCGCCGAATGTCGGTCGTGGGACGGGGGACGAGGTCTTTCCCCTGCGGGTGCGGCTCCGGGCCGTTGAGATCTTTGACCCGCCGGTCTCGTTTAAACCTCTCATTCCGAAGCTTGCGTTCATTACGAACAAGAAGCAGT
>Ga0272441_10014452_pt1 | contig 11197 bp, 12 predicted proteins | sample SSMProp6N_FD_193582 | JGI IMG/M metagenome (GOLD analysis project Ga0272441, IMG submission 193582) | Marine sediment archaeal communities from Little Sippewissett salt marsh, Falmouth, MA, United States - SSM-Prop-6N | ecosystem: Environmental > Aquatic > Marine > Wetlands > Sediment ... | reverse complement strand
ATGTTGTCGAGCAGGTTAAAGGCGTTGGTGATGCCGACGATCCACAGGACAGTGTAGGCGAATGAGAGGGGGCGCGAGCCGACGAAGGCGGTGAGGCGTAGGTCGTCCGAGAGCACGCACAACACGGCGGCTACTGCGGCCTGGACGGCGAGGCGGGTGATGGGAGCAAGACGGAAGAGGTCGTCGAGAAATCCGAGGGCAAAGATGACCGCGCCTCCGGCGAGCACCCAGCCGACCAGTGCGGCGCGGTCGACGATGAGCGGAACGTGTCGTTCGAGGAGCCCGGGCAGGCCGGGCAGCAGCGCGGTCCGGTGCTGGATCAGGGCCAGGAGCACGCCGACTCCGACGATCAGCAGGGTGGTGAGGAAGAATGCGGAGCCACCGCCCAGTGCGACGGGCGCGTGGTGGATTTTTCGTCCGCCGGGCCGGTCGACGAAGTCCAGCCGGCGTGCGACGGTGCGTGTCAGGGCGCAGAGCGCGGTGGAGCAGGCGAAGGCGGAAAGGAGAAGGATCAGTCCAAGGACGAGCAGCATCGGCCAGGCAGGCCCCTCACCGGAGAGACGGAATTCGTACAATGGACCTTACCAAACGGGGGCGGGCCGCGTCAACCGTCGGCGGGCCGGGGCGCGGACAGAGGCAGGTTGGTGGCGGCTGGGCAGGCGCGTAGGTCTGGCATTCCGGGATGCGAGGCCTATAATGTCTGGACGAACAGCGGAGGGGCGGCCTTGTCGATAGCAGGAACGGGGGTTGATCTGGTCGAGGTGTCGCGTATCGCTGAGGTGATCGAGCGCCACGGGGATCGATTCCTGGGCCGGGTGTTTACGGCGTCCGAGACGGCCTATTGCCAGTCGCACGGCGTTCCGGAGCAGCATTTCGCGGGCCGGTTCGCAGTGAAGGAGGCGGTGCTGAAGGCGCTGGGCACCGGCTGGCGCGGTCGTATCCGCTGGACGGATATCGATGTGAGCCGCGATGCGTACGGAGCGCCGCACGTGACCCTGAGCGGCGCGGCGGGCCAGCGTGCCGCCGAACTGCACATCGAGACGGTCCACGTCTCGCTTTCGCATACCCGGCAGCACGCCATTGCCCACGCCATCGCGGAGGCCCGAGCGAGGTGAACGACCGACGGACGTATCACCTGCTGCGCCTGCTCGCGACGGCGACCGTGCTGGCCGGTTCCACGCCGGCGCTGGCGCAACTGGGGATCGAGGCGTATCACAACCCGCAGGCGGCGGTCTCGGCAGGGCGGCTTTATCTGTTCGCGCAGTTGACGGGCACGGGGGAGGATCCGCCGTGCGTATGCCTGTGGTCGGACGGGGAGGGGCGCTGGCATCGGCTGTCCGACGTCCGAGCGGAGTACAGTTCGGTCATTTACGCCGATGGCCGGTTCTACCTGTTTCTGGCGCGGACGGTGATCGAGCTTGATGCCGAGAGCCTGACGAAGACTGGCCGCGTGGAGTGGCCCTTCCGGTGGCCGGTGCAGACCGCGCTGGTGCGGGACGGGGTGTTGATGACGTTCGGGATTGACGGCGGGCGGGCGTACGCGGCGTCGGCCCGGCTGGCCGCCCGGAGGGCCGGGTCGCCGGCGGGGTCGGACGAAGCCGAGGGCAGGGTGCTGTCCGAGCCGTGGCGCTGGAAGGCGCTTGAGTTGGAGGGACAGGGCAAGTGCTGCAGCGTGCGTGCGCTGCTGGTGGGCGGGAGCGTGTGGCTGTTCTGGTCGACTGGTGATGAGAGTCAGTGCGAGGTGCTTCGCTCGGGGGTGTTGGAGGGCAACGTGGTTCGTGACACGGCGACGCTGGCGGCGCAGAGCGGGCCGGTGGGGTTTGCTGTGGCGGCGCTTGACGACGAGCCGATGGTGGTTTATGCAACGCTTCCCAGCCGGTTGGGCGAGAGGGAAGAGACGCGGCTGGTCTACCGGGTGCGGGGCCGCGATGGCTGGCCGTCACTGTCCGAGGCGAAGGCGGTCCGCAATCCGTTCGGTGAGCAGACGTACACTTTGAGCGCGGCGACACTGGGCAGGCGGGTGCACCTGTTCCTGGGGACGGAGACTCGCGTCCTGGGTGCGACGTACGACGGGGAGGTCTGGGGGCCGGCTCGGTGCGTGCTGGCGGACGCGGAGTGGAGTTGGGTGGTGGAGCACCTCCTGGCAGTCCGTGTGGCGGGTCTGGCAGCGGTGGTGGTATTTCTGGTGTCGGCAGTCCGCGCCCGGTTCCGACCGCGCCGGGCGGTGATCGGTGGGGTGGAGTATTCGTTTGCGTCGTGGTCGCGACGGGTTGCGGCGGGGGTGTGCGACTTGTGCATTTGTCTGGTGGTGGTCGCGGCGCTGAACGCATTGGCGGGGCACGAGCAGCTCAGCCCGCACCGCTTAATGGTGGCGCTGTTCTGCGTGGAGTTGGTTTACTTTTCGGTGTTGGAATCTCACGCGGGCAAGACGGTGGGGAAGCGTCTGTTCGGGTTGATCGTGGTGAGCCGGAACGGCGGGTACCCGAACTGGTCGGAGGCTGCTCGGCGCGCCCTGCCTCGTGCGCTGCTGGATTCGCTGTTGTTGATGATGATGGGCGTTCCGACGCTGCTGGGCTGGCTGGGCGGCTCGGTGCTAATACTGAACACGCGCGGCTCGCAGCGGGCCGGCGACTTGGCCGCAGGGACCTACGTTGTCAGAGAACCTCCTCACCACTAGCGGCCGGCGCCTGATGGCGCTGGCTTTCGGTTCGTTGCTCACGGTGCTGCTGCTCGGTGTGGCGATGCCGCCGCTGGAGCTGAGTGCGGCCGCCTGGGTGGCCTTTGTCCCGCTGCTGGTGGTGCTTCGGCCGCGGCCGGGTCGGTGGGGCTGGTTGGTGCTGTGTCTGGCGGGCCTGGCGTACGGGGTGCTTGCATTCATCTCGGTGCGGCACGTGACGTGGGTGGGCACGCTGCTGCTGGGCGTGTATCTTTCGTTGTACTTTGCGGCGTTCTGCTGGTCGGTGCGCTGGCTGGCGTTCAAGAAGGGGCTGGTGCTGGCTCTGGCCGCGCCGCTGGCTTGGACGGCCCTGGAGCATATCCGGAGCGTGTTCCTGACCGGGCTGCCCTTGGCTCTCGTGGGGCATACGCAGTACAAGAACCTGAGTGTTATCCAGATCGCCGACCTGGTGGGTGCGCCGGGGGTTACTTTCTGGCTGGTGGCGGTGAGCGGCGCTGTGGGCGACGCCGTGTGCCACTTCGCCCGGCTGACGCCGGAGCGTCGGCCGGCCCGCGTGTTGGCCGGGGCGCTGGGCGTGCTGATCATCTCGGTCGCCGCGCAGTTCTACGGCTGGTACCGGCTGGACACGCTCGTGATCCGCAAGGGGCCGCCGGTCGCCGTGATCCAGGGCAACGTACCACAGGAAGTGAAGCTGCGGCCGACGCTGGAGTCGCTGGGTGAGATCGTGGACAGTCACGTGGCTCTGACTCGGCAGGCGCAGGAGGCGCCGGAGCGTCCGGCACTGGTGATCTGGCCAGAGACGATGGCTCCGCCCGGGATATTCAACGCGGACTTCGAGTCGCTGATGAAGCGGTGGCTGGACAGTTCGGCGAGTTGGAAGGATCCGAAGGAGCGTCGAAAGCAGGCGGAGGAGATGGAGCGATATGACGAGTGGCGGGGGCAGATGCTGGGGCGGCGTGGTGCGTCGCACCTGTTGATCAGCACGGTGAGCTACGACGTGCGGCCGGAGGAGGCCCGTTACCGGATCGAGCAGCGGAACAGCGTGCATTATTTTCGGCGGTCGGCTGGTACCGGGGCGGTGCCGGCGGCGGAGCGGTACGACAAAATTCACCTGGTTCCGTTCGGCGAGTACGTTCCGCTGCGGTCGTTGATCGGTTGGCTGGTGGGCCCGTTCGTTCCATATAAGGAGGGGCTGCGTGCGGGGACGGAGCGCAAGCTGTTCGAGGTGGACGGTTGGCGGTTCGCTCCGACGATTTGCTTTGAGGATGCGTTTCCGGAGTTGGTGGCGGACTTCGCGAGGGGAGGGGAGCGGATGGACTTCATCGTGAATGTGACGAACGAGGGCTGGTTCAAGGACGGGGGCGAGTTGGACCAGCACTTGGCGATTGGGGTGTTTCGTGCGGTGGAGTGCCGGGCGGGTCTGATCCGAGCGGCGAACACGGGTATCTCGGCGTTTGTCTCTCCGACGGGGCGAGTCCTGGCTCGGCTGACGGTGGACGGTTCGGACCGACAGGTAAGCGGCGTGCTTCAGGGGTACGCCCTGACGGCTGAGGGCCGGTCGCCATATTTGTCGGTGGGTGAGCTGTTCGGTCGGTTGTGTTTTGCAGTGTGGATTCTGTGTATGCTGTGCCGGGCCGGGGCGTGTATAAAGGGGTGGGTGGAGCGGCGGCGGTCAGTCGGGGGCGGCTGAAGGGGGCGGATTTTCGCTTGTGCCGCCGGATGTGGGGCCGTATAATCGAGGGCGCCTGGCGAGAGACGCCGGGGCGAAGATGAGACTATTGGCGGCGTTGTCCGCTTTTCTCCTTGACAACGCCGGGTGCTGAACATACTATCGCCGCCGAGGTTCAGCGGCATTGCGCCGTTGCACCCGTTGCTTCTTTTGTATGGGCAGGAGGCCTCGATGAGCACGCTCACCAAAACCTTCGTTGTTTTGAATCTTGTCTTTGCGTTGGCGTTTGTCGTGGTCAGCGCCACAGTCTTGTCTCAGCGCGCCAACTGGAAGCAGCAATGCAGCATCGTTCAAGGGAAGCTGGAGCAGGAGAAACTGGATCACCGGACGACGCGCGACGACTTGGAGAAGAAGTTGAAGCGCCAGGAGAACAAGGCGAACGAGTCCGACCAGAAAGTGACGCTTTTGACGCAGGATCTGGATGACATCAAGCAGAAGCTTGAGCAATCGAAGCTGGACATCCAAGAGCAGAAGAAGCTGGTGGCGTCTCAGCAATCTCAGATGGACGCTCTGGTGCAGGGGAACAAGAACCTGACGGACAAGCTGATCAATATGCAGACGATGCTGGACACGGTGAAGAAGGATCTGGGGGAGAAAAAGGGGACACTGACTCAGCGTGACGCGGAGATCGTGAAGCTGAACGGCCAGATCAACGGGCTGGAATTGACTCAGAACCAGTTGAACAACGTGGTGGACGATCAGAAGGGCGAGATCGACGATCTGGCTCGGTACAAGCGGGCAGTTCGGGCGTTCGCCCCGAGCGTGCACGTTCGCGCCCAGGACTACGTTCAGGGCGGGTCCGGGAAGGGGCCGGTACCCGACGTCCCCATCGCGGCGTTTGTAAAAAACGTAGACATGTCGATTAAGACGGTGGTGCTGAACGTGGGCACGGACACCAAGCCGGTGGTGAAGGAAGGCTATGAGTTTTTGATTCACCGGGGCGGGAAGTTCATTGCGGCGGTGCGCGTGACCCGGGTAGACAAGGAGATGTGTGCGGCGGAGATCATTCCGCCGGAGCCACAGGACGCGGTCAAGGTCGGTGACCGTGCGATGACCCACTTCTGATCGACGGGCCGCCCTTTGGCGGCTCGGCAGGAGCCCTCCGATGCCAGATCAAGCCGGTGGAAACAACATTTTCAGTGCGATTGTGATTTTGACGCTGGTGTTCATGCTTCTGGGCATTGCGAGCGCCGTCGTCCAACTTCAGGCCTATGGCAAAGAGTTCCCGGTGCCGCCACCCCGCGCCAAGGTGACCGCCTCGGTCCCGCCGCTGGCGACTCAGCCCTCGACGGGCGGGCCTGGCTTGACGACCGGCGGAGGCCCTGAGGAGACGAAGACGGACGGCGCGCCGCCGGTTGTACCGCCTGAGACCGAGAAGGAAGGCGGCGCGGAGCCGCCGGAAGTAGATCTTCCCGCCATCGAATAGACCGGTCGGCCGCTCGCCTCAGAGGGAGCTTACGTGATTCACGACTGGCTGATCGGCTTGTTCTCCAAGGACATGGGCGTTGATCTGGGCACGGCCAACACGTTGGTCTGTGTGACGGGTCGCGACGAGATCATCTCAGAACCGTCGGTGGTGGCCGTGAAGAAGGGCACCAACAAGGTGCTGATGAACGGCGAGGCGGTGGGCAACCGGGCCAAGGAGATGGGGGAGAAGGCTCCGCCTTCGATCCAGGTGATCCGCCCGTTGAAGGACGGGGTGATCGCGGACTTCGACATCACCGAGGCGATGCTTCGGTACTTCATTCGCAAGGTGCACAACCGGCACCGGCTGTTCAACCCGCGGGTGGTGATCGCAATTCCGTCGGGCATCACTCCGGTGGAGAAGCGGGCGGTGTTCAACTCGGCTCAACGGGCCGGCGCCCGCAAGGTGTTTTTGATCGAGGAGCCGAAGGCGGCGGGCATCGGTGCGGGGTTGCCGATCACCGAGCCGGTGGGCAGTATGATCGTGGACATCGGCGGCGGCACGACGGAGGTGGCGGTGATGTCGCTGGGCGGGGTGGTGAACGCGGTCAGCATTCGGGTGGCCGGGGACGAGATGGACCTGGCGATCATCGAGTACTGCAAGCGGAAATTCAGCCTGGACATCGGGCACCGCAGTGCGGAGCGGGTGAAGCTGGAAGTGGGGTCCGCCTACCCGTTGGACGTGGAGCTTCGGACCATCGTGAAAGGCCGCGACCTGGCGACCGGTCTGCCCCGCGCCCAGGAACTTGGCTCGGAGGATGTGCGCGAGGCGCTGGAGGGCCCGATTGAGGCGATGTGTGAGGCGATTCTCCAGACGCTGGACCAGACTCCGCCGGAGCTCGCGGCGGACCTTGTGGACTTGGGAATCACGCTGACCGGGGGAGGGGCGCTTCTGCGAGGGTTGGACAAGGTGATCGACGAGCGGACTCACCTGTCGGTGGTGATTGCCGACGACCCACTGGGTTGTGTGGCTCGCGGCACGCGCGAAGTCCTGCTGCATCTGGACAGGATGAAGTCTGTGCTGGAAAGCGGCGACGATGAGTATTGACTTGCGCCCGCGCACCCGGGCGGCACTGGGGTGTGCGGCGGCGTTTGGGTGCTTGTTGATTCCTGCCCGTCACAGTTCAATGATTCGGCTGGCTTGGATGTCGGCGTTTGCACCGGTGCAGAAAGTCCTGGCCCGGGGGGGGCAATCTCTGGCCTTTACGTTGGACAGCATCAGCGCATGGCGCCATCTGGCCCGTGACAACCGGCGGCTGCGGGAGTCGGCGGCGTCGCTTCTGGCCGAGCTGGAGCGAGAGCGGGCGCGGTCTCGGCTTAAGGACGAGAAGCTGCGGACGTTGGGTGCGTTCCGCCGATATCAGCAGGGCTTGGGGGCCGGAGCAGCGGAAGAGGTGGCGGAGTGCGAAGTGATAGGGCGGGGGATTGGTGCTCAGCCGGACCTGGTGCTGATTGATCGCGGCTCGCGTCATGGCCTTCAGCCGGGGATGATGGTGGCGGCCGGTGGGTCCGTGGTGGGGCAGGTTCGTGGGGTGGCGGCGTCGGTGAGTTCCGTGCTGCTGGTGAGCAGCCCGGGCTGTGCGGTGGCCGGGTGCATTACGCGGACCGGGCAGCGTGGGGTGGCGGTGGGCGGCGGTGACGGCCGGATGCTGCTGAAGTATATCACGAAGGAACGGCCCAAGCCGGGCGACGCGGTGGTGACCAGCGGAGGCGACGGGCTTACTCCGCGCCATTTTCTTTTGGGTCGCGTGAGCGTTGCCACACGCCGGCCAGGGAAGCTGGCCTACCGTGTGATCGTCACGCCGGTTTGTGACTTGGACCGGCTGGCGAGCGTCGTGGCCCTCCGGCCGGCCATCCCAGCCTCTGAATTCCCGAGGGAATCCGAGGCAGGAGGGAGCGAGCGATGACCGCGGCCGCGACCGTCCCCGCCGTCGAACACCACAGCGTCGTGTACCATGCCGCGGCCGACTATGCGGCTCAGAAGCACCTGGACTGGGAACGCCTGCGCTATGATGTGCATGAGACGGCCAGCGAGCACTGGCGAAAGCGGTACTGGCGTCTGTGGTTTCGGGCGCGCTGGGTGGAGCACCTGCTGGGACAGAAGTACTGGGTGGAGATGGGCGAGGACAACTTCGCGCTGCTCACCCGATCGGGCGGGCACCATCCGGTTCTGCTGGACCGCATCGCGGACCGGCTGATCATCGGGGGCGAGAACCTGAACGTAATCCCCTGGGCGCACGTTTGGGGATTGGACGTCGCGGAGGTGATCCTTGTTCTGACGGCGATCAACATCAACCACGTGCGCGTGAACAACAAGCCGGTGGAAGAATTTTGGGGCCCGTTGATCCGCTGACCCTCGCCCATCGGAGCTGCCAACCATGCCGGACATCCCCTACGACGACGATGCCATTCCGCCCTACGCTCGCGACGACGACGACCGGGAAGAGGAGTTGTTCGAGTCGGAGCGGAATATGGAGCGGATCCTTGACTATCTGTCGCTGATGCGCGCGACCGAGATCGAGCAGGCCGGCTCGTTCGACGAAGACAACCAGTCGGTCAACTTCACGGTGTCCCTGGCGGAGCCGCCGCAGGAATTTCGCGGGTTTGCGTGCTTCGTGAAGGACGGCTGGGTCGACCTGTGCCTGCTGCGCGACTGGTCCCCGGACGTCCGGCTGAAGTTCCGGGACCGCGCCTCCGAAATTATGAACACCATCGGCCTGCACGGGGTGAGCCTGTATTTCATGGCGGATGAAGACACGCTTTACATGTCGCACCGGGTGTTCACGGAGGGGCTGAACTTCGACGTATTCCGCGCCTGTCTGTGGTCGCTGGTCAGCGCCCAGAGCCGGGTCGCGGCCATCCTTGAGCGGGATCGGTAACCGTTGGAGCGGGTAGAGAGTTGCCTCAGTATGAGGGGCTGGGTTCAGGCGTTCCCGCGGGTTCACATAACAATGATTATCGGACGGTGCGTGTTTGCCGGGAAATGGCCCCGCCAGAGCGGCTGAGCGGCCGCTCAATGCGTTGTATGTCGTCTGTGGCGTTAGACAGAGGGGTTTTTTGTGTCCCCGCCCGCTGACCTGCTGGTAGTTCGGGCGAGGGGTCGGCGAATGTCGCTGGGGGCGTGAGGTGGCGGAGAGGCTGTTGTGTGGAATGAGGCGACCGGCGAGTAGTCGGAGGTCAGAGGGTGGAGGGTAGCCAGACGGTCATTGGGCCGCGGCGGCGGTTGGCCCAGGCATAGTAGGGGACGGCGTGAATGGGTGTGGGCGCGTGCGGCGACTGGTGGGGGGCGTAGAGAGGTCGCGGCGCGATGGGTCGGCGGCTCACGCCTGTGGTGCGGAGTACGGTGAGTCCGCCGAGGCGGCGGGGGTGATGGTGGGCAGACAGGCGGGAGCGACCGGGGAGCGCGATGGTGCGGACGTCGGTGTTGTGATCGGCCTGTTCGAGGCAGTAAACGAGGGGGCCGCGCTGGAGTGCTATGCGACCCGCGGCTGGTGCGACGGCGGGGTCGGCGTGGATGCGTTCGACCGGCATGGCCAGGGAGAGGTCGAGGCGGTCCCCGGCTGACCAGGTGCGGGTGATGGTGGCGTATCCGCGCACGAGACGGTAGGGCGCGCTCTGTCCGTTAACGCGGAGTTGGGCGCGTCGGCACCAGGCGGGGATGCGGAGTCGGAGTTCGAAGCGGACGGGTCGCTGGGGGCGGAGGGCGAGGCGCACGTCGCCGGACCACGGATAGTCGGTCGCCTGCTCGATGAGGACGCCCTCCCCCGCCACGACGGTGCGGGCCTGGCCGGCGGCGTAGAGGTGAACGTAGAGCGAGCGGGGTGTAACGGAGTAGGCGTAGGTAGCGAGTGATGCGAGGAGGCGGACGACGTTTGTGGGACAGCAGGCGCAGTCGAACCATTCCTGGCGGCGGCAGGTGTGACGGGGGGCGATGTCCAAGCCGTCGCTCTCGAGCGGGTTGGCATAGAAGAAGCTGCGACCGTCCAGACTGACGCCGGCGAGGAAGCCGTTGTAGAGTGCGCGTTCCATCACGTCGGCGTAGCGTGCGTCGCCGTCGAGTTGGAGCATGCGGTGTGCCCAGAAGATGAGGCCGATGGCGGCGCAGGTTTCTGCATAGGCGGCGGTGTTGGGCAGTTCGTAGTCGTCGCCAAACGCTTCGCCATTGTGGCGAGATCCGATGCCACCGGTGACGTACATCTTGCGGTTGACCACGTTCGTCCACAGGCGTCGGCATGCGGCGAGCAGGTCGGGGTTCGCCGGTCTCCGCAGCGATGTCGGCCATTCCGGCGTACAGGTACATGGCGCGGACGGCATGGCCGACGGCCTTTCGCTGTTCGCGGACCGGTCGGTGTGACTGGTTGTATTCATAGTTGCCCGCGCGGCGGCGGGGTAGTTCGCCGCGTGCCCGAGCTTCGCGGTCATAGTAGTGAGGGGTGCGGCCCCTTTCGTCGATGAAATACCTGGCGAGTTCCAGATGGCGCCGCTCGCCTGTGGCGCGAAAGAGCTTGACCAGCGCCAGCTCGATTTCCTCGTGCCCGGGGTAGCCGTGCCGTCGGCCCTTCGCACGGCCGAAGACAGAGCCGATGCAATCGGCGTAGCGGCGCATCACGTCGAGCAGGATCCGCTCGCCGGTCGTCTGGTGATGGGCGACGGCGGCTTCGATCAGGTGGCCGGCGCAGTACAGCTCGTGCAGGTCGCGTAGGTTGGTCCATCGCCGTTCCGGCTCGACGAGGGTAAAGTGGACGTTGAGGTAGCCATCGGGCTGCTGGGCGCCGGCGAGCAGGCGGACGACGTGGTCCACCTGCCGGTGCAGGGCGGGGTCGGGGTATGTGCCGAGGCTGAGGCAGGCGCCTTCGAGCCACTTGGCGACATCCGATTCCCAGAACACATGCGGGACGGGCTCGATCCCGGGGTGCCAGGTCATTCGCAGAGCGTCGATGCGGCCGGTCCGCTCAAGCATCTGGTAGACGTGCGGGATGGAGACCCTGCGATTGGTTTCGATGCGGAGCCCCCAGAACCCGCCCTCGAACCGGACCGCGCCCGGCGGGAGCGGCTGGAGGCTCCGCCCTGCCCTGCCCTTGGGCGTGGTCGGCTTGCCCATCGCCCGATCACTCCGTGTTGCCGGCTGCGTTGTAGCCTATCGCTTGCCCTTCTTCAGCTGCATGTAGAAATCCTGCTTGAGCTTCTCGCGAGCCTGGCTGGGCTGCTGTCCGCTGAGGTGCTGGTTCTTGTCGAACTCGAGGGTATATGAGTACTGGACGATCTTCGCGGTTTCGGCAGCGGCTTTTGCCGGGATCTCGATCTCCCATCGCAGGATGCCTTGGGGC
>Ga0272441_10014451_pt1 | contig 11197 bp, 9 predicted proteins | sample SSMProp6N_FD_193582 | JGI IMG/M metagenome (GOLD analysis project Ga0272441, IMG submission 193582) | Marine sediment archaeal communities from Little Sippewissett salt marsh, Falmouth, MA, United States - SSM-Prop-6N | ecosystem: Environmental > Aquatic > Marine > Wetlands > Sediment ... | reverse complement strand
CACTTTCTGTTACCTCGTACATTGTATGATCATCACAGACTGCCAGTTCAGGCGAACTGCCAAGTATATTTATCAATAGTGATGATATACCGTTGCTGAACCAGTTCAGTGTTGTATCACCCGTCTGGTTAACAAAGGGCATAACTGCTATGGATATCCTGCCGTCATCCTGTCGTATATCCTGTAATTTATCCCTTTTAAATATTTTAGGATAGGCAAGAATTACTACCAACACCACAAGTATGGCAATTACTATATCGCTTAGCTTCAGTTTTCTTTTTTTTGGTCTGGGAGGAGCAGTATCCCCAGGGGATTTTTCCTGCTCAGCCTCAGGTGACCCAGTTTTCATGATCCCCTCGGATGTAAAATCATATATCCATGAAACCACTACAGTAATAACGAAGCCGATGCAAAGGAGTACCAGAACAAAAGTTATTGTCCATGCTGGTAATCCCAGTGGTTCGGCTATTATGGAAGTTAATTCAAGAATAACATAGGCAGCGGCGGCATAAGCGATGATAACACGTATTACCTTCCTGCGCTTCAGTTCCTGCCAGAACGAATGTGGCTTTTTTGATTTGCCGGTCATCGGATTTTTGCTGGGTTTAGTTTATTAAAGTTATGATATGCAGATTAATTGTCAAAAAAAAGAATTTGCAGGAAGTTTCTCATTTCTCAGTTCTCGCTTTGTCCTCCGAATCTTTAGCGAAAAGGTGTTTCTCGTTCAAACATTCAAACGCTCAAACATTTAAACCTATATTTCATAACTCTGCGTCCTTCGCCCTGTGCCCTGTGCTATTGCAGTACAATATCAAATATATCGTGCCTGTCCAGGTTCTTCCAGTATAAAATTGCTTTCTGCCGCACCAGTTCCCAGTAAATGTTGCTGTCAAGGCCGTAAATGAAATTGATCTCTTTCAGTTCATTTCTTATCTCAGAAGAAATATCATCCTTGAGTTTAAGATCAATTGTCCTGTCCATATAGGTGAATGTTGCTTCAGCAACACCATTATCATTGATAACCTTCAGCAGTCCATGCCCGGCCGTTGCGCCTGTGCTTACCTGCAGCCCGTCATTCATGCAACTTACAGGAGTGACAGAGCCGGCATATGAGACAACATTCATCTCATCAACACCTGTGTGAAAATATTCCCTGGCCCTGATTCCCATTTTTACACCTATTATTGCATATATGCCAAGATGGCGATGTAACTCGTTGGTTAAAACTCCTGCTTCAAACTCCTCCTTGCCGTGTCTGGATAGAATTTCAGGTATATATTCCTGAAGATCAGAGAAATAATACGAGGTATCAGAAGGTATATCTTTGAAAACCTGGTTCCTGTTAACTGTGTTGCCAGCAAGAATAATGCAAATTACATCGTCACTGATCTTTTCAATGACAGGCCTGTAAAAAGTAATATTCCCAATTGAATCACCGGCAAATATTTCCGGAAAGTGAAGGTAAACCGGTATCATATCATCTACCAGACCGAAAATGAAGTCATGATCCTTTTGAGAATCAAAAAGTTCAACTGTCTTTCTGGCATATTGAGTATTTACACCTTTAAGTTTCTGCTGCAGGATACTGTCATAGAATTCCTGGAAGTAATATCCTATAACTTTCACAGGTATCTCTTTCTTAAGAATCTTCAGGGCTGCTAATGTGTCGAGTTCAAAATTAAAACCTTCAAGAGGTTCGATACCATCATTACTCCAGATAATATTTTTTACCTGTCCGAACAACGCGGGGTGATCCTCCGAAAACCTGCAGGCAGTATTAAGGCTTGACAGTGAAATAAAACTAACCGGTGTTTTTTCATGTTCAAGGACATAGCTCAGTACCTCATTATAATCCTCAGCATTATCTGCACTTACCTCAATTTCATCTGCCCAATCAAAACCCATTGGGAGAGGCATCTTTTTAAATGGCGAGTTTCTGTTTATGCCTACCCTTAATCCCTGGTGGTAATATTGATCGAGCAGGCTCCTGACTTTTACATAAGCATCTTCAGCAGGCATAACACCACCGGATGCGATAATTGCCAGAACCCTTACATCGGGTGAAGCTAAAAGCATATTTATGGCCTTGAGGTCGTCCATTCCAGCATCAGTATCTATTATAATATAATGTGATGGTTTCCATGGATGAGCAAATAGTATTTGTGAGCACAGTATAATAAATAATATACCACTTATAATCTTTTTCATAATTCTCAGATATGATATGAGAATGTAAAAATACACAAATGTCATGCCCATATGAAAAAGTTTTTTCTATATTGAGCGATCATTCATCCGAGGTGTAGTAAATGAAGAGATTCTGGATTATCTTTTTACCTGGTGTAGTGCTTGGAATGACCCTCATACTTGGAAGCAACAAGGCTATCAGGGTTACTTCAAAGAATGAGTTCTGTGCCAGCTGTCATATACATCCGCAGGCTACAACATCATGGAAACAGTCAGTTCACTATATTACCAGGTCGGGGGACAAAACCGGATGTGTTGAATGTCACCTTCCTCCAAAGGGGCAGGGTCATATTCCCGCCAAGATCAGAACAGGGTTGAGGGATTTATGGGGGCAATTATTCAAAGACCCCGAGGAATTTGACTGGGAGGAAAAGTCAAGACTGGAAAATGCAAGGAAACATGTTCCTGAAATTACCTGTCTGAACTGTCATGAGACATTGTTTACACCTGAATTATCGAAGGAAGGGGAGGAGGCTCACCTTTACTATGACCAGGCTGAAAAAACCGATGATCTTCATTGCATAAACTGTCACCTGAATGCCGGACACTATATCGAAGGGTATATGCATGGTGGAAACGAATCGTTTGGAATGCAGGACAAAGAGCCTGAAATAATTTACGATGAACCGGCACCGGTTTCATCTTTTTATTCATTTACCGAATATATTCCGGGCTCATCCGTTTCCTTCGAAATGATAGCAGTCCCCGGGGGTGAATATATAATGGGGAGCCCTGAAAATGAGCCTTTCAGGGAAAAGGATGAAGGGCCGCAGGTCAAAGTGACTATCAGTGAATTTTTTATGGGAAAGGTTGAAGTAACCTGGGATGAATACCTTGCTTTTTACGCCCAGACATCTTCTGAAGGTCGTACAACAGATACAGAGGGAAGCAGGGCGAGATCAGATGCTGATGCTATTAGCGGGGCCACGCCCCCATACGGGCAGCCAGACCAGAATTGGGGTATGGGTGACAGGCCGGTTATTTCCATTACTCATCATGCAGCTGAAAACTATTGTAAATGGCTTAGCCAGGTTACAGGGAAGACCTACCGCCTGCCTACAGAAGCTGAATGGGAATATGCCTGCAGGGCAGGAACCCAAACACCTTATTTCTTTGAAGGTGATCCCAAAGATTTTCAGCGTACAGGCTTTTTGTCTGGTATAAGAAAAAATGATACATCAAAAATTAATACATTTGTGATATACCATGGTAACAGTCCTGCCAAAACTCAGGAACCTGATGCAGTTAAACCCAATCCTTTCAGATTAAACAATATGCTGGGTAATGTGGCAGAGTTTTGTTCTGACTGGTACTCGGCTGAGGCTTATTCAATATATCCTGAATCAGGTATAGCCGATCCATCAGGACCTACCTCAGGAGAAGAAAGGGTTATAAGGGGAGGATCATTCAGAGACCAGGCAGGAAACCTGAGGTCGGCAGCCCGCGATCACACAAAAACCGATCAATGGCTGAGGACCGATCCGCAAATACCAAAGAGTAAGTGGTGGTATTCAGATTGTTACCATGTCGGATTCAGGGTGGTATGTGAATACGACCAAAAAACTGGCAACTATTAAAATTAAAATAACTCGTAACTTGTAACTCGTAACTCGTAACTCACTAATACTAATAAATATTTATCCCTAATGAAGAATTCAATATCAAGACGAAACTTTCTTGGCAAAGCCGCAGCCGCCGGTGCAGCAGGTGCCGTAATGCCCTCACTTATTAACTCATGTGCCCCTGATGGCAGGATTAAAGATGTTATACTACCTGAATTTCTTGACCAGGCACCGGACGGACCTGAATTAAAAGCCGGACTTATAGGATGTGGAGGTCGTGGCACAGGTGCTGCAACTCAATTCATTTCAGCCGGGCCAAACCTTAAAGTAACTGCACTGGGAGATGTATTTATTGACAGGCTTAATTCATGCAGGGAAAGCCTTAAGGAGAAAAAAGATAATGAAGTTGCAGATGAAAACTGCTTCATTGGCTTTGATGCATTTCAGAAAGTGATAGACTCCGGTGTTGATGTAATAATTCTTGCTACTCCACCATTCTTTCGACCTGAACATTTTGCTGCAGCTGTAAATGCACGAAAACACGTCTTTATGGAAAAGCCGGTAGCTGTTGATCCTGTCGGAGCTCGCTCAATTATGGCTACTGCGAAAAAAGCTGAAAGTATGGGTCTCAGTGTGGTAACAGGGACCCAACGCAGGCACAAGAGGGATTATGCCAGTACATATGCACAGGTGGCTGCCGGAGCCATAGGTGAGATAGTAAGTGCGAACTGCTACTGGAACACGGGTAAATTATGGCACCGTGATCCGAACGCAGAGTGGACTGAAATGGAATATATGATACGCGACTGGGTAAACTGGTGCTGGCTCTCGGGCGACCATATAGTGGAACAGCACGTCCATAACCTGGATGTGATCAACTGGTTTACTGGGAAACATCCTGTGCAGGCTGTCGGATTTGGTTCGCGCCAGAGGAGGGTGACAGGCGACCAGTTTGATAATTTTAGTGTTGATTTTGTTCTCGATAATGGTGTCCACGTACATAGTATGTGCAGGCAAATAAATGGTTGTGAAAACAATGTGTCAGAATACGTACAGGGTACTTTGGGCTCATCGAATTGAGAATTCAATCGTGGATATTAATGGCGAGGAAATCTGGAAGTATAAATATCCCCTGAACGAGGAAGGAGAAGAGACCAACAATGTTAAGGTCAATGAATATGTCCAGGAACATATCGACCTTGTAACTGCAATAAGAACTGATAAGCCTTTCAATGAAGCAGAAAACACGGCTATCTCTACAATGGTTGGTATTATGGGTAGGATTTCATCTTACACCGGAAAACTGGTTACATGGGATGAAATGATGAACTCCGACCTTAAACTGGGACCAAAAGTGTTCGAATTCGGACCTGTTGACATTCCAAAGGAAGTGCCCATTCCTGGAGATGCATACCAGCCGCGAGAATAAAAGGTTGCATAAGTAGTCAGGAATAATGCTGACAGCGGGTTGCTTTTTCACTTGGTTTTTCCATGCCGGTGCAGAAGTGATTTCCTGTGTGGAGGGGGAGCAGCCTGGTAAAATACTTCCCTGTTAACCATCCTTATCGATTCAATTGTATAAAGGGCACGTGGGTTATAATCGTTAATTATTTTCAGCACATTTTTTACCATGCTTCTTTTAACTATTATAAAAATTACACCTACTTCTCCTTCAGCACCTTGAGCTTTAATGGATGTAACACCAAAACCCTTTCCCTTTAATGCGTCAACCAGCTTACCCGCTTCTCTTTTTGTTACCACCCTGATCATTTCATGTCCTATGGCAAGCCTTTCTTCAAGCATCATGCCGAAATAGTTACCCGCGGCAAAACCCCCGGCATAGGCAATGTAGGCAATCCAGTTATCCAGATCCTGGAATATCCTGCTTATTGCAAGTAACCAAATAAGTATTTCGAAGAAACCAATCAGGGGAGCAATCCTCTTTATACCCTTGGACACAAATATTATCCTGATTGTCCCCAGTGAAACATCAGCAATCCTTGCCAGGAAGATCATTAGAGGAAGTAAGATATAAGAGAATATGCCATTCTCCAGAAAGTCCATAATGCTGAGGATTTAAAAATTTCGTTAATTTTTCAAGGACAAAAATATAGGAAATTTCGCAAAAGTGGTTAGTTGTTTAGAAGTTTAGGCTGTGTCAGGTTGATTGAATTCCCTGTAAACTCATTCTAAACATATCATTATTGTTTTTGGGCTTTCCTCAGGGCTTCGGTTGTTGTATAGTATTTTACGATCATATTAGGTACCTCCCACTCGGGCATCTTTCCCTTGTCGAGATACTCAAGGTATTTTTCCATTACCTGCCCAAAGTGAGCCTCATGACCCACCCTGTATTTTTCAGGTATAATAAATTGCCATGTATTATCATTGAGTTGTATGTATTCAATGCCTTCCCAGGGGAGTTGCATGAGTGCACTGTCAATCACTTCTATAAAACCGGGAGTTTCTTCATTCAGTTCAAGGTAAAGTACCGGTTTATAAGACTCCTTTTCACCCTGCCTGATCACCAGGTTCGACCTTGTACCACGCATTATTGAATAGTGAGTGTCACCAGTACCTTCAGATGCCTGATATTTCCATTCCACAACAACCCTTGCATATGTATCCTTAATCTTATATACTATTTCTCCGTTGGCATAAACATATAACTTACTGTCCACAACATCCTTTTTGAGGTAAGGAGGATAATCGTCCAATCCTGTCACTTTATTGAACTCCTCAGCCGACAGGGCGGTTGGCCATCTCCTGGCATCTATTATTTCAATGTCATTCTTATCAAGTATTACCCCGGGATAGCATTCCCATTGAATCAGGTCCACTAGGTGGGTGGTAACATCCACAATTCCTTCTCCCTGTTGCTGAGTGTCAAAGAACCAGGGGGGCCTTACAAGGGCTGACCCGGAAACATACTTAAAGAAGTGATGCATACTTTCTTTGGTAACAGCAGGTTCATCAGAGCTTCCCGTTACAAGCTGACCGAAAATCTTATTGTTTTGGGAAAGGGCTTTCTGGAGCATCGTCGTGATTTCGTACCTTTCTGTCATTATATCATAAAGAAGGACATTATTTTCTCCTGCTACTTCAAACGCCTTTTCCAACAAGGGGAATTTCTCAGGGCTTATCACCATTGGTTTATCAGCCAGGACATTGAATCCTGCCTCGATTGATTTAAGTATATAGTCTGTTTTTTTACCATTATTGCCTGAAAGAATAACCACATTACCCGGTCGTTTTATTATCATCTGTTCAAAGAAATCGGGTCCGGCATAGATCTTTTGTTCCCACCGGGTAGGATTATTCTCCCTGTTATTAAATGATTTAATTCTTTCAAGGTGCAGCTTAAGGTCATCGCCTTCAGGGGCAAACACATAGACATCGGGTGATATTGTCTCATACATATTCTTCTGCACAAGGGCAGCATGGAAGTGTCCCGGATCAACTGTCATGAGTGTTATACCTGTCATAATATCTTTGCTATTCTGTTCACCTGTTCCACAAGATGTAACTGAATAAATCAGAATCATGAACAGATATTTAATATATTGCATATTATATTCCATTAAAGTTTTCAAGTGAATAGTTTGTGCCATAAGGCCATCTCTGGGGCCTGGATAGCATTGAATTAGCCTCATCGTTGTTTATGAATCTTTCTTTTTCCGGATCCCAGTAAAGCTTTCCCGGTAATTTCATTGCTACATGGTGTAACAGGCAGGCAGAGCATGATCTGTGACCAACCTCGGCTGGTGCCACAGGGTCTTTTCGGCTAATTATGGAATCAATCCAGTTTTTATGTTGTTCCGGGCTTTCATACAGATGTATCTCATCCGGACCTATCACTGAATCAAGTATCTTCCTGTCGGAAGCATCAAGCGCCATCAGTTCTGTATCCTCAGCGCCAGGGTCAGATGCGGTAACCTTTACTGCTCCCCTGGAGACGAAGATCCATCCTTCTGAACCAACAAATTTAACGCCGTTTGGATATTCTCCGCTAACATGCATTGTAACTCCGTTGGCATACCTGGCTGTTGTTTTAAAGTTACCATGGACGTTCCATAATCCACTTTGCGGGAATTCAGCTGTTCCTTCTATTTCAACCGGTCCGGTGTATTCTGTTCCCATGCCCCAGTGAGCTGTATCGATATGATGAGCACCCCAGCCTGTGATCATTCCCGCACCAAATTGTTCGCATCTCAACCAGCCTGGTCGGCTTGCAATATCAGTTTGTGAATGGACCCTGTTCTCTGTATAATATACACGAGGAGTTGAGCCAAGCCACATATCATAATCAAGGTTTTCGGGTACAGGCATCTCAGGTTCTTCAGGACCTGATGGATCTCCCGGGAGGCCTACATATACTGTGTGTATATCACCTATTCTTCCGTTTCTCACCAGTTCACATGCTTTCTTAAACTGAGGCCAGGGGTCAATTGAACGTTGCTGGCTACCTTGCTGGAATATTCTTCCTGTCCTGTGCATGATATTGCTCATCTGCCGACCTTCCTCGATTGTAAGCGAGGCTGGTTTCTGAAGATAAATATCCTTGCCTGCCAGGGCTGCCTCTATTGCAGGCTGGGCATGCCAGTGGTCAGGGGTTGATATTATTACTGCATCTATTGATGGGTCAAGCAGCATCTCACGGTAATCCTGGTACAATTTGATATCAACTAAGTTTTTTCTACCTGTCTTTTCCTCGTAATAGTCCAGAGCCCATTCTTTGCCGGCATTCCTCCTTTTGTTATCTACATCTGCAATTGCAACCAGGCGGGTAATATCATGCATCATGGTTAAAGGCAGATCATGGGTCATAGCTATTCTGCCAAAGCCTATCTGTGCTATGTTGATCTTGTTGCCGGGTGCGCCTTTTCCAAATAATGAAGATGGTATAACAGTTGGCAATACTATTGTTCCGGCAGCTCCTGCCAGACTGTTTCTGATAAACTTACGCCGTGTAATATTCTTATTTGATGCCATAGCTTTAAATTTTATTTCGGTAGCGCGTTTGTTTTTACATTTGCATAATCAGGTCCGGTACCATCTCCTATGGCCCATATTATTCCACCTTTAATGTGGTTTATCAGGTTTGGATCAGAATAATGCTCGATTGAATGTCCCAGAGCAGTGTAAAACACCCTTCCTCCTTCAAATTCATGGTACCAGGCCAGCGGGAAGTAATTCCCAAACACTTCCCCGGGATATATATCCTTTTGTTCATCTTCAATGGTGCGTAGATCAGCGGCTAATAAGATATTAATGTCAGGGTTAAGATGTTTGAGATAATAACATTCATCCTCCCAGTGCCATATGTCTGCCAGGAAAGTTGTGGATGGATGATCGTGATCGATAACTTTTATATCAAAAGCCTGGTAGGGAGAGTGCCTCTCAAAATTTCCCCCCAGCATAGACCAGAACCATTGCCATTCCCGTTCCGATCCGCAGGCTGAGTGAATGCCAACCACACTTCCGCCGGCATGTACATATCTTACAAAGGCCAGTTTTTGCTCATCGGTATCAAAAGTTTCATTATTGGTGTTTGACAATACTATACAATTATAGTTCTTCAGGTTATCCTCGTTTATTACTGAGGGATCATCACTTGCATCAATTACCATCCTGTTCTCCATACCAATCTTTTTCAGGGCATTCACACTGGCCTGAATATTGTCGTGTACATAAGCCGATCCCCCCGAACCGTTTTTTGTATAAACAAGTATTTTTATATCATTTGATTCTTTTTGGTTGCAGGCCGCCATATAGAGAATAAAGGGTGCAATAATAATCAATAAGAATTTATTCATGTGTTTTTAATTTTCGTTTATAAATATTTTTACCTCCGGAGGGTAAACAAAATCATTCCAGATATTTTCAACTGTTAAACTATCAATTTTTTTATCGTAGACCAGCATACGGTATTTCTGGCTGTAGGTTCTGCCCGGTTGCAGCACCCATTCATTGTGACGTATTGGGCAGAATTCAAAGAACACATCACCCCTGCCACCATTGCTGTTTACAGGCCATACTCTCATTGGTTCAGGGTGGTCCCTGTTTGAGGGATGAGAGAAAAATACTATGCCCGATGTTATATCATTCGAAAATGATCCTCCTACATCCACCCATCTTGCCCTCGTGGCATCAGCATGTGCCCTATCGTAACCTTTCGATGTAGTAACCCAGCTATTCTCCCTGGTTAGTTCTTCAGAAGCCCGGTACCCAATTCCTCCCCCGTACCTGTAGGCATCAAGGTATACAGTGTCTCCCGTGGCGCATGATAGCAGTGAAACAAGGTCAACCAGGTAAACCTGGCTTGCAGGAGGATTATTGATATTCCAGGCACGGACATCCCATATCTCGTTTAAAATATTTGATTCAAAACCTTCTTCCTCGAAAATAATGTGGTTATGCAGTGAACGGAAACCGGCATAGATGTTTCCCGAACTGGTGGAGATGTATCCTTTGAATTTGACGGTCCCCTGGCCTGTGTTCAGGTTCCAGAAATCGATTTCTTGATTCCTGTAATACACTTTTGTCCACGGGTTCCAGATGCCATAATGATGGTAATGATCAGGAGGATTTATCCTTGTTAAAATATTGCCTGCAGGTGACCACAGGGGATGTATGAAGCCGCTGCGTCTGAATACAGTATCCACTCCGGCCGGAGGATAGTGAACAGAATGATTATACTGCAGCACTTCTTTTCCGTTTTGAGTTATCTTGAGGTTTAAATCATTTAAGATCGATTTTACCTGGTAATGATTATCCTTTTTTTTTGTGTGGAATAGATCAAATTGTCTTAACTCACCTGGGGCAGTAATACCATCGAGGATCCACCATATCCTTGTTTCAAGGCCAGTCTCAATTTGTACAGGTATTTCTTTATTAATATCACCTGTGGTCTCGAACATAATAAATAAACAGCTGTCATTATTTATTGAAAGATTATTAATGACAATACTGACCGGTGTGTTAAGTCGTTCATATTTTCCTGCATCAACCTCGAATGATGCTATGTATATATTCTGTGAATGAGCTGTGCAGTAGAAGACACTAATGAATATCAGTAGCAATATCTTTTTCATTTTACAAGGTGTCTGACTGTTGAAGATACTAATTTTTACCTTTTTCACGGACTGCTTGTATGAAAGCAATTATGTTGCTTGTTGGTACTCCCGGTGCCATGCCCCCACCAACAGACCAGATCACCCTGGCATTACGTGGCGTATTTCTGTTCTGTTCATATACCGCATCCCTGACATCCGATTCATTCCCGGCAGCCATAATATCCCGCGGGGGGATGTTGCCAAGTAGGACTATGTCAGGTCCTGCCAGCTCATATATTTCCTTTATGCTGTGCTCAAAGGAGAAATTGAATA
>Ga0272441_10014450_pt1 | contig 11198 bp, 6 predicted proteins | sample SSMProp6N_FD_193582 | JGI IMG/M metagenome (GOLD analysis project Ga0272441, IMG submission 193582) | Marine sediment archaeal communities from Little Sippewissett salt marsh, Falmouth, MA, United States - SSM-Prop-6N | ecosystem: Environmental > Aquatic > Marine > Wetlands > Sediment ... | reverse complement strand
ATACAAAAAGGGAAATTCTGGCGGGGAAATCCTGAAAAGGTTGATTTTTGAGCAGATTTCATTCCTTATGGCGTCTTATCGGTGCGCCACGAGGTGCTTATCTACTAGTCGCTGAAAGTGCGACTGGAAAAGTGTTGACTCAACACATTCCATACCGAGTCTTGGGCTTGCGTCGGTAACGGCGTGGGCTAAGCGTAGACAGGGAAGTTGTAGGCCGTAAGCCATATGGCTGAAGTGATTGAGCCTCGTTAACGCCATTTCTGAGGTGGCTGAGGATGTCGATAAATCCGAAAGCACTATTTCATACGCCGCTAATGGGCAGGAGTATGAAACACCTCCGGGGTCGAAGAACGTGGCATGCAACTAAAGCAGATAGGTAAACGTGGGAGATCCTAGCAATTCTTCCACTGCATGTTAGCTTCATAGATGGAAGTATCAGCCGACAAGTGTAACAGCGAGGGAGCTGAGATGGTTGCTAGGAAGTCAGAGGGTGCATAGTACCGTTGAAGCGAGGTAACTCTCGTGGAGGGAAGGCACCTGGGTAAAACGAACCTTCGAGGGGAAACGTTGTGAGAACAACAGAGTCTCAATCAACAACGGCAACGAAACTGAGAAGGATAGCTTGGTTGTCTGGGAGGGATAAGCATAAGCAGTTTGACTGCTTGATGCACCATTTCAACGAATTATCCCTCAAAGAGTGCTTCTACCAACTGTCTGCTGACAGAGCTGTAGGAGCAGATGGTATCACGAAAGCTGACTATGCGGCAAATCTGGACGAAAATCTCAAAGCACTCATAGGCAAGATGAAGCGGATGGCATACCGTCCCGGTCCAGTGCGACGAGTGCTGATACCAAAGGAAGGCAAGCCAGAGGCTACACGGCCATTGGGGATCAGCAACTTTGAGGATAAGATAGTGCAGAAGATGATGCAGCGAATACTGGAAAGCATCTACGAGCCACTATTCCTGGACTGTTCCTATGGATTCAGGCCAGGAAGAGGATGTCATGATGCAATACGGGCACTGCACCATCACCTGTATCGAAACGAAGTCCAGACAGTAATCGACGTCGATCTTTCAGGCTACTTTGATAGTATCGAGCATGGACACTTGTTAGCTTTCCTGCGCATGAAGATTCAGGATAGGCGCTTTTTGCGCTACGTCTCTCGAATGCTCAAAGCGGGAGTGCTTTCAGGGGGTGAATTAACGGTTAGTGATGAGGGCGTGCCGCAAGGAAGTATTTGCAGCCCAATCTTTTCGAATATATTCGCCCATTATGTGATTGACGAGTGGTTTGAGGATGTTGTCAAACAACACTGTGCAGAGAAGGTAGAACTTTTCCGCTATGCTGATGATGCGGTCATCTGTTGCCAGTATGAGAGCGATGCCAAACGCATCCTGCGCGCGCTTGTTATGCGCCTTGAGAAGTATGGGCTGAAGCTCAACGAAGAAAAGACACGATTTGTGTCCTTCTCTAAATGGGCATATCAGCAAGGCGTTAAGCAAGAGGCTTTTGATTTCCTTGGCTTCACCTTTTACATTGGGCGTTCCCGGAAGGACACTCCTATACCTAAGGTGAGAAGCAGCGGGAAGCGTCTCCGAGTGAAGCTCAAACGAGTCAATCAATGGGCGCGTTCGGTAAGAAGCCAGTATCGTTTAGCGGAAATATGGGGGATATACTGCGCAAAGCTGGAAGGACATATCCGCTACTATGGAGTGTCCTTTAATGCTCCGCATGTAGGGAAATTCCTCCAAGCAGCTACCCGAATCCTGTTTAAGTGGCTAAACCGCAGAAGCCAGCGAAAATCCTTCAACTGGGAGCAGTTTGAGCAATTTATGGAGACACATCCACTCCCAAGAGTAAGGACTTATCACACGCTTTTCAAATGAGGCCATCAACTAAATGAACCGTTTTATCTTGAGCCTATTGCCTTAATAGGGCACGATGGGATCTAACGGGGGAGGAGTTTGGGTGACCAGCTCCTCTACCCAATCAGCTACAGTTCTGCTACCCCTAGTTGTGCGCCAACTTTCTAGAATTGCCAATATCTAAATCCCATACTCCAATGATTTGTCAGTAGGAACAGATTTACCAGCCATGTTCTGGATGTTGCCGAGAAATCATAGTCTACTGGGCAGAGCTGCAGATAGCACATAGCATATATAAGTGGGGGATATCATGAAATGTGTAGAATGTCAGCATAGGAATCGAGATGGAGCCAGATTTTGTGAAAATTGTGGAGCGGAATTGAAGGTCGTTTGTCCCAAATGTGGCAGCGAGTTGAGATCTCAGGCTAACTTCTGCGATAAATGTGGGAGCAAAATTGCGGAAGCAAAACCTGCACAAATTTTTGCCAAGAAATCCGAGGAGAAACAACGGAGTACCGAGGCATTAAGCAAATCATTGCTTGATGCAGAAAGACGTCAGCTAACAGTGATGTTCTGCGATATAGTCGGATCGACTCCGCTTTCCGAGAAGCTGGATCCAGAAGATCTGAGGGATGTGTTGCATGACTACCAGTCGGGATGTGCGAAGGTTATTCGGGGATATGATGGATATGTTGCCAGATATTTCGGGGATGGAATCCTGGCATATTTCGGATACCCAACTGCTCATGAGGATGACGCTCAGAGAGCAGTGCGCGCTGGCTTGGGAATTGTTGAGGGAATAAAGCAACTGAACTCACGTCTTCAGAAGGAAAACGCCGTCAAGCTGGAAATAAGGCTGGGGATCCATACAGGTGTAGTAGTGGCAGGAGATATAGATCAGAATGAGCAATTGGAATCAATGGCTATTGTGGGAGAGACACCCAATATCGCTGATCGGCTGCAGAAACTGGCGGAACCCAATACGCTTGTCATCAGTTCTGTCACTCACCAGCTTGTTGAGGGTTTCTTTGACTGCAATTCCCTCGGCTCCCATTCTCTAAGAGGTATATCTCAGCCGGTAGAATTGTACCAGGTGCTCCATGAAAGCGGTGCCAGGACACGCCTGGATACAGCGGAACTCATTGGACTAACTCCCCTGGTGGGCAGAAAACAGGAGCTGAGTCTGCTGCTGGATCGCTGGGAACAGGCCAAGGAGGGGATGGGACATGTGGTGTTGCTGGGTGGTGAGGCAGGTATAGGCAAATCCCGTATGGTGAAGGTATTGAAGGAGCGCGTAGCTGAGGAACCACAGTCATGGCTGACTGAATGTCGCTGTTCCCCATATCACCAGAACACAGTCTTCTATCCTATCGTGGATCTGTTCGAGCGTGTGATACTCCAGTTCGATAGGGGTGATTCACCTGAGGAGAAGCTGAACAAGGTGGAGGGCTTCCTGGTACAGTATGGCCTCGCGTTGGATGAAACAGTGCCACTGTTTGCGGCGCTCCTATCCATACCCCTGGGCGATAGCTACTCCCCCCTCAAACTAACACCCCAACAACAGAAGCAGAAGACACTTCAGATTCTGTTAGACATACTGGTAAAGCGCGCTTCACAGCAACCGGTGTTGTTTGTGGTGGAGGATCTGCACTGGGCAGATGCCTCGTCGCTGGAGTTCCTCGACCTTCTGATAGACCAGGGTCCCACTGTTCCCATCTTCACAGTGTTGACATTCCGTCCAACCTTCACACCTCCCTGGACTGGTCGGTCGCATCTGATCCCCATGACTCTGGGTCGCTTAACCGCAAAGCAGGTGTCGGATATGGTGGAGCATATAGCAGTCAAGTCACTGCCAGCCCAGATTCTGGGACAGATAGTGGGCAGGACCGATGGAGTGCCACTGTTTGTGGAGGAACTGACCAAGATGGTGCTTGAGTCAGGATTGCTCCGGGAGCAAGGAGAGCACTATGAGCTAATAGGTCCATTGCCACCATTGGCTATTCCTGCTACATTGCACGACTCCCTGATGGCGCGGCTGGATCGATTATCTGCGATCAAAGAGGTAGCGCAACTGGGCGCAACTTTGGGAAGAGAATTTTCCTATGAACTGCTTTGCGCAGTCTCACCTCTGGATGATGAAAGCCTGCAGCACGCGCTGACCCGGTTGGTTGACACAGAATTGCTGTATCAGCGAGGCTTGCCGCCCTATGCAACATATATCTTCAAGCATTCTTTAATCCGTGATACTGCCTATAGTTCTTTGCTCAAAAGCCGGAGACATCAATGTCATCAGCAGATAGCGCAGGCGTTAGAGAAGCAATTTCCGGAGATTACCAAGTCGCAGCCGGAGATCGTGGCTTACCATTATACAGAGGCAGGTCTCAGCGTGCAAGCGATACCACATTGGTATCAGGCGGGTCAACAGGCAGCGCAACGCTCAGCCAACGTGGAAGCCATTAATCACTTTACCCAGGGGTTGAAGTTGCTCAAAAGTCTGACGGTCACTCCTGAGAACGTCCAACAAGAGATTGCAATGCAGATACCCCTCGGTCTGTCTTTAATAGCTACAAGAGGCTATGGAACTCCGGAAGTTGAGGCTGCTTTCACCCGAGCGCGAGAACTATGCCAGAAGATAGGAGATGTACCTCAGTTGTTCCCGGCGTTGCGGGGATTGTCTGTTCTGTCTTTTTCGCGTGCGCAAATGCAGGCGGCGCAGGAACTAGGGGAGCGGCTTCTGAATATAGCAAAGGGCGTAAAAGATTCTGTGCTCCTCATAGAGTCTCACGTGGTACTCGGAGAAGTCCTATTTCATATCGGGGAGTTTGCCGATGCTCTGGAGCATTTGGAGCAAGCCCTCGCTCTCTACAACCCCAAACAGCATCGCGATCTTGCTTTTCTTCATGGGCGGCATTCTGTAGTGCATTGTCTAAGTTATATGGCAAATGCCCTATGGGCACTTGGATACGCGGACAAAGCCCTGGAAAAGGCCGACGAGACATTAAGACTGGCTCATGAGTTAGATCATCCCTATACGCTGGCTATGGGTATATCCTATTCTGTCTTTGTCCACCAATTTCGGCGGGAGCCGGATGCGGTTCTGGAGCAAGCAAAGGTGGGAATCAAGCTTTGCAGCGAACAGAGTTTCCCAACCTGGTTGGCATCGAACACTATCTGTCATGGATGGGCACTAGCCATGCAAGGAAAGGCTGAAGAAGGACTCGCGCAGATACAGCGCGGTATCGCGACCTGGCGCGCGGCAGGGATAGAGCTAGTGCACCCATATTTCTCCTCGATGATGGTCGAGGCATTGAGGGAGTTAGGACGTATAGAGGAAGGGCTTGTCGTGCTATCTGAGGAACTGGCTATGATGGATAAAACCGGTGAGAAACACTACAAAGCAGAACTGCACCGGCTCAAAAGTGAAATGATTCTGGTGCAGGGAGATAACGAGGCTGAGACTGAAGCATGTCTCCAGCAAGCCATTGAGGTTGCCCGTCGTCAGCAGGCAAAGTCTTTAGAGCTACGAGCGACCGTGAGCCTGAGTCGTCTCTGGCAGAAACAGGGCAAAGTGGAAGAAGCCCGAAAGATGCTTCAAGAGATTTACAATTGGTTCACCGAGGGATTTGACACAAAAGACCTGAAGGAAGCGAAGGCAGTGCTTGAGGAGTTGTCATGAGGCTGGAGTCTCTATTCAGGCAGGTACCCAAGCTATAGGAGGAAGTGGCCGTGAGTAGGGTGAAAATATAGCTTTGTTATGGGTAGATTATTTTCGAATGCCAGATTCACTGCCGGCCTCGGCTTCGATTACATATTTCTCTTGGTCTATCTTTGTATAAATCCATAACGTCAGTACTGCACCTAATATACAGGCAACAATACACACAAGAAATATACGCCTATCTGCAAGCAACTGTATTCCTCCTTTGTCATCTGCCGGTATTGGCGTACCAGACAGAACGATGCTCTGATATACGCCAAGCCGAGTAGTTCGGAAAAGCCTCCGTTTTTTGGTACTGCTGAATGTATGATCAATATTTATCGACTTCTATCATACCAGAATCCAGATGAATAGTCTATCTGAGAATTCTCTAATGTTCAGAAAATATCTCATAAACCCTTGACAATAAACAAGAAATAAAGCCTCCTTATGGTTGGTATTTGATGAAAATGCTAACAAACCCATAAGGAGGCAGATATGATAGATAAGATTAACAAAGGCATTGAGCAACTTCAAGAGTTTTTCGACACTGACTTCGCACGATGTGACCAGGAATCTGTGGAGATTCTGCTGATGCTGGCTTGTGGGCATATGTTCGACATATTCACACCCAACCAACTCATACAGATTCTTGATCTTGACAAGAACAACGTCTATGACGCCATCAACTCCTGGAGCATATATCACCTGAGAAAGCTGTTCCTGAATGCTGGATTGGCTCAAGCAAAGGAGCTTGTAGCTGAAACACTTACTAAGAGCCCAGCAACACTCTCCAGGATGCGAATTACTCTGTGTGTGGATGACACTGTCATAGACAGGATGGGTAATCTCATGAGTCTTACCTATAGCTGGTTCAGTGGAAGACACCATGATATAGTGAAGGGTCAGAACATCATAGCCATAACCATGAAGATAGGTGAAAGAGTCATTCCCCTGTGTATCAGACCTGTTGGCAAGCAAGGCAGGGGTAACACATGCAAGCCAGACATATTCAGAGAGATGATCCATCAGTTGGTGGAAGTATTCGGTCAGGAAGGCATTGACCTGACTGATTTTCCCATCACCTTCGACAGTTGGTATGGCTCTGATGATTTGGTGAAGATACTCAAAGAAGAGGGCTTTGATCAGATATTGATTCATGCCAAGAGCAACTATGTATTCACCATTGATTGCAGGAAACAGAAGCTCTCTTTGCATAAGAAGGAGATACAACTGGATGATTCTGCCTGGGGATGCAAAGGTATACCAGTAGCCAGAAAGGAAGCGGAAAGCCCAACCTTCGGCAAGGTGATACTGGTGTTCTTCATGGACTGCTCCAAGCTCAAATGCCTCATGGTGTTCGGAAGAAAGCTGAGAGCTTGTGAAGCCATCTCCATCTGGAAGCAGCATCACTCCATAGAGCAGTTCTGGAGAAGGCTTAAGTATGACCTTCAGATTCACAGAATGCGCCTGAGAAGCAGGCAGGGAGTATATGCTACAGTGGCAGTCAAACTGGTTGCATATTTGGTCATGGAGAAAGTCTCTTCTATGACCAGAATGACATTCCAGCAAGTCAAGAATTATGCCAAACGAGAGATTGACCTGTGTTCCTTCTTTAGCGAGCATTTTCATCTGTTCTCGGTTCCTCAACGCTTATGATTTCTGGGTTAAAAGGCAAAACGAGAAATGTCAGTGACTATATATCATAAAAAACTGCGGCAGGAGACTTTCGGATCTATCGGGGAAAGTCTTCATCAGTTGGCAACCAGATTTTAATACCTGGCCCTACTTTGAGCCATTCTAGTTCTCCTTCTTCCGGCAAAGGATGTTCCTCCAGCCATTTGGTCGCATCTGCTCTTGCCCGGGCGACTTCGTCCTCAGACATGTCGAACGGAATGGTAGAGATGATGGAGCGTGCTCTTTGATGGCCCTGGTCTGCCGCAATCGTGAGCCATTTGTATGCCTGTATATAATCCTGTTGGACAGAACGACCTTTAGCATATCTGACTCCCAAGTTGAATTGGGACATAGCGTGTCCACCTTCTGCCGCCTTCATATACCATTTCATAGCCTCGCTTTCACTCTGTGGAACACCCAGCCCCTTTGAATATTGGAAGCCTAGATTGCCTTGAGCTTGCGCAAATCCTGCTTCTGCAGCTTTGAGATTCCATTTGGCTGCCTCGGTATAATCCTGTAGTACCCCGCGGCCTTCATTATACATAATACCAAGCTGGGACTGAGGGTGTGGGAGGCCCTGTTCAGCGGCTTTGCGAAACCAGATAGCGGCCTCGGCGTAGCTCTGGGCAACTCCTTCACCATCTCTATACATAACGCCAAGCATTTCCTGTGCCTGGGCATACCCTATATCCGCCGACCTGCGGTACCACTTTACGGCCTCTCTGAGATCTTTTTTCACTCCAAGTCCCTCAACGTAAGCAAGACCTACCAGATACAGACCATAGCCATGGTCTTGCTCTGCAGCCTTTTGCCACCACCGCATGGCTCCGACCCCATCATTGTTGCCGAGGCACATGGCGCCCAAGAAGCATAGTGCATCAACATCTCCTTGTTCTGCAGCCTTTTGCCACCACCGCACGGCCTCTGCTTTATCTTGGCTGGAACCCCATCCTTCAGCATAGGCGCATACCATGCCAAGGTTAAACTGGCCAAGCATATCGCCTTGTTCAGCTGCCTTTCGGAACCATTCCTCTGCTTCTGCATAGTTTTTCGCCAGGCCAAATCCTCCCCAATACATAGCACCAAGGCTTGCCTGGGATCTAGAGTTTCCCTGTTCCGCGGCTTTGCGAAACCAATCAATCGCTTTCTTGTAGTCCTGCTCAATGCCGAGGCCATGCGCATACATAGCTCCAAGTATAGATTGCGCATTCGCATCTCCATTGGTGGCTGCTTCGCGAAGTTCCTTAAGACGCTCTGTTTCTTCTGTTGCTATTTCCTGAGAGAACTTGACTGCTTCTTGTTTAGTAAGTATCCTGGTCACTAAGGATAATACAGCTACAAAGAGCAAGGCCAGCGCGCTCCATACAAGAACTCGTTTTAGACGCATTACTTCCTCCTCCTTTGAACCGTGGATTCGCTACTCCCTGCACTATTGCCCCAATATCTCATTCTCCTTAGCCCGGATCAGCACTTCAGCGATAGACTCAGCCTTGTATTCCCCAGAGTTCCGTGTCTCACAGCCCTGTCCCTCAACCCAGTAAGCTGGCTGTCTGACATACCTGCACTGTCCACTAACATGCTAGACGCTTTCGCTCATCCCGATCTTAGAAAACTAATGCTACAGATTTTTGTGAATATTAAGATTCTATAGGAAAAAGCCGAACGGACCCATTATAGAGCTTGTTGATATGGAGATCAATAGAGAAATCGACTTCCCAGAATTTGGCTAGGAGATATGAGCATTAGGCTTAAATAAACACAAGCCTGTGGCGAAAATGGCAACTTATTATACAGAAGACGACATAAATGAAAACTGTGATTTTACCCAAATTCCTCAAATTACGCGAAAAGGTATTATCTGGACTTGTTTTGTAACAATTCTTATAAGATTATCAACCCTTTTGAGTATAATTTTTCTTATATTTTAAACGATCCTTTTTATGCAATCAAAAAGACGTCAAAGTGACGCCTATCTCAGTTTTACTACCAAAGATTTGGTGGTCATAGATAGTTAATAAGATTTGATTCCAGCCCATGTTGCTGCCAGTATAGCACACGGTTGCACACTCGTCGGTGGAGCATCAAAACGAGGATAAAAGTAGAGGTGTGCTGGAACACCACCCAGTTCTTCACTAACCGTGTAGTATCCTACAGCATCGGCTTTCCAGCAAATAGCTTCGCCCTGTGGCTCCAGGCTGTATGGTAATGGGCTGGGGTTATCAGCGAAGACTGACCATAGAGTTTGTTCTGGCGTCCGGCGCCAGAAATAAACGTTTGTATAAGTCTTGATAAGTATCTCAAGTCCTGAAGTAGAAATGTCCCCACCGACCGTTTGGCTCAAACTAAGTTTAGCCACATGCTCAAGCGTTACCGTCTCATCGATTGATTGCGGATAAGGAGCACGATAGACCTTAACATTGGCTTCCCTCTTTGAAACAATGTAAATGTCTTTTGTAAGTGGGTCCACCATAAGTGTTTCAGCATCTCGTCTGCCATCGGGATATCGAAAAGCGATCTTTCCTACACCATTGATCGTCGTGTTTGCAGGAGCTTGGTTGGGATCTACAGTTGGTTCAGGAACACGGTAAATATACTTGAGATCATATTGCGCGTTGTTATCGCCGATCTCACCAACGTAGAGATATTGCTCACCATCAATTGGTCCAGGTCCTACAGCCATATCCTCCCAATCCCGATTGCTGACTCCAGCGATAGAGTATACTCCCAGGTGCTTTCCCTTTGTATTGAATGCAAATACACGAGGTGAGTCTCCACTATCATTGTGTGCCCACAGGACATCTTTATTCTTTTGGCTTGCCGCGATGCCTGATGCCTCGTTGATAGGAGCATATTCGATCAAACCCAGATCAACTTGATTCCCAAAATCTGGAGCATCAGCATACGAATAGAAATTCAATGAGCTGGCAAATACTAAGCAAGTAAGTATAAATATCCATCTATCTGCTTTCTCATACATAGCACACCTCCGCACTCACATAAATTGGACAATGGGAAACTTTGTCCAATAATAGCACAGGTCCTAAGTCAAGGAAAGCCGTTTTTGGGTGTTTTCTGCTTCGAAAATTAGACTTAATTGCCACTTTTGTCCATTGCTATTATATGGCAGTTATGGAAGGTTGTCAATGAAAGAAGAGGGGTAACAAGAAGAGCCCATCGGGCCAGCGGATTTGTGAACTGGAAGGCAGTTACCAGCGTTTGGGCAGACTCCGTCGAAGCGATCGCTTTGGCCATTCTTCGTTGCTCCATGGGATCCGATTTTTGTTGACAACATCCAGCAAAGCGGTATACTGAGAATAACCTTAGTTCACATTACATAAACAAATGTGAACTCATGAGTTGAATTCGCCAACAGTATCAGAGATTACAGCAACTCCAAAAGCATTTGGGAATTGCTGCCTAACCAGAGTTTGGCGTAACATCCCATATTATAGGCGAGAAGTGGCTCATCAGCACTAAGCATGATTGTGCCCTTCTCGAAGTAGAGGAGGTTAATCTTCTTGTATGAACTCAAGCCTTCTTTGAGCTTCTTTATCATTGGGTGTGGAATGCTGTCCTTTATCTGTCTTGCCAGCATACCAACGGACACATCTAACGAAAATTCCAGATATTCAGACATATTCATCTCCTCTGTCGGCATATCTCAGATAGAATCCAGCCACCGGAATTGATATATTTATGCCGTTTACAAGTATATCTTGCCTTCTGATTCTTCCTTCTGCGTTCCAGCAAATCAGATTATCACTTTGTCTGTTGTAGGCTTTGAGGCTTCCAGTGACATCTGTGTGTCTACAATTCTGGTGACCCTCTGGGTTTTCCATAGTGGCAGCAGTTCCTCATCATGCTGCACGAAATACTTAAGAGTATTGTATGAAACATGCTTCTCCAGTTGGTTATTTACGATCTTCCTGATAGATGTCAGATTCAATCCCATCTGA
>Ga0272441_10014448_pt1 | contig 11200 bp, 6 predicted proteins | sample SSMProp6N_FD_193582 | JGI IMG/M metagenome (GOLD analysis project Ga0272441, IMG submission 193582) | Marine sediment archaeal communities from Little Sippewissett salt marsh, Falmouth, MA, United States - SSM-Prop-6N | ecosystem: Environmental > Aquatic > Marine > Wetlands > Sediment ... | reverse complement strand
ATAACGTGGATGGTGATTCTCCTGATGATTTGCTGCGGTCGCGTTTACTCTCAACAAACCTCTCTTGTGCTCAAAGCGGGGGATGTGCCTTTCGAGTTGGTTCGCGTCCCGGCCGGAGCGTTCCGTATGGGATCCGAGGTGGGCGATAATGATGAGAAACCTGTACACCGCGTCCGTATCGCTGAGAATTTTTATATGGGCAAGACGGAAGTAACGGTCCGGCAGTTCGGGGTGTTCGTACAGGCGACAGGATACCAAACCGAGGCTGAGAAGGGGCGCTGGGCGGCGAATTACGCAAAGTACACCGGCAGAGGATTTCCGATTGTGCCGGCTCACGGCCTCAGTTGGCGCCGGCCCGGATTCGATACGTCCGATGACCATCCGGCGGTGTGCATCAGTTTCAATGATGCCATCGCTTTTTGCCGATGGCTTTCAAAGGCCACGGGTAAGTACTGCCGCCTGCCGACCGAAGCGGAATGGGAATACGCCTGCCGGGTCGGTGACGATGACAGTCGAGTGGAGAACATCGACAACATCGGCTGGTATCGTGATAATACGACACACGGAACGCAGCCGGCCGGTCAAAAAAAGCCGAATGCATGGGGATTCTACGACATGCAGGGCAACGCCTGGGAATGGTGCCTGGATGTTTGGCACAGTAATTACAAAAACGCGCCGGGGGACGGCAGTGCGTGGTTGGCGGAGGATTATCTGCCTCGCGTTGCGGTCCGGCGTCTGTTACGCGGCGGGGCGTGGAACCGGCGGGCTTTTAAGTTGAGCGGCACATTTCGCTATCGCGGCACGAAAGATTTCAGAAGCGACGGCACCGGATTTCGGATCGTCCATTCGGCGATGATCATCAATGAAGAACCCAAACTCGGCAGGCCGGTGTACGAACGCCTGAACGATAAAGGTATAGCGGGTGGAACGAATCCGACGGATTCTGATCTCAACGTTACTGTTGATGACGAGACCTTTACCTTCGTTAGAATTCCTCCCGGCCAGTTCATGATGGGCTCAACCTGGGAAAGCGGAGAGCAGCCGATCCACCGGGTACGAATCGACTACAGCTTCGATATCGGCAGGACGGAGATCACGCTCCGGCAGTTCCGCGCCTTTACCGAGGCGACGGGCTATCAAACGGACGCTGAGAAAGAGCGATGGGCCTGGAGCCGCAAGGGGGAGTCGGATTGGGAACCCCAGGAATTGATCTGTTGGTGGAATCTTCCTTTTGCTCAGATGGACGACCACCCGGCAACCTGTGTAAGCTGGTATGATGCGATGGCGTTTTGTCAATGGCTCAGTGAGAAAACGGGCACGCACATCCGCCTGCCCAGCGCCTCGGAGTGGGAATATGCCTGCCGGGCCGGCACGAAAGGCGACTACGCAGGAGATATTAATAAGATGGGATGGTATCGCGCCAATTCCGGACATCGAACGCATCCCGTCGCCCGGAAGAAGCCCAATTCGTGGGGTCTCTACGATATGCACGGGAACGTCTGGGAGTGGACCCTGGACATGTGGCGCGACAATTACGAGGGGGTGCCGGCGGACGGCCATCCCTGGGATCAATCCAAGACCTTCGAGCCGATTATGCGGGGCGGCTCTTTCATTAATCCACCGTGGTGGCTGCGATCGGCGGACCACATGCGCAACAATCCCGGCAACCGGTTCAGCTACAATCAGGGGCTTCGCATTGTTCGTTCTCCGGCTACACCAAATTAGCAAAATGGGCCTGGGTAAAAAAATGAAAATTGCAATGTGTCAGATATTTACGTTAGACGGCGACCGCCGGGGCAATTTCGTCCGGATTGAGAATGCCGTTCGCGAGGCGAAAGAAGCCGGAGCCGGTCTGGCCTGCCTGCCGGAGATGGCAATACTCGGCTGGGTGAATCCCGACGCTCACAAAAGGGCGTGTCCGATCCCCGGCCCGGATTCGGACCGGCTCTGCAAGCTGGCCGAGCAATATGATGTTTGTGTTTGTGTGGGCCTGGCGGAAAAGGACGGCGTTCATTTGTATGACTCGGCGATTCTGATGGACAGCGGCGGACGAATAGTGCTCAAGCATCGCAAGATGAATCTCCTTTCGGAATTGATGACGCCGCCTTATACTCCGGGACAGGACATGAGCGTCGTCGAGACCGAATACGGAAAGATCGGCTTGCTCATCTGTGCCGATACACACGAAAATCACATCTTACAACGCATGGCGGCCCAGAAGCCGGACCTGTTGCTCGTACCCTACGGATATGCAGCGACCGAAGAAGAATGGCCCGGCCACGGCAAGGTGCTTGAGAACGTGGTCAAAAATGCAGCTATTCAGATCAAAGCTCATGTCATCGGCACGAATCTCGTCGGCCAGATTACGAACGGGCCTTGGGAAGGCCGGATTTACGGCGGCCACAGCGTGGCCGCAGATAAAACAGGAAAGATCATCTCAATCGCCTCAGACCGGGAACGTGACATAAATGTCGTCGACGTAAACGCTTAACCTCTTGCGGGCCTTGCAGAGTGACATTGGACGTTTAAAAATTGGAAAAATCTGTAACTTTTCGATCCGTCCGGCTCCACGTTTAACTCTCAGACGGGCTTGGATGAGGTTATGAGAAGATCCCTTCATTGGCTGGGCCGGAACTGAGACGCCGATAACCAGTCTTAGGTAAACCTTTCTGAGGTTTCAATGATTATTGCCTCTTCCTCCCCAGAAGTGCGTTTTCGTCATTGATGTATCTGTCAAATAAGCTAAGTTTGGTCGCGAGAAGGCCATGACCACAAGTCCGTCATCTTTCATTATTCTGTCAAAGGCTATGTTTTCTTTGCTTTTCTCCTCCTTCCTTGGATTCAGCATGATTCTGCCGTTTCTGTAGACACCCAGTAAAATGACTGGGTTATGTGATTGTGAACTTCTCTGCTTGTTGATAATCTCGGTGCACTCGTTGAAAGTTCTGTTCACGCAGATGCCGGGAATCTTGCTTTTGTCTTCATCCACCAAGACATATATTTCGTTTGTATGCGGTGAGTAATCAAGGAGTTCACCATATACGTCTGAAAGGTTATAATGAAGGGCACACTGTGAAAGGACACCCAATCCCAATTCAGTGGCACATACTGTCTCATGCACCCCAACGGCCCTCAATTTGGCTATCATTTCAGGATCTAAAACTTCTGCGATGATGTGAGGTTTCCGTCCCAGCTTGCCGGACTTATCTTCACTAAACTTTGTTTGGATTACTATCTTCACGGCAAGAGCAATGTCTACGGATTTGTCATCCGGATCGCGAGGTTTGCCATCATCGCAGTTTTCATCATCCGCAAGAATAATGATACTCTTCGCTAAGTGAATTCGACAAGATTCCAGCACACTGAGCGAGTCGGGATACCCTTTCTGAATGTAAACATTATCATACGTTTTCGGGTCATTCTCTCGCAGTTTTTCCTCGTCGATGTCCCGATTCGTGACAATCACAATATCCGTGCTGGGTGCCGCCTCCTTTCGGTGCAGTTGCTCCACAATCTTGTGGCCTCGTTTATTCCAATTACAGATGACGATATGCATTTTTATATGAGGGGGCATCTTTTTCTCCTTTGTCAAAAAGGCAGCCGCAAACTTGCCGGTCACGAGCCCACCAAAACCAGCCCCTAAAACGAAGATAATCAATGCAGAGGCTATCGTTCCGCCTCGAGTCAGAGGCGGGCGATCTTCAAAACCACTGGCAAGATACAGGAATATGGACCAAAGTGACTTGGGCAGGTTCTCGAAGTTCTCGTTACCCGAACCCTCCCAAAAAACCATGAAAATGGCACCGAGAGCGTAGAGGCAGAAGAAAACTACGGCCACTTGGGCATACACACTCTTGCCAATGGTTCTGGGGACAAATCTGCGATGCACTAAGTAATACACTAAGAATACGATTATCGTGATGCTGAAGAGATAATTGAATATCTCCGGCCATTTCTGACGAAGTTTCATAGAGAAGGATACACTCTCAAAGTATTGCTTTGCCTCCGGGTGAAGGTCGATCGTCATCCCTTTTGTGGCGGTGTCCATCGTTATATTTGCACCCTGTGGATGCATTTGCTTGAGCTTTTCGGTCTTCTCGAAGATTGCTGCGGCAACCTGTCGAACCACGCCTGGTTCGAGATCCTTCCGCGACACCAACAGCGCCCGGAGACCTAAAGTCACAATTTCTTTATGCTGTCCCTCGTAGGTTTTGGCGGGAATCGTATCGTACACTAAGTAAGGGCAGGACCTGCGTGCCTGTCTCGCCAGTTTCTTCGGCAGTTCGATGAATCTTATCTTTTCCTCTTTGCAGATTTCCTGAATACCGGGCGTTGGAATACCGGCTATGATAAACGCAGCTTTATTCGGATTGTTGGGATCCTGCACGGCCTGGCATGCGTTCCCCAGAGGGAGTCTTGTCTCAGTTATATGTGAAAGTTCAAATCCGGCGGCACTCAGAATATCGGTTGCCACAGAGAACTTTCTCGTTTCACTCGGGCTTGTACAAACTACTCTGCCTTTGAGGTCTTCAATCTTGTTTACATACAAGTCCTTCCTGACAATGATCTGAATGGTTTCGGTGTACAACGAAGCGACCCCGGCAATTCTCGTGCATGGTAAGGCCCATAGCTTCTGACCGTGATAAAACCAATGGGCAATATTATTCTGGGTAAATGCAAAGTCTGCTTCATCTTTTTCTATGAGTTTTAAATTGTCCTCAGCTCCATTTGTGCTGATGACTTCTATGGCAATATTTGGATCAAGTTCTTCGACGGCCGCCTTTATTCCCAAGCCTAAATGATAATAGACACCGCTCTTGCTACCCGTTGCCAGCACATATGGCTTTGGAGCGTTGGGATCCCCGTAAACTAAGTTGACACAGAGAGCGTAAAGGACGATCAGAAGCGATATGTTGTTTCTTGTTATACGCATTGATCAATCAGGTTTTGATGTCAGAGGTCTTTTTTTACAAACTACCCGTCATATTGTATTTGCGCGGGAAAAGGAGCCTTCTCGATCATGGAGGCCGAATCTGCTCACCTGATGACTACATCACTCGGACAAACGCCCTGGAACAAGCTTCCGCGGTGAAACCTACGCTATATTGAAAGTAGATCATTTTTACCGCCTTGTGTCAAGGACGATTTTCCTGCGAAGACAATTTTTTCGGCTGATGAATCGAATAGAGGGTAGTCCGGTTTTGGATAAACGGCTCTCAGGAGGCATTACATAGGCTGAAAGACAGGTTTGAGTGTCTTCTTTCACACTTATGATACTCTTGGTGTAAACTTCAGTCTGATGGGGAAGCAGCATGGGAAATTTCTGCCAGGAATAGTTTTTTGTTTCTTTTGTCGTGAAAGACAAATAAATTATAGATTCTCGAAATGTAAGACGTCCTGACGATAGAGGCACGAACGTTTATTTGATTGGAGATATGTGAGGTAAAAGCATGGAAATGAAAAAATCAAATATCAAAAATCAAAATGGTGGAATCCCGGCGAGCCGGGATAGCTTTCTTCCTTTAGCCTTTTGCATCTTGATTTTTGCATTGACTCCGGGCCGGGGCTATCCAAAGACGCAAGCGTGGGAAGGCACGATCACAATACCCACCTATGGATGGGAGGACGATATTAATCCCAAGTTTTGGGCGCTCGAGACCGACGTCAAGTTTTCGACCACGGTCAAGGGGTCGATCGTTTACCCATATACCATGCAGGATCATCTTTCCAGAACCAAAGCCGATCGAACGTACAAGGCGTTGTTTCTTGAAAACGAATATTTAAAGGTGACTTGCTTGCCTGAGCTGGGCGGCCGGCTGCATTCGGTGTTCGACAAAACCGAAGGCAAGGAGATGTTTCATCTGAATAATGTGATTAAGCCGGGTATGATCGCGATGCGCGGCGCCTTTATCAGCGGCGGCGTAGAGTGGAATGCCGGACCCCAGGTGCACACCGTCACGATCGTTTCACCCGTCGATGCCCTCATCGGACGGAACGCGGACGGTTCGGCATACCTTGAAATCAGCAACTTGGAAAAAAGTCTGCGAACGCGCTGGACCGTGCGGGTGACGCTGCGCCCGGGAAAGGCCTACCTGGATGAGCACATTCGCATCTTCAATCCGATCGATACGATCAGCCCGTACTACTTCTGGAATTGCACGGCCTTTCCCAGTTTGCCCGGGACGCGTTTTATTTACCCGATGACGCTCGGAACGGATCATTATGCGGTGAAGTTTTTCGGCTGGCCGATTCATGAAGGCAAGGACATCTCCTGGCTGAGGAATTATGAAACCTACGCTTCGATTTTCTCCGTGAATTGTGTTTACGATTTCTTCGGGGCCTACGACGTCGATCTGGACCGGGGGATCGTGCAGGTGGCCGACCACCATGAGCTGAGCGGCAAAAAGGCCTGGACGTGGGGCACGTGGGATTTCGGCCTGGTCAGTCAACAGAACCTGACCGACGATGACGGCCCGTATATCGAAGTTCAAAGCGGGCCGCTTCCAACCCAATCCGATTACGGCATGTTGTTGCCGCGACAGGTGATCTCGTGGCAGGAATATTGGTATCCCGTGCATGGACTGGGGGATGGCTTCGAGTTTGCGACGAAGGATATCGCCGTTCAAACCGAGCGCGAAGTCGATACGCTTGAATTGCACATTCTCGCAACGGGCCGTTTTCCCGGAGCGAATTGTACCCTTTCCCGGGGACACCGGGAGCTTCTGAGCAAGACGTTGAATCTAACGCCTAAAGAACCCCAGGTAGTAACGCTTCACTCGGCGCCTGAAACGCCCGTTGATGTCACGATTAAGGATCCAGCCGGTCGGATTCTGGCTTCCTTCACGACGCCCTTGCCGATTCCCGAGACGCCCGAGCCCGAACCTTCCAGGCTCATGACAAAACCGGACGACCGGCTCACGTTGCAGGAGATATATCTCAAAGGTCGAAAATACGACTTGGCCACAAATCGAAAGAAGGCCCGCGAGTATTATGAAAAGGCGCTGATGAAAGATTCACATTATTCACCGGCGTTGCGGGGGCTATCCGTGCTGGATATCGAAGCGGGGTTGTATGAGAAAGCCGTTGAACAATTGAAAAAAGCTCTAAGCCGAGACGATTCGGACGGATTGTCGTGGTATTTTTTAGGCGTGTGTCATTTGAGGATGGGACAGGAGAGCGAAGCGCTGACGTGTGCCTCCAGGGCCGTTCGGTGTCTGGGGACGGCCTCGCTCGGCCACGACCTGGCCGGACGTGCTCACATGCGGCTGGGGGATTATCCTAAAGCCATAGCGGCTTTCAGAGATGTCGTCCGGCTGAATGCGGCGGATCGCAAGGCCAAAGACCATTTACTTTTGGCTTTCTATGCGGCCGGACGGAAGATGCTGGCTTACACACGGGCGGAAAAAAGGATCGCACAAGATCCGACGGATCTGGTTCCGAGGGCATTGATGGCATTGCGAAACAAGACGCAAATGCAGCGTTTTGTGCTTCAAGCGAGGGCTTTCGTCGGAGAGGATGATTTCGAGATGTTGGAAACTAGTCTCGTCTTTGCAGAATTAGGATTGGTCAAAGAAGCCGAGAAGCTTCTCGGAGCGGTGTGCGTCCGGGCGGTGCCGGAGGTTGAACGCAATCCCTTGCCGTTTTATTATTTGGCTTATTTTGCATCGCTTCAGGACGAGCCGGACCAGGCTGAAGTCTATTTGAAACAGGCCGTCAGACGGCATAAGGATTTTGTTTTTCCTTCCCGTCCCGATGCCGTTGAGGTTTTAAAGTTCGCCATCGAGAGCCATCCCGACGATGCCTATGCCCATCTGCATCTTGGTAATCTTTACGCCCACCTCGGTCGTATCGAGGAAGCGACCCGGCACTGGCGGCGGGCGGGGGACCTGGATTCGTCCCTGAGCATCGCCTTTCGCAATCTCGGCCTCCATGCTTGGGCAACGGAAAACGACCTGGAAAAGGCCGAAAGGCTATACCACAAGGCCATCGCTGCGCGGCCGAGTGACCAGACGCTCTATCGGGACCTGGCGGATATTCTCATGGCGGCCGAGAAGCGCCCGGAGGCGATTGAGGTTCTCGAATCGACGCCGTCCGAAGGACTCCGACGTGCCGATGTGATTATTATGCTCGCTCAAGCGTATTACGATGAGCAAAGATACACGGAGGTGATTGACCTGCTCGAATCCACGCCCTACTTTGTGAACTGGGAGGGCCAGACGGTTACGTGGAACATCTTCCATAAGGCCCATATCGAGCGGGGCCAAAAACGTTTCGATGCAAAAGACTTCACCGGGGCCTTGCATGATTTCGAGGCGGCCCTGACCTATCCGGAAAACATCGGCGTCGGACGCTCGAACGAGCCTCGCGAGGCCCGCGCCCAGTATTGGCGGGGCAAGGCGCTGGAGGCCCTTGGTCGTCATGAGGAAGCGCGGGCGGCCTGGAAAGAGGGCGCCGCTGGGCATGAACGCTCGGGCGAACAGAACAAATATCGTGAACTGTGTAAAAAGGCGCTGTGATGGGGCGGGGCGGTTCTTCACAGGCACCCTAATGTTTCGTTCTGGAAACGGAGAGTCATATGGATTTGAATGCGATTGGAATTCAGACGAATTTTTCTACCGTGGATTGGTGTATCGTTATTGCCTATTTGATTATCGTTGTCGGCGTCGGGGTTTATATCAAACGATACATTACCAATGTGACGGACTTTATCGTGGCCGGCCGGGGCTTGAAGACGTTCCTGGCGATCGCGACGATGATCGGGACCGAGCTCGGGCTGGTGACGGTCATGTATTCTGCCCAGAAAGGTTTTACTGGCGGCTTTGCGGCTTTCCATATTGCCCTGGCCGCGGCGATTGTCACTCTCATTGTCGGGCTGACCGGTTTCATTGTCGTACCGTTACGGCGAATGGAAATCATGACCATTCCGGAATTCTACGAGAAACGTTTCGGGCGCGGCGTCCGCATTCTGGGCGGAACGATCCTGGCCTTCTCCGGCATCCTCAATATGGGCCTGTTCCTTAAAGCCGGCGCGATTTTTGTGATGGGCATTACCAACATCGGTGTGGATAACCTGAGTTCCGATATGGTACTGGCCTTAGGCACTCAGCTCAAGATCATCATGACCGTTTTGCTGGCGATGGTTTTGCTCTACACCACCTTGGGCGGCATGGTCTCGGTGGTGGTTCTGGACTATATCCAGTTCGTCGTCCTGTCGTTCAGCCTTTTGGCGGCGAGCCTGCTGTCCATCAAATATTTAGGCTGGGACAACATCGTATCGACGGTGTCGAACCTCAAAGGCGAAGCGGGCTTCAACCCGTTTCACGGCGAAGGTTTTGGTCTTTCATACGTGGTTTGGATGTTCTTCCTCGGCCTGGTCAGTTGCGCGGTTTGGCAGACGGCCGTGATCCGCGCCTGCTCGGCCAAAGACATCGGCACCGTCAAGAGAATCTACACCTGGGCGTCCATCGGATTTCTCATCCGCTTCCTGTTGCCTTACTTCTTTGGGATTTGTGCATTTGTCTATATCGCCCAGAACGAGTCGGCGCGGCACATTTTTCTGCCGGAAGGCGCGGAGGCGTCCTCAGATATCACGCTCATGGCGATGCCCGCTTTTCTCGGTCATATACTCCCGATAGGTCTTGTCGGGATCGTTACCGCGGGCATGTTGGCGGCGTTTATGTCCACGCACGACAGCTACCTTCTGTGCTGGAGTTCCGTGCTGACCCAGGACGTGGTCGCGCCCTGGTTTAGGAAAGGATTATCTTCAAAAGCACGTTTGTTACTGACGCGAATCTTTATCGTCACCATCGGCATTTTCATCCTGGTCTGGGGTTTGTGGTACCCGCTGGGACAGGACCTGTGGGACTATATGGCCATTTCCGGGGCCATTTATTTTACCGGGGCGACCACCTTATTGGTCTTCGGTCTTTATTGGAAACGGGCCGGCAAGGTGGGGGCCTATCTGGCTCTGATTTGTGGTTTTTGCGCCCTTCTGGGACTCAAGCCGATTCAAAACCTGCTGGGCATGGATGTGTCCAGTGCGATTGTTGGTCTGAGTGTCATCGCCCTTGCGATTGTGCTCATGGTGGGTGGTTCGTTGCTATTTCCCAATCGTGACAAGTCTTCGAATAATAAGGAGTAACCGGATATGAACTTCTGGATTAATTTGTGGACCCTGTTTTTTCTTCTGAGCCTTGCTTTGTTCGGAGGCTTGGCGGTGATTGTTTCTATCGGCGGTTTCTTCGATATTCGGGCTTTGTTCAAAAGCCTTACGGATCGAACGGAACAGGAGGGTGACAAACTCGTTCCCGCCGGCCCTCGCCGAAGTCGAAAAAGTAGTCAAGACAAATCGAAGTCTCGCAAATCCAAACGATGATGACGCGACGGGAAAGATTGATGGCGACCTTGCGGGGCGAATCGGTCGATCGGCCCGCTGTGAACTTTTATGAGATTGGGGGATTTCAGATCGATCCTTCCGATCCGGACGCGTTCAACGTCTATAACGACCCCTCCTGGCAGCCTTTGCTCCAACTGGCGGAGGAGCATTCCGACCTGATCCGAATGCGCAGTCCCGTCAGGGCGCGCTCTCACGAGGTCGATCTGTCATATCACAAGGTCGAGGAGTTTATGGAGGATGGATGCCGCTTCAAGCGTATGACGTTGAAAGCCGGCGACAAAACTCTCACGTCATTGACGCGCCGCAAACCCGAGGTCGATACCCTCTGGGTGATAGAGCATTTGCTCAAGGACATAAATGATCTCAAGGCTTATTTGGAGGTGCCGGACGACGTTTTTGCCGAAACGGTCGATGTGACCGCCCTCATCGAAGAAGACGAACGATTGGCCGACCGGGGTATTATCATGGTCGATACGGAGGATCCCCTTTGCGCCGCGGCATCTCTTTTCAGTATGGAGGATTTTACCGTCATTGCCTTGACCGAGCAGAAATTGTTTCATCAACTGCTTGAGAAACTCTCCAGGTCTATCTATGCCAGAACGGAACAGACGGCGAAGGCGTTCCCCGGCCACCTGTGGCGTATCTACGGGCCGGAGTATGCGACGGAGCCTTATTTGCCGCCATATTTGTTCAAAGAATACGTGGTGCGCTATACGGGCCCGATGGTCGAGACGATCCAAATACACGGCGGTTTCGCGCGCATACATTGTCACGGCCGAATCCGTGCCGTACTCGATGATATCG
>Ga0272441_10014447_pt1 | contig 11201 bp, 5 predicted proteins | sample SSMProp6N_FD_193582 | JGI IMG/M metagenome (GOLD analysis project Ga0272441, IMG submission 193582) | Marine sediment archaeal communities from Little Sippewissett salt marsh, Falmouth, MA, United States - SSM-Prop-6N | ecosystem: Environmental > Aquatic > Marine > Wetlands > Sediment ... | reverse complement strand
TGTGAAGGATCGTTCAGCTGTTTCAGAGATGTGGGCAGCGAATCCCAGTCCTTGAAATTCAGGAACACTTTAACTTCAGTGGGATCCATGGAAACGGTTATCACGGAATCAGCGACCATGAACGTATCATCCCTGACAAATTCGTACCACTCACCATTCGCGGGGAACGGTATATCAAGCGATTTTTTACTTGAGTTGAAATTGCCTGCGACTACTACCTTCTCATTGGCATTGTTGCGCCAATATACGAGACTGCGATTCACATTGCTTGCGATTTTTATATCCATGAACGGACTTCTCAATACATTACGATTTTTTCTGAGCCAGATGAGCCGCTTGTAATGTTCGAACATGTCCTGTCCCCAATCTGTGCTCAAATTATTCCATTGCAATGGTTCGGGAATTGGATTTCCGGACTGATTTCGGTTGGACGTGTTCTGTGCAAATTCCTGGCCGTTGAACAGCATCGGAATACCGACTGAAGTCATTAGCACGGAGGTGCCCATTTTGGTCCGCATTAACGCGGCATCACGTCCGGCGCTGGCCAACTCGTACATGAGTCGTCGCTCATCATGACTGACAGTATAGTTAATCAGGCCTGTGTAATCCGTGTACCCATCAAGATCAATAACATTTTTAATCTCCCCGAATATTTTGAGATTACTGACAAGAACATCTTTCATGCGCCAGTGAAAATCTGCATGCCAGCCCGCATCAGCATCAGGACTGCGATTAATGTTGGTCCATGTCGCGCCTCCGGGAAAATCTTCACAAATATTATATGCTGTCGGATCCAGATCATGGACGTATTTGACATAATAAGCCATTCCCTGCATATTGGTATGATCCCAACCCACACCGTGGGATACATCGTAGCGAAAACCATCTATATGATAATCTTCGATCCACGTGCGCAGCACTTCTGATATATATTTCCATGTGCGATATTTTTTTCCGTTTACTTCGCGCCAATGTTCTAATTTGTTCCCCCATTGGGATACACCATTGAAATAGTAATCGTTCTGTATGTCGTGGCCATCATCGGTTTCATTTAATTGCCACAGGGCGGACGATCCCCACGCATGATTGAAAACTACATCGAAAATCACTGCTATACCTTGCCTGTGACACGTATCGACCAGGAGTTTTAATTCTTCAGGAGTCCCATAAGAACTTTCAGGAGCCATATGATATGAAGGATTGTAACCCCAGCTAACGGAACCCTCAAATTCATTTATTGGCATGAGTTCAATGGCCGTGACTCCGAGATCATTAAAATAGCCCTCTGCAACTTTTTGAGTGAGATAATTGAATGTACCAGGATTTTGGGGATCGCCAGAAAAATCACCAGGATGCATTTCATAAATGATCAAATCCTTGAGACCTGGCTTTTCGTATTCACTATCAGTCCATGGAAATGGGTCGCTTCCGACAACAAAGGTCGTTTTTGCCAGAGATGCATTCCATGTTTCTTCACCGGTTTGAGGATCGATCCACTCAATATCTTTGGACCATGGATCAGCTATCAACCGGTTGCCATTTATACTGTATTGGTACGAATATTCTCCGTCAGGAATTGTCTTTGTGAGCCACCATAATGTATCCCCTGACGATTTCATGAGCTCTCCCTGAGGAAATTCGGAATTGAAACTTCCTTTCAGGGCAACATAATTTTTACCAGGAGCATGGAGTGCAAAGGTAATTTCATTGCCAGCCATGTTAACTCCATCTTTCACATTTTGCGGAACAGGTTCCTTTACGATCGATGGGAGTATGAATAGTGGTTGAATTTTGAAACTTACCCTGCCAGCGGGATTAATAGCTTTGCAACCAATATATTGAGCGCCAAATGTATTCATGTTCGGTTCCCATGTTTCGCTCAAACTCGAAGATGACGTCTGGAACAGAGAATCTCCGGCATTCCATATTTCAAGAGATGTCGCGTTTTCAGCGGTGACTGTCACGGGAATCGGCGATGCTAACGTTGCATTGCTGTCGGGCTCCAGAAATGTGATAACCGGATCACCCTCAGCTGGCGTGAAATCGAAGTCGATCGAATATTGAATGCTGTCGATGGTGCCATCGTCCCATTTTAGCTGAAATCGGATTGAATTCACTATTTGCTGACCGGATTTAAATGGTCCCAGTTCCAGATGACATTCATCGTTTGCGTCGGGCATAGATAATGGCGTAATCACACGATCTTGTGAGAACAGCGTTGAATTTTCAGGCCAGTAGGATTCTATTGGTACGCCATCTATATTATTTTCCAAAACTGACCAAATGATGGATCCGCTTTGTGTGCAATCACGGATCGTTAATTTAATTGTATCGTTGTGATTGGGATTATATGGTTGCCAACTGTAGAGAAAGCTTTTAGCCCAGTCTGCTTCACCACCTGTATTTGAACGATCGTGATACCAAAAATTACCAAAGGATGACGGTGTACCACTATTTATGACAAAATTCAGTACCTTGAATCGCTCGTTTGTTTGTATTGTTATTTCATAACGATTTCCCAACTTTAACATGGGTGACCGAACATACTTGTTACCAGAATTGTCGATATTTTGTATTGATCCTGAAGGCAATGTCTCCGGGTCGGGCCAATCCCACGGTGTGACGCCAGCAGCAGAACTTTTTCCGTTTATGCCCCAGTGTAATACCATGGAGGAGGGGAGTGTTCCATTATATTGAAAATTATCCTCCACATAGAATGTGATTTTTAACTTGTCGCCCGATGTTGGGAAGGGAGGATCATAGACAACGCCTTGCTGTGAGAAAGCTGGAAATGATAGTGTGACCAATAAGAACATAATGAGTAGAGTTCTTTTCATTTATATCTCCTCTAATTTGTGATGAGAAATGATTTTACCAAAAGATTTTTTTCGAATACCTCATTTTGTTTAGTAAATTAATAATTATAAAAATTGCTTGATTTTAAATCGACAATATCATAGTTTTAAAAGTATGCATCAATACAAATATCGAATTCATGTTTTCTTTTAAAATTTAACTATTTTCATGTTGAACTGGTTTCAAGTCGCGTCCATTTTCTCCATAGGTGCGAATAATATTTTGAGCTCCGACGCGAAGGATCACTTTGCTCAGTATCGCTTGATTTAGTTTGGGGGAATGGATTTACGTAAAAGTGTGGGGATATGAGCATTCATTATTCAGAAAAATAGTCTGGATTGAGAGATTGCTGGTTTGAATAAGATGAAAAGGGAGTGCAGGTTCCAAATATGAAAATAAACATGATAGTGGTTGGGAAGACAAAGTCGCAATACATACATGATGGTGAAGAAGACTATTTAAAGCGGGTAAAACGATATATTGGCTTTGAGTACACGATAATCAAACCGGAGAAGATATCCAGGTCACGTACGGATTCTTCGATTATTACAGCGGAGGGGGAGCGAATACAGCAGCGAATTCAATCCAATGAATATACGGTTGCCCTGGATTCCGGTGGATTACAGTTCAGTTCCGCAGAATTGGCCGGTTCCATTCAAAAGAGGATGAACGCGGCCTGTCAGAGATTGAATTATGTCATTGGAGGACCGCTGGGGTTAAGTGAGAGTATATTGAATGCTGCAGATGCTGTATTGAGCTTATCAAAAATGACCTTAACGCATGAAATTGCACGACTGATTTTGCTGGAACAGATATACAGGGCGTTCACGATATTAAACGGGGAAAAATATCACAAATAATGCCTTGACTTTTAGAGAATAAAACACTATTTTTTAGTTTTATTTTTTAAGGATTATCAAGTATATGGGAATAAAGATCATAACGGAAAATAGAAAAGCGCGATTTCAATATGAAATTGTGGAGAGGATAGAGAGTGGTATCGTACTTCAGGGGACGGAGGTGAAATCGTGTCGTATGGGGAAAGTAAATTTAAAGGACAGTTATGCGACGGTACGGGATGGTGAAATGTTTTTATACAACATGCATATCAGTCCTTATGAACCTGGTACGGTATTCAATCATGATCCGGTCCGGGTGCGAAAGTTATTATTACACAGGCAAGAGATCAAGCGTCTGACTGGGAAATTGGAGGAGAAGGGGATGACACTTATTCCGACGAAAATATATTTCAAAGATGGTCGTGTGAAAGTGGAATTGGGCCTGGGTCGAGGAAAGAAGTTACACGACAAGAGGCAGGACATAGCGAAGCGGGATGAGAACAGGCGTTTACAGAGAGAGATGAAGGAAGTGAGAAAATTTGGATTATAGATAAAAAAATAGAGGGAATTGAAAGTGGAGCAGAGAAACGTATATGATGTTCTGAAGGAGCGAGGATTCATTCAGCAGGTAACGGATGAAGAGGAGATCCGACAGTTGCTTGGTTCGAAGAAAGTTACATTTTACATTGGATATGATCCTACAGCGAACAGTCTTCATGCGGGTAGTTTAATGCCAATCATGGCGATGATGCATTTACAGCGTCATGGTCACCGGCCGATAGCCATACTTGGAGGTGGTACGGCGATGGTTGGTGATCCGAGTGGGAAGACGGAAATGCGCAAGATGTTATTGAAGGACGCGATTGAGTCCAATCATCAGGCTATACGAAAGCAATTGAGTCGCTATCTGGATTTTGATGGAGGAAGGGCTTTATCGCTCAATAATGCGGAATGGTTACTGGAATTGAATTACATCGATTTTTTACGTGACGTGGGGCGTAATTTCAGTGTAAATCGAATGTTAGCGGCAGAGTCATACAAGATACGGATGGAGACTGGTTTATCATTTCTGGAGTTCAATTATCAGATATTGCAAGCGTATGATTTTCTGGTATTAATGCGTTCGCACGATTGCATCTTGCAGATGGGTGGTGATGATCAATGGGGAAACATCGTTGCAGGAATTGATTTAATACGACGCATGGAATCGAAGAAGGCGTATGGGATAACGTTTCCGTTGTTAGTAATGGCGAATGGCAAGAAGATGGGTAAAACTGCGAAGGGGGCGTTATGGTTGGACAGGGAGAAGACGTCGCCATATGATTATTATCAGTACTGGATAAACGTAGATGACAGTGATGTGAAGAAGTTGTTATCATACTATACATTTTTACCGATGACTGAAGTTGAGCGTCTTTCGAATTTAGAGGGAGCGGACATCAGGCAAGCGAAGGAAGTGTTAGCATACGAAGCGACGAAGATAACGCATGGCGAAGAGGAAGCGAATAAGGCGCGAGATGCTGCGAAGGCAGCGTTTGGAAATGGAGCAAAGGGTATATCGGGGATGCCGACGATGGAGGTCGCGCGTCAGGAGTTAGCGGATGGTATAAATGTTGTGGACATATTTGCGAGGACCGGGTTAGTGAAATCGAAGAGTGAGGGGCGGCGATTGATTGCGCAGGGTGGATGTTACGTAAATGATGAGCGGATTAGCGACATTGAAGATACGATCGATATGGGTAGAGTTGTAGATGGTCAGATCATTTTACGAGCCGGGAAGAAGAAGCTGTATCGATTAGTGACTGAGGCTTAATTGAAAATATTGAAGTTACGAATGAGTTAAAAATTATTTTTAAAAAAACGAAAAAAAGTATTGACAATGAGATAAAAAAGTATTATATTTGTGTCCTCAAAACGAGAAATAAGGCGAGGGATTGAAAAAGAAATTGAAAAAAACTTTAAAAAATACTTGACTTTTAGACTTCGTTTTGTTATATTTAATTTTGCAATAAAACAAAAAGTTCATTGAAAAACACAGCGTGCATAGTCCTTGTCAATTCTGGAAAGAAAAAGTAAGACAAGATAAAGAGATAACGAAGAGTTTGATCCTGGCTCAGGACAAACGCTGGCGGCGTGCTTAACACATGCAAGTCGAGGGGAAAAGAGGTCTTCGGACCTCCCAGTATACTGGCGAACGGGTGAGTAACACGTAGGTAACCTGCCCTTAGATTGGGGATAACTTTGCTAACGCGGAGCTAATACCGGATACAGTTTAGACATCGCATGGTGTCAAAACGAAAGTTGCCTTCGGGTAACGTCTATGGATGGACCTGCGTCCCATTAGTTAGTTGGTGAGGTAACAGCTCACCAAGACTCCGATGGGTAGCCGGCCTGAGAGGGTGTACGGCCACACTGGGACTGAGATACGGCCCAGACTCCTACGGGAGGCAGCAGTGAGGAATTTTGCGCAATGGCAGAAATGCTGACGCAGCAACGCCGCGTGAGTGATGAAGTTCTAAGGAACGTAAAGCTCTGTTAGGAGGGAAGAATTATATTGACGTGAATAACTTCAGTATTTGACGGTACCTCCAGAGAAAGCCCCGGCTAACTCCGTGCCAGCAGCCGCGGTAATACGGGGGGGGCGAGCGTTGTCCGGAATCATTGGGCGTAAAGGGCGCGTAGGTGGAATAATAAGTCAGAGGTGAAATCTATAGGCTTAACTTGTAGCTTGCCTTTGAAACTGTTATTCTTGAGTGCGGAAGAGGGAAGTGGAATTCCTGGTGTAGCGGTGAAATGCGTAGATATCAGGAAGAACACCGGTAGCGAAGGCGGCTTCCTGGTCCGCAACTGACACTGAGGCGCGAAAGTGTGGGGAGCAAACAGGATTAGATACCCTGGTAGTCCACACTGTAAACGATGGATACTAGGTGTTGGTTTACTTTAGTAGATCGGTGCCGAAGCTAACGCATTAAGTATCCCGCCTGGGGAGTACGATCGCAAGGTTGAAACTCAAAGGAATTGACGGGGGCCCGCACAAGCGGTGGAGCATGTGGTTTAATTCGATGCAACGCGAAGAACCTTACCTGGGCTTGAACAGGGAATAACCACTTTCGAAAGAAAGTTTTCTCTTCGGAGATATTTCTAGAGGTGCTGCATGGCTGTCGTCAGCTCGTGCCGTGAGGTGTTGGGTTAAGTCCCGCAACGAGCGCAACCCTTGCCCTTAGTTGCCATCAGATAATGCTGGGCACTCTAAGGGGACTGCCCCGGATAACGGGGAGGAAGGTGGGGATGACGTCAAGTCCTCATGGCCCTTACGTCCAGGGCTACACACGTGCTACAATGGCAGGTACAACGGGAAGCGATACCGCGAGGTGGAGCAAATCCTTCAAAACCTGTCTCAGTTCGGATTGTAGTCTGCAACTCGACTACATGAAGTTGGAATCGCTAGTAATCGCGGATCAGAACGCCGTGGTGAATACGTTCCCGGGCCTTGTACACACCGCCCGTCACGCCATGGAAGTCGGTAGTACCCGAAGCCGGTGGCCTAATCCTTATCTGGAAGGGAGCCGTCGAAGGTAAGACTGATAACTGGGGCGAAGTCGTAACAAGGTAGCCGTATCGGAAGGTGCGGCTGGATCACCTCCTTTCTAAGGATGTTAATTCCGTAACAGGAATCAGCATAATTTTTAGATAAGGCTATGCACGCTTGTTTATATATAATTTTTTCCTCAGTGGAGTTCAGCTGGGGTTTTTGTTCTAACATATAATTTTGTATGTTGGGCCTATAGCTCAGCTGCGGTTAGAGCGCACGCCTGATAAGCGTGAGGTCACTGGTTCAACTCCAGTTAGGCCCACAGGAAGTGCTGATACGATTTGTCAGCAAGTGCCCCTAAGGGAGTTAAATCAGCGGTAGTAGCCGCAGATGATATACAATTCCTTTATTGGGGCTGTAGCTCAGCTGGGAGAGCGCCGCCCTTGCAAGGCGGAGGTCGTCGGTTCGATCCCGATCAGCTCCACAAAGTTCTTTGAGAAACAACGAAATATATCCTAATGGGTAACATCATAAACACCTGGCATCATGTCTTTTCCAATGGAAAAGGCAGTTGCAAGATGGAGCTATTAACCATCTGCTGTCAGAGGATTTAGGTAAGTTACTAAGAGCATATGGTGGATGCCTAGACACAAGAAGGCGATGAAGGACGTGGTAAGCTGCGATAAGCCTCGGAGAGGTGCACACAACCTTAGATCCGGGGATTTCCGAATGGGGAAACCCGTCTCGAGTAATGTCGAGTCACTCACTACTGAATACATAGGTAGTGTAGAGCGAACGAAGAGAACTGAAACATCTAAGTATCTTCAGGAAGAGAAAGCGAATGCGATTCCCTGAGTAGCGGCGAGCGAAACGGGAAGAGCCCAAAATCACTTTGTGTAACAGTCTGTGCGCGTTGCAAAGTGATGGTTGTAGGATGTGACACGGTGAATGTACAGATTCACCATGAAGTAAAAAACCGTTCATTTAGTTGAATGCTTCTGGAAAGAGTAGCCAAAGAAGGTGATAGCCCTGTAAACGAAAAATGCAATGGCTTCACGTCACACTCCTGAGTACTACGGGACACGAGGAATCCTGTAGGAAACTGTGCCGACCACGGCATAAGGCTAAATACTCTCTTGTGATCGATAGCGAACTAGTACCGTGAGGGAAAGGTGAAAAGTACCGGGGAACCGGAGTGAAATAGTACCTGAAACCATATGCTTACAAGCAGTGGGAGTTCCCCCCGCATTGCGAGGTGGAATGACCGCGTGCCTTTTGCATAATGAACTGGTGAGTTACACGTATGTTGCAAGGTTAATCTGTTCTGCAGAGAAGCCGTAGCGATAGCGAGTCTGAATAGGGCGATTAGTAACATGCGGTAGACGCGAAACTGAGTGATCTATCCATGGTCAGGTTGAAGCGTTCGTAAAAGATCGTGAAGGACCGAACCCACCAATGTTGAAAAATTGGGGGATGAACTGTGGATAGGGGTGAAAGGCCAATCAAACTCAGAGATAGCTCGTTCTCCCCGAAATAGCTTTAGGGCTAGCCTCGTAATAAAGAGTGATGGAGGTAGGGCTCTGATTGGGCTAGGGCTCTTATAAGGGTACCAACCCCAGACAAACTTCGAATGCCATACACTTGTTTTACGGGAGTCAGGCTATGGGGGATAAGCTTCATAGCCGAGAGGGAAACAACCCAGATCGTCAGTTAAGGCCCCAAAATATGAGCTAAGTGATAAAGGAGGTGCAATTGCACAGACAACCAGGATGTTGGCTTAGAAGCAGCCACCATTTAAAGAGTGCGTAACTGCTCACTGGTCAAGTGAATGTGCGCCGATAATTCACGGGACTCAAGCTCATTGCCGAAACTACGGATCCCGCTTGCGGGATGGTAGGGGAGCGTTCTACTTACCTGCGAAGGTGGACCGTGAGGTACCGCTGGAGGACGTAGAAATGATTATGCCAGTATGAGTAGCGATAATCACGGTGAGAAACCGTGACACCGAAAATCTAAGGTTTCCTGAGTAAAGTTAATCTGCTCAGGGTTAGTCGGGACCTAAGCCGAGGCCGAAAGGCGTAGGCGATGGAAAACAGGTTTAATATTCCTGTACCACCTGTATGTTGTTTGAGCTATGGGGTGACGCAGAAGTGAAAGGTCAGCCGGTTATTGGTATGCCGGTCTAAGTGTGTAGGAGGGTTGAATTGGCAAATCCGTTCAACCATACTCTGAGACACGAATGGGAGGGCCTAGCCCACAAACTGACCCTAATCATGCTGCCGAGAAAAACCTCTATGTTAGACTTACAGGTGACCGTACCGTAAACCGACACAGGTAGATGGGGAGAGTATCCTAAGGTGCTCGAGAAAACTTTGGTTAAGGAACTAGGCAAAATGACTCCGTAACTTCGGGAGAAGGAGTGCCTCAATTAGGTGAATTCATTATCTGGATGAGCTGAAAGAGGTCGCAGTGAAATGGCCTGGGCGACTGTTTACTAAAAACACAGGTCTCTGCTAAGTCGCAAGACGATGTATAGGGACTGACACCTGCCCGGTGCTGGAAGGTTAAGGGAATATGTTAGCTTTCGGGTGAAGCATTGAACCGAAGCCCCAGTAAACGGCGGCCGTAACTATAACGGTCCTAAGGTAGCGAAATTCCTTGTCGGGTAAGTTCCGACCTGCACGAATGGTGTAACGACTTGGGCGCTGTCTCAACCAAAGACTCGGCGAAATTGTAGCACCGGTGAAGATGCCGGTTACCCGCAACGGGACGGAAAGACCCCGTGAACCTTTACTATAGCTTAGCATTGGGTTTTGGTATTGCATGTGTAGGATAGGTGGGAGACTATGAAGTGTCTGCGCCAGTAGGCATGGAGTCATCCTTGGAATACCACCCTTGTTCTGCTGGAATTCTAACTCTGAACCGTGAATCCGGTTCGAGGACAATGCTAGGTGGGTAGTTTGACTGGGGCGGTCGCCTCCCAAAGTGTAACGGAGGCGCTCAAAGGTTCCCTCAGCACGGTCGGTAATCGTGCAAAGAGTGTAAAGGCATAAGGGAGCTTAACTGCGAGACATACAGGTCGAGCAGGTGCGAAAGCAGGACTTAGTGACCCGGCGGTATAGTGTGGAATTGCCGTCGATTAACGGATAAAAGGTACTCCGGGGATAACAGGCTGATCAGGCCCAAGAGTTCATATCGACGGCCTGGTTTGGCACCTCGATGTCGGCTCATCGCATCCTGGGGCTGGATAAGGTCCCAAGGGTTTGGCTGTTCGCCAATTAAAGCGGTACGTGAGCTGGGTTTAGAACGTCGTGAGACAGTTCGGTCCCTATCTGTTGCGGGCGTAGGATATTTGAGAGGAGCTGACTGTAGTACGAGAGGACCCAGTTGGACGAACCTCTAGTGTACCAGTTGTCGTACCAGCGGCATGGCTGGGTAGCTATGTTCGGAAGGGATAAGCGCTGAAAGCATCTAAGTGCGAAGCCCACCTCAAGATAAGATATCCCTCCGCTTCGGCGGACTAAAGACTCCTTGGAGATTACAAGGCGATAGGCCACAGGTGTAAGCACAGTAATGTGTTCAGCCGAGTGGTACTAATAAGTCGTGCGTCTTACTATGCCTCAATGGCAGCAGATGGTTAATGGCTTGTGTTTATGTTATTTCAAGTTTCTTTAGAATTTTATAAATTTCGGTGACTATAGCATAGGGGTCACACCTCTTCCCATTCCGAACAGAGCAGTTAAGCCCTATCACGCCGATGGTACTGCCTTGGTAACGAGGTGGGAGAGTAGGTAATTGCCGAATATATTTTGTAAAGCCTCATGAATTTTTCATGAGGCTTTCTTTTTTCTTATACTATAAATATTAAACTTACACTCCTGTTTGGTTTGTCTCTCCGGAAATAAAAGTATGAATAGTTACCGATTTTAGCAACTTTAATTCCCTGCCCTTTTCACTCCCCCTCCATACTTGTT
>Ga0272441_10014445_pt1 | contig 11202 bp, 7 predicted proteins | sample SSMProp6N_FD_193582 | JGI IMG/M metagenome (GOLD analysis project Ga0272441, IMG submission 193582) | Marine sediment archaeal communities from Little Sippewissett salt marsh, Falmouth, MA, United States - SSM-Prop-6N | ecosystem: Environmental > Aquatic > Marine > Wetlands > Sediment ... | reverse complement strand
CAGGATCGTTAAAAAATAGTGCTTCTGCTTGAGTCGTGTCATCAGATCGGTAGTGGACATCTCGAACAGAACGGCATTGTGAACGGCGTTGGCTGCGAAATAGGCAATGTTGAGGAGGTATTCCTTTTCTTCGACGGTGTATTCGGATGAACGGATGCGTTCACCGAGAATTATGAGGCCAAGAAGCTGTTTTTTTACAATTAAGGGAACGATCAGGGTCGGTTGGAGGGAACGCAGGATCTGGAGGTTCTCCTCGTCAATCACCCTGGTCTGAAGTTCCCGGATCGTATAGCATCCGGGATTGGAGGTAAGATAGCTGCTGAGGGGCTTGTTGGTATGGATGACGTACTTTCGGTCCGAGTCGAGTTCGAATCCCTCGAGATTACGCATCATCTTCAAGCGCTTCGCTTCGAGATTGTCGCTGCTGAAGATGGCCGCCTGGGTCACCCCCATCTGCCCCATGCAGATGTACAGAATAGAGTCCAGCAGACTCAGATAATCCAGGTTGGAACTGAGGCTCTTACTTATCTCGAGCAGCTGGCGGAGATCGAAGTTCTCCTTCTCCAGTTCTTCGAGATTGATTGTATCCTGCGGTTCCTGTTTATTTTCTATCAAAGCAGCTCCCTTTGTCTTGCTTTCCTATCGTCTCTGTGTACGGCCCAGGGCTCCGGACACTATAGAAAATATTATCATACCTACAAATGTAATGAAAAACGGAAAAGCCAGCAAGAGTGATGAAGGTACATTTCCCGCACCCTGCGCCCCCTGTGCGATCAGCTCGGCCCCGGCGAAGAGAAAAGATACCAGCAGGATCCCTCCCGGACGTTTGTATCCGAGAAAAATTGCCACCAGGGCGATCCAGCCCCGTCCTGAGGTGATATTGGGTACGAATGCGCCCAGGTTGAAAGCCAGCACGGCTCCGGACAGGCCGCAGGCTATACCGGATATGGTAATCGCCTTCTCCCGAATGCTCCGGCTGGAGACGCCCCGGGCGTATAGGGCGGTTTCATTGTATCCGGCGGCCCGAACGTGCAGTCCGAAGGGCGTCCTGAAGAGCAGCCACGCCGCACATGGAACTAAAAGCCATCCGATATAGACGAAGATCGACTGTCCGCTGAACAGATCGCCGACCAGCGGCAGCTGGGAGAGAAGGGGAAGGCTCACCTTTGCGAGTCCGGGGAATTCGGCGAACCGGACTACGCCCTTTGTCCTGAAAAAAAGCTGTGAAGCGATCTGGGTCCCCCCCATTGCAAATAGGTTGACTGCGAGAGCGGTGATGAAGATGTTGGCCTTCAGCCGCAGGCTCAATGCGGCGAAAATATATGCGGTCAGTCCGGATGCGAATACCGCAGCTGTCAGTCCGCCGAGTATACTGCCGGTCGTCCCGGCTACTGCGGCGGCGGTGAAGGCGCCGATCAGCATCTGACCCTCCAGGGCGATGTTGAGAACCCCCGCCCTTTCGGTGAACAGACCTCCGAGGGCGGCTATGAGGAATGGCGTCATGATACCGGCAATCGCGGACAACATCAGAGTTCCCCCTTTTTTGTTCTGAGCTTAACGAATCGGGCTGTTACGAAAAACAGGACAACAGCCTGAAGTATGGTGCCGAACTCACTGGAAAAATCAGAGTGCATAATCGCCGTCTCGGCTCCGTATTCGAGAAAGGCGAAGACGAGAGCCGCCGGCGGAACGAGCCAGGGGCTGGTACGTGCGATCAGAGCGATGGCGATTCCGTTCCAGCCCATGCCGAATGTGCAGCCCTGAATCGTCGCGTATCCTGTGCCCATGATGTAGAAGCTCCCCGTGAGACCGTAGAAAGCGCCGCTGAGTGCCATCGGGATAAGATAATAACGACGGACCGGTATTCCGCCGTACTTCGCGAATTCCCGGTTGAGACCGGTGATCCGCAGCTCATAACCGGCGGAAGTATGATAGAGGAAACGCTGTGCGAGTACTACCAGGAGAAGCGTCACCAGAAAACCGGCATTCAGGTGAGAAGGATTGAGAAGGACCGGGAAGCGGAACTGTTCCGCGATCTCAGGTGTCGACAGTAGAAAACGCTGCGTGTCCCGAAGAGGACCCGAGACGAGGTAATCGATCGTGTAGACGATCGACGAGCTGAGCAGAAAGGAGGAGATCAGTTCGTCGGTATTCCATTTCATCTTGAAAAAACCGGACAGACCGGACATGACCGCGCCGGTGAAAATCCCCGCAGCGGTACCCAGGAGAATCCCCGGCAGAGCCCCGAAACGCGGAACCATAAGCAGAACCAGGGTTGTAGCCAGGGCGCCGCCGTACACCTGTCCCTCGCCCCCCAGGTTGAACATTCCGCCCTGGAAGGAAATTACCATCGCCAGTCCAGCCAGGATGTAGAGACCCGTCCGGTTCAGATAGTTACCGAAGTAGAAGCGGTTGCTGAAGGGCCCGGTTAGGAACTGTCGGAGGGTGTTGAGGGGAGTTTCGCTGATGAAGGGAACCATCGCCGCCAGAAGCAGCAGAGCCGCGAGGATCGCCACACCGATACTGAGAAATGTGGATGCCGGCCGGGTACTATGCATGATGCTTCACCCCCAGCATGAGCCTGCCGATACCCAGTTTATCAACATCCTCGCTCCTGACGATGCTGCTGACCTCTCCCCGGTACATAACGACGATTCGGTCGGCGCACTCCAGTGCTTCTTCTATATCGCTTGTAATGACGAGGATCGCCGATCCCTCCTGTTTGATTGACCGGATTTTTTCGAGCACGAACTGCCGGCCGGCCAGGTCCAGCCCCCAGGAAGGTTCCGAGAAAATCACAAGCTCGGGCCGGGTGTGGAGTTCACGCGAGATAATGACCTTCTGGATATTACCGCCTGACAGTCGCGACAGCTTGTCGGCGGGAGAGGCCTTGATATTGTACTGCTGGCCGAGGGTTCCGGAGAAGTGTTCGATCTCCTCCCGTTTCATGATTCCCCAGGAGTGAAAATTACGGTAGTTGAGGATGATCATGTTCTCAGCCACCGAAGAATCCATACTGGCGCCGCGGACCAGCCGCTCCGTCGGGATGTACGCTATCCTTTTACGGCGCAGTTCCTGAATGGAGGCGCCGGTGATGGGCAGATGCTTGTATTCGATACTGCCGGAAGTCGGTATCGTGAACCCGGTCAGGATCTGCTCGAGGGTTTCGAGTCCGTTTTCTCTGATGCCGGTGACCGCCACGATCTCTCCGCGGGAGAGGCGGAAGCTTACATCCCTGAGTGCCGGCAGATGAGCACCGTTGTATCCGATCTTCCTGAGTTCGAGCAGTATCTCCCCGGGGGCGGTGGAGGGATGGCTTCCGGAGGCGGCAGCTCCGGCGGCAGAAGACGGAATCGCAGCCCCGCCTGTTAGCCTGCCGGACTCTCCGCTCACCATCAATTCCGAGAGACTGTCCCGGGTCAATTCGGAAGAATGAAACGTACCGACGCAGCGGCCCGCACGCATGATGCTGATCCGGTCGGAATATGATAAGGATTCCCTGAGCTTGTGGGTGATCAGAATCAGTGTGTGGCCCTCTTCGCGCAGGCGGATGAGCGCCGTCTGCAGGGCATCCTGGTTCTCTTCGTCGAAGAGGGTCATCGGCTCGTCGAGAATAATCACCTCCGCCCCGGCGAAGAGAAGCGAGAGGAGGGAGGTCTTCTGCATGCCGTCGATGCTCAGGCTGAAGGCGGGCTGCCGTGTATTCATCTTCAGACCATACAAATCCATCAGTTCTCCCACCTTCCGTTCAGCCAGGTCCCGGTCCACCCGGCCCCAGGCCGTGCGCGGTTCCCGTCCCATAATGATGTTCTCCAGTACGGTGAACTCCCGGACGATCTGAAGATGCTGATGGACCATGCCGATACCTGCTGAGAGGGCCTCGCGGGGTGTCCGGAACCGCTGAGGAACACCCCTTATTTCGATGCTCCCGCTGTCAGGCTGGAGCAGGCCGGAAAGCACGTGCATTAGAGTTGACTTCCCGCTTCCGTTTTCCCCTACCAGGGCGTGTATTTCTCCGGGCTGTACATCGAAGTCGACTGAACGGTTGGCGGTCACTCCGTTCTCCGGAAATACCTTGGTAATTCCGCGCATCCTGATAAGGGGTGATTCCTTCATGCCTGTGCTCTTTTCCGGACTGCATCCATAAAAAATTAATCTCCGGCCGGGATGCCCCTACTGGGGCATCTCGAATTGTATATCGCCGTTTACCATCTTTTCCAGAAGTGCCTTCTGGCGCATCCGCAGTTCTTCAGGGACAGTGTCGGTATAGAGAGGATCTGAAAGGATGAATGTAACCCATCCGTCAGCCACTCCGACCACTTCGGCTTCTCCGTACCGGATACTGCCTTCGATTGCCTTCTCAGTGATCTCTCTGGCAGCCTGTTCCTGCAGAAGGGCGGTGCTGCCGATGACCCTGCCGGGTGAATTGGCATATCCGTTCGTGTCGAACCAGTGGATGTAGATATCATTCTCCTCGGCGGTTTTGATCACTCCCTGATTTGCTCCGCCGGAGATCGGCAGGATCACATCCACCCCGGCCTTGACCATAGACTGTGCCAGTTCGGCGGCCTTGGTGGCATCGTACCAGTTGCCCACTACACGGAAATCGAGACTGATATCTTCGTTCACCATGCGGGCGCCTGCAAGAAATCCGGGTTTGATAGCCTGGTTCATGTCGGGGTACTCCTGCCCGGCGATCAGACCGATCTTCAGCTCCGGATTGGCCCCCGGCATGCCGTCCGTCGTGACCAGACCGGCCATGTGTCCCGCCAGGAAGGCCTGTTCGTACTGGTTGTAGCGGAAGGTATAGATCGAATTGTTCCCCTCCAGATAACCGTCGAAGAGCAGGAACTTCTGCTGCGGAAAATTCTCGCTCACCCGGGCGCAGATCTCAGGCAGCGCGGGGTTGCTGGAAATGATCAGTTCGTACTTCTCCGCAGCCGCCAGTTCGGTGACCTTGTCCCGCCACTCCGCCTGGTTGAAGCCGCCTTCGACGACCTTTACCGTGGCCCGCTCGTGCGCATCCACCGCCTGGGTGACTCCGTCGGCCAGCATCTGGTAGAGAGGACTTCCGGCCAGTACGCCGGGTATGAAGACGGCGATGTCGAAGGGCTGTTCTTCCACAGCCTCTTCCGCCTTTGCCGAACCGGCCTCGGATTTTTCCACTGTTGACTGGGACTCCGCCGGCCCCTCCGCTGTTGTTTTTTCCCCGCAGCCGCTCAGGCCGAGGGCGAGTACAAGCGCTGTCATGATGAAGACTGTTCCAAACAAGAACCGTGTAATAAAGCGCCGACCTCTGTTGTTCCCTGTGTGCACGTTATCCTCCTTGCATAATACAGGATTCTTACGAGTTCGAGATCGGTCTATCAGGGAGATACAAAAGACAGGATGGTATTCTTCCGAATACCCCATTTTCTTCTCCCTTCCAGACTTTCACTGTCGGTAACGGAATCTCACCGTTTCCACCCGTCTCACGCGGGGTTGCGGACTGTAACCGCCGGTCGGGACAATGTCCCTCCCTCGAAGAAAATATAGTATTACCTTAAGTCGCAGGACGCACCTTGTCAAGGGCCCGTCCGCACATTGCCAGGGCTTCGCAGAGTGGGGCTTTATCTTCAGCCCGGAGAAAGGCGCGGGGAACGGTGCATCCAGACCGCACATTGCCAGGGCTTCGCATGGTGAGGCTTCATCCTGGACCTGAAAAGGCGGTGAGCGCAGAACCACGCATACAGTTTTTCCAGGCCCCGTATGGAGCGGCTTCATCTACGTTTGTAAGGGCAGTGAGCGGGGTATCCCGCATGCCCAGGACCTGTACGGAGCGGTCTCCACGGTGAGGTCCGTGCAGAGGTCTCCACGAAGAGGCGCCTGCGGGGCGGCTTTGCACGAAGAAGCACTACGGAGAGGCACCACGGTGAGGCACCACGGAGAGGCACCACGAAGAGGCGCCCGCGGGGCGACTTTGCACGAAGAAGCACTACGGAGAGGCGCCTGCGGGGCGGTCCTGCACGGTGCGGCTGTACAAAACAGGTCTGATTAACTAAAGTGAGAATATATGAAAAAAAAGAGCGAACAGGTCGTCATATCCATAGACGTCGGCACCTCTTCTCTCAAGGGCGGGGTCATCGATGCTGATGGCAAGCTCATAAACTGGGTGCGCGTCCCGCTGAACGAGAAGATGGAAGGTCCCCTGGAAACCCAGCCTGCCGGGACCTGGCTGAAGGCGCTGGGAACGGCCCTTGCGAAGCTGCCGGAACGCAGACGGGCGGCGGCCCTGGCTATAAGCGGCAACGGACCCACCGTGGTGCCGGTGGATGCATCCGGGAAGGCCTTGGATGAAGCTTCTCTCTGGCTCAACAGACGGGATGTGAGAGTGGAAGGCCAGCCGTCTTTTTTCCTACCCAAGATTGCATGGTTCGCCCGGCACAAGCCGGACGTATACGCCGGGACCCGCTGGTTTCTGGGCTGCCCGGAGTATCTTGCCTTCGTTCTGTGCGGTGAAGCGGCTGCCTTCACCCCGTCGGAAGAGTTCACTCCCTATATCTGGGAAAAAAAGGGCCTCGAAGCCTACCAGCTGGATCCCCGCAAGGTCCCGCGACCGGTGAAGGCCGGCACGGTGCTCGGAACACTGCGCCGGGACGCCGCGGCGGCTCTGAACCTGCCGGCGGATGCGGGTCTGCCTCCTGACATACCCGTAATCGCCACGGGAGCGGACTTCCTCATGGCCCTCATCGGCACAGCCGTAACCGGTCCGGGAAGAACCTGTGACCGGGCGGGGACCTCCGAGGGGATCAATTGCTGTATGGACCGCAGGATCATTCACCCCCAGATTCGATGTCTGCCCCATGCAGTGGAGGGAATGTACAACATCGCCGGTATTCTCGCTTCCACCGGCCGGATATTCGAGTGGTTCCGGAGATTTTCCGGACAACAGGACCGGGACTACTACGAGATGCTTTCCGACATCATCAAGGTAAAGTGGAACCGTCAGCTGCCGCACTTCTATCCTTCCCTGCACCGGGGTGAGGTCTTGGAGTTCTCACGGGGAGTATTCACCGACCTCGAAGCGCATCACGGTTCGGCGGAAATGGGACGGGCGGTAGTCAGTTCTATCGGTTTCGGCGTCAGGGACCTGATCGAGACCCTCGAGGAGCAGGGCTGTGAAATCGGATCGCTGAGGATCTCCGGCGGCCAGGGGAGAAACACAATCTGGAACCAGATGAAGGCTGATATCATCGGCAGAGTTATCGAAGTCCCCCACATTATCGACGCCGAGCTGGCCGGCAACGCTGTGGCCGCTTTCACCGCACTCGGCTGCTACACTTCTCTTACCGAGGCGGCGGAACGGATGGTTCGTATCGATACCCGGTTTGAACCGGATATGGACCGGCACCGGATCTACTCTGAAGAGTATCGGGATTACGAACAGCACTGCGAACGGATCATGGCGGCGCTGAAATAAAGCGGCTGCGCTGATTTGAAGCTGCGGCGTCCGGTTAAAACATCAGCCCCGATTTGAATCGATCATACTGAATCAAAACGCCCGCCCGTCACTTTTCCCGAAAAAGTCCCATCAGGGCGCGGTTGATCTTCAGGGTGTTTTCATACTCACGATAACGGGGGCAGTGCTTCTCGACGATTTGCCAAAAATCCCTGCTGTGATTGAACTGGTGCTGGTGGGCGAGTTCGTGAATGATCAGATAGCGCTGCACCTCATGAGGGAGCATAACCGTTCTCCAGTTGAGAGAGATGTTTCCAATGGAGGAACTGCTTCCCCACCTGGTCCGCTGATTCCGGAGGAATATCCGCTTGTATGGCGTGCGGAGTTGCAGTGAGATCTCCTGCGCGAGGGGGACGAGGATCTTTCGTGCCTCCCGACGGAGCCAATCGGCGATGATGCCCTCAATCATCCCGCGGTCGGCTGAAGGGCCGGTAATCATGATAGATCTTCTTCGGTGCTCCGCCTCGAGAGAGCAGGACATCCCCCGTCCGGCGGTGACATGGACCTCGTAGGGCCGGCCGCAGAGATACACACGGCTCAGGGGATCGAACTGCAGGATACCCGAAGAGGTCTCGCGGAGCTTCGAGAGGATCCACTCCTCTTTCTGTCTGAGGACCTTCCTCACCTCTCTGAGGGGAGTGTATATCGGCGCGCTGAGATTTATTTTTCCGTCAAGGGATACCCGGATACGGATATGTTTCTGCCGTTCCCTCCGGGTGAGGGTGATCGGCAGGTCGGCTTCGGCTACCTTTAACGAGAGCTGCTCTGTTTTTAGATTCCCTTTTTTATTCAATCAAAGTGTTCCATGTCTTGAATTGCTGGTATATTTTATTATCTTAATACAGATGGGTCTATCACTCTGCGCCTGCAAGCGGAAAAAAAATATCCTTATCACGCGCTTCTTTATGAAGACGTTTGCCCTGATTGCAGTGTCTTTACTGGCGGCAATCAGTGCCTTTGCCGACACAAAGGTTGTAGAAGGGTCCATGCGCTTCAGATTCAGAGTCGAAAGCTCCAGTTCAGAACTGCTGGACTCCTTCTTCGAATACCGCAACAACTCCAACTCTCAACAGGTCATCGAGCGCGGACGGAACTACATCGTCGTGGAAAATACGGTCGACCTCTCTCCCCTCCGCACCCGGGTCCCCTTTCCCGCGGATGACCGGTACGGCGGGGGGGAATACAGGGAGTATCTGGACTATTCAACCAGCCGCAAGGGGATCGAGATCACGAGGGGCGGCGGAGAGCTGATCCGGAGGGAATTCATTCAGAAAACTCCGCTCAGCGATGCTGAAATAGAACTGCTGCGCAGGAAAGCCGGGGAGATCACCTCCGGCGCCCGCTACCAGCATGAGGCGGTCGAGCAGGTCATGCAGTACATCCGCAGTACCGTCAGCTATTCACTGCAGTCTTCGAGCAATCCCGCGGATGTGCTGAGGACCGGCAAGGCCTATTGCGAAGGATATGCGAACGTTGCCGCCCTCATGCTGCGGACCATAGGTATCCCGGCGAAGGTGGTGGACTCCTACATTCCGCCCGGTCACATGTGGGGCTACGGACAGGAGGGCTCCGGCGGGTATCACGCCCACGTGGAGGTTTTTTACCAGGATACGGGCTGGATAAGCTACGATCCTCAAGCCACCGTTCATTTCGTCGACCCGTTCCACATCGTCAATTACCCGCGCGAACGGACACGGCTGATCCAGCTCGAAGAAGAGGACGGCAGGGAGATCACCGATATCATAGCTGAACCGGTGAACTGGAACAACTTTTTTCAGAGAGATACCACGGAAGGTCGGAACGTCCCCGTCCTGGTGGGAAAAATAATCCGCAGCGACGGTTCGCTGGTGAAGGACAGCTTCCGGAGCAACGAATGGGTCTATCTGCGCAAACCGGATGGAAGCGGGGAGGGTGTACGCATTCTGTCAAACGGCGAGTTCGCCATCTCGCCGATCCTGGCACCGGAGGATGGAAGCGGGCCGACTTTTTTCTACCGGGACGGCATGGGGGGGTGGATCGAAGAGAAGGTCAGTTTTCCGTCCATGGAACGGATCGAGCGCACCTATCGCCTCGATGATCCCTCCGCGGCAGTCCGGATGAATACCGTGACCGCCGGTTCAGGCATCGGTTCTGCAGGAAGCGGGGCCATCTATCTCTGGTACAAAACGGACAGCGGGGGCTGGCGCCTCGATCAACTGGAGACAGGGCGGGACCGGACCCTGCGCCTGGTCTCTTCCACAGGAACATGGATTGTCAGCGCCAGCAGGATGGATGTGGCCCCGAAATATTTACTGGATGCAGGACAGCTGGAGAAGGGGAGGACCTACGCTCTCGAAGAGCTCCCTCTTTATCTGGATCCGGACACGTATTACCTACGGATCACACTCAGCGATCGATCGGAGACCGCAGCCGTTTCCGGTCGTGGCCCGGGCGGCATGACCGTACAGTTCCTCGATATCGATACCGCCAGGCGCTACTCACCTGTGGAAGTGAATGACGATTCGCAGGTGATCGCCGTGCCGGACCCTGATTTTTCCACCGTGATCGTTCAGGAGGAAGGAGTCCTGTACGTGAAAAACCTGACCGGAATCCCGCAAAAAGGTACAGCGGTACCTTTCAATCTCAACGCTTCAAGCCGCGGTATAGAGATAATGGGCGCCCGTCCGGGTGAAAGAATAGTACTTGCCCTCAGGCAGGGGAACCGTTTCGCTGAAATTGTCCGCGGTGCCGCCGGGACGGACGGAAATCTGCGGCTCGTTCTCGATACGGACTTCATCGGAGACACTGAACGAGAGTACTACCTGCTGTACGGCAGCCCGATCGGATCGAAACGGAAGGCTATTGCCGATATCGCTGGTAATCGTTTGGAACTGGACTGATTATGCTTGATCTCCGCCGCATGTGATTATATAGTTTTCCCGATGGCAAAAACGAAAAGTGAAAAGAGTACCCTGTCGACAGTTGTAACAGCATCCCGGATACTCGAGCTCATCGGGTCGGCGGGAAGTGCGTCTCCGGCACTAATTGCCCGAACTCTCGGGCTCACCCGTTCGAATGTTCACCGTCTCCTGGCAACCCTGAATGAACTCGGCTACGTCGAGGAGGGGATCCACAATACCTACAATCTCACCTTCAGGTTGTTCGAGCTCGGAAATACAGCCCCCTTCCGCAAGATGATCATAGATGCCTCGCGGCCGTCCATGCTCCGGCTGGCACAACTCACGGGGCTGACCATCAACAATGCCGTCCTGTATCAGAACGAAGTGCTCTACGTCGACAAGGTCGAAGCGAATACCTATCTCAAGCTGGACCGGTCCATCGGCAGCAGCGATCCGGTACACTGCACGTCTCTGGGAAAAGTGCTGCTGGCCTTCCATGAAGAAACGGTACGTGAAGCTGTTCTCGCTGAGATCGAACTTTTTCCCTCGACCCCCAACACCATTACCGATATGGATGAGTTCAGACAGGAGCTGGAGAAAGTTCGTGCCGAGGGATACGCTCTCGATGCTCAGGAACTCACTATGGACCTGAACTGTATTGCCATTCCGGTTTTCAATACGAAGAATTCCGTCTGTTCAGCCCTGAGTGTGTCCGGACCTTCAGACCGGTTTACCCCGGGAGATGCGTTAAAGGTGCTGCCGGACCTGCTTGCAACCGGCCGGGAGGTCACATGGAGGCTGGAGAAAGCCGCACAGGCTGAAACC
>Ga0272441_10014444_pt1 | contig 11203 bp, 7 predicted proteins | sample SSMProp6N_FD_193582 | JGI IMG/M metagenome (GOLD analysis project Ga0272441, IMG submission 193582) | Marine sediment archaeal communities from Little Sippewissett salt marsh, Falmouth, MA, United States - SSM-Prop-6N | ecosystem: Environmental > Aquatic > Marine > Wetlands > Sediment ... | reverse complement strand
GGGCGTTGACGTTCGTCAACGCGGCGTGAGCTTCCGCAAGCTTATGGTATATATGGACATGTGCCCTCCCTTCCTCCAGGATGGGGAACTTGCGTTGCCGAGCGGCAACATGGCGGCATCCGGGCGGCCCGCTAAGGCCTTTGTGGCTACTCGTCGGCGATCGCATAAGCATATATCCTGTATGCGGTTACGGGGTCGCTCGCATTGCTGGACCCGGGGTGTCCCACCGGCACAAGGTTTGCTACCTGGTCTACCAAAAGGTCAATCGGCAGGGTTCATAGGAAAGGGGTCAACCAAGACAACAGGAATGAGTGACAGATGCTCTGGTGTCCGCCCGTCGGCGGAAGAATAGGGAAGAGGGTGAGAATCCCTCGCGGTGCCGCCACTGTGAGCGGGAACGAACGCTGGACTCACAGCCACTGCCCCGGGTGCGGGGCGGGAAGGCCCAGCCAGTAGGCCAAGTGCCCGCAAGCCAGGAGACCTGCCAGAGCGCGTTGGCTTCGTCGGTTCTCCGTGCAGGGAGGACGGGGTCGCATCGGTATGCGAAGGCCCCGTCGCCTGGCAGGAGACGGGGCTTGGCTTTTCTGCGAGCACGGTGAAGCCGCCGGCGCCACGCGGCAATCGGCCGCGTCGCGGCGCCGACGACGAGCCCCATCCGTGGCGTGTGCTCATCGCGACAAGGAGTGTGGTCGAAATGCGGTGCTTTATGCAGATCTGGCTTGTAGCGGCCCTGGCTCTCGTGGGAGCGGCCACCGTGCAGGCGGTGCCCTACGAGACCGTCGACGGCCGGGTGATCGACCTCGAGCTCGTGGCGGGCTCGGGGCAATTCCAGTCCGTCCTTCTGCTCGATTTCCGGGAGGGGGCCGACGACCACTATGCGTTCGGCTACCAGTGGGATGCCCCCTTGGTGCCGACGGGCAGGATGATGATCGAGGCGATCGAGGTGGCCAGCGGGGGCGACTTCGATGCGGACATGACGGACTGGGGCTGGGGCTGGTCGCTCGACAGGATCCACTACACGGACGACTACGGGGTGGTGCACGTGACGCCCGACTGGCCGGTGTACATGGTGGACGGAGCACTGACGCTGGACACGGAGTATATGCCGGAGGACGATCCGGCCGACGAGGGTCTCGGCATGATCCCCTACCAGTGGGGCTTCGATCTGCGCGAGCTCCAGGACCGGAGCTTCGACGGCTGGGTGGCCGCGGAGTTCCCCGACGACTTCGAGGGGTTCGACTACGTGGGCCCGCCCCCGCGCGTCCCCCCCGCCGGGGGCGGCACGGAGCCGATCCCCGAGCCGGCCACCCTGGCGCTCGTGGCCGCAGGCCTCCTGGCGCTCCGGCGCCGGCGCGTCCACGCCCAACGAAGCGCTTGACGCGCACCCGTCCAATGCGTAAGATCGAGGATGGTTGATACGGCCTTCGGCGAAGCCGCCCAGCTTCACCAGGGAAGCAGGTGAGATTCCTGCGCGGTGCCGCCGCTGTAACCGGGAACGAACGCCGCATCCGATGCCACTGCTCCCCGCGGTGCGGGGGGTGGGAAGGCGCGGCAAGTAGGCTCGCCAGCCCGGAAGCCAGAAGACCTGCCGAAGGCCCCAAGCTGCCTCCGCTCGCGTCTCCGAGCCAGGGACCAACGGGGCCTTTCCACACAGGATAGCGCCGTCGTCCCACGGCCGCGACGCGGGGGCCCCGCGTGTGGGGGACACGATGATGCTCCGAGAGCGACGGCTCCACGCCGGCTTCACGCTCATCGAGCTGCTGGTGGTCATTGCCGTGATCAGCATCCTCATGGGCCTCGCCATGCCGGGCCTCGCAAGGGCGCGAGCCACGGCACGGAGCCTCCAGTGCACCAGCAACCTGCGCCAGCTCGGCTACGGCTGGCAGACCTACGCGGACGAGAACAACGGCTACTGCATGCCGCAGGCCTGGTCGGACGTGGATCCCGCGGTCTACTGGTGGGGCACAAACGGCGACCCCGCGGACCACACGCGCGGCCTCATCTACCCCTACCTGGGGGTGGACACCGGGGTCGACACCGTGTTCGACTGCCCGCAGCAGCCGTTCGGCACCTACATCGCGCAGGGGGTCGCTCGCGGCCCGACGACGACCTACGGCTACAACGGGCTCTACCTGTGCCCGCCCCACAGCCGCTGGGAGTTTGGCATCGCCACAGGGGCCGCGGGATGGCTGACCTCCGACCAGATCGAGTCGGCCAGCCGGGTGTTCGTGTTCGCGGACACCCTGCTCGACTACTCGATCACGCAGGGGAGACTGCTGAGCAACAACTGCCTGCTCGACGGCCCGGAGACTCCGGGGGGCAGCAGTTGGCGTGCGAACCGCTCCCCGACGCTCTGCTTCCGCCACAACGACGCGGCCTGCGTGTTCTTCGCCGACTCCCACGTGGAGCGTATCCACAGGAGTCGCGCCCACATCGTGTGCGAGCCGGGCAGCATCGGCTACGTGGGCGAGGACAACGCGCCGCACTACGTGCCGAACCGGGCGAGTTGGTTCAGGTGATCCTCATGGGCCTCTCCGCCATCTGGCGCCCTCCCGTGCTCATCGCGCTCGCCGTGGCCGCCGTGGCGCTGGCGTGCGCGTCGACGTGCCATTTCATGGGCCTTCGCTCGCCGCGCTTCGAGCAGCGTGCGGTGCCTGAGGCGGACGTGGCGAGTCTGGACGCCACGGTGCAGGAGCTGCTGGCACTTGCGGACGACGCCCGCGGCCCTCGCCTGGCCGAGCTTGCCAGCGCCAGTGCGGCCGAGCGCGACGTTGCCGGTCTGGCCGCCACGCTGGAGGCCATGAGCCAGGCAGCCACGTGCCGTCTCGTGGCGAGCGACGGGTACGGCCCGAGCATCGTGAAGGCGATCTACGAGGTGGCCGACGGCCAGGGCCACACGCGCCGGGTGGCCCTGCTCTTCGAGCGGACGGGCGGGCGCCTGGCCCCCCTCACGGTGGCCTATTGAGCTCGGGCTCATTCTCTGGCTTGACTCGGAGTGGGGGGAGTCGTCTATAATAGGGAGGCCGATGCACCGGCCTGTGCCCGACGGGCCCGATAGAGACGCACCCGAGCATGCGCTGTTGCAGGCGCCCGCCTCTGCCTGCCGGCGGCCACATCCGGAGCACCTCCACGATGGCAAAGGTCCGCTGCTCGTGCGGCCGGCAATACACGGTCGCGGACAAGCTGATTGGGCAGCGCGTGAGGTGCGGGGCGTGCAAGCAGATGTTCGTGGCCACCGCGGTGGCCCCGCCGGCCCGCCCGAAGCCGGCCACGGGGGCGACGCGGCGGGCGGCTCCCAGGCCGGGCCGCATCGGTGAACTGGCCATCGCCCGCGGCCTGATCACCCGCGAGCAGCTCGATGCCTGCCTCGAGTACCAGGAAGTCATCCACAAGCTCCCGGGCCAGGACGACCAGCGCCTCGGGCAGATCCTCGTCGCCAAGAGGCTCCTCTCTCGGGCACAGGTCAAGGCCCTCGTGGCCGGCCAGGTGAACCCGGCGGCCCAGGCCAATGCGGCGGCCGAGGGGATGACGGCCCGCCGGCCCGCCTACCGCGAGGCGGTCACCGAGGAGCAGCGCGCCTCGCTCCGCCGAGTGGTCGAGGACGCCAGCCGCCAGAAAGCCGTCAAGCGAACGCAGGAACCGCCTGCCGTCGTCCAGCGCCTGAGCCGGATCCGCCCCGCCCACGTGGGCATCGCTGCGGCCATTGCCCTTGCCGCGCTCCTCGTCGTCAAGCTCCGCCCCGCGCCCGCGGCACAGCGAACCCTCGCCGCCTACCTCGAGAGCTCCGACGAGGACGCTCCGACCCCCGACGCATCCCTGGCGCTCAGCGACCTCGGCCTCGCCATCCGCGAGTTCGGCGACCTCGAGCTCCTTCCCCCCGCCGTCTTCGACTACACCGCCGAGCTCCAGACCTTCGCAGGCCAGACGGGCTCGAAGACGTGGCCCGACCTGATCGAGAACGTGGAGATGGCACCCGGCAAGCGCCACGCTCTGGGCCTCCTGCTCGATGCCCTGAGCAAACGCACCTCCCCGCGCACCCTCACGTCCCTGCGGGTCACCGTGCAGCCGGCCACGTGCCGGCTTGCCTTCCGCCGCAGGGGCATGGGCGCCGTGATGGAGGGCCGCTACCGCTTCACCCTCGTAAACGTCGACAGTCCTGCGTGGAGCAGCGGATGGAAGGTAGCCGCGTTCACACCCACTGCCTCGGTGCGTTGAGGAGCAGTTCTCACCACTCGAATGCCGCGCGGCAGGGCCTGTCGCGCGGGTGGGGGTTCGCCCCAACCTGCTACGGTGCTGAAATTTAGGGCGACTCTGATTTTCGCTTGCAATTTAGAGCCCGATTTGGTACCGTTGCGGGGAATCAGCATAAGGCCAGAGCGCAAGGAGTTCGCCCCCATGCCCGACGGCCCGGTTCTGGTCGGCATGGAAGGATTTGTGCAGGGCGAGGAGTACCCGCTCTGGCGCGGCGCCACCGTGGTCATCGGCCGCAGCCGAGGGTGCGACATTTCGTTGCGCCGCTGCAAGTCGTGGCTGGCACTCGGCGCCGAGGAGCGAGACGATCAGAGGGATTTCAAGGCTGTCTCGCGCAAGCACGTGCGCATCAGCCACCCCGAGCTCGGGCGTGTCGAGATCGAGGATCTCAGCTCGAACGGCACGTTCCTCGATGGCGTGAGGATCGACCGCATCGTGATCACCGACCTGCGCGAGCGGAGCCACGAACTCCTCCTTGGCACCGCAGAGAAGCTCCGCCTCGAATGGAGGCACGATGGCTAGGGGCACCCCCGAGGCTCCGGCCATCAGTACCATGACCGACGCGTTTACCTACCGCGACGGAAGCCTGTGCTGCGAGAACCGCGGGACGGGCGATCTGGCCCGCCAGGTCGGCACGCCCTGCTACGTCTACAGCCGCGCGGCCATCGAGACCCACTACCGCCAGCTCGTGGAGGCCTTCGCCCCTGCCGACCCGCTCATCTGCTATTCGGTGAAGGCCAACGGCAATCTCGCCGTGCTCGAGATCCTGCGCGACCTGGGCTCCGGGTTCGACATTGTTTCGGGCGGCGAGCTGTTCCGCGCGCTGCGCGTCGGCGCGGACCCCCAGAAAATCGTCTTCGCCGGCGTGGGCAAGACCGAGGCCGAGATCCGCCAGGCCCTCGAGGCCGACATCCTGATGTTCAACGTCGAGTCCGAGCCGGAGCTGGCGGCGATCGACCGCGCAGCGTCCGCGCTCGGCGTCGAGGCCCGCGTGGCCATCCGGCTCAACCCCGCCATCGATCCCAAGACGCACCGCCACATCACCACGGGCAAGCGGGAAGCCAAGTTCGGCATCGACCTGGAGAGTGCCCGTTCGCTGGTGGGCAGGATGGGTTCGTGGCCGGGGGTGCGCCTGGTGGGCTACCACGCCCACATCGGCTCGCAGGTGACCGATCCGCGGCCCCACGCGGCATCGCTCGCCAAGGTGGTGGGCTTCGCGCAGAGCTGCACACCGCCCAACAGCACGATCGAGGTCGTGAACATCGGCGGCGGGTTCGGGATCGACTACGTGCCCGGCCAGGCGCCGCCCCCACAGGCCTTCGCCGATCTGCTCCTGCCCGTGCTCGAGCAGGCCCGCCAGCCCCTCAAGCTGATCATGGAGCCGGGGCGCTTCATCGTCGGCAACGCCGGTGTGCTCCTCACGCGGGTGGTATATGTGAAGACGAACTCCGACGGCCGCCGCTTCGTGATCTGCGATGCGGCGATGAACGACCTCATCCGCCCCGCGCTCTACGACGCCCATCACCGCATCTGGCCCGTGGCCAGCGACGCTCCGTTCGAGGACGACGGCCTGGGGCCGGCGGACGTGGTGGGGCCGATCTGCGAGACGGGCGACTTCCTGGCCAAGGCCCGCCCGCTGCCCCCCGTGGCCGAGGGCGATCTGCTGGCCGTCTTCAGTGCCGGCGCCTACGGCTTCACCATGAGCTCGAACTACAACGCCAGGCCCCGCGCCTGCGAAGTGCTGATCGACGACACCGAGTGCCGCGTCGTCCGTCGACGCGAGACCTATGAGGACCTCATCCGCGAGGAAACCCCCTGACGCTCCGATCCACCAAGGAGGACCCCGGGATGCTGATGCCGCAGGCACGCCCCACGTGCTGCCTCTTGATTGCCCTGCTCGCCGTCGGATGCGTTGAAGTCGATGTGCGACGCACGGTCGACGCCGATGGCTCGGGCCGCCAGTCGATCACCGTGCGCACCGCGACGGACGCGGCCCTGCCGCCCGACGCCTTCCCGGGACTCATCGCAGGAGCCTCATGCGCGCCGCCAACCCGACGCATCGAGGGCGACCGCGCGGTCCATGCCGCCGAGATTGCCTTCAAGGATGTGGCCCGCTTCCGCCACCAGGTGAAGTTCCTCACCTCATCGGCGTCCGTGAAGCCCGGTGCGGACGGGACGGCCGCCTACCGCGAGGTGCTCACGAACACCTACTTCAGGAGCCTCGAGCGCGCGCCGTCGCCCGAGGCCAGCAAGTCCATCGCCGCCGCGATGGCCGACGCGAAGAAGAGCCTGGCAGCGGCTCGCGTCACCTACACCGTGACGTTCCCTGGCGCGGTGGTCGGCTCGAACGCCGACCGCGTGAGCGGGCGCGAGGCCACGTGGGTGCTCACGGCCGCCAAGGCGTTTGCCGGGCGCACGATGGAGCTCGCCGCGAGCTATCGCACGAAGCCGGCTCCCGCCGTTGCCGCTGCACCCGCCCCTCCCGCACCCGCCGCTCCTGCACCGCCCAAGCCGGCCCCCGCTGCCGCCCCTGCTCGCGTCGCCCCGCATCGCGTGGAGCTTCCCACGCTGGCCGCCCCGTCGCGCCTGCGCAGGCCCGTGGCTCCCGCTCTGGCGCCGCCTGCCGTCCGCGCCCAACAGCCCCTGGCCGCACCCACGACGGATGCGGCTCCCATCCAGCTCGCACAGGCCACAGACGCCCCCGCTGCCGCTGCCGCACCCGCCCCCGCCGCCGCCGACGCGCCGAGGCCCGCCGCCACGCTCGACGAAGCTGCCGCGGACGACCCGAAGACCAAGCAGGTCAAGAAGCTCTTCCGCGACGCACTCGTGCACATCGACTACAAGCGCTACGACAAGGCTGCCGAGACCCTTCAGCAGGCCATCGCCCTCAAGCCGAACACCGTGTTCATCTTCGACCTCTACGAGCAGGTGATCGCGAAGTTCCTGGACAAGGCGCTCGAGAGCCAGAACGCGGACCTCAAGGCGCGCGCGGAGGATCTCCAGAAGATCGCCTACGAGGGCCGCCTGCGCCGGCTCCGCGACCCCGACCGCATCAAGGAGCTCGTCGCCGGCCTTCGCAAGGGCTTCCTCCCGCGCACCTTCGCCATCGAGGAACTCACGCTCGCGGGCGACTACGCCGTGCCCCACTTGCTCAAGACGCTCCAGGAACACACCAACGCCGAGGACCGCGCGTTCGCCGGCTACGTGCTCTCGCGCCTGCGCGGCACAGCCGTGCCCGCCATCTGCGAAGCCCTGAAATACAAGGACCCGCTGGTCCGCCAGATCATCATCCAGGCCCTCGAGACCATCGCCGACCCCCGCGCGACCCCCGCGCTCCTGTGGCTCGCCCAGGAGACCGATGGCCATCCGCTCGTCGTGGCCGCCGCGAAGCAGGCCCTCGCCAAGACCGCCACCGACCCCACGGTCGCCGCCATGCCGGCTCCCGTCGCCTACCTCGAGCTCGCCAGGGCCTACTACAACCGCGATAAGCGCGTGCTCCTGCCCCACGTCTACGAACACCTGGTGTGGCGCTACGACCCCGACAAGAACGAGCTGGTCTCCGAATCCGTGCCGCGCCACCTCTACCCGCTCCGCATGGCCGAGGAGATGTGCCGCAACGCCATCCTGGTGAACCCCGCCTACGATCCCGCCACGCCGCTCCTCATCTGCGCCTACTTCGCCCAGCAGAACCTCCTGGAAGGCTTCTTCTCCACCATCGAAGGCAAGGACAAGCTCACGCCCGAGGAAGAACAGGAGGCGAAGCTGGCCACGCCCATCCGCGAGCGCCTCCAGATGGCACCCGCCGTCGCACAGGCCACGGGCAAAAAGTTCGTCTATGCCGCCCTCCAGCTCGCGCTTCGCGATGCGCGGGCGGACGTGGCGATCTCGTGCATCCACGTCCTGAGCGACATCGCGGACGGCTCGGCCCTCCCCGGCCCGCCGCCCACCGAGGAAGAGGTCGAGAAGATGAAGAGGGAGGAGCGCCGCCGCAAGCGGGGCAGCCTCTTCACCTGGTATGGCCCGAAGAGGGACGAGGAGCCCGAGCCTCCACCCCCAACGGCCAACCCCTACGCCCTGTCGCTCGACGGCACTCCGCTCATCGATGCGCTCAGCTACCCGGACCGGCGGGTCCGCTACGCCGCGGCCGAAGCCATCGTGGCCATCGCGCCCACGCAGGTGATCCGCGACGCATCGAAGGTGATGGCCAATCTCTCGCAGGCCCTCGGCGAGACGGCCTACCACGTGGCGCTGGTCGTGGACGAGGACGCGGCTGCCGCCGAGGAGCTCCGCCCGCTCCTGCGCGAGGCCGGGGTCATGCCCGTGCTCGCCCGATCCCAACGCGACGCCATCACCGCCGCAAACCAGCTCCCGCCCAAGGACCTCATCATCCTCAGCGCCGAGCTCAAGAAGGTCGGCGTGGCCGAGATGCTCGCCAACCTGCGCGGCGTCTACACACTCGCCGCCACCCCGGTGGTCATCGTCACCACCAAGAGCGACGTGCCCAAGCTGCGCCTGCTCTTCCAGAAGGAGAAGGTGGCGTTCATCACCAGGCCCTACGTGGCCGCCACCGTGCGCCGCGAGCTGGCCGCCCTGCTCCAGGACGCCCCGGAGCCCAAGGCCAAGGAACTCGCCGCAGCCTACGCCTCGGCCGCGGCACGCACCATCGCGTCCGTGGACCCCGCCACCTCGCTGTTCAGGGTGAAGGACACCCTGGACGCCCTTCTCGCTCAGGCGGCTGCCACGACGCAGCCGGACGAGGTGCGCATCCCCTGCTGCGCCGCCCTTCAGCACATTGCCGACGCGCGGGCGATCCCCAACCTCGCACGCATCTACAACGACGCCAAGAGCAGCAAGGAGCTGCGCCTGGCCGCCCTGCGGGCGCTCGGCGCCTGCGCCGCCGCCGGGCCAGACGTGCCGCAGGATCTTCGCCCGCTCGTCGCAGGAGTCCTCACGGTCGCCTCGCGCGAGCCCGACATCGAGTTCCGCCGCGCCGCCGCCCACGCCTTCGGCCTCAGCGGCGGGGCCGCCGGGAACATCGTCGAGGTCATCGACCACCTCCACGGCAGGGACCCTGTTGTTCGGGAAGCACCGGCCGAAGAGAAGCCTGCGGAGGGTGCCCCGGCACCCGCGGTGAAGGCGGAGTGACCGGCCCTGTGCACAGATGAATCCCACGCAGCCGGCTGCCCCGTGGCGGCCGGCTGCTTCATGTCCCCACGATGGCAGGCGGAGGGGTCAGCCCGACATTGCGTCGGCCAGTTCCCCCCATTCCTCGTAGAGAGCGGCCAGTTCCTGGCGCACGGCGGCGAGCTGTGCGCCCAGGGTGCGCACGGTCTCGGGGCTCTTGTAGATTTCGGGGTCGCTCATGGCGTGTTCGAGGGTCTTCACGGCCTCCTCGCGCTCGATGATCAGCCGTTCGAGCACGCCGAGCGGGCGGGTCCTGGCCTTCGGGCGCCGGGGCTGGGGCCGTGGAGCCGGCGTGCTCTTCGCCTTGGCCGCCGCCATGCCCGTGGCATCGCCCTGGCGCGCCGCCTCGGCATAGCGCGAGAACGGGCCGGGGTAGAGCTTCGCCCGCCCGTCCTTGATCTCGAGGATCTTGTCGGCCACCCGCTCGAGCACGTAGCGGTCGTGCGAGACGAGCAGCACGGTGCCTTCGTAGGCATCGAGGGCGTCCTCGAGGCACAGGCGCGACGGGATGTCCAGGTGGTTCGTCGGCTCGTCGAGCAGGAGCAGGTTGGGTGCGGCGAGGATGAGCTTGGCGAGTGCCAGGCGGGCCTGCTCGCCGCCGCTCAGGTCGCCGACCTTCTTGAACACCTCGTCGCCGCTGAACAGGAAGAGGCCGAGCAGGCTGCGCACCTCGCCGGCGCGCGAGTGGGACGTGTGGTTCCACACCTCGTCGAGCACGCTGAGCTCGGGGTGGAGGTCCAGGCGGTCCTGGCGGTAGTAGGCGGGCACGATGCCGTGGCCGAGGCGTGCCTGTCCCTCGGAGGGGCGCTCCTCGCTCACCAGCATGCGGATGAGCGTGGTCTTCCCCGCCCCGTTCGGCCCCACAATGCCGATCCGCTCGCCGCGGAGCACCTGGAGGTCCAGAGCGCGGAAGAGCCAGCGTCCCTCGTATTCCTTGCCCAGGCCCTCGAAGTTGAGCACCTCGTTGCCGCCGCGCACGGTGGGCTGGATGCGCACGTGCATCGTCTTGTTCTCGCGGCGTGCCTCGATGCGATCGACGCGTTCGAGCCGCTTGCGGCGCCCGCGGGCCTCCTTGCCGCGCTGCCCCGAGATGTAGCGCCGGATGAACGACTCCTCCTTGGCCAGGAAGGTCTGCTGAGCCTCGTAGGCCTTCCTGCGCTGGGCGAGCCGCTCGGCCTTCTGCCGGGCGTAGGCCGTGAAATTCCCCTTGTAGCACTCCACCCGGGCGTCGTCGATGTCGATCATCCGCTCGGCGAATGCGTCGAGGAAGTAGCGGTCGTGCGAGACGACCACGGCGGCGCCCCGGAACGAGCGCAGGTAGCCTTCCAGCCATTCGAGGGCATCCACGTCCAGGTGGTTCGTCGGCTCGTCGAGCAGCAGCACGTCGGCGTCCTGGAGGAGGAGGTGTGCGATGGCGAGTCGGCTGCGCTCGCCGCCGCTGAGTTGCTCGGTGGAGGCGTGGACGGCCTGGCCGCGGAAGCCGAGGCCGGCCAGCACGGCCTCGGCACGCTGGCGCCGGCGGTAGCCGCCGAGGCGCTCGAACTCGTGCTCGAGGTCCCCCTGGCGCTCGAGCAGGCGCTCCACGTCGGGCGGACGGGCCGCCACCTGCTCGCGGAGCGAGGCAATCTCGGCCTCCAGCTTCGCCACGTGACCCGAGGCAGAGAGCGCCGCATCGAGCACCGTGCCGTGGGCCGTGAAGTCGGGCTCCTGCTCCAGGTAGCCGAGCGTGGCGGCGCGGGCCACGTGCACGTCGCCCAGGGTCGGCTCC
>Ga0272441_10014443_pt1 | contig 11204 bp, 9 predicted proteins | sample SSMProp6N_FD_193582 | JGI IMG/M metagenome (GOLD analysis project Ga0272441, IMG submission 193582) | Marine sediment archaeal communities from Little Sippewissett salt marsh, Falmouth, MA, United States - SSM-Prop-6N | ecosystem: Environmental > Aquatic > Marine > Wetlands > Sediment ... | reverse complement strand
AATAATAAATTTGACCATTTTCGAAAAGAACTAATAAAAAAGGCGGAACAAAGTAATAGTTTTGAAGATATTAAAGAATACAATGTTACCTATCCAGAAGCAATAATGTATATAGAATCAAGATTAACTTTTGATGATTTCCGACATGTATTAAAAAATGGTGAATCGCATGGATACGAAGCTGATAAAGAAAGCAAGTATAGCATTTTCCAATATCATGTTGGATTAGTCCTAGAGAAAATTGGTGAAAAAGCATCTATTTCTTTCCTTTACAATGGAAAGAAAAAAAGATGGGAGATATTTAGATTCGAGCTTCTTATAGATTAATTTTATAATGTTGCCATATACAGTGCAGTAATAGTTTTAATCAGAATTTCTGTATCTGAAAATTTATATACTGTGTATCGTCTGTGCCAAGATAGTTGCTGCCTGTGAAACACACAGCGAACCTTTGCAAAGATAACATGAAGACCATAAGTAACTAGTAGCGCTATCCAAATATCAACTCCCAGGCCCGTTTCAACTCCCCGCTTTCAAGATACACACCATGCCCATTGGGGCACCGGTCAACCAGCAGGTTGCCTGGATTCATATACACGTGCTCGTTCATAGTCACCTGGCATACAGGGCACGTACACCGTGAGTTTCTGTGGCGAAGGTGCTGATCTGGAATGTCACTTGTAGTTTCGGTGATGAGCATAAGTTCTCCCGGGTCGAACCAGTAACTCTTGCAGTATATGCAGCAATCAACTTCCACACCATTGATAGAAATAATATTGAAATTACGTTTACATTCGGGACAACTCAACCGGGATACCGGAAGATCGTCGTTTTCAAGTTGAAGTGCAATGTCATTAAGTATCTTTTGTTGAGTGGCAGGTAGCGGTTTTTTTGAAGAAACCGGCTTTTCCTGTGACGCTTTCAAGTTGCGTTTTCGGTTTGCAAGCAGAGAATAACTGGCAACCATTGAAGATGCATCAGGTGCACCAACCATAGATTCCTCCTGTGTGGGAAAGCATGTTGAAATAATACAATGCTATTGTAGTCTTACAAGGAAAATTTATGTATCAAGTACACATTATAAAGACCGAGGGTACCTTCCCCCCACGTCCACACTTTTAACTTGACACACATAACAATAAAATCTACATAAACAAAACATCTTCACATGTTACTCCTATTGTTAACATACAGAAATAAAGGAGAAAAGAGCCGATCAGACCATTAACCACTAAAAACATGAAAGATGAAGAGATCATATTAAAAAAATTACGGAGAGTTCTTATGACAGAGACAAAAGTCTTATCCAAGATGGCAGACGACCAGTCACCTTTTTCAAATCCCTTCAGCATGGGAGTATTGGGCCTGGCAGTGGCAAGTTTCGCCCTGGCACCGGTGCTTTTGGGATGGGCGGGAGACGGAACAGCCGCCTTTATCCCATGGGCAATCATGTTTGGTGGTTTCGCCCAGCTGCTGGGTGGAATGATCGATTTCAGAAATAAGAGCATACTGGGAGCAACAGCCCTCAGCATGTATGGACTGCTCTGGATAGCGCTGGGTATCGAGTATATACTGCACGGCATAGGCTGGCCCGCGTCATCAATAATAGGCGGAAGCGTAGACGTGATGCTGCTCTTGATGTCACTGGGGTTTACCTATGGATTCGCCTCAACCAACCGTGTAACATTCTGGATACTGGTAGAGATCGACTTCGCCTTTCTCGGACTGGCACTGGTAAAACTGGGAGCATTCACACCCGGAATGACCGGCACCGTGAAAACTATGCTGGGCATACTGGTGTATGCGCTGGGACTCACCTCGGTGTACGCGGCAACGGCCTTCCTGCTGAATACACATTACAATAAACAGGTACTGCCAATGGGAAAAGCATTGATTTCCAGGTAAAAAGTAATATACACACCAGGGATAATGCCTCGTCTTCTCAGGTTCAATGAGCGGGGTATTATCCCGGTGAAAAATAAACAGTAAAAACAAAAAACGACTTGCAAGAAAAACAAATCAATACAAAAGTGTTAACCACTAAATAAAGAACAAATCTGTAAAAAATTTCTAACGCATAGCGGTTTCTGTGTTTCCTTCCTTAAAACACATGTTAATCAAAACTTACCAGAGGTCGGCATGAGATACCTGGCGATATGTCTGTGCAGTATTCTGCTTATGACGGCACCCCTGGCCGCACAACAAGGGAACGAAACCAGCAACAAGCACATTATTCTGGAGGTTAATCCACTGTCACATATTCTTGGCTTTGGTGGCACGGTGAACGGGTCGTTACTGTATAACGGTTTTTCATTGAATGCGGAGTATCAGACAATAGGAGGCCCCTATTCAACAGTGGACTACTTACCATTTGATCTTGATGGGTATGGTGTAAGCGGCAGCATAGGCTGGTATCCTCAATACGATGAAGATGGGTACAGCAATACCGCATTTCTGGAACTGGGAGCCGGCTACCTGGAAATGGACTACACGATTGGGGGTGATGATGAATTTGATGAAGAGGAAGATTTATTCCACATAAAGGCTTTTGGACCAATGGCTAAAGTAGGAGTCCGCTTTATCCTGGGAGTTGTAAAAATAAGTGGAGCGATAAACGGTCACCTGTACCTGGCAAATGTAGATGCTGAAAACGAGGAAGATGAAGGTGGAATCTATTCCAACAGCATGTTCATGACATATAACCTGATGTTGTCGTTTGGAATAGCCATATAAACAATAAGGCTGGTTTTTCATATGAAGAATAATTCCCGTTCTAAAAGGACGGGAATTGTTTTATACCCATGTTAACAATAATACCCTTCAATACGGCAAAACACCCCTTCGGGGTTCCAGTTGGGCCGTAAACCATGCACCATCCGGATGCGGCAGCTGAAAGGTTTAATATCATGTTTACGGAAAAAGTCTGCCGCCCACAGGTTCTCCTCGGGGATCACCGTTGTTTTTCCGGGCGATGCATGCTTGGACCCAAGAAGGGCTCTTCCCGCTTCGGCATCGGTTGCGATGACCGGTTCATCTCCCAGTGACGGCAGGTAAAATCCGGAGATTTCCCTGTTCTTCCTGTATACGTGTGCCCTGTGCAGGTGCCCGCTCAGCATTTCACCACGATTTTCACCGGTTACCTGGCGGTCAAGCTGCAGTATAACCTGCAGTTCATCATTTCGGGCAGGGGTAATATTGCCGGTGGGCGAAAAGGGGAGGGGGACGTTATTCCTGTAATAACAGAACATGCCATCTTCAACAAACCCCAACCGGTCATAGAGCCGCCGTCCCGCCTCGGTAGCCATAAGCAGGCATGAAGGACATTCCATCTCACGGGATACCTCAAGCAGCCTTTCGGTAACAGCCGATCCGATTCCGTGTTCCCTGTATTCAGGGCGCACAATAATATTGCTGAGCCAGCTGGTGCCATTGTTGAAAATAATGCTTCCGGTACCCGCGATCACCTCATCATGCACTACCTTGATAGCATAAAACCATGACTGATGATAAAACCTTTTCATGAATGAGACAATATCAAACTCCCAGTCACGGGGCGGCATATCTGAAAGCAAAGGTATATCCGCATATTCAAGGTCTTCAATAGTATACTGTATCTTAGTGTTCATAGTAAATAATATAGCACAAAAAAATACGGTGACGGGTGACGGGTGAGAGTATCAGTGCGAAACATCCATTTCAGCCCAATGAATAATTAAGTATTCAGGTAACATCCGCGGTGCCGCTGTGCGACCTGTTACCCGTCACCCGTCACCCGTCACCCGTTACTGTATCTCTGTGCCCCTGTGGTGAGAAAAAAAATGCAACCGTTTGGTGGTTTTATTGTTGTAGTAGTAAGGCTGGGCGTATATTTATGTCTAACAACATACAAGGGGTTATTTATGCGAGAGATTATACCAACGCTAAGAGGAACACTTACTACCATACTGGTTTCGTTGAATACGATGTTCTGGGTTCCAATTCTATTCTTTTTTACTTTTTTGAAGATTATCATCCCGATAAAAAAGGTACGGGTGGGATTTAACTGGTTCCTGGACAGGATCGCCAACTCATGGATATTGTTCAACAATATCGGTATAAAACTTACAAGGCGAATAAAGTGGGACGTGAATGGTGTTGAAGGGCTTGAAAAGAACAAGTGGTACCTGGTGATATCCAATCATCAATCCTGGACTGACATCGTGGTATTACAGAAGATATTTCTGGGGAAGATCCCGTTTCTGAAATTCTTTCTGAAAAAGGAGCTCATGTGGGTGCCCCTGCTTGGTCCATCATGGTGGGCACTTGATTTCCCTTTCATGAAGCGCTACTCAAAGGAGCTGCTTGAGAAGAAACCGCACCTGAAGGGCAAGGACATAGAGATAACCAAGCGGGCATGCGCGAAGTTCAAGTATATTCCCGTTTCCATCATGAACTTCGTCGAGGGCACACGGTTTACCCGGCAAAAGCATGACAAACAGGAATCTCCATACCGCAATCTTCTGCGTCCCAAGTCGGGGGGTATCGGCTTCGTATTTTCAACCATGGGTGAGCAGCTTTCAAGCATAGTTAACGTGACTATCGTGTATCCGGGCGGGCCTTATTCATTCTGGGATTTTCTGTGCGGACGTGTAAAAGAAATACTGGTAGATGTTGAAGAGCTGCCGGTAACTGAGAACCTGGTAGGGGACTATGTAAACGATCCCGTGTACCGCGACTTTTTTCAGAAATGGGTAAACGGCCTCTGGCAGGAGAAGGACGAGAAGATTGACCAGATGCTGGGCAGAAAAACATCTCAAGGATCACTTTCACCCTACATGTCACGGGATAACGTAGACGTTGAGGCGCCGGAGATCAACTGATCAGAATGTAAATGATACGGCAAAATTGTGCCGCCTGTAATGTAGTGGCTCCGGGTCGTTGAAAGGCCAGTTGTGGTTATCGTAGTCGAAGTTGTACCACCAGGTCATGAGAGCCACCTCGTATAGTGCGGCAACCACCTTGAAAGCCCTGGTCTTTACCAATGACCGGGGCAGCACCTTTGAAAGCACGTAAATGGGAACAAATCCCCCAACGCTGACTATGACAGCGTTTGATACCGCGTGCAGCACGTAGAAATTTTGGTCAACGCTTACCAGGTCATAAGTATACCTGAAACCCAGTAAATCAAAAGTCTGCAGTTCAAACCCGAACTCATGGGTGCGGCAGTACTGGGTTTCCTTGTTCTGTCCCCCTATCTCCGTGAAGGTGTTTCCTCCCAGCTGGTTAAAGGTGGTTCTGTCAACGTCAAGACGGGCTCCCCCCATCTTGCCCCCCACCAGCCCTGAAAAAGTGGCAAAGTCATCTTCAAGAAGATGTATCACGCTGTATCCGCCAATGAAGAATCCCCGTATAGAAGCTGTTGTGTCTCCGGTAATTGAATAGTCCTCTTCGGTTTCATCCTTTAATTGTATATAATCAACGTTATAATTCAAGAGAAGCAACCGCTCGTCATCGTACTGCAGGTCTTTAAGTATGCTTTCCCCAATGGGTATACTGGTGTAACGGACACCAAGGTCAAGTGAATACCCGGCCTTTCCCATCTCGTAGTATTTAGCGGAATCTTCCAACGGCTGAGCATAGCTTCCTGAACCGGCAAGATACAGGCCGGCAAATAATGAGCCTGTTGTGATGAAGACAGTAATAATTGCAAGAAGCAGTATTTTACATGTTGTTTTCATCGGTTCCTCCATGGTAGTATACAACGGCAGCAGCATATAAAAAAGGACGGCCCCAGAAGGGCCGTTTTGTAATTGTACCTGCAAATGATTTATGCCGTCAACTATCTTTACATGCGTGCTTCCATTTCCTCGATCTCATCGCAGATCTGGTTATAGCGCTTTTCATCGATAGGGTAAAAGGCCAGCACAACAGCTCCCGCGATGAAAATAACAGCAGGAATGGGGCCAACAAGAAGCCGTATGCTCAGCATGGAATCGACACTCTGTGTAGTTTCAGGCATGTACTGCCCAAGGGTGAGCACCAGGCCGGTGATGCCCATGGCGATGGCCTGGCCTATCTTGATACCGAAGGTCCAGATGCCGTAGAAGGCCCCTTCTTTGCGTTCGCCTGTTCGCAGGTAATCGTATTCAACCGCGTCGGGAACGATGGCCCAGGGCATGGCATAGGTGAATCCCATACCGATACCGGTGAAAATCATCACGCCAAGTGAAAAGGAGGGTGGATACAGGTGTCCGAAGAAAAATATTATCATGATTCCGGTTGCCATGATAACCAAGCCTACCTGGTAGATGATCTTTTTGCCGAACTTCTTTGCCCCTATCACGCTTACCGGGATAAATGCCATGGCAACGACAAGTAATATCAGCATGGCGGGGGTGGTCATTCCCTCAGCGCTGTGAATATACTTGAAGTAGTAAATGATGATACCGCTGACGATGGTAAGGGCTGTGATGTGAATAGTATAGGTGGCCAGTATGAAAAGGTATGGCTTGTTCCCGAATACACCGAAGTAGGTCTTTAAAAAACCTATGGTTGGCATGGTCTTCTGATGTCCTGGTTCCCTTACGGCAAAGAAAGTAATGAGGGCGGTTGCCATCATGAGGAAACCAAAGAAAGCTCCCATGAATGAAAATCCCGTATTTTTATCGGGAAACATGCCAATAATGGGCAGTGCGGCTCCAGCCCCCAGCAGGGTGCCGATAACAGCAAAGCCGAACCTGTAGCCATTCAGCGATGAACGCTCATGGTAATCCTGGGTGAGTTCAGGGGTGAGCGAATTGTATGGTATATTTACCGCTGTATACGCGGTACAGAGAAAGCAGAATGAAACAGTGGCCCAGAGAAATAAGGCCCCCTGTGACATGAGACCCGGATTTGTGAACATGACGAACATCATTCCGAACAGCGGAAAAGACCCCCAGAATATCCAGGGCCTTCGGCGTCCCCACCTGCTCTTTGTGCGGTCGGAAAGATACCCGGTTAATGGATCTGTAACCGCGTCCCAGACTTTACCGATCATGATGGCGGCTCCCGCCAGGCCTGCGGCGAGGCCCACCGTGTCGGTTAAATAATTCATAAGCAGAAAAGCAAGAATTGTGAAAAAGAGATTTCCCCCGAGGTCGCATACCCCGTACCCCAGTTTCACCTTGACGGGCAGTTTTCCATTGTTTTCCATAGTAACCCCTGTTCTAAGTTAGTATCCCGCAATTGTACCTGTAGCGGGACCTGGTGTCAGTCATATTTTCCTGCTTCCCTGGGCTTATACATCTCCGGGTCGTAATCATGGGTAAACTCTTTTCCCAGGAAAGGATCATTCGTTTCTTTCATGTGTTCTTTCAGTAGGGCACGCATTTTCCGCAGCTCATTTTTATAATCCGGATCACCAACAAGGTTGCGCTGCTCGTTGGGGTCTTTCTTCAGGTCGTAGAGTTCTTCTTCAACCCGTGGTTTCTGCCATGGCTGGTTGGGCAGTTCGCATACCTTCTGTGCCCATTCCATGTGGGCGCACTGGTCAAGCCCCTTGGCGATATCGGAATAATTGTGAATGTACTTGAACCGGTCAGTACGCACCGCCCTGGTGGGGAGATAATGCACGTGATAGGTCATCTCCATGAACACCGTCTCGCGTAACTTGTCGCATGAACCTGAAAAAGCCGGCACCAGGGACCTGCCCTGCATGTCGTAGCCGGACGGGATTGTTACCCCCGCAGCCTCAAGCAGTGTGGGCATAATATCGATGGTATTTGCCAGTCCCCTGCAGGTCTTCCCGGCCGGTATCTTTTTGGGCCAGCGCATCAGCAGCGGTGTGCCGGTACCCCGGTCATACAGTGTCATCTTGTTGCCGGGGAAGGGTGGACCATTGTCGCTCATGAAGACCACCATGGTGTTCTCTGCCAGTCCAAGGTTGTCCAGCTCTTTCAAGATGTCACCGATGACGGCGTCCATCTCCATGGTCTGGCTGTAGAACTTTGCCACCTCTTCCCTGATCTCGGGCCAGTTTGGCAGTGTCCAGTAATCCGGGACGTTAACCTTCTTCGGGTCAACGGGAAAGTCGGGTGAGAACTGAAACTCCCCGAAATCGTCCCTGTGATTCTGCAGAAAGTTTATCTCGATATAAAAACGATTGTCCCTGTTGCGTTTAATGTAATCGTTGATCTTCTTCGCGTCCTTGATCTTCCATGTCTTTGGCAGCATGCCGCTGAGACGTTCGTTGTAGCCGTACCAGCCCGTGGGAAGATAAGGAGAAGGGTGCCATTTGCCTATAAGGGCGGTATTGTAGCCGGCATCAGCAAGCATCTCCGGCAGCGTTGCATGGAAGGGGGAGAGCGACTTTGTCTTGTAAATGTGGGTAAGCCCCGTTACCCCGTTGGTATGGGGGTACTGGCCGGTGATGAGGCTTGCCCTGCTGGGGGCGCAGCTTGAGGCAACCACGAAGGCACGGGTAAACTTCAGTCCTTCTTTTGCCAGCCTGTCGATGTTGGGGGTGCTGATCTCCCTGTTGCCGTAGCAGCCAAGGTCTTTCCAGCCAAGATCGTCGGCGGTGATAAGTATGATGTTGGGTTTATCAGGATCGGTAGAGAAGCTCTTTGAACAGCCTGTGCTGGCAATAAAGGACGTACCCACGGCAGCCGTTCCCGCCATAACAGCACTTTTCCCCAGGAACTTCCTCCTTGTGTATTTCTTTTTCTCGTCCATGTAACCTCCATTTTATGTACTTATATTTTACCGCCCGCTTCGCTCGATACACGCAGATGAATAGTGAGTCGTGAGAAGTGAGTCGTGAGTAGTATCTTGCGATGTGGCGGTTTCCTGTAATTATAACTATATGATAACATAAGGTCTCTTTTACAGGTTAAACACCTCCCGTAGCTTCAAACCTTCTTCGGCTTTTCCCTGTATCTTAAACTTGCCCTGTATGAGGGCCATCTCCAGGCGTTTCTTACCTTTAAGTATGGCTGCCCAGGTGCCGGCGGGTACGGTGATGGTCATCACCGGGTTTTCGGGAAGCTCATCCTTTACAAGCTCAGGCTTCCCGTCCTTCAGCAAAAGTGAATATTCCTGTTTACCCACGGTGCCGTCTGCATCAAGCACCAGCCCGATGCTGGTGGTCCACCCCTGTGCTTTCTCTTCACGGAAACGTTCCATCAGTCCCCCGGTGAGCTCTTCGGCTTCACCGGCATAGCGGGAAAGGTCACGGGTGAACAATGACATGATGGATTTCCTGGAGGTAAAGGGGTTCTTCTTGATCTCGGCCCGTCGTTTTTTCCATGCATGGATAGAAGGGAACGCACGGTCAAGTTCTTCAAGGTAAACCGCTCTTCGGATCTGGTTGGACCGCTGAATGGCAAGGTCGAATCGAAGCAGTTCACGTCCTTCATCACCGCTGAAGAATGGGGGCTCTTCACCCCGTATGGCCCGGATAAAATTGTTGGTTGATTCAACGAAACCGGTTGCCCAGTCGCAGGGGATGTCGCCGTAATTTTTCCACTTCTTTCCATCGTAGAGGCGCACTGCCGGTTTTTCTATAAGGTGACCGGTACAACGCTGCACTATGACGATGCCTTTTGTTCCGGTTATCTCGAACCACTCGTCATTGGAATAGTATTCCGAGGGGATCACCATGTCGCTGGCGTTGGCGTAATCGCAGGTGCCGTACCTGCTGTTGTCAAGCCCCTTCCACATGATGGTGGCAGGTACGTCCACCACGCCGTCGAGGGTGTCTATCCAGCTGCAGACCTTTTCCATTCGGCCCTGCAGGTACATGGCCACCGCCCAGAGGTGATGCCCGTGATCGAAGGTGTTCAGGGGCCTGCCGTCCATGCCCTCCCGTATGCGCCATTCCCATGCCTCGGGGGAGACCTCCCAGCCTCCACGGCCCATGATGAACTTGATCCGCATGTTGCGGGGCTCCCCGATCTGGCCGCTTTCGATGATCTTCCTGGCGGTCATCACCGGGGGGTACCACACGTAGTTGTCGAATACTTTAAGAACTTTTGATGAATTATATTTTCGTTGTGTCTTGAGAATAAGGTCGGCGCTTTTGAGTGTATTTGCCATGGGCTTCTGCAGGGAGATATGTTTGCCTGCCTTTGCAGCCGCAATGGCCATCTCTTCGTGCAGAAAGGTGGGGGACAGCACCTCGATGGCGTCGATTTCGGGGTCGGCAAGCATTTCGTTGTAATCCAGGTAGGTCTTTTCCACCTTCCACTGTTTCTTGCGCTGCTTCAGCAGTTCGGCGTCGGTATCGCAAATGGCGTACAACCTTGCCTGACTGTTCTTAACATAGCCGTTGTAATGAAGATCCGATATTCGTCCGCAGCCAATAAAGCCAACATTGATTTTCTGCATGGTTCTCTCCCTGATTTTTTACCGCAAAGACGCAGAGATCGCAAAGGTGCGCAGAGTGTGATAGTAAACCCTTTTTATTGTAATGGCAAATACTTATTCTCTTTGCGCTACTTTGCGTGCTTCGCGTCTTTGCGGTGCAATATTTACAGCCCTATCCTGTGATGCTCGGCCTGTACCCGCTCGCACCAGTTGCCCACGTTCCAGTCGCCGAACACACCCATGCCTCCCAGTTCATCGTCACCGCAGTACACGGGGACGTGAACTACCGAGAGACCTTCGTGGGCGAAGGCCGACTGGAGTGCGGCAGTAAACTCTTCAGTGGTGAACCCCCCGAAGAAGGCTTTTACACCGGTTACCGATTCTGCCATTTTCACGTAGTCCACGTTAACCCGGTCCCATGTTTTAAACTTCTTGCCATACTGGGCCTCCTGCAGCCCGCTGATGGCCGCCATGTGCCGGTTGTCGAATATAATGACGCATCCACGTGCGCCGTGCTCCACCCCGTCGATGAGTACCTGCGGGTTCATCATGAAACTGCCGTCCCCGCTGAAGGCCACCGTGTAGGGAACATTGTGGCTCATGGCCGAGGCAAACACCGATGAAACAGCAAGTCCCATGTAGGATGCCCCCGTATCGCTGAAGGTCTGGTTTTCGTTCTCATCCTCCACGATCTGGAAACCGTTGGCCTGCACGTCCCCGGCATCGAAAATCTTGACGGCCCTTTTCTTATCTGCCATGTCACATGCAACCTTTATGGCAACAGGCTGGGTGAGCACTTTACGGTTCCAGCCCGAATCAAGGAGTGGTGCGCACTGGTAGCGTTCCTGCTTAAAGGCTTCCCATTCCTTTCTCTTATG
>Ga0272441_10014442_pt1 | contig 11204 bp, 9 predicted proteins | sample SSMProp6N_FD_193582 | JGI IMG/M metagenome (GOLD analysis project Ga0272441, IMG submission 193582) | Marine sediment archaeal communities from Little Sippewissett salt marsh, Falmouth, MA, United States - SSM-Prop-6N | ecosystem: Environmental > Aquatic > Marine > Wetlands > Sediment ... | reverse complement strand
TTTATAACCGAACAATTAAAAATTGATTCAAAATCAAGATTACATGCAGTCGGAAATCTTGATCAGACAATTTGCAGTGAAGAACCAGCATGTTATGCCTATTATGAAGATTATTCATGGAAATCCCTTGGTTCAGAAGGAGTAAAAATTCCTTATGCAATTAAAACAAATGCAGGCACATCGTCATTTAGCATAAATTTTGATTTGGACTCTAGTGAATTCCCACACCTAATATATGGTGGAACTATAACAAGCAAACCAAGACTCAGATATACTTTTTGGGATGGTGAAAGATGGAATGGTAGAGAATGGTCTCAGCTTCATGAAGGTATTCATAATGCAATTGGTTCTTTTTGGATCGATGTAAGATTTACATACATTGAAATAGATTCAAAAAATCAAGCTAATATTTGTTATGAAAATGAAGATGAGTCCTGCATCATGTTTATGTATAACGATTTGTTCTCGAAATACAACGAGCTTTCTATTGGAATAATCACAGATAAACACATTTATCAGCATGAAGATCTATTGAAATTATCGTTGGGGATAATCAATCCTGATTTGATACGCGATGTAAATCTTTACTTGGTTCTCGAAAATACAAAGACAGATGAATACTGGTTTTTCCCAAATTGGACAAATGAGATAACACCTATTCCAATGACGTTACCAAGAAACCTAGCAATACCCTTAACCGGAGTATTGTCATTTGATATTCCATGTCAATCTCCTCCATTAACCTATGACATTGAAGAGAATTGGAACTATAGTTATAGATTTGTTCTGGCCGCTTTTGCCGCTAAAAATAATGTATTGCTAGATATTAGAAATACATCTTTTAAAATATATCAACCTCAAGATCAATAATAAAGAAAGATAGGCTTTAAGTCTTTTAACTTAGGAGACCATATCATGATTATAAAGGCATCAAAGTTATTAATCTCATTTATCTTAATTATATTTCCATATATGTCTTTCTCCCAAACTCTAAACGGCGTCTGGACTGATCTCGATGGGTCGTCTGTCAAACCTGGGATAAGCGACAAAAGCGCGGTTGAAAGGATTTCCCCATGGATGGTACTTGATTCAAAAGATCAACCACATATTATTTGGCAGGAAGGTGCGGACATGGCTAACCGATGGAAAGGAGAGATTTTTTATAAATATTGGAATCAAGATGAAGAAAAATGGGTTACTTATGGTGATGCTGACAAGGAAGGTGGATTAACCCAATCTAAGTATTGCTCTTCAGGATATGAAGCCGCTATTGCAATTGATTCCAAAGATTTTCCTCATGTCCTATATGTTGCAACAGAAAAGGATTCTACCGATTATTGTCTATATTACCGTTTCTGGGATGGTGAGAAATGGACTTCTTATGGAGGAGCTGATAAATTTCCCGAACCTTCCGTTCTTATAAATTCAAACATTGAATTATATTCACAATCTTTATTATCCATTGATGAAAATGATTATCCATGGATTGTTGCTAATTTGGATCATGATCCCAATATAATTTTTGTATTTTGGGATGGTAAAAAATGGAGAGGTTATGGATCAAGTTATTCAGAAGGTGGAATAGATCCATCACCTTACATTAGAAATAATTTTAATCCAACACCAAAAGAAATCATTAATGTTGGTGGTTTTCCAATAATTTTAGGTACTTTTTATGGGGATACAGATAATACATCACTTCTAGTATCTATTGAATGGGATGGTTACGAATGGATTAAAACAGATTATGGAGATCCCGGATTTAGGATAACAACTGTAAAACGGGATTCTGAAAACAGATTTCATGTCGCAGGTTATTCTAAAGATCTTATTTATAATCCAACATGCTTTTCCTTTTTTGAAAACAATGAATGGAAAACCTTAGGTTCTAACGGTTTTGTTTTTCCTAATACAGAGAACTGTAGCAATATAAGCCTTGCAATTGATAAAAAAAATTATCCCCATCTAATTTATACATCTAATTCTTATCCCGGTTTACATTATTTTTTCTGGGATGGTTATGGGTGGAATGGAAGAGAATGGTCTCAACTACGAGATGGTATCCATGATTCTGCAAATAATTATAAAATTTGGTGTGCAAATTCAAATTTAATTATTGATTCGAGAAATCAGCCTTGTATTTGTTTCGATGATCAAGAAGGTTTGGGAGATTACATACATTATTTATATAACAATCTGACTCAAAAACATAATGATCTTTCTCTTGGAATTGATACAGATAGATATATATATGAAAGTGAAGATGAATTGAATTTATCTGTGGGAATGATTAATCCTGATTTAACTCGTAAAGTGAATCTTTATTTGGTTCTAGAAAATTTCACAACCGATGAATACTGGTTCTTCCCTAATTGGTCAAAAGAAATAGATTTCATAACTGTTACTGTATCACCTGAACTAGCAATACCTATTACAAAGATATTTTCTTTTGATATTCCTTGTGAATCACCACCACTTGCCCATGATAAGGAAAAGAATTGGATATATTCATATCGTTATATTTTTGCAGCTTTTGACACTAAAAAAAATGAATTATTAGATCTAATCTCAACATATTTTAAGATATATCCACCAAAAAATGAGAAGTGAAAGGAGAAGTGAAAAATTTTCATTATTTGAACTATTTAAAAACATCCTTAAATGAGGAGAAATAGATGAAGCAACTTAAGACAATTCTAATTATTTTTGTATTTTTTCTTGCTAATTCATCTATATTTGCAGGATATGACAGATGTCTCAATGATAACTATATTGCATTACAGCATATAGGTGAACGTACTTTTAATGTAACAGTTATGCACCTCGAGCAATCCCAAAACTGTTGCAACCATTCCTATTGGGGAGAAGGTCACACTATACGTGTTACTTTATATTGGGAAATTTCTTTATGGTATAACAATCAATGGAATAGTTGTGGATTGAAAAGTTGTTTGTTAGAGCCGTACGAACAAGAAAGTTGTATTCCAGGTGTTTTAACGATGCACAATCCTAAGGGTTATGGCGGTAAAGCTTGTAAGACACAGATCGAATTTTGGGCTGAATGTGAAGGTCATGAAGATTGCAAGACACATCATATTATCAAAACATCACCAAAAACAGATTACGAAAATGATTGTGGAGCTGATGATTGTCCACAAATCCCTTAAAATAGAGGAGAAAATATGTTTATCAATAAGAATTTTGTGATATCTTGTTCGATTATCTCAATCTTAGTTATAGGATCTTTTTTGATTTTCAGCGATGTCAGTTGGTCTGGTATAACCGATTCTTGCCTTGTAGCAGGTGATGTAAAAGAATGGGGAGAGGATGAAAATGGTGCTTATTTTAATTCTGGTCATGTACTCTTTTGTGTTGATCACATGGAAAACAGTGCAAATTGCTGCTCTCACGAACCTGGAACGATAAAAGTACATTACAGATTCTTTGTTCTTATCGATGCTGGTGAAGATACCGGAACTTATGAAGCGTGTACAGATTGGGAAGAAAAAACAATGACAGAGTCTTTTGGCACGGGTAACTGCTTACAGAATTTTTTTATGTCGGGTTGGATCGCAATACCTGGAGGAGTTGAGTATTGTGCCGGAAAAGTGCAATATTATTACACATGCAGTGGGCATGAAGATTGTCATCTGAAAAGCGAGAGTTTTCCAGCAGAATATGAATATGACAAGATGAGTCTTGTCAATCAGTGCTATGGCTGCATATCACCAACCATAACTGCAACGCCGACACTCAGTCCTACTTTGACTATTACTCCGACAGCAACAGTTACAATTACAGCGACACCCACTATTACACCAACTCTTACTACTACACCTCATTAATTAATTATCGAATGAATACTATTAACCATAATTCATTTCCGGAAAGGAGTTATTCTCCTTTCCGGTTGTTATTTGATGCAATGAAAAAACAACTTATAGCAATTATCATCTTTATGACTGTTTTTCATTATGGGTGTTTTCATGACTCGATAAAATCCAAAAATAATCTCTTGGAAATGTCTATTAAAGAAGCTTCTAATGGTAAATTTGAAAAAGCAAAAGATTTAATCGAAAAATTTTTAAAAAACAATCCCGGAAATATTAATGCTGCAGAAATATCACAAATTATAAACGACGCTATCAGCGAAAATGTCAATAGAAAATCTGCAGTTTATTTTTTCAAGGGATTAAATTGTTTCAATAATGGACTTCTCGAAGAATCTATTTTAAATTACTCAACCTCCATTACTCTTGATCCACACTGGGATAAACCTTATTTTTGTAGAGCAATTGTTTATAGAAATCTAAGAGATTATGACAATGCAATCAAGGATTATTCAAAAGTTATCCAATTGGATCCATCGAATAGCAGCGCTTTTTATAATAGGGGATTAACTTACAAAAAAAATAAGGAGAAAGAATTGGCTTTGTTAGATTTCGATATGGTCATAGAGCTTTCTCCGAATTGGGCTGATGCATATTTTAACAGGGGACGTCTTTTTTATGACATGTATGAAAACGATAAAGCCATAATGGATTTTGATAAAGCAATAGAGCTAGCTCCTTATTTGAGAGATGCCCACTATTATAAAGGACATATTCTAAATGAAAAAAGTGAATATGAATCTGCAATTAACTGTTATAACAATGTCCTGAAAATAGATCCTGATTTTGCTTATGCAGTTTATTATCGAGGTGTCGTTTATAACAATATGAACAAATTAGACAATGCAATATCAGATTATAAAAAAGCTATTGAAATGAATCCGAATATTTCGGAAGCAAATTCTAATCTCGGTAATATCTACTTCTTTTTCAAAAACGACAAAGAAAAAGCCTGCACCTGCTGGAAGCGTGCATGTGAACTCGGTGAATGCTTCAACTTCGAGCAGGCTGTCAAATCAGGTCAATGCCCGCAAGAAGATATCAGATAAACTATACTTGTTGAATGAAGCTTCAATTGAAATATAGATATGCAGAGGCTATTTATACCGAACCCTATCCATCTCTAATCCTCTAAACTTTCCCTCCTCCTATTATTTAGCAGCAAACGATTGTAAGCCCAAATCGAATATCCAACTTCCACCATCCACATCCAATAGTAGGTCGACCGTCCCCGGTCGACCACGTAGGGAGCGAATATTTTCGCTCCAAAAATCATACCAGTAGGTTAATCATCCCCGATTGACCTGTTGGGAACGAATTTTTTCGTTCCAATATCTGGTACGAATGGCATGCGCCCTTTATTTCGATCGTCCCCCTCATCGACACAAATCAAATTCACGCAAAAATTTTCACCACAACAAAACATCGTGCTGTATGAAATTATTTAATCTCGTTCAAAAAACAGGAAATATTAATGAGATTTTATTTTTTATAGATATACGTATTGGTTCCTTTTATACCATGTGTGGGATTTGGAAATACTTTCATGAGGTTGTAATTATCCTCGATCATCTTGAAGATCTGTTTGTGTTTTTCGTTTCCAATCATATGCCTGTTGGGCATGGACATGGTAAAAGAAAGGTCGCCAACGATGATAAGCTCAGGAACCTTGTGAATAATATAATTCTCTAGTATTTCGTCATTAACCACTTTATATTCTTTACACATTTCATTTGACCATTCCGGATAATATTCGATGTTTTCAAAGCCGGTCAGGAGTTTTCTATCTGCCTCAACAGCAAGTAAAGGTGTATCTGATGAAAGGATAAGGTCATCTTTATTGGTAATGGATTTTACATATTTCCCCATCTCGATTGCTAATGCAGAAGCCCTTCTGCCGTCGATTTTCTCCACATTCTCCCTGCCATAAGAAACCGGAGTGATCAGAGCTCCGCATAAAAATATCAATATCATTGCGAGCCTTAAATATTGCTGTGAAACCTGATCATATATCCTCTTGATACAAATAGCTGTCACTATGCAGGCAAAGGGAAATATTACAACCTGGTATGAGGGCTGAAGGTATTTTGTCGTCAAATGTAAACCTGTTATCAAAAAGACGATAAACCACAGGCATGCTTCAAGACCGGTTAACCTGCTTTTGAATACCTGTTTATATCTGTTCCGGTTTAACCAGAAATAGGAAAGACAAGCTCCAATCAATACACTTATGAAAAAGTACCCCTGGAAAAATATGGATATGGCATATGCCTTTTGAACTATGTAACTCGCAAAAGATGGCATCTCTATGTTGAGGTGAAAGATCAGGTTTAGATAGAAAAATTTATAGAAACCAGCAAATATTGCAAAGGGAAGTAGTGTCAATATAAAGAAAACTATTGAAGCTGCAAGGGGCAGTATCAAAGGCAAAAATTTTGTTTTTGACTTTCCCGAAAGATTCTTCCTGCAGTCGAAAATATAGTAATAAACCAGGATGGGTAATATTGCCGGAAGTAGAGTCAACCGGCATGATATTGCTATACTCAAAGAGAGAAAAGATAGCATGTTCCGCTGTACCGGTCTGATTTTGGTCATCATCAAAAATATTGATAAGACAAAAAAGAAGGTTGCTGGAGAATAGACCCTTGTTATCGTAAAAAAATACGTCTGAAAAGGATTCAGACATAGGAGTAAAGCACACAGGATTGCAACTTTATTTCCGCCAAGTCGTTTTGAAATGTTTATTGAAAGTATCACGGTTCCAATAGAAAACAGCATTGATACTAAACGTCCTGTTAAAAGACTGACACCGATATACTTCAGAAAAAAACCGTAAAGATATGGCAGCAGTGGAAGCTGTATGTAAATAAAATCCCGATAAAGGATTTTACCGTCGAGAACCATTTTTATAGCATAAAGATATGTCGATTCATCTGCATGTATGTTCCCATAAAAAAGGAAGATAAGGCTAAGACCGATGTAAAAGAGGATACACAGGGTAATAATGATTCTATCTGTTGTCATAGTCTTTTAAAAGCAATGACCTGATGTAATTTGTTCTTTCATATCGATAATTTACAACAAACAAGATAATTGTATAGCAGTTCTAGAAAACAATTTCTTTTATTTCCAAACAGGGTTTAGCATTTCTCATAAATTCGCAATGCTAAACGACACCGTGGAAATAGGCTTTGAACATCTTCGCAAAATAAAGGATTCTGCGTAAAGAGAAATTTTGGAATATGTTTACTAGATATCCGGGTCTAAAATAGAAATTTCTCAAAAACTTCCGGTGTCGTCTTTGCAATTCAGCATCATCGCTTTGAAAATATGATACTTTGTTGGCATTGGTCAGCTTTCCCGATTTTACCATTTCATCATGAGCTTCTGTGCCCGGCAAAGGATAGAACATGGAAAGCCATAAAAAAGGAGGATTGATCTTCTTTGCAAAAGTTAGACTCTTTTCAAAATCTTCCTTTTCCTCTCCAGGTAAACCGACAATAAAGAAAGCTTTTGAGTCTATGCCTGCTTTACGTGTATTTGAAAATGTCTTTTCTATCTGGTCGGGAGTAGTTTTCTTTTTCACATGTTTGAGCACCTTTTCGCTACCACTCTCGACTCCAAAACCTATGAGCTTGCAGCCAGACGCTCTCATAGCTTTCAATATTTCGGGAGATAGCCCCACCCGGGCAAAACAAGCCCATCTCAAGTCGAGTTTATACTCTATGAACTTTTCAGATAGAACCTGAACGATATCCTCCTTTAGTGTGAATGTATCGTCCATGAACATAATATGTCTTGTCATGTATTTATCCGAAAGATACATGATCTCCTCTAGGATGTTACCAGCACTCCTGAAACGTACTTTTCTGCCAAAGATATTGAAAGTCGAGCAGAATGTGCAAAGATAAGGGCATCCCCTGCTTGTGAATACTCGCATCAATATATCATCACCCTCGATAGGGAATCCAAATTCCACATCTTTACTGTACTTTGAAAGCTCCAGAAAGCTCCTGTCCGGTATGGGTATGGTATCCAGATCCTGAATCAATGTCCGCGGTTCTGTCTTAATTTGGTTGCCATTGTCCTTAAACATCAATCCTGGAACTTTACTCCAGTCCTTCGATTTGCATAGTTCTATGACAGTATCTTCACCCTCTCCGATAACAACAGCATCTGCTCCGCTTTTATTCAAACTCTCTCCGGGAACCGAAGATATGTGAGGTCCTCCTAAAATCACTCGCGCACCTTTATCCTTGAACTCTTTAACAAGCTGGCATGCCCGATCAAAAAGGGGAGTTGTAACCGTGATACCGACAACTTCGGGGCTAAATTTTTGGAATGAATCAAGGGAATTATCACCGACAATTTCATCAGATATGGAAACTTCGACACCTGCATTTTTCAACGCTGTTGCAAGGTACAATAGTCCCAATGGCTGGTGGAGATCTCCAAGTCTTGCCGTCGATTTTTCCATGTGAAAGTGAGACTCGATTTTGTCGGGGCGTACCAACAGGATTTTCAACTTTTAGACTCCATGACTTTCCTTGCAATAAACCTTTCTGGCATAAGTGAGAAGAAATGATGCTTCATCCTGAATCTTGCGATGGGTTGATATATTGATGCAAGCAAATTGATCAAAGGATTGCAGACGAAGTCCTTGGCTTTGGAATCAATAAAAAAGGAAAGGTAATATAGAGATTCCAACTCTTTTCGTCTTTTATTGGATAACCATGGCAGGGTGGTTTTTTCCTGAAGCATTTCACCCCATTCTTCCAAACTTTCAGGAGCCTTGTATCCTTCCTCAAGCATCTTATCGAAAAGCTCGCTTCCCGGGTATGGAGTGAATATCCCGAGAGCAGTTACGGAAGATTTTGAATTATCCTTGATTAGTCGGAGTATAAGGTCTGTCGTATCCACCAAATCACTTTTACTTTCATAGGGAAGCCCAGTCAGAAAACTGTAGCGGGGGATGATATTATAATCTTCGAGTCGCTTGTTGAAAGCTATCAACTCGTCGAGGTTCAGGTCTTTATTGATTTTATTGAGCACATTTTCAGAGCCTGTTTCAACACCAAAATACATTCTTCTGCATCCGCTTTCCTCTAAAAGGCGCAATTCTGCATCTTTGAGCGTATACATCTGTCTTATGTGTCCACCTGTTGTTGTCCATGTTATTCCCAGATCCTTCATGCCCTCTGCAATGAGAAGCATCCTGTCCAGTTTGACAAAAGAATTTTCATCAACAATATAAACATGTCCAGCGCCAGATAGTTCAAGAGCTTTTTTCAGGTTCCTGATAAAGATATCCGGGGATATCCCCCGCCATCTTCTTCTGTGGAAGAATTTGTTGTAGCAGAAAATGCAGTTATGGGGACAACCTCTCGAGCTTTCAATATAAAGTGTTGGTTTTCCGAATTCAAGTGGAAGGTATTTTTTGATATCAATGAGGTGATAGGGTGGTATATCTAATCTGTCGATATCGACGAAATCCCTGTCCCCGGTAAAAAAGGGTTTTCCATCCTTTTCTAACCACATCCCTTTGACCTTGTCTGGACTATTTTTATCGCTCAGGCATCTTGCAAGCTCCAGTAAAGTCTCTTCGCCTTCGCCAAAAACGATGTAATCGATCAATGGGTGCTGGATTGCCTGTACCGCTGTTATTGAAGGATGAACTCCACCCCAGACAATAGGGACATCTGAGTTATCCCTGACCAGTTTGGAAATATCGAGGGCATGTTTTATTTGATTGCCGGTTAGGCTTCTTAATCCAACCAGTAACGGTTTTTTTAATAACTCACTCTTGAGAGTTTCACGCCAGTTTTCATCTATCCGCTCATCGATAATTTTCACGTCGAATTCCTTGCTGATAAGATTCGCAGCAGCAATAAGACCCAGGGGCATTGTGGGAGCTGTCCGCAGGGAATCCCAGTGTCCAAAAATCGGTTGTAAAAGTATAATATCAGCCACTAACTGCCATCCTGATTTTCCATCCCGACGATTATATCTACCAGTATATTCTTTCCAATCATTTCGTTCACGCTTTTAATAAGCTCCCTTTTATTTTGCTCGATTTTATCGTATATTTCAACGTTATTTAATTCGATACGAAGTTTTCTGTTAGAGATCTCGATAAGTTCCGTTGATTTAAAGATATCATCACCCACTGCTTTTTGCCAGATTTCTCCTATCTGAGCTAGCCTGTAATCACCAAGCATTTTCTGGGACGAGAAAAATGAATCGATTATATCTCCAGCTTTCCTGGGTGTCTTCCAGAATTCCTTAGAACTCTTTTTCTTGAATGATTTATCAATCATAAGCAACCCTTATTAGAAAGAGACCTCTTGCAGGTGCTTTACGCCAGATTTTAAAGGATTTTTTTGTGATGTCTTTATAATCTAAAACCTCTTTCGCATATACCGGTTCAAACCTGCCATACCCTATTTCAACAAGCAAACCAACAATATTTCGCACCATGTGGTGTAAAAATGCGTTAGCCTTGAACAGTATAGATATCATGTCTCCATTTTTCGTGATTTCAATCTTTTCTAATTTACGAATCGGATTTTTTGCAGAACATAACGTTGCCCTGAAGGACGAAAAATCATGCGTTCCAACAAGATATCTCGCCGCATCATTCATCCTTTTAATATCCAGTCGATATGACACATACCATGAATATTGTATAAGAAATGGATCTCTTTGGTCACCTGATAAAATCCTGTATTCATAAGTCCTGCTTTTTGCGTCAAATCTTGCGCTGAAATCTGATGCAGTTTCTTCAATCTTTTTAACATATATATCATCTGGAAGAACCTTGTTGAGATTATGATGAAATTGATCTAGTTTCCATTCCGATTCCATGACAAAATTTGCAGTCTGACCGAGTGCATGGACTCCGGCATCCGTCCTACCCTGTCCTTTGAGTTTTATCTTCTCTCCAGTCAGCATCTCGAGCTTTCCAGTAATGACATCCTCTATCGTCTTACCGCTCTTCTGGCTCTGCCAGCCTTCATATTTAGTCCCATCGTATTCTATCAGCAAAAAAATATTTCGTGTCAATCCCTGTAATCTTCCTTTCGGATGTAATCAACCCTTTATTATAATTGATAGGAGGAAGATGGGCAAAGGTAATAAGCTGAACAAAATCCGACATAGGATTTTGTTTTTTTGTTAGGAATTGTGATCTCGTCAAAAAAAAGTAATTTTTTAAACCATAAACATCCCTAATTTGTTAAAAATTGGATCATGTAATCATTTTTTATGTAAAAAATCTTAAAATTATCGAGTTTTGAGACACCTCACCATTGATAA
>Ga0272441_10014440_pt1 | contig 11206 bp, 10 predicted proteins | sample SSMProp6N_FD_193582 | JGI IMG/M metagenome (GOLD analysis project Ga0272441, IMG submission 193582) | Marine sediment archaeal communities from Little Sippewissett salt marsh, Falmouth, MA, United States - SSM-Prop-6N | ecosystem: Environmental > Aquatic > Marine > Wetlands > Sediment ... | reverse complement strand
CCCGCGTCCGTTCCTGCACTCATATCCTCATCAGCCATGCGCACTTTGACCACTTTATGGACACACCAGAGATCAGCAGGATTATCGGCGCGCAGATTTTCGGTTCTACCAACACCTGCCGGCTTTCAGAAATTTTAGGCGTTCCAGCCGGGCAGATCACTCAAATTGAGCCCGGAGAAAAATGGCCTGCCGGTGAAGCTGAGGTAGAAGCCATTCCCGCGGCCCATCCCTGGATCCCGGGATATGGACAGGGGAAAATAGACGGCGATCTCCACCCGCCGCTGCGCCTTCGTGACTATAGAATGGATACCTGCATGAGCTTCCTGGTCAGGGCGGGTGGAAAGCGCATCCTGGTCTGGAGCAGCACCCGTACAGACCATGCCGTGCCTGCGGATGTGCTCATCTGCCGGGCTGTTTCCGGGCGGGCATGGTACGGCCGCCTGCTGGATGCGGTCAAACCCGCTCTTGTTATTCCCGGCCACTGGGACGATATCTTCAGGCCGCTCTCCGAACCTGTCAGACCATTCTTTACAGCTCCGCGGCTGGCTTTCCCTCCTCTTGAAAGAATCGATCTGGAAAAATTCAGAAAAAGGATTGGGCTTGCCATGCCCGGATGCCGCGTTTTGGTTCCGGAGAGATTCCGGGGATATGTAATCGCAGAACACTTACAGAAATAACATAAAAAAGCGGAAACCTTGCATCCCCTCCGGGCGGTCTCCTGTTGTACAATCAATAAAAAACAGAAAGGGGAACATCCTTGCAGAAACATTACAAGATTGCCATCCCGATGGCGGGGCTGGGAACGCGCATGCGCCCCCATACCTGGAGCAGGCCGAAACCGCTGATCCACCTGGCGGGAAAAACGGTCCTGGATTATGTGATCGGCCAGTTCAAAACGCTTCCCCGCTTCAACCAAGCGGAGATCGTTCTCATACTTGGGCCGAACCAGGATGAACAGGTTGTGCCCTATATGCGGGAACACCACCCGAACAAGAATGTGCACTATCTCGTCCAGGAGGAAATGAAGGGCCAGTCGGACGCGCTGTACCTGGCGAGAGACCTGCTGAAAGGCCCCATGTTCATGTCCTTCTCGGACACGCTTATTGAAACGGATCTCTCTTTCCTGGATGATGAAGAGCTGGACGGCGTAGCGTGGGTGAAACCGGTTCCCGACCCCCGCCGCTTCGGGGTGGCAGAACTGGATGACGATGGCATCATCACCCGCCTGATCGAGAAGCCCAAGGATGCAGAAAACGACCTGGCCGTGGTCGGGTTTTACTATTTCCGCAATGGCGAGGATCTGATGGAAGCCATTGAAGAACAGATGGAACAGGGAATCATGCTTGAACAGGAGTACTTCCTGGCCGACGCCATCAACATCCTCATCGATAACGGGGCGAAAATGCGCACCGAAAAGGTGGAAGTCTGGCTGGACGCGGGTAAACCGGAAGCCGTGCTGGAAACCAACCGCTACCTGCTCTCGCATGGGTCCGACAATACGGAAGAAGCGCGCAAGCGCAAGGATGTGACCATCATTCCGCCTGTATTTATCCATCCCGATGCAGTTATCGAAAACTGCGTCATCGGGCCGCACGTTTCCATCGGGAAGGGTGCCTGCCTCAGGGGCAGCATCCTGGAGAATTCCATCGTCGAACAGGATGCGGAGATCGAAAGAATGGTTTTGGGGGCTTCCCTCATCGGCCGCATGGCCGGCGTGAAGGGCCGGGCAGAGGCGATGAACATCGGCGACAACTCCTGGATTGAAATCTAGATATGGATGTCAGGGCTATAGCCGGTTATTCTGGGTGCGACCGCCCGGCGGAGATTATCCGGGATGAAGTGTCCCTGATAATAACAAGGATTATCAGCGAATGGCGGGAGCCAGGAGCCAAACATTATGTGGTTGAAACAGGAAAAACCGGCACATTCAAGCTGACCTATGATTTAGAAACAAGGAAATGGGATTGTAAAGAAACTGCAGCAGCATTATAAGGAATAAGGAGTATTTATCGTGGCAAAAACATATTTATCCCGGCGCGTGAGCACGCTGAAACCATCCGGCATCCGGAAATTTTTTGATATTGCGGCAACCATGAAGGAAGTCATCTCGTTGGGCATCGGTGAGCCGGATTTTGATTCCCCAAAGCCCATCATTGAGGCCGGTATCCAGTCCCTGCAGAACAGCCAGACACACTACACCTCCAACCGCGGGATCATGCCGCTCAGGGAAGCACTGGGCCGGCATATTAAAAACCTCTACGGCGTTTCTTATGACCCCGTGGATGAAATCGTGATGACCGTTGGCGGGTCTGAAGCGCTGGTGCTTGCCTGCACGGCAATCCTCGACCCCGGCGATGAGGTACTGCTGCCGACCCCCTGCTTTGTATCCTACCAGGGAGTCATTTCCCTGGCCGGCGGTAAATACGTTGAAGTGCCCAGCCGCATGGAGAACCAGTTCATGCCGGACCCGGATGAATTGGAAAAGGCTGTCACGCCGCGCACCAAGGCGATTCTGATCAATTTCCCCTGCAATCCCACCGGCGCAGTAGCAAGCAATGCGAACCTTACAGCAATCGGTAAATTTGCTGAAAAGCATGACCTGGTGGTGATTTCGGATGAAATTTATGATCGCCTGGTTTACGGCGTGGACCACATCTGCTTTGCCTCCCTGCCCGGTATGCGCGAGCGCACCATCCTGATCGGCGGCTTCTCCAAGGATTACGCCATGACGGGCTGGCGCATCGGCTTTGCCTGCGCCCCGCGTGAAGTCCTCGAGGGGCTGGCGCGCGTTCACCAGTACATCATCATGACGGCCCCCACCGTTTCCCAGTATGGAGCGCTGCAGGGATTGAACTGCTGTGAAGATTTTGTCAGCCATATGCGGCTGGAGTATGACCGCCGGCGTCGGCTGATCGTGGAGGGATTGAATTACATCGGCCTGCCCACATTTGAACCGCTGGGCGCTTTCTACGCATTTCCGAAAGTGGATGTCACCGGCCTGGACGACGAGGCCTTCGCCGAACGTTTGCTGCAGGAAAAGCACGTAGCCGTTGTTCCCGGGTCCGCTTTCGGGCCCGGCGGCGAGGGTTTTGTGCGCTGTTCGTACGCGACCGCATTTGACCAGATTGAAGAAGCGCTGGACCGCATCGACCAGTTTGTGAAAAGCATTTAGGCAGACAAAGTCAATATATTTGCCTTTTAAGGTAAAAAATATCAATTCAAAGATTCTGGTCGGTTTTCTGAAAATATCCGTTCTGGTAGAATTGATTTCTGTATAGAAAATTCTTCGGATTTTTTCAATTAAGCAGGCATTTCAGCGGTCAGGGATCACTTATCAATGGCAGACGGGTATATTGCAGATATCGGGTTGGAAGTGCATGTGGAGCTGGCAACGCGCTCCAAGATGTTCTGCTCCTGCGCCGTGGTAGACCCCACGACCGCCCCGCCCAACTCATCCGTCTGTGAAGTCTGCTCTGGCATGCCGGGCGTGCTCCCGGTCATCAACAAACGCGCGGTGGAATTGGCCGTGCGAGCCGCCCTGGCCTTGAACTGCGAAATCGCTGAGACAAGTATCTTCGCCAGGAAGAATTATTTTTACCCCGATCTGCCCAAGGGCTACCAGATTTCCCAGTATGAACAGCCGTTGGCGGAAAACGGTCATTTGTAAATCACCGCCAGTGACGTGAAAAAAAACATCCGTGTGCGGCGCGCCCACCTTGAAGAGGATACGGGTAAGCTCACGCATGTGGAGAAGGATGGGAAGTCCTATTCTCTTGTTGACCTGAACAGGGCCGGCGTGCCCCTCCTGGAAATCGTCAGCGAACCGGACATGCACAGCGTTGAGGATGTGCGCGCTTACAGCCGGGAACTGCGCCTGCTTCTCCGCTGGCTGGAAGTTTCCAGCGGGGATATGGAAAAGGGAAGCATGCGTTTTGAAGCGAACGTCTCCATGCGCCCCTCCGGCAGCAGTGAGCTCGGAACGCGTGTGGAAATAAAAAACCTGAACAGCTTCAAGTCTATGGAACAGGCCATCGAATACCAATTGGCCGCCCAGAGGGCCATTCTTGAAAAAGGGGAAAAGGTGCGCCAGGAAACCCTCGGCTGGATCGAGGCGGAGAACCGCACCGTTCCGCAGAGAAGTAAGGAAGAAGCCAATGATTACCGCTATTTCCCTGAACCTGATCTGCCGCCGCTGGTCATTGATAAAGAATGGCTGGAGCAGATTCGCGCGGAAATGCCGGAGCTTATCGCTCAAAAAAGAAAGCGCTACAGGAAAGAATTTGGGCTTAACAGCGAAGATATAGAGCGCCTGCTGGAAGAAAAAGAAAACGCGCTCTTCTTTGAGTCCTGCCTGGAAGCCGCAACCCGGCTCGAAGCAAATGCCGTCGCCAACTGGATACTCACGGATTTGTATGCCTGGCTGAACGCAAATTCTGCGTCCGTTTCTGGCATAAAAACCTCCCCCGGGGAATTTACGGAATTGATACAGCTGGTTGAAGACGGCACCATCAATCAGAATACGGGCAAAGAAGTGCTGGATGAAATGCTGGATACGGGCCGAGCACCCGCCGGGATCATTGAAGAAAAAGGCCTGAAGCAGATTTCCGACGGCGGACAGATAGCGGAAATGGTCCGGAATACCCTGGACAGGAACCCGGATGAAGTATCGTCTTTCATCAAGGGCAAAGAGACGGTTGCCAACTGGCTTTTCGGCCAGGTGATGAAGGCGGCAGAAGGAAAAGCAAATCCCCGGCTGTTGAAAGAGGAATTGATGAAACAGCTGGAAAAACGCCGGGTGAATACTGCATAATACATCCCTTTAGGGTGTGATCATTTATTCTGGTGTTCGATTTCCCCATTTTCCTCAATGTATAAGTTTTTTTGTTCATAAATGAAAAATATTCCCGGGTCAATGACATTCATCATATTGACATCACCCCCAATCTCTTTACACTTTAGTATGAAAGATGCGGGAATTTTTCTAAATTAACGCATCAATAAAAAGACGCGGTTTTTTAGTCCAGGAGAGATTAGATGAATGCCATTACAACCAACGCCTTCCAGATGGCACAGCAGCAGTTTGACCAGGTAGCTAGCCAGCTTAACCTCGACCCTCAGTTGAGCGAATACCTCCGCTGGCCCCTTCGCGAATACCATGTGCGCATCCCGGTCCGCATGGACAGCGGGAATATCCGCATGTTCACCGGTTTCCGTGTCCAGCACAATGATGCCATCGGCCCGGGGAAAGGCGGTATCCGCTTTCATCCCTCCGAAACCATTGACACGGTCCGTGCGCTCGCGACCTGGATGACCTGGAAATGCGCCGTTGCGGATATCCCCCTGGGCGGAAGCAAGGGCGGTGTCATCGTGGATCCGGCAACGCTTACCACCAGTGAAAAGGAGAGATTGTGCCGCGGCTATATCCAGCAGATCTGGCGGGAGATCGGTCCGCGCCAGGATGTCCCCGCGCCGGATGTGGGCACAACGCCGCAGATGATGGGCTGGATGATGGATGAATATTCAAAACTGGTCGGGGAATATACACCGGGCGTGATAACCGGCAAACCGGTTGGCGGGGGCGGGTCGCTGGGCCGCACCGAAGCGACGGGTTTCGGCACGGTTTACCATATCCGGGAAACCATGAAAAAACTCGGTATGGATTCTTCCAAATGCAGGGCATCCATCCAGGGCTACGGCAATGTGGCGCAGTATGCCGCGCAGGGATTCACCGATCTACTGAAGGGCAAGGTAATTGCCGTCTCCTACTGGGACCGGCAGGACCGGCGCAGCTATACCGTCAGCAGGGAAAAAGGCATCGATCCGGTCTTCCTGCAAGGCATCACAAACCAGTATGGCGCGATTGACAAGGAAGAAGCTGGCGAAGCCGGTTATGAAATCGAGGACGGCAATGCATGGCTGGGCAAGGATGTGGAGGTGCTCATCCCGGCCGCCATCGAAGGGCAGATCAATGCCGAAACCGTAGAATTGATTTCGGACAGGGTGCGCATCATCGCCGAAGGCGCAAACGGGCCAACCACCCTTGCGGCTGATGAACAGCTCAAGGCGCGCGGCGTTTTCGTTATCCCGGATTTCCTATGCAATGCGGGCGGTGTGACCGTTTCCTACTTCGAAAGCGTCCAGAACGATATGAATTATTACTGGAGCAAGGATGAGGTTCTCACACGCCTGGACGAGAAAATGACCAACGCTTTCGCCAGCGTATATGACCTCCACGAAAAAGAGGGCGTGTTCATGCGTGATGCGGCTTATATGGTCGCCATCAACCGGGTGGTGAAAGCCATGCAGCTGCGCGGCTGGATATAAGCATCACTTTCGGATCAAGAAGGCGGACCTGCCCGGCGGCATGGGTCCGCTTTTTTGTTTTACAATATAGATAGTATTTATCTGGCATAATTAGATGAAAGCAATCATCATGTATAAGAATGGAGGGTCCAGATCATGAAGCTGACTGTATCGCAATCCCAACTTGCCCACGGGCTGGGAATTGTCACCAGGGCAGTATCTCCCCGGAGCACGCTTCCCGTACTCGCAAATATCCTCATCGCGACGGACGACGGGCGGCTGCGCCTTTCCGCCACCAACCTGGAAATGGGCATCACCTGCTGGATTGGAGCCCAGATTGAAGAGGAAGGCAGCACAACCGTGCCGGCACGCATGCTGACCGACCTGGTCAGCACCCTGCCCGGCGAGCATGTCAGTTTGTCCCTAAATGCGCGCACCCAGACCCTGAATGTCCACTGCGGGACCTCCAATTTTGACATCAAGGGCATTGACGCCGAGGAATTTCCTCCCATGCCTGATGTGGACCTGTCCGCCGGGGTGGAGCTGAATGTTTCGGATTTCAAGGAAATGATCCAGCAGGTCAGTTTTGCGGCTTCTGATGACGAGGCAAGGCCCGTCCTACAGGGCGTACTGATGGAGATTGATGAGAACAAGATCACGCTGGCCGCGACGGACGGCTTCCGTATTTCCGTCCGCAGCGCCGAGATTTCCAACCCGGTTCCAAATCCGGTAAAGGTCATCATCCCGGCCCGCTCCCTGAGCGAGCTGGCGCGCATTGCCCTGGACGGCAAGGAAGTCATCACCATGGTTGTTCCGCCTGACCGCGGCCAGGCCATCTTCCACCTGAAAGATGCGGAACTGGTCACCCAGCTGATCGAGGGAAATTTCCCGGATTTCCGCGCCATCATGCCGCGCAGTTTCAAGACACGCACTGTCATATCCACCGCGGAATTCCTGAAGGCCTGCCGCCAGGCGGAGATCATCGCTCGTGAAGGCAATTATGTCATCCGCCTTAATATGCAGCCCCAGGAAGGCGGGCCTGGTTCGGTGGAATTCAGCACCCAGTCTGAAGAGATGGGCTCTGGCGAGGTAGTCGTGGATGCCAACATAGAAGGCCCTGAACTGCTCATCGCTTTCAATGTGCGCTTCCTGGCGGATGTGCTGGAAGTGGTTGGCGCTCCCAACACCATCCTGGAGACCAATGCGAACAACACGCCCGGGATGATTTCACCGGTAGGTGACGAATCCTTTAAACACGTCATCATGCCAATGCACCTGGGATAATTGTTTATACATAAAACCCTTTTATTTTGTTATAATCGCAGTTTGATATCTTCGGTTTGTCAAAACGCCGAGATGACTCAGTAATTAATACAAGATCCTTACCTGGACAACAATAGAAGAACACATGCAGTCCTTTTCGAATTCCACTGACCGGTTAATGAGCATCACCCTCGCGCTTGGGCAGTATCCCATTCTTTCCAGCCGGATCCGCAGCCGCATGAGGGATGAAATTTACAAACGCGGCATTATCGAAAAAAAGGAATTCGAAGAACAAGTCCGCCGGCAGGCCATCCTTTCCCAGGAAAGGGAAGGTATCCGTAATCCAGTTGGAGAGGAACCCTCCGACATCTGGGAAGCCAGGCACGAGCGCATACGCGACCAGATGACCGACCTGACTTTCAGCCAGCATCTTTCTTTTGATTTATTCCAAAATATCATCAACCTGGTGCTGAACGAACGGGGAATCCAGCAGGACGACCCGAGCCTGACATTCAACCCGGAACAGGCGCCCCAGGAGCTTGTTTTTGAACATGCCTGGTCCATCCTGCGCCTGCCGCCCGAAGAGCGGGAAAAGTACAAACACCACCTGGAGGAATCCCGGGTCGTGCTCATCCGCACGATGATCAGCGACCAGCTGCCATATGTGAATATCGCAAAAAACTGGTTCACCATCCCCGACCTGGCGGAGATAAGGAAAAGAAAAATCGGGGCAGGTCGCATCGGCGGCAAAGCCGCCGGCATGCTGCTGGCCCACCGCATCCTGACCAACAAGCTCCCGGAAAACCTGCTCAAAAATCTGCGGAAACCGGAGTATTACTTCATCGGGTCCAATGAGATGTACTCATTCTTCGCAATGAATGACCTCGAGCGCTGGAATGACCAGAAATATAAAGATGAAGAGCATATGCGGGAAGATTATCCGCTGATCGTCAAGGAATTCCTGGCAGGGCAGTTCCCCATGGACATCACCGAGAAACTGGAAATCATCCTGGAGGATGTCGGTAGGAAACCCCTGATTGTTCGCTCTTCCAGCCTGCTGGAGGATAATTTCGGCACGTCCTTTGCGGGCAAATACGAGAGCGTCTTCCTGCCCAACCAGGGCACGCCGAAAGAGAACCTTAAAGCGCTCACGGATGCGATAGCCTATGTTTATGCTTCCACCCTCAACCCGGATGCGCTTCTTTACCGCCGGAGCAAGGGTCTGCAGGACTACGATGAACGTATGGCTATCCTGATCATGACGGTTGAAGGGAAGCAGTTCAAAAATTTTTACTTCCCGGACGCGGCCGGGGTCGCGTTTGGGCGGAACCTCTACCGCTGGGCGCCGCAGATCAAAAGGGAAGACGGCTTTGTGCGCATGGTAATGGGATTGGGAACACGGGCAGTGGACCGCGTCGGAAACGATTATCCGAGGCTCATCGCGCTCAGCCATCCCCTCCTGCGGCCCACCCCGGACCAGCGCACCATTGTACGCTGCTCCCAGCAGTATGTTGACCTGATAGACCTGGAAGAAAATGCCGTCAAATCCCTGCCGGTCCACGAGGTGCTGGACGCTGATTATCCGGCGCTCCGGTATATCGCCCAGGTCAATGAGGAGGGTTACTTCTCTTCGCTGCGCTCCCGCCTGATGGAGAGCGAAAGGGAAAAACTGGTGCTCACCTTTGAAGACCTCCTGAAGCGGACCGATTTTGCCGGCAACATGAAAACCATCCTGAACACGCTGGAAAGCGGGTACAAATACCCGGTTGACCTGGAATTTACCCTGGATATCAAGGATACCGGCTCCGGCAAGCCAGATTTGCAGTTCACTGTCCTTCAGTGCCGCCCCCAAAGCCAGCTGGCTGAGGGCAAGGATGTCAAAATCCCCGGTCACCTGCCGGATAAAGATATCATCCTCCAGACCGAATTCATGGTCCCGCAGGGCGTCATCGAGGATATAGAATACGTAATTTTTGTGCCCCACGCCAAGTATTTCACACTAACCATGAACGAGCGCTTTGAACTGGCGCGTATAATTGGCAAACTGAACCAGATTCTCAAGGACAGGACCACTATACTGGTCGGACCGGGTAGGTGGGGCAGCACCAATGCGGATTTGGGTATTCCCGTCGGCTACAGCGACATTTTCAACACACGCGCGCTGGTAGAGCTTTCCGGCCAGGATATCGGACCCGCCCCGGAACCCTCACTCGGCACCCATTTCTTCCAGGACCTGCTGGAGGCGCAGATTTATCCCCTGGCTGTCATTCTGGATGACCCGCAGAGCGTCATGCAGCCGTCATTTTTCTACCATGCGCCGAACTGCCTGGGTGATTTCATCACGGCTGATGAAGAGCTCAAGGAACGTCTGCGCTTGATCGATGTAAGCACTTACCGGAAAAACCACGGGCTGCGTCTCGTGATGGATGATGAGCACAGCCAGGCAGTTGCATTCCTTGTCGCCAAATAACAGAAAATAATTTACGGGTCAAACCCCTCAAGCAGAATCAGGATTCATTCCCGGACAATAATGCCCGGCGGTTGAATGTTTTCACCGCAAAATATCCAACTGCAGCTGCAATTATCCAGAACACAGCTCCGATCAATAAACCCAGTCCAACGCTCAGGTAAAGCACTCCGGTAATCTGGCCGGCAAACAGCAGAACAACAAGAAGCACCAGGGATGCGCTCATCTGGTATGCGCCCAAAAAGTTGGGCACTCGGGCAGAAATGAGAACCGTTACTGCTATTCCAAGAAAAATGAGCGCCGGGCTGATCCAGAAAATCAGTGGCCACCAGATCGGCAAAGGAAACCAGATGCGGCCGAAGAATTGAAATGGAAGCACATTCAAAATGATGGTATATACAGCAAACCCGATCCAGGTAATGCCAACTGCCGGAACTGCTGAAGCTGCAACCTTGCCGGCCATCAATTCCGCGTCTGATGCGGGTGTGTAAAGAAGCGCTTCAATCGTCTTCCTCTCGCGTTCACCCGCGAATGATTCTGCGGCGATTGTTGCCGAGTACATCAAGGGCATGATCAGGAACATGGGGGCAAACAGAAAGCCCAGCATGATGACGATCATGGATTCCATCGGCTTGCCGAAATCAATATATGAACGCATGGATGCCGGCATGCGGTCCACAAAAAACTGGATATCGGTATCGGATGAAAGCACTTCTTCAGGGCTTACTTGAAGGGCGGGCAAAATAACAGTAAATATAATAGGCAGAAGAACAATAAAGATAACCGGAATGATCAGCATGGGAATCCACGCATATTTATTCTGCCGCAGTTCAATCCAGTCTTTGCAGGCGATTAAATATACCGGGCGCCAATTCATGCCGTTCCCCCTCTCTCACCGTTTTGGATTTTGAGATAGATATCTTCCAGGGTAGCCGGTTTCGGTTCCACAGACAGAATCTTTACGCCTTGATGAACAAGTAAATCAACCACCGCTGGAATGGGGGGTTCCTGCATGATTTGGATGGTTAAACTCCGTTCATTTTCTATTTCGGCAGAAATGACCCCTTCAACCCCGCTGACCTTTCGAATGTCAGATTCTTCCAGATCATCATGGACCCGGATGAAAACATGAATTTCTGGCATCACTTGTTTGCGCAATTCCTACAGGGAACC
>Ga0272441_10014439_pt1 | contig 11207 bp, 6 predicted proteins | sample SSMProp6N_FD_193582 | JGI IMG/M metagenome (GOLD analysis project Ga0272441, IMG submission 193582) | Marine sediment archaeal communities from Little Sippewissett salt marsh, Falmouth, MA, United States - SSM-Prop-6N | ecosystem: Environmental > Aquatic > Marine > Wetlands > Sediment ... | reverse complement strand
AACCCGCCGTTCGACCCCCCTCACCTGAGCCTACCCCACTCAGGCCGCCTCCCCATGCCCGCTCCCGACGCCTCCGCCCTGCCACGCCAACCCGCCGCTGCCCGCGCCGCATCATTCGTCACCGCTGCGGGTGGGCGCCTCCTGTTGCGGATCGGCGGCCGCTCGGATAGCATCGTGGCCGTCGGCCCGCTGATGACGCCCGATCCGGTCTCCGGGAGCCAGGTATGACGAGCGGCCCGTCTCGACGCCGGCCGATCTCCCGCGGCAAACGGGTGGTCTTCACCATCCTGGTCGTGCTTCTCGTCTACGGCGTAATCGAGACCGTTGCCTGGCGGCTCGGCCGGGCGGCCGAATTGCCCGAGCGCGTCGAGTGGGCCGTGGACGTGATCCGCGACGGCGGCAACCCTTTCCGCTACGCCCCGCATCCCTACACGCTGTACATGCCGCGGCCGGGCTTCGTCGGGATGAACGGCGAGGCCCAGCACAACAGCCTCGGCTTCCGCGGCGAGGAGATCGCCGCGCCCAAGCCGCCCGGGACCTTCCGCATCGTTTGCCTCGGCGGCTCGACGACGTACAGCGACGCCGTCGAAAGCCCTTCCGACGCCTACCCGGCGCAACTCGAGGCCTTTCTGCGGCGCACCACGGGCAGCACGCCCATCGAGGTGGTCAACGCGGGCGCCGCGGCCGCGCTGGCCGCGGACGCCATGGTGACCTTCGCGTTTCGGGTCGAGCCGATCGAGCCGGACCTGATCGTCGTGCACACCGGCCTGAACGACTGCGAGGCCCTGCTGGCGCCCGGTCTGCGGCCGGACTTCGCCCACGTCCGGGCCCGGTTCGTCACGCCGCGCCGCACGGCGTTCGGCCGCGCTCTGCTCAGGTCGCCCACCTATCGGCTCATCTTCTCGCGAACGGTCATGCCGGTCATGCTCTTTCGGAGTTTCGGCCTGGACCAGGGGCAGCGGTGGGCCGACCACCCACCCGAGCCGACGGGCTATCGGGCGAGTCTCGAGAGCCTGGTGCTGATGGCTCGTTCACGCGGAGTCCGGATCCTGTTCGCGAACGAGGCGCCGAGAGACGATTTCATCGACGATGTGCGGTTCATGGCGGCGCTCAAGCGGCTCCGGGCGGCGGGCGAGGAGGTGGCGGCGGCCCACCGGATCGCGGTCTGCCATTTCGAGCGGTTCAGACCGCCGCCGTCCTTCTGGGATGCGGACGGCGTCCATCTCCGCCCGAGGGGGACCCGCGAGAAGGCGGCCTTCATCGGTCGCGACCTGATCCGGTTCGGCCTCGCGCCGCCGGCGGGTCCGACGACGCGCTCCGTGTCGCTTCCCGGAGAGTAACCCGTGACCGAAGGGCGCCAGCCACCGGCCCGGTTCTCACGCCGCGAGTGGCTGGCCGTCTGGCTGTGGGCCGGGTTGTGGGCGGGCGTCATGATCGCGCCCTATGTCCGCCGGGCGGACATGGTCCGCCGTCGGCCGGGCCTGGTCTTTACGGGCGTGATCAGCACCGAGTTCGTCGATACGGGCTGGCATCTCAGTTGGGCCCGCCAGGCGATGGACGGCCACTGGCTGTTCGAGTTGAAGTACGCCGGAGCCGACGCGGGCGCGGCGCGGGCGTTCAACCTGCTCTTCCTGGTCATGGGGTTGGCGGCCCGATGGACGGGCGCGCCGCTCGTCCACGTGTTTCACGTCGAGCGCACGGTGTTCGCGGTCCTCACCGCCGTGACGGCCTACTGGTTCGCGGGCCAGTTCCTCCGCCACCGCCGGCAGCGATGGCTGGCCCTGATCCTCGTGACCACGAGCGGCGGACTGGAGGGCGTCGTCGCCCTTGTCCGCGGGTCCGGGCGCATGACGGACCTCTTCTCGGCGGAGACGGTCACGTTCTGGTCGCACGAGTGGTGGGTGATCATCGGGCCGGGCACGGTGACGCTGCTGCTGGTGCTGGCGTCGGCGCACCGGGCGCTGCTGACGGGCGGCCGGCGGCGGTTCGTCGTGCTCGGGTCGGCCATGCTCCTGCAGGTGTGCGTCTACCCGCATCACGTGCCGACGGCGTTCGTCGTGGTGGCGGCGACCGGGCTGGTATGGGCCGCAGCGGCGCCCGCGCCCCGTCGGCGCGTCACGTGTCGCCGAGTGGCGGGGACGCTGGGGGTCATGCTCCTGGGCGCCGGGCCCGGCCTCGCGTGGTATGCCTTCGTCCTGCTGCGGGATGCGTCGTTCCGGGCCTACGCCGGGCAGGCGGACGAGTGGCTCTGGGGCAGCGTCCGGCACTGGCCCGTCTGGTTCGGCGTCACGCTGGCCTTCGGGGCGGCGGGGGCGGCCGCGATCATTGTGCGGCGCAACGCCCGACGGGCCATGCTCGTGATCTGGCCCCTGTTCGTCCTTGCCATGACGGCCACGCCGTACCCCCGCATCAGCCGGGTCCACCTGCTGCACGGACTTCACACGGCGCTGTGCTGTCTGTCCGCCGTCGGGCTCTGGGCGGTGGGCCGACTGCTCGGCGGCCGATGGTCGGCCCGTCGGCCGGGGCTGGCGCGGGCGGCCGCGACGGCCGGACTGGCCGTCGTCGTCGGGCTCGGCGCCGTCACCAACGTGATCCACTACGCCACCGAACTGCGGGACTACGCGGCGGCGCCGTACGCGGCCATGCGCGTTGAGGAGGCCGAGGCCCTCGGCTTCATCGATCGGAATGCCGCCGACACGGACGTCGTGCTCTGCCTGCTGGAGGTGGGCCAGTTCGTGCCGCCGTACACGGGAAGCCGGGTCTACATCGGGCACGGCACGATCACGCCGAACGCCGAGTTCCGAAGCGCCGTGGCCGCCCGGTTCATGGGGAAGGAGGGCGCCATCTCCGCGAAGGAGGCGGCCGTGATCCTGGACGCCACGCGCGCAGACCTGGTATACGTGGAGCCGAGGGCCCGCCGGCTCGGCGCCGCCGCCACCGAGCGGACGCTCGTCGAGCACGGCCTCGCCGAACAGGTGTATGCCAACGCCCTCACCGCGGTCTACCGCGTTGACCGACGTGCGGTGCGCCGCCTCGCGGGCGCGCCGGACGCTGAGGAGCCGATACCGTGACCCCACGCGGCCGAGCATGGCGAGAATGGCTGCCCGTCGTGCTGTGGGCGCTGCTCGTGGCGGGCGTCCTGCTGCTGCCCTACTGGAGGCGGTACGCCGACGAGTGGCACGGGTGGCGGTTCAGCGGCATCCTGCGCGATCCCGGCGACGACATCGCCGCGCACCTCAGTTTCGTCAAGCAGGCCCGAGACGGCTGGTGGCTGTTCGAATCGAAGTCGGCCGGCGCCCAGACGGCCGGCCACCGCATCTACAACCTCCTCTTCCTCGTGATGGGTCGCGCCGCCCGGGTCGCGGGCCTGAGCGTGCCGGCCGTGTTCCACATCGAGCGCACCGTGGTGGCCGTGGGCGTGCTGCTGCTGGCCTACTGGTTCGCGGCGCAGATGTTCGCCGACCGGCGAATGCGCTGGACGGCGCTGATTCTCGTGAGCACCTCGGGCGGGGTTGAGTGGCTCAACCGGGAGTCGCTGGGGCGTCTCGGCCCGCCGCACACGGAGTTCATCTGGCACGTCACCTCGTGGGTCCTGCGGGAGGAGGTGGTGGCGGGGGCGGCGACGGGGCTCCTCGTGCTGGCGATCCTGCTGGGCCGACGGGCGCTCAGGCGGGGCGGCCGGGGCGCGATCATCGGGACGGGCGTCGTGTGTTTCCTGCTCGCGTCGGTCCACCCCCATGACATCCCGACGGTGGGCCTCGTGCTGGCGCTGCTGGCGGCGTATCGGCTCGCAACGTCACCCCGGTCGGACCGGCCGGCGCTGTGGGGCCGGGCTCTTCGGCTCGTGGCGGCCGGGGCCGTCGGCGCCGGGCCCGTCGTGGTCTACCACGTGGCAGTGGTGCTCACCGATCCGGCGCTCGACAGTTACCGCCTCGTGTCGCTGCCGTGGCGGGTGCCGCGATGGCCGCTCTACTTCGGCCTCACCCTCGCCATGGCCGTGGTCGGGGCGACGGCCATCGTCCGCCGGCGCGAACGCGACCGGGCCGTGCTCCTCATCTGGATCCTGCCTGTCGCTGCGCTGCTGGCCACGCGCTACCCGCCGGTCCAGCGGCTGCACCTCTACGAGGGGGTGCACGTCGTGCTGTGCCTGCTCGCCACGCGGGGCCTGTGGGCGGTGGGCCGGGCGCTGGCGCCGGTCGTGCCGAGGCGCCGGCGACGGACGGCGGCCGTGGCCGGCCTGGCGCTCTTCGCCACGGCGGCCGCCGTCACGAACGTTCTCACCATGTACCACGAACTCACCCCACGGCTGCCGGATCACCCGCTCTTCCTCCGCGGCGACGAGCGCGCGGCGCTGGCCTGCCTCGACGCCCGCGGTGCCGACACCGACGTCGTGGCCTGCGTGGTGGACGTCCAGATGCGCGTGCCCATGTTCACGCCCTGCCGGTCGTACGTGGGCGACTGGGACCTCACCCCCAACTGGCACGTCCGGCGCGACCGCATGTACCAACTCATGGGGCGGGACGGCCCGCAGGGGCCCGCCGTGGTCGCCGACATCCTCAAGAGCGCTCGCGCTGACTACGTCTACGTCGATGCCGTCGCGCTCAAGATGGGGGCGGGGTATCTCGACACGCTCTTCGCGGAGACCGGCCTCGCGGACCGCGTATTCGCGAACGACTGGACCGCTCTCTACCGGGTGAACCGCCGGGCGGTGGACGTCTTCACGCCGGCCCGGACCGCTCCCGCCCCACGGTCAGGGCCGGCACGATCGCCATCAGGGCGCACGCGACCTGCAGGGCCATGAGCAGCCACAGGCCCGGCGGTCGAGCGCGGAGCACGACGGTCCCCTGCGTCGGCAGGGCGACCCGCAACACACCCATCGGCTCGACCGGGTCGAGGCGGCCCCACCGGGCCACGCCGTCCGCCGTCCAGTAGTTGCCGGGGTTGACGTTGACGGTCACGCGGTCGCCCGGCTGCCCCTCGATGCGCCACCCGTTGGGCGACCAGCCCGCCACCGCCGGGGGATCGCCGGGGTGTTCGCCGTGGATCTCGCCCCGGTAGCCGGGGTCCGAGCGCGCGACGCGGGCGGTCTCGGGGTCGAAGGCCATGACCGGCACCGGCGCGTTCAGGCACACCTCGTTCCGCCGCAAGGCGGCCCAGAAATCGTGCGCGGCCGACCGGACCGTGATCGGCGGATCGGGGGCGGCCACCACCGGCGGCGGCGCGACGCGGACCCGGCCGTGCCAGGCGAACCCGATCTGGACCCCCAGGTCGATCACGATCACGAGCCCCAGGACCCACGCGGCTCGCCGCCGGCCGCCGGCGTGCAGCGAGAGGAGCCCGCCCACCGCCGCCACCAGCAGGAACAGGGCCGCGAACAGGCGCCAGCGCGTGGGCACGAGCATGTACGACCACGGCGGTACCCGGCCAAGCCAGTGCGCGGGCAGCCACGGGTCGCGGTTGTTCCACGCCAGGACGAGGAGGACCGGGACCAGCGCGTGCCACCACCGGAGGGTCCATCGGCCGGCGCGCCGCAGACCCAGGACCGCCGCCAGCAGGGCAAACACCCCCACATAGCACCCCACCTCCGGCCAGCCCAGACCGGCCGACTCGACGACGATGTCGCTGACCCGCGGCGGGCGGAAGGGCCATATGAGACTGGCCAGGGCGGTGTCGATCCGCAGGGCCATGGGCCGGCTCAGGTCGGGACGTGACTGGGCCGTCAGCCACTGGACCGAGACGGCCACGCGGGTCAGCGCCAGCGCCCCGGCGGTGGTCACGGCCAGGGCCGCCAGACCCCACGTCCGCAGGCGCCGGGCGTGGCGCACCAGGGCCACCATCGCTGCTGCGCCGGCGATCGTGAGCGCCATGATCGCCATGTAGTGCAGGTACGTGAGCATCAGACAGCCGGCCACGGCGCCCAGGGCCGTCGCCCGCGCTCGGCCGCGGATCCACGTCAGCGCGAGCAGGAGCAGCCACGGGAACAGGTGAAACGCCACGAAGGAGTAGTACCCGACGACAAGGCACCCCGCCAGGGCCGGGACGAGGGCGGGCACAATGGCGAACCAGGCCACGAGCGCCTCGGCCGCCGGCCCGCCCCGGGTCCGGGCGTCGCGGAACAGATGCCGCAGCAGCGCCCGAACGCCCTCGTACCCGATGATCGCGTAGAGAAGGAGCGCCGCCTTCAGGCCCGGCACCACGCCGAGCCCCAGCACCAGCAGCGTGTCCGGCGAGACGACGGCGATCTCCGGGTCGGCGAACAGCGGCATCCCGCCGCGCATCCACGGGTTCCACCAGGGGAACTCGCCGTACTGGAGCACCGTCCGCCGAACCGCTTCATACTGAGGGTAGAAGGAGAACCGCCAGTCCCACTCCCCCGCCCGCGTGGGATGGAGCAGCAACTCCGCGTGCACGATCAGCAGGATCGCGCAGTGAACCGGCCGGGACCAGCGGACGCGATACGTCATGCCGCCTTTCCGCGCGCGGACGTTCATCCGCCGCGCTGCTCTGCTGCACCCTCGACCCGCCGCGTTCGGCGGCGGGCCCGGACCGTCCACACCATCAACCCCGCCGCGGCCGCGGTGCACAGCGCCTGAACGGCCAGGAACGCCCCCACCCGCGGGGGCCGGGCAATCAGCACGATCCGGCCGTCCGCCGGGTCCGTCCGCACCAGGAACGCCCGGGCCGGCTCCGACCCACGCCATTGGGGCCACTCCCGCGTCCCGTTCACGAGCCAGTAGTTGCCCGGGTTCACGTTGCACCGCACCAGGTCGCCGGGCGTGCCGGACAGGACGATCCGGTTCGGCGACCACAATGCCACCGTTACCGGATGCCGCGCGACGAACTCACCGCGATAGCCGGGCTCGTCGGACCCGACGGTCGCCCGCCACTGCTCGCGCATGTACCGAAACACGGGCATCTCTGCGCCGAGAACGCATTGGTTGCGTCTGAGACCGGGCCAGTAGGCCTCGTAGTCGCCCGCGATGGAGACGGGCGGATCGGGCGCGCGGGCGATGGGGGGCGGCTCGTTGGGGAACTTGCCGTGCCAGGTGACGGCCACGTGCCCGCCCACGTCGGCCACCGCGAGCGCCGCCGCCGCCCATGCCAGCCGCGGAAACCGCCGGGCCACCGTCACCAGCCCGCCCACCGCCGCGATCAGCAGGAAGTAGGACCCGAACAGCCGCCACCGCGTCACGAGCACCATCGACGACCACGGCGGCGCCCGGCGCAGCCAGTAGGACGGGCTGATGGCGCAGGCGTTCGTCCACGCCGCGAGGAACAGGATCGGCACGACCACGTGCCACCAGCGGACCCGCCATCGGCCATCACGCCGCAGGCCCGCCAGCGCCAGCAGCACCGCCAGACCGCCCACGTAACTGTTCACCTCCCACCATTTCAACTCGAACCCGCTCACCTCGACGGGCCACGGGCTGCCCGAGCGCATCGGCTCGACCAGCGACCGGGCCGCCAGGCCGGGCGAGAACGTCAGGGGGTAGTAGTCGTCGGCCGGCGGGTACGCGCTGACCCACTGGGCGGCCACCGCCACCCGCGTGAACGCCAGGCCCGACGCGAGCGTCCCCGCCAGGGCCAGCCGCGCCCATGTGCCGCGCGACCGGGCGCCGCGGACCAGGCCCGTCAGCACGACCGCCCCGGTGATCGTCAGCGCCATGATCGACACGTAGTGCACGTAGGCCAGCAGCAGGACGCCGGCCGTCGCGCCCAGGCCGATGCTGCGCCGCGTGCTGCCCCGCCACGTCAGGCCGAAGTACAGGAGCCACGGAAACAGGTCGAACGCCACGTACGAGTACCCGCCGCTGGCAACGTGGCCGACGGCGGCGGTCACGAACACCGGCAGGACGGAGGCCCACGTCACCAGGGCGCGCGTCGGGCCGGTCGTCCCCGCGCCGCGGAACAGGTGCCGCACCAGCGCCCGCGTGCCCTCGTAGCCGATGAGCGCGTAGACCACCACGCCCACCTTCAGGCCCACGATCGGCCCGAGCAGGAGCACCAGCAGCATGTCGATCGACAGGACGGGGATCTCCGGCACGGCAAAGAGCGGCACACCCCCGGCGGCCCACGGGTTCCACCACGGGAGCTGGCCGTAGTGGACAATCTCGCGGCGCGCAGCCTCCATCATCGGGTGAAAGCCGGTCCACCAGTCGTTGCCCCCGACGGCCGTCGGCGGCAGGAACAACTCAAGGTGCACCAGCAGAATGATGGCGTAGTGAACCGGTCGCGACCATTTCACCCGAACGCCCATCGCAGCCCCCGCATCCGTCCATCCGCGCCCCCCGATTGTACGCCATTCGCCCCGCCCCGTCATTCGCCTCTGCCCGCAATCGTCGTCCGCCCGGCCCCCTCACTCCACGCACCAAGGTGCGTGGCTTGGGCGGAGACCCACATCCACGGGGTTCCTCTTCACCCAAGCCGCGCATCCCGATGCGCGGGCCCCGACATGGCATGATCCAGCCACGACACGCAAACATCGTCCAAGCCGCGCACCTTGGTGCGCGGAACAAACCGCGATCAGGCCGCCATCTCGAGGAGTCCGCCCATGCCCGGCGCGTTCTGGCTCGTCACCTGGACCACCCGCGGTTCCTGGCTGCCGGGCGATCCCCGCGGGTTCCAGACATGGCGCGGGCGCGAACACGTGCCGCCGCCGAAGCGGTACGCCCGCGCGGGCGAACCGACCTACGACGCCGAGCCGTACCGCGACCGCCACGCTCACGCACAGGCCATCAGCGCCGACGCGGTCCGGTTTTCGCGGGCCGAGTGCCGCGCCGTTCTCAACGCAGTCGCCGAGGAGATCAACGGCATCGCGATTCAACCGCGGATCATGAGCGTCGCCCCGACACACGCCCACCTCATCGCCCGGTTCGGCTCATTGCTGATCCGCCCGACGGTCAAACGTCTCAAGAGCGCCGCCACCCGCGCCCTCCCCCACTTCGGCCTCGGCAACCGCCCCTGGGTCCGCGGCTGTCACATGCGTTCCCTGCCGGACGACGAGGCGCTCGCCAACGCGGTCGTGTACGTTGGCCGGCATGTCAACGAGGATGGGGTCGTGTACGTGTGGCCTGAGTGATGGCGGGCATGTCGGGGGACCCACCGTTCATCGCAGACCACGCACCAAGGTGCGTGGCTTGGGCAGAGACCCGCATCCACGGGGTTCCTCTTCACCCAAGCCGCGCATCCTGATGCGCGGGTCCGCGAGGACCATCCCTCCCCCGCACCACACATCTTCCCCAAGCCGCGCATCCTGATGCGCGGGTCCGCGAGAAGGCGCCCACCGTTTCTTCGGCGGACATGGAACTCCGGTTCTGGGACGGCTTGCCGTGTCTCCATCTTCGTCACCAGATCGTGCGGTCAGCACTCGCTCATCACTGTGGCCGAACATGGCATCATGGACGTTCTCGGCCACCATTCGGGATCCTGTTGGCGTGCCGGGAAAAGACAACAGCGTCGAAATCGACTATGGGTTGGCCGTCCGGCGCCCGGAAGATTCTCGTAAACCTGATGGGTTTCGATTTCACGACTGGACGTGGAAGACCGACCCCGTAGATATGCTCTGTCCGTCCACTCTTCACGTTCCCTACCAACCAGATCCTACTGATGTCAACACGTACCCCTTCCACGGGGGTACTGACCTCGCCCACCATCACGCACGACCCGTCGGCTTGCGATCGCACTTCCACGCAATAGGACAACCTGTCTTCTGCGTCGCCTTCCGTCTTCTCCAGACGCAACAGCGGTCCTCGTTTCGCCGTCGTGCCACGTGGAGGTCCCGCTCCTCTTGGGATTGCGTGACCGTATCGGGGGAATGTAATTTCGTCGATGCTAACAATTGGGTGCCCGCTCGGCGCCGCGAGCCTTCTTTCGAAGTCGATGGGTTCTCCTATCAACAACGGCCTGGGAAGCCCCTTCAGGACGACGGTTTCGGCGAGAACGCGGTCTGCCGTGTCGCATGAGGTGTCTTCGACTTTGACACGCGCCCTGATTTGGTGCACGTCGATCCGGTAGTCGGCGACAAGTGCGTTCGCCCTTCCCACCAGACGGCAGCTCCCGTCAGAGACCAAGCCGACCCTGACGCGATAGAGCATCCCCGATTCGGTCTTCTCTTGGTCGAAGACCAGAACGTCCCCAACTGATTCCGCCAACGTGACGTTCGGCTCAGTTGACGCTGTCCACACGCAACGGAACCCTCGCGTGTTCCGCCCACCAGGTGGGGGTCTGCGCCGACTGGCCGAACGGCAGTCTGGTGCGTCAGAATGCCAGGAACCACCTCTGCGAACTCCACGGCTGCTTGTGAACCGATCGCCTTGAGCGCCGTCAGGTTCGATCTCGTACCGGTCGCGGCACCATTCCCACACGTTCCCATGCATATCGTACAGTCCCCACGCGTTGGGCTTCTTCGTGCCAACTCGATGCGGTTTCCCGTCACTGTTGGGCCTAAACCATGCTACCGCGGCAAGGTCCTGCTCGGTGTCGCCCGCGTGAAAGCGTGTGTTCGTTCCCGCTCGACAGGCATACTCCCATTCCGCCTCGGTTGGAAGTCGCAGGCGTCGCCCGGATAACTTGGACGCCTTCCTGCAGAATGCGACCGCGTCTTCCCAATAGACCGTTTCCACAGGGCGCTTGGCATGCGTAAAGTGGCTGGGATTGTTCCCCATAGCAGCCGTATACTGCTCTTGCGTCACTTCATGTACACCCATAAAGAACGACTCGGTGATCGTGACATCGTGCAATCCCTCATCACTCGTCCGGCCCACCTCTGACGCCGGGGAACCCATCGTGAACTCGCCCCGCGGGATGTACACCATCCGCATTATCACGCCGTCACCTAGATCGATCTCAAAAGCCGGTGGCACGCCTGCTTTCTTCGCCGCTTCGACCTGTTCCGTTGAAACCGTGGCCCATTCTGCGACGAGTCCTGCCGATGGAATCGGGGCGGAGGGGAGACTCGCGGGCGGCGGCCGCAACGGGGAGCGGCGCGGGGCCTCTTGCGCATGCCGGGCAGCGGATACGATGAGGAGGGCGGTCAGGAACAGGCCGGCGAGCGTGAAGACCAAGAGGATGATGCGTGTGCGGCGTCTGGCGGTCTCGGACTGGCGTTTCAGTCGTGCGAAGATGTCCGGGGGTTGGCCGAGCGCCGTCGCGACCTCCAGCGTCCGGGCGGCATCAGCGACCGGGGCGGCAGGTTCACCGGTCCTCTC
>Ga0272441_10014438_pt1 | contig 11207 bp, 8 predicted proteins | sample SSMProp6N_FD_193582 | JGI IMG/M metagenome (GOLD analysis project Ga0272441, IMG submission 193582) | Marine sediment archaeal communities from Little Sippewissett salt marsh, Falmouth, MA, United States - SSM-Prop-6N | ecosystem: Environmental > Aquatic > Marine > Wetlands > Sediment ... | reverse complement strand
CGATTCGCCAATGTAAAGCATGGGAGCCTCATCCTTTTCACCTTCACCAATAACTACAACGCCATCCATCTGAATATACCCCAATGCCTGGCGCATTGCATTAACTGCATCTCTATCTACAAGGTTCTTATCTCCTTTTCCCATGTGTCGGGCTGATGCTAAAGCAGCAGCCTCGGTAACCCTAACTAATTCAATAGCAATATTTCGTTCAATTAATTCATCGGAACACATATACACCTCCCATTTACTATATGCCCTTTTTATAGGTTAGTGAAAGAATAACAGTTTGATAAAAGCATCTCAATAGCTTCACTGAAGGATAGTTCACCCATCTTGCAAGGTGCCGGACCAAAGGTGAGGCAATCAAAACACTGTTTGATTTGTTGCAGCAAAACACAGTCGAGTCAGATTAAATGTTGCCATTAACCATGCTTAGATCTTATTCGAGGCTGAACAGTCTGAGAAAAGGAATGAGTCACAGTTAACTCGCGTCGAGATCCTCGTTAGCAGCATTGGCCACCAGCTACTATTCATAAAAGACTTGGAACACGCGCTTTTGCTGGTGGGCTGAGTAATGACTTATGTTGGCCGCAATTACCTCTGATTTTCCTCTGACACTTTCAGCCACACTGCTCGGAAAGGTCATATCATAACAAAACCACCGCTTAAGCTGAGCGTTTGGCCTATCATCCAATTGGCTTCATCGGAGGCTAGAAACAACACCGCTGCAGCTATTTCTTCAGGTTGTCCAATTCTTTTCGCTGGAGTAGCCAGTCGCACGGAGTCTAGGATTTCTGGCTTCTCTATTACAAAACGTTCCCATAAAGGTGTTTGAGTGGGCCCAGGGGCAACGCAGTTCACGTTAATCTTGGTATATTCACTTATCCCTCTCATTGTGCGTTACCTCCTTAATTGCACTTGTTCACTTGACCATTTGACTAACTGACTATTTGACCGTTTAATAAGCCATAATGAACCTCCTATAAAAGATAAATGCGATGGCATCTTTAACCGGATAACTTCCCCCGAATTAGAGAACAGAAAAACCGGTCCTCTGACATGTTGTCTACCGGTGAAAACCGCTGATGCTGCCTCTTAATATCAACCGCAAAGAGATTTAAATATATGCGAACTGAGGCCAAGCTCGAATGCCCCAATATCTTCTGCAGGCTGAAAATATCGCCTCCGTTTAAAAGGTAATTCTTGGCAAAGGTATGCCTGAATGTATGTGGTGAACATCTTACCCCGGAAATACCAGCCTGTTTACCAAATCTACGGAGCATTTGCTGGACTCCGCTCTTTGTTAATGCCAATCCATTTTCGGTTAGAAATAAGTGCTCTATTTTGGGAGTTAACGGTTGGGGCCGGTAGGCATTCACGTATTTCCATAAAACCTTATTAACTAGTGAACTAAGGGGCACAATCCGGCCCTTACCACCCTTACCATTCCTGATAGTTATACAGCCCTCGGATAAATCTAGGTCTTTGAGGTTTACCCCGGTTAATTCGGAAATTCGTATCCCGGAATCGAGCAGGAGCAATATTATTGCCAGATTACGATACTTGGAGCCGTTACCCTGATTACACATCTCAATCAATCTGGAGACTTGATCTGAGGTAAATGTGTTTATAACCCTGATCGAGGCCTTGGGAACAGGTATTCCGGCCATAATATTTGATTCGGTATAACCCTCACGATTTGCCCAGGAGAAGAACACCTTTAAGGTACGCACGTAACCTTGGATGGTAGCCGGGGAAAGATCTTTATTGGACCAGGGAACTGTTGCTTCAGTCTGCAGGTAGACTATAAAATGCCGTATATGTGCCTTATCGATTTGCTTTATAACTGTGGGTAATTGATTCAAATCCAGGAAAGACCTAAACCTGCGCAGGAAAGCATCGTACCATTCGATAGTCCGCGGACTTTTTCCTTCAGTCTGGCAGCAGATTTTGAATCCATTAATGAGGTTTTGAAGCTCTAAAATATCGCTGTTCATATCAGCCTCCTAAAAATCAGGTTGACATCACCCGGTATAATCAGGTTGACAATTCAACCGAGGCCAATAAAAAATCGGCCCCTTTTTAGGCCGATTCCAGCGATTTTAGATTCAAATTTAAACTTCAAGTAGGCCGTACAGGTCTCGAACCTGTGACACCCTGATTAAAAGTCAGGGTAGCGCGCTGGCCTATTAAAAACATGGCTTTACAGCTATTTTTAGATAAAACCACCCAAAATTCATAAACGAATCAGGTTATCACTTTTTCTCCTACCTGTCAGCTAATTACTTGTCTCGATTGTAACATACTTGTCCATCAGACAAGCAATGAAATTATTTATATCATTTTAAAATTATTTTTCATATTCTTCCCCGCGGAAAATCAATTTCGGACATGGATAGAACGGCCAACCGATTGGAACAATCTTTCGATATCATTAAGGGTAATGGTATTACTGTAGTAGCAAAAAGCCATGGAAATTTTCACTACGGTTTCAGGGCTGGGGTTCTTCTTGTTACCATTTTTAAGGTTACTAAGGTAAGCTTGATCTAAACCAGTATACTTGTTGATTTGATAGCACGTTACACCACTCTTCTCCAGAAGTTTATTAAATACGGTGGCAAAACAGTTATTATAAAGCCCTGTATCCATTTTCAATATGACCAAGCGCAAAATACTCTATTTGCCGTTCTTAATAGAAAAAGGCGAGAAGGCAATGCCTTCTCGCCTTTCGATTTTTCTCGGCGAGCGGGTATCAGGTAGCTAGGTTTTTACTTGTTAATCTACTTTACCCACTTCGAATATATAAACCGCCAACTAATTTGTCAAGACCTAACAACATTTACAACATGACGGAATGTATCAACGATTACCCTTGTTACACAATTCTGACTATCGTTTTATATTGCTACATATGATCGGTTATGGATTGCTAAAAGTAGGTTTTGCTAGTATAGTCTTTTAAAAAGCTAATTGTGTTTTTACCCAGTCCTACCTAGTGGGACAAGGCTAATGATAACATCTATAAGTCGAAAAACGGGTATTTCCCAATTTTAATAGTAAAATAATTGAATAAATAGAATGAGGGCGTGGTAGCGCGAAGTTCCTAACCCAATTACTTAAGCAAACTAGATAATTAGGGGTTTCCGATATTAAGCAATCGGGACACTACAATACTGAGATGGATTCCCATTCTTTGTCCGATATCAAACCGCTACTCCTATAATAATCTCTCGCCTCTTGTAATATCTTATCCACTTCTTCCTCTTGACTAGGCGTCAAAGGTCTCGATACTCTGTGGGTGGCTAGTATGTTTTCCATTATCTGGTGAGATAGATCGAGGCAACTTTTCTTTCCTGTTTCCAGCCACTCTGGATAAGTCATTCTATCAGCGGCCTTAGCTATGAATTGTTCTCGCTTCCACCATTCTCTTGTGTGTTTAGTATTCAGATAATGGCCAGGAACCGGGCCAGTCTGGTCAATAAGGTCTAAGGCTATTGTTTCGTCATCGACTGTAATACCCTGTATCAATCTGCCTATCATCCCAGCAACATCATCATCAAGTATAGCTTGAAGAGGGTGCCATGAAAGCTCTCCATATAGTCCGCCGTGGAATTGAATAATGTTAGCACCGGATAATGCAGCAGTAAACAATGCTGCCGTTTTTTCGTATCCACATTGAAAGTCTATCATTTTGGAACTGCTAGGTCCGGGGTTGCAGTCAGCCACTGGAACTTCGTATTTACGCCATATTTGATTGAAAACCGCGCTATGTAATGAAATGCCAATTGAACCGAAATCAGGCGCGCCATTTTTCATGTTTTGTGGAAATGCGAACTCCGCAGCTATTACCCTAGTCCCTGGTCTTATGATCTGCGCCAAGACTAAAGGGGCAATTAATTCGGCGTTGTTGGTAACTGTTGCCCCTGCGATAGTCGCTGGCGCTGTACCCCCAAAGACTTGTCCTCCGCCAAATAATATGGGAAGTCCACTTTCGACATATCTGAAAAGGCTTTCTATAGCTTCTGAAAAATAAGTTAACGGCGGCGCAGCCAGACACATTCCTATTATTTCCTGTTCAGAAGCCTTTGCCATATTAATACAATAGGATTCACAATTGTTTCCGTAGCCACACATAGAAATTTTAGTTGAATTCCTTAAGTTAGCCGCAAGACACTCGGGTATGCCCATAACAGAAGGGACACTCTCAAATCCAAAGTACGGGAAATAGGGAGACATAGAATGGACATTCTCCAATGCATCTATGATTGTAACACCGTCATAGTTCTCCTTCCTTGTCGCTACTCGGGGTTCCCAGTTATCCTTGTCCAAGGCCTGCATGCCTGGGAATGTCATCATATATGTTCTATTGGCACCTATCAGTAAGTCATATTGCGAATCCCTGGATGCTACACGAAAGCTACCGGGACACTTTCTCAGACAATCTTCCACTAATCTTGCAGGAAACTTAACTCTCATATGATCATGGTCTACTTTGCAGCCATTTTCTTCAAGAAGGCTAAGAGCCTTCTTATGCTCTATTCTGATTCCAGTATTCCATAGGACATCTAGCGTTGCTGCATGCAACGATTCGATTTGCTCTTTGCTCAATATTTCCATGGGTGCTATGTTACGAACAAACCCCTTTAGCATTCTTACGCTCCCATTAGTTTCTTAGCTAACCGCACCGCTCCAGGAGCCGTTGGGTCATAGCCATCAGCTCCGATACTATCCGCAAAACTTGCCGTTATTGCACCTCCGCCTACCATGACTCTTACCCTATCTCTAATACCTTTCTTCTTCATTGCATTGACAACCTTTCTTTGCTCCGCTGCCGTAGTAGTCAGAAGAGCAGACATGGCGAGTATATTAGGGCAGTATTCTTCTAGAGCATAAATGAAATCATCGGCTTTAATATTCACCCCTAGATCATTTACTTCAAAGCCTTCGGCTAAAAGGAGAGTGCTCACCATAGACTTACCTATATCATGAATATCCCCAAATACCGTTCCGATAACCACAACTCCTAGAGATTGTCTTTTTCTTCCTGTTTTCTTAAGCTCTTCTTCTAATACCGGCACTGAGGCTTTCATAGCATCAGCGGCGCCTACGAGATCGGGTAACCACAAATCTCCTTTGCCAAAACTGTCTCCGACCTGGTTAATAGCAGCTGTCAGCTCATCCATAACCTCGATGGGATCTATACCCTCTTCGACTGCTCTTTTTACCCAAGTTTCAGCAGCATCAGAGTCATATTCCAATATGGCCTGTTTCAAGTTCTCGATTATTCTTAGCGTCGACATTGGTTATACTCCCAAGGTATATAGCCTCAATTTTTTTCATACTCTATTATGAGCTAGAAGCTTATTCCAAAACTAATGCCATGACAAATTATTTAGACACCCGCTTATCAGAAACGTAACGTTTGGTTCTTAACATCTTAGTGATAACTTCATCCATTGCGATCCACCGGACTTTCATGCATTATGTTCAACTTAATTTTACCTGGACGCTAGCCCCAAGGCTTTTGGTCCGATGAATGCTAACTCTTCATCACCCTCGGCGGTTGGTATGCCAGCAACCCCAATGCCAGCTACGGGCGTAGAACAATCCTCCTTCAGAATGCAGAGACCCCCGGCAACATCAGTATACTTATCATCACCCCATGTCCCGATGGTCCAGTTATTCTTTTGCATAAACTCTGCCACTGTATGCGTAGATCTCTTCATGAGGGCTGAAGTATAGGCTTTATTGTTTGCCAAGCGGACTGCATTTCTGGATGTACCATCCATTTTGGCAAAATAAATAGGGTCACCACATAAATCAAACACGGCAACCGCGATGGGATAGAAGGGATCTTTCTTAGAGGCTGCATCTAAAATTGCATCGGCAGCCTTCCGGGCCTCTTCCAGACTGAGAAAATCCTTTTGATACATTACAAAACACCCCTCGTTAATTATTTTATTTATTGTGTAAGCTGGTAGCCCAATCGGTCATTCGCAATCAGTCAATCTCGGACAACCGGTTGGTATGCATTTCTCCTATGTCAAGGTACCAACCAGTTCCTTAAGGCCCATTTCTTCAAGCGTTGCATCCAGTGGACGTCCTTTGTGATCCCAGCCCATGGCTTCATATCCCTTTTTCTTAGCCTCAATCAGGTCAATAACCTCTTTTCCTTTGTTAGGCCCACTAGTCTGCGGACCGATACATCTTTCATGAAGCAGCCACTTGCTGGTATCTACTCCCTCACGAATATTAAACGCCTGTCGCAAATTCTGGATGCGCAGACCGGTCTTGGTGCCTTCATCAATATCGAAGTCTTTCCAGCCAGTAAGGGCAACAACAGCCTCAGTCATGGGCAGGTCTTCCGGATAGTGGGCGAACATACAAAGGCCCATTGAATCCCAGAGCCGGTCGATGGCGGTATTACGGGCGTGTTCCCTTGCGTTGGCCTCAACATCAAGCGGGTCCACTTTTATCTGAACGAAGTCCGCCGGGCTTGCTTTAACCCCTCTATCCCAACCACCCTTCATCTGGGATACCGTATGCTTGCCCGGAGTTGGATCGGTTAAATAGCCGAAACCATAGGCAGCCGTGACTCGGGGATCATGAGCAGGCATATCCTGCCCTCCGACGTGCAGCGCCCATGCCTCGGAGTCTTTACCGATAATCTTGGCGGCAAACAAGGCGCCGTCGGCAAGAACTGCGCCGAAGCCAGTGCGCCTGCCTATTTGTTCGGTAAGTTCAACCAGAGCGTCCGCATTACCCCAGGTGAGGTCAAGGCCGCCGGTGTCTTCCTTGGTAATTACGCCACGCTGGTAGCATTCCATCGCGAAGGCAATCACCGACCCGGTACTGATTGTATCCAATCCCAAACGGTTGCACAGGTCATTGGCTTTAAGTATCGCCCCCAAGTCGTCAACCGAGCAGTTCGGCCCCATCACGGAGAGGGTTTCGTATTCAATCTTGCTCGATTCCACCAAGCCGTATTTGGTTTCCACGCGCAGCCAGCCCTTGCAAATCATGGGGCAGCTGTGGCAACCGTGTTTTTTGTACTGGTACTGCAGTACGCTATCTGTGCTGATCTGGCCGTGGTTCGGAAAATGCTCCTCGCCGAAGAGTTGCCAGTTGTTGATTGAGGAATCGCCCGCTACTACCTGTATCGACAGGAAGGAGCAGGTACCCCAGCCACCCAGCAAGAGCTTCCATGGGTGATCGGATTCTTTATATCTTTTCCGATAGTCACTGCGCAGCCTGGCAATACCTTCCGGGTCGGCCATGGGTATTTTTTGGGAGCCTTTAACCGCGAATGCCTTCAAGTTTTTTGAACCCATCACCGCCCCCACTCCGGACCGACCGGCGGCCGAGCCTTCATGACGCAAGCAGGCAATAAGATCTTTGTTTTCTCCTCCGGGGCCGATGGTGACAACCTTGACTTTCTTATCACCAATGTCTTCTTGGACACTCTTTTCGGTCTCTACGGTATCCTGCCCCCAGATGTGAGAGGCATCTCTTATCTCGACTTTGCTGTCATTCAAGTATACATAGCTCGGTTTTGGGGCAACGCCGGTAAAAAACACGCCGTCGTAGCCGGTGGCTTTGAGTTCCCAACCGAGAGAGCCGCCGGAGTTGGCATCGCCCCAACCGCCGGTTATCGGAGACTTGGTTACAACCTGGAACCGAGAACCATGTAATCCGGTACCGGTCAAGAGACCCGGCAGAAATCCGATAATATTCCCCGGACCCAAAGGGTCTACCTTTGGTTTCATTCGTTCGTAGAGTATCCTTGCCCCCAGTCCCATGCCGCCGATAAAATCGCGATAGACCTTATCCGGCAAAACCTCTTCATTAACCGCCCCTGTGGTCAGGTCAATGAATAATATCTTCCCATGGTAGCCGTCCGGCATGTTATTTATCCCCCCTTCCTTCAAATACAAGATATTAAGAAGACAGAGAATATGTTTTCATCAGAAGTCATCACAAGTGATACGCTTCATCCTGTTTCCCCGCTTTATTTATTCCTCATTTCATCGTCTCGCCATATCTGCTGCAATCACACGATAGCTTCACTCTCACCCTTACGGCGAATAACATCAACCGCCACCGCTACGAGTATGATTAAACCCCTGGCCAGCCCCTGGCCGGCCGGACCGAGAAGAAGGACATTCATTCCGTTAGAAACGACACTGATAAGAAAAACCCCGATTACCGCTCCGATTAAAGTCCCCCTGCCGCCGCTCAGGCTGACACCGCCGATGGCCACTGCGGCTATGGTGTCTATCATGAGATAGGGGGCCATGTTGATATCGGCGATCATGACCTTAGAGACCATAATCGTGCCGGTAAGAGCAGCCAGGAATCCGGATATGGCATAGGTGCTGAGTATTACGTTCTTAATATTTATCCCGCACAGATAAGTCGCCGCCGGATTACCACCGCTGGCATACACCGCCTTACCATAGGTTGTGTGATTAAGAACGAAATAGGTTATCACCGCCACAACAACAAAAATTATGAAAGGTACCGGCACTTCCAGGATTCTTCCCTGCCCCCAGAACGCCAGATTAGCCGGTAGTTCTCCCATGCGATGGCCGCCGGTGATATACTTGGCAACTCCCAGGACGATAGGTGCCATTGCCAGGGTTGTTATCAGGGGCGGGGTGTCAATACGTGAGATAAGCATTCCGTTACCTAATCCAATCCCGACGCCGAGCAGGAGCGTAATCAGCGTCGCTAAACCGACGGGTAAGAGTATCTGTGTAAAGATAGGCAGCGCTCCCATTGCGGAACCCATAAGTGCCGCGTTAAAAACCCCGGCCAAGATGGCTACACCGCCGATAGAACTGCCGATAGATACATCAATACCACCCCCCAATACCACAAATAGCTGCCCGATGGTTGCTATTCCGGTAGTTCCACTACTCAGAAGGGTATTCATGATGCTGGAAAACTGCAGTGTTTTTCCCTTCGTCAGGCCGGCGAACACCATGATAACTACTATCAAGATAGCTGCTCTTAAACTCTCTTCATGCCTGAAAACGCGGCTAATGAGTTTACGACTTGGCATGTGTCCGTCTTGTCTAGCGTCAGTCACGTTCATCCCTTCCTTTGGCGCAAATTATAGATGACGATTGCGATGAGAATTATGGCTCCCTTAGCTGCACTCTGGACGGGAAATGAAACTTTCATTAGATTCATCGTATTGCCGATAAGGCCAAGAATGATTACCCCCAGTACTGAACCGACTACGCCCCCGCTGCCGCCTGCGAAGCTGACGCCTCCGATAGAGAGCGCGGTTATGGTATCAAATTCCAGAGGGCCGACTAGTGGCCCCGATGCACTCATAGATCGGGCTGTTACCGCTAAACCGGCTAGCCCTGCGAGAAACCCTGAGATTGCGTACGTGGTAAGCTTTATATTCCTGACGTCTAAGCCACATAGGAAAGCACTAACCGGATTACCGCCAGTGGCGTAGACACTACGCCCATACGAAGTGTAATTAAGAACAAAATAAGCAGTCACCGCCACGGCAATAAAGATTATAAAGAGCACCGGTACGCCCAGGATATATCCGTTGAAGAAAGCCAGACTGGGCGGCAGATCACCGATCTTCTTTTCCGGCCCCGTAACAACCAAGGTCAACGCCTCGGTTATCAGCCACATGCACAGGGTGACGATTAGCGGTACGATGCCAAGCCGTGACACTAAAAGACCATTGAGCAGGCCACCGGCGAGTCCCACCACCAGCATTATCCCGATTCCCGAGGCTAGCGCGATAGGGCCGAACCTGCCGGTCATCACTAAAGCACCAGTACACATACTCAGCTGTGCCATGCCACCGACCGAAATATCAATGCCGCCGGCTAACATGACAAATAGCTGACCTATCGACGCTATCCCTCGACTTGAGACTTGTCCTAGGATATTTTGGATGTTAAGTAGCTTTACTGCCTTACCGCCGCTTACAAATGAAGACATAGCGAAAAGAGCGATGATAACAATTACCAGGATCGAATTTTCGTTTCTTAGTAAACGCCTAACTCTATCTTTAAAAGTCAGTCCCGACGGTTTTAATTCCACCATCTCTCCTATGCGCAGAAGTGGCCCGGATTTCCGTTAGGCCATCGCCATATCTTATCCACTATTTCGTCTTGGCTATAGTCAAATACTATTCTCACTAACCGAAGCGTGCTGATTCGGTTACCCTCCAACACCGGAAACCACTTCTTTCTTCCCTAGCTCCCCAGATTGTTGCTTACCGACAAACTCCCCGAGACTGGTCGGTTTATATTCCGACCAGTCTCGGGCACTACCAGTCAGCTCAAAACCACAATCTGTAATTAAGCAAACACCGATTAATATCTGAACTCATCAGGAAGATCCGCCGCCGAGCCCTTTAACGTCGGGGTATCAATTCCTACCACTCTTGTATCAAGAACCGGCCATGCACTCCAATCATCCAGAGGCATTGCACCATCTATCGCCGGCATCCCGAACCGCGGTACATAGTCAGCGCTCATGGTGACAGGACTTGAATCGAGAAGTACGGTTTCGACTGGGATCGGTTGGCCCAAACAAACATAACCCGCCAGCATCTTGAAAGCCATGTCAGACTCAGTCCAAGATGTGTGTTCAGCCAGGCAGTCAATCTCACCCCGTTTAAGAGCATCGTACTGTCCTTTGAAAGTGTCCATATCAACTACAACTACGTGGCCTGGCTCACCGACTAGGTGAAAACGGTCTGCTAGCTTCAACCCGGAAACTATTCCCTCGGCCACGCAAGCACAACCCCAGACCGCATTGAGTTCAGGATGCGTCAGAAAGGCATCTGATACGAAACCAGAAGCCATGTCGCTAGCCCACATGGTATTGCCGGATTCCACAACTGTTATCCTGGGATTATCACCAACTGCTTGCATGAGACCTTCGAAGCGCTCTATTTCACCTTGAGCCGCCGCATAACCGTGCAGAGCATAAATATTAATGTCAACATCGTTTTCCTTCTGATATTGATCGAGATATCTACCACCTACTGCCCCCATGTCTACGAAATCATATGAAACCCGAGCCAGTACCTTTTGGGAAGCAGTCGGCTGACAGGTGGTAATCGTCGGTATGCCAGCATCACATATTCGATCGAATATAGGGGTATCACTGGTCCCATCTGCACTCGGAGCGATTAATCCGTCAGGGTCTTCTATCAGTACATC
>Ga0272441_10014437_pt1 | contig 11207 bp, 9 predicted proteins | sample SSMProp6N_FD_193582 | JGI IMG/M metagenome (GOLD analysis project Ga0272441, IMG submission 193582) | Marine sediment archaeal communities from Little Sippewissett salt marsh, Falmouth, MA, United States - SSM-Prop-6N | ecosystem: Environmental > Aquatic > Marine > Wetlands > Sediment ... | reverse complement strand
AGGAGCGGTCCATGAGAAGGGGGAAAGTCACTTGCAGAGCTGATGGTGCGGCGCCGGAAAGCTGTTTACCAGCCGACCCGGACTAGAGGGGGAGAAACAAGCCGGACCAGAAGCCTGACTGGGTGGCCGCTCCCTGGAAGGCAGGGCGGGAGGAAAAGATCCGGACCGGGGGGAACGGATCTTGGACAACCAGCCCTGTCTTTTCTTTTCCCGGCTGGTTGCCTTCTGCTGCAGAGAAATTCAATGAGAGGAGCTGCTATTTAATGACATATCGGTATCCGGGCAGCATTATTTAGGTCTCTCCTCAGGTATTGCAGGCACTTCTTATCTGCAAGTCGAAAAGCTCTCGTCGGTAAGATATGGTAGGGGTAAGTCGGTTTGCTCCTCCAGTATGTTATCTTGAGACGGAATGTACTTTGCTGCGGGTTGGTGGAAGTTTCAACCCCCGGCTGAAAGATATTCTGCAGTTACCGGTTTGACCGGGAAGACCACAGGGAAAGTTGAACGGGTACCAGTGTAAACGATTATTTTATAGTTATTAAAGGTTGTCTTTATGTATTGTGAACTGGAACCAGCCGATACTGGATATACAGGTAGAAACCGGTAGAACTTGTTCAGGGAAGAACAGGGACAGACAGGCAGGGATGCGAAAATGGATCAATACAGCTACAACAATCCGACCAAACACCTTTCAGCCGGCGAACTGCGGGAGCGTCTTGCGAACAGCCGCCAGCCGACATTAAAGGAGAAGCTTGAAGAGCGGCAGCAGGCGGAAGCTCTCAGGCGGATGATAGCAGATCTGCGGATGGCGATGGCGGCATAGCAGGGTACCCGAGCGGGAATAATTGGCTCGAACATAATATTTCATACCGCGTATACAGTATAAATAAAAACACAAACAGGATCTGTAAAGGTCCTGATTTTTTTATTGGGGCGGGATGATCCGCTTGACAAGGTTTACCAGATATGCAAGAATGAGAAGAGGTCGGTAACGGTACCGGTAATGTTACCGGAAAATCCTGGCGGGGAAGAAAAACAATGCGGCAGAACCGAAAAGCGGTAAAGATCCAGGATGTTGCTGAAGCGGCCGGCGTGTCGGTTTCAACGGTGTCGCGCGTTTTGAACGACAAGGATGATGTGGCCGCAGAGACGTATGAAAAAGTACAAAAAGTTGTCCGGGAGCTGGGATATGTATCCAGCCTGGCGGCCAGGGGGATGCGAAGCCATAGAACGAATGTCATCGGGTTGATTATGCCTGATGTAGCTTCCCCGTACTCAATAGAAGTGCTGCAGGGCGTTAATCGGGCAATCTCTCAGCTTGATTATGATCTCATCGTATATACCAACGGGGATGTTCGCAAGAACACATCCGCCTACCAGGAAAGTTACTATGTTACCCTGCTGAACGGAAGTGTTACGGATGGAGTGATTGTGGTCACACCGGCAGCAACGAACTTTTCAACCACAGCGCCTGTTGTGGCGATCGATCCCAACAATAAAAGCCCCGAGTGCCCGGCGGTCATATCGACGAATCTGGAGGGTGCGCAGCAGGTCATGCAGTACCTGATCGGGCTTGGCCACAGAAGGATAGGGTTTATTACAGGCCGGCTTGAACTTGTTAGTGCGCGACGACGGCTGGAGGGTTACCGGGAAGGCCTGGCAATGGCGGATATCCCGGTTGACGAAGAATTGATCCGGGTTGGCGATTACACTACCGAGACAGCCGAATCCTGTACGCGGGATTTGCTGGGGCTGGAAAGTCCACCAACGGCAATATTTGCTTCGAACGACATGTCTGCGATGGGTGTATACCAGGCAGCCGGGGAAATGCGGATCCGCATTCCCGAGGACCTGTCTGTTGTAGGGTTTGACAACCTTCGGGAAGCGGCTTTCCTGGCGCCGAAACTGACAACGATTGATCAATCCATTCCCGAGATGGCGTACATAGCTACAGAATTAATCGTCAAGCTGGTGAATGGTGAGAAGCTTGAAAGTACTGTACACAAGATCCCCACGAAGCTGATTATCCGGGATTCGTGCAGGGTTGAGGGGTAAACAAAACGCAATTCTTTTTTTTCGACTTTCGGTAACGTTACCGGAAAGGTTACCGAAAGGAAAGGAGGAGGGTGTTACGATTGAAAAACGTGCATTACCTCGGGAGTGCAGATGTACAAACCGGGTTTCCGGTAAGACACTCTGCATCATGCCGGGTGGAAAACCCTTCCTGCAGCAACTTTTTCCACCCGAACCAATGATAAGGGAGATGTTAAGATGAGAAAGAGAATCCTATTGGCACTGAGCCTGCTGCTGATCTCCAGTATGCTGCTTACCGCCTGCGGCGCAGCAGCTGAAGAAGATAAGGTCACTGTAAGCTGGTGGCATATCACGTCTGATCCGGGCCCGCACCAGGATGCATGGCAGGCTATGGCAGATGCCTACATGGCAGAAAATCCGAATGTAGTCATTGAAATCACCATCCTTGAAAACGAAGCATTCAAATCAAAGCTGCCAACCGTCATGCAGTCCGGTGATCCACCCGATCTTTTCCAGAGCTGGGGCGGCGGTACCATGATCGAATATGCAAAGGCAGGCTTGCTAAAAGATATAACCGCTGATGTTGCCGGTGAATGGGGCGATTCAATCGGTGCCGGCGCTCTGGGCGTGTATGCCTACGATGGCGTTCAATACGGCGTTCCCTGGGACATGGGCTCGGTTGGTTTCTGGTACAACAAGGACCTGTTCGCCCAGGCAGGAATCGATGCTCCTCCTACAACCTGGACGGAGTTCCTGGCTGATATCCAGGCCCTGAAAGATGCGGGCATCACACCTATTGCTCTGGGTGAAGGTGAAAAATGGCCCGGACATTTCTACTGGGTCTATCTCGCTGTCCGTATCGGTGGAGAGGAAGCGTTTAATGCAGCATATGGCCGGACTGGTTCCTTTGCCGACCCGCCATTCGTTGAGGCCGGGGAGAAGCTTCTTGAGCTGGTCGCAGCAGAGCCTTTCCAGGACGGTTATCAGGGCATGTCTCATAATGATTCAGAAGCTCTGATAGGCAATGGTGAGGCAGCGATGCTCCTGATGGGGCAGTGGGCGCCACAAACAATGACCGTCAACAGCACCAGCGGTGAGGGTATTGGTGATGCACTTGGATACTTCTCCTTCCCCGCAGTAGAGGGCGGGGTTGGTGCATTGACTGATTGCATGGGTGGCGGCAACGGTATTGTTGTAGGAAAGAATGCTGAACCCGAAGCTGTTGATTTCCTTCGTTATCTCACAAATCTGGAGAACCAGAAGATCCTCGCTGATATTGGCGCTATTGTGCCGGTTGTGAGCGGGGCAGAAGAAGCGCTGACCGATCCGAACATGGTTATGGTCTATGAAGCTGTCAATGCTGCTGACTATTACCAGCTGTATTACGACCAGTTCATGCCTCCAGCAGTTGGCGAGGCAGTTAATGACTCTGTTCAGGCTTTGTTTGCTGGAACCATGACTGCTGAGGAAGCAGCCCAGGCAATTGAAGCTGCAGCTTCAGCGGAGTTGGACTAGGTACAGGTATAAGCTGTCTGACCTCCTCCGGCAGGTTGTATTAGCTTAATGAGTGGAGCAGATGAATAAGTCTGCTCCACTCAAAATACACCCGAAACCGATTTTTGTGTAGATTTGCTTTGCACGTTGTGTCACATAGGAGAATAATAGGTAATCTGCTGCACACAGTCGGATTCTGAATCTACTTGACTGCATTTATACATGGTACGGAGGGTCTTTCGTTGCATACTTTATCCCAGTTGAGGGCGAATATTGAGAAACGCGGGCAGGATAGAAGCTATGGCGTTGAAAAGAAACTGGTTATTGTAATATTTCTGCTGCCCGCTGCGCTGCTATTTTTCACTTTTGTCATTTTTCCAATTTTCCAGGCAGCATTCATCAGCACCTTCAAATGGAATGGCCTTGAACCTCTGGATAATTTCATTGGCCTTGAAAACTTCATTACCATGTTCAATCATGAACCATTCCGCATGGCTCTAAAACACAATGGAATCATAATTATCCTATCGGTCCTGGTACAACTTCCGATCGCACTGATGCTCGCTCTCGTGGTGGGCAGGAAGCTGCCCGGGCGCCCGTTCTTTCGAGCGGTTTTTTTCCTCCCTTACGTAATCTCGGAGACGATTACGGCTGTACTGTGGTCGTTTATTTTTAACCCCCGGTTCCCAACAAGCGATATCATCAATTCCGTTCTGGATTCAGTCTTCCCGTTTTTTGAACCGGGTCCATGGCTGGGGGATCCGAGCAAAGTCCTGACAGCTATTTTTGTTGTGCTGACATGGAAGTATTTTGGTTTACACATGGTCCTTTATATTGCTGGTTTGCAGGATATTCCTGATGAGGTTGAAGAGGCAGCCAGCATCGATGGGGCCAGCAATTTTCAGATCCTGCGTTATGTGACCATACCCATGCTTTCCAGGACGATCATAACGACCATTTATCTCTCCGTACTGGGCTCACTCCAGCAATTCGATCTCATCTGGTTGATGACGGAGGGCGGCCCGGTAAACGCAAGTGAAGTGCTGACTACATACATGTACCGGCATGGTTTTGTCAGCTTCCGGCTTGGCTATGGGTCGAGTGTAGCAGTTGTTCTTTTTGTTCTTTGCCTGGTGTTCTCAATCATTTACCAGAGGCTGTTTATGAAGAAGGAGTACAGCGGCCGTGTTGGTTAAGTGGGCACGGAAGCTGAGGAGGTTTGCCTGATGGATATTAGACTAACTCGAAAATCAAGGCTGATACTTTCCTTGATTCCGCGTTATATCATCGCAATCGTGGTATCTGTTTGTATCATCTCGCCTATCCTGGTTGCGGTACTTGGCGGATTTAAAACATCAGGAGAACTCCTGAATGACCCATTCTCAATTCCGAAGCAGTGGATTCTGGAAAATTATGGCTACATTCTTCGCTTGAAGACGTTCTGGAAACAACTCCTGAACAGCACGATTGTGATGGCAGGGACTGTGGTTCTTTCCACAATCAGCGCCAGCCTGGCGGCATTTGTTTTTGCGAGAATGAACTTCAGAGGCCGGGACACTTTGTTTAATGTGTTTATGATAGGACTGCTGTTCCCGATTATGGTAGCAATCCTTCCGTTATATATACTCATGAGACAGCTTGTTCTGATCGACAAGCTGATAGGATTGATCCTGGTTGAATCGGCGTTTCAATTATCCGGAATGATCCTGATCCTGCGAAGTTTTTTTCGCTCACTCCCTCGTGAACTGGAAGATGCAACCTATATTGATGGCGGGAATTCTTTTACATTTTTCAGGTATGTGCTGATGCCGCTTTCCACACCTGCTCTGGCCACCAATGCTGCCCTGGCGATGGTTTTCAGCTGGAATCAGCTGTTCCTGCCCCTTCTTGTAATGAATGATCCTGCAAACTACACACTCCCGTTAGGAACGATGCAGTTCTTCGGACAATATACTGCAAACTGGTCGCGTTTGATGGCGTTTATAGTGCTTGCTATGCTGCCGGCTGTACTTTTCTATATGATGGCCGAGCGCTATATCATCTCCGGTCTCACCGGGGGGGCAGTGAAAGGTTAGCCAGGGCAGAGGATAGCTATAAGAAAAAATGGATTGCCCTGGAAGGGACAAGCAATAAACTGAAACGGCATGCAAATCCAGACAACCCATTGTTTGGAAAGAATGTGTACACGAACGTAGACAGTTGCAGTAGTGAGATTGAGAAAAGGTATGAAATCTATATGGTGATATCAATATGATGAATGTCGAAAAAACAACAAGATCAACCAGGAAAAAAATAACCAAACTTCTTGCCGGGATGACGCTGGATGAGAAACTTGCCCAGCTTGGCTCCTTCAACATATATGAATTGCAGTCAAAAGGCATACTGGATCAGGAAAAAATTGAGTCGAAACTAATCCATGGTATAGGCCAGATCACGCGTGTGGCTGGAGGGTCGACGCTTGACCCATCAGCAGCAGCTGCTGCAGCGAACCAGATCCAGAAATTCCTGGTCGAAAAGACACGCATGGGCATCCCAGCCATTCTTCATGAAGAATGCTGCTGCGGCGCGATGGTGCTGGGCGGTACGATATATCCACAGATGATCGGACTGGCAGCAACGTTCCAACCCGAACTTGCGAAGGCTATGACAAAAGCTGTTCGGGAACAGTTAATCGCCATTGGGGCCCGTCAGGGTCTTTCGCCTGTTCTGGACCTTGCGCGGGATCCGCGCTGGGGCCGGGTTGAAGAGACATTCGGGGAAGACCCCACACTTGCAAGCCATTTTGGCACAGCGTATGTACAGGGTTTGCAGGGAGACAACCTTCGGAGAGGGGTAATAGCTACGGGAAAACATTTTATCGGCCACAGTCTTTCTGCAGGTGGTCTGAACTGTGCGCCTGTTTCATTAGGCGAGAGGGAGCTTCTCGACGTATTTGTAGTTCCCTTTCAGGCAGCTATAGAGGAAGCCGGTTTGGCGTCTGTTATGAATTCTTACCCTGAGTTGGATGGTGAAGTTGTTGGTACGTCACGAAGAATATTGACAGAGTTGTTGAGAGAAAAACTTGGATTTGAGGGACTGGTGGTATCAGATTACGAGACAATAAGCATGATCCATACGTACCATGTGGTGACCGAAGATAAATCTACAGCCGCAAAAATGGCGCTCGAAGCTGGTATCGATGTGGAACTGCCCACTGTTTATGGCTACGGTGAGGGACTTAAAGCCGCCCTTGAGGCTGGCGAGATCGGGATGGATCTTATAGACCGTTCGGTTAGAAACCATTTACAGGCAAAATTTGAATTGGGATTGTTTGAGAACCCCTTCGTGGATGAAGGGAGTGTGGTAGAAGTATTTGAAACTGAAGAGAACCGAAGGCTTGCCCGGGATATTGCTGTGAAGAGCATGGTTCTCCTTAAAAATGAAGAAATACTGCCGCTGCAGAAGGACCTGGCTTCTATTGCTGTGATAGGCCCCAATGCGGATTCAAACCGCTGTATGCTGGGCGATTATTCCTACACATCCATGAGCGAACTTCTCAACTCCAGGGCACCTGAAGACTCGTGTTTTGTCGAACCTGATGGCAGACATCTCGCAGAACATGAGATCCGTGTTCCTACAATTCTTGACGGGATTAAATCTGCAGTATCGGCGGAAACAGAAATTATCTATGCAAGAGGATGTGATTTTCTGATCGAGGACAGGAGCGGGTTCGACGGCGCAGTCGCTGCAGCAGCGCAGGCAGAAGCTGTAATTCTTGTGCTGGGGGATATTTCAGGCCTGACACCGTCCTGTACGACAGGTGAAACACGTGACTGTGCCAATCTGAGGCTTCCGGGTGTACAGGAAGAGCTGGCGCAGGCTGTTATTAATGTTGGCAAACCGGTTGTGGTTGTGCTGGTTAATGGGCGCCCCTACGCCATTCCATGGCTGCAGGAACAAGCGAATGCCATCCTTGAAGCCTGGCTTCCTGGTGAAGAGGGAGGCAATGCTGCTGCAGATGTATTATTTGGCGATAAAAATCCCGGAGGCAAGCTTCCGATCACATTTCCGCGTTCTGCGGGGCAGCTGCCGGTCTTCTATAATCGCAAACCTTCCGGAATGAAATCCCAGTGGTATATAGACTATGTTGATGAGAAAGCTGCTCCCTTGTATGAGTTCGGTTTTGGGTTGAGTTATACTACTTTTGAATATCGTTCCCTGGCCATTGACAAAAAGCAGGCTGCACCGGGTGAACAGGTGGATATCAGCCTGGAAGTTCAGAACACCGGGAATGTCGCCGGAGATGAAGTTGTACAGCTCTATATTCGTGACGAGTATGCAAGCATCCCCAGGCCGGTTAAGGAATTGAAGGGTTTTGTCCGGTTAGCACTTAAGCCCGGCGAATCGAAAACCGTTACATTCCATCTTCCTGTAGATCAACTCGCGTTCCATAATCAAGACAAAGCACTTGTCCTTGAGGCAGGAAAGATCCTTGTTATGCTGGGCAGCTCATCGGAAGATATCAGGCTGCATGGTGAGTTTGAGTTAGTCGGCGAAAAATGCATGAAGGTGAAAAACCGTGTCTTTTTCTGTCCGGTTGATGTTTCCTGATTGATACGAGAGGTTCGTATCAGAAGAAATGAGGGTTTTATACTAGGTTGGCCAGTCAATCTTTTGAATATTTCTCCATATTTACAGGATGATAAGGAGGCTGGACAGACAGGAGAACCCGGATGACTTCGGCAGCGGGTGAGAAGATATTTCTTCTTTGACTGCTCCGTTCACTTCAACGCTGCGAAGCTTGCAGCTGTATTTTTACTTCTTGCACAAACAAGATGAAAATCTTGCCTGTAAAGAAATAAAGAGAATTGTTTTGGATCCGGTTTTTTGATACATTGGCAGAAATCAGTGTTTTCATATAGTGCTCGAGAACGTTTCACCTCTGAACGGATATCCTGCAGGATTAAATTTCGAGCTATTAGCATAAAAGGAGTATTCCGATGGCAAATTACGTACCAAAGCCTGAACACAAGTTTACATTCGGCCTCTGGACAGTCGGTTCAGTCGGTGGGGATCCCTTCGGGGCACCCGTACGGGAACCTCTCTCACCTGCTGAACTGGTTTATCTTTTAGGAGAAGTGGGTGCATATGGTGTGAATTTCCATGATAATGACCTGATCCCGATTGATGCTGCACCATCTGAACGAAAACAGATCCTGGCTGATTTTGAGAAAGCGCTGAATGACACAGGGCTGGCTGTCCCAATGGCGACCACCAATCTTTTCTACGACCCGGTATTCAAGGACGGGGCTTTTACTTCCAACGATTCTAAAGTCCGGGCGTATGCTTTTCAGAAAACCATGCAGGCGATTGACCTGGGTGTCCAATTCGGAGCAAAATTCTATGTTTTCTGGGGCGGGCGTGAAGGCACAGAGACCGATGCCTCCAAGGATCCCGTTACTGCTATCAAACGTACCCGGGAGGCAATGAATTTCTTCTGCGAGTATGTTATTGATCAGGGATATGATCTCAAGTTTGCCCTGGAAGCGAAGCCCAATGAACCCCGGGGAGACATCTACAACGCAACAACAGGACACATGCTGGCTTTTATCGAGACACTCGATCACCCGGAAATGGTGGGTGTAAATCCGGAGGTCGCTCATGAGCACATGGCAGGATTGAACTTCACGCATGGTGTTGCCCAGGCTCTGGAATCAGGAAAGCTCTTCCATATTGATCTGAACGACCAGGCTTTCGGGCGGTATGATCAGGATTTCCGGTTTGGTATGGTAAATGTCAAGAGTGCCTTCTTCCTCGTAAAGCTTCTGGAGGACTATGGGTATAAAGGCAGCCGCCACTTCGATGCACATGCTTTCCGCACGGAAGACTATGAAGGCGTGAAGGATTTTGCCCGGGGCTGCATGCGAACGTATCTGATCCTGAAAGAGAAAGCTGAACAATTCAAAGAGGACACCGAAATCCGGGCACTCCTGGAAGAGATAAATGAAGATGACGGCTCAATGTCCAAGTACTCTGGAGCGTATTCGACGGAAAAAGCGAACGCATTGAAAGCTCATGTCTTTAACCGTGCTGCTCTGGCCCGCAGAGGACTTAAGTACGAAAAACTTGATCAGCTTGTGGTCGAGCTCCTGCTGGGTGTGCGGTAGGACGTGCAAATGCAGGTACGGGAATTTCTGGGACAGGACTGTATAGAGCTTGGTAATCGTTCTCTTACTTTGCTGCTAACCCGGTCTGTTGGCCCCAGAATCATTGCACTGTTTACGCCTGAGGGTGAGAATATATTTGCCGAGGTGCCGGACTTTACGCTTGATTGTCCCGGCAGCGGATTGTTCCATCTGTACGGCGGGCACCGCCTGTGGATTGCACCTGAAGAACCTGGCCGAACCTATCTCCCCGATGATGACCCTGTGCATATCAAGGAGATAGATGGCGGCCTGGAGGTTATCCAGCCGAATAACGGACTGACGGGTGTGCAGAAAACACTTCGCATCCGGCTTGAAGAGAGCCAGCCAATTGTCGTAGTTGAACATGAATTAACGAATATGAGCACTTCATCGATAACCTGTGCGCCGTGGGCAATTACACAGGTGAAGCCGGGTGGAACCGCGTTTTTACCGCAAAAAACAGATCTGACCAACAAGAATCCAAGCCTGCCAAATCGGAAGTTGATTCTCTGGCCTTACACGGATGTTAATCATCCTTCGATCAGCTGGGGGAATGAGGCTGTCCAGGTCCATGCCAATATGCAGGAAGGTGCGTTAAAAATTGGGTTTCCCAATACTCGCGGCTGGATGGCTTACTGGCACAGCGGTGTGCTGTTTGTTAAAGAGGCAGAGTACGATCCCGGAGCGGATTACTTCGATAACGGCAGCTCAAGTGAATGCTTCTGCCGCTCCGAATTTCTGGAACTTGAAACGCTGGGTCCAATCTGTCGGCTGGAACCGGACAGCGCGATCTCTCATTTTGAAAAATGGCATTTGTACAGCGGGATTTCCCGGCCGGACGATGTGAAAAGACTGGCCGCATGGATAGAAGGCGTAACAACCGGGAGTTGATGATGAAATACTTTATCGGCATTGACAGTTCAACAACTGCAACCAAAGCTTTATTGATGAACGAGAATGGGAACGTACTGTCGGTTGCATCTTCTGAGTATTCATTCGAAACACCTCACCCATTATGGACTGAACAGGACCCGGATTTGTGGTGGACGGCAGCGGCAAAAAGTATCAGGACGGTATTGAATGAATCCGGTGCTGCCAGAGAGGATATTTGCGCAGTCGGCCTGACAGGCCAGATGCATGGGCTCGTACTGCTCGATGAACAAGGCGAGGTATTACGCCCTTCTATTTTATGGAACGATCAGCGAACAGGTGCCCAGTGTGACCAGATACGTGAGCGGATAGGCTTCGAGAAACTGGTTCAGATCACCGGGAACGATGCCCTGACGGGTTTTACTGCACCAAAGATTCTTTGGGTGCAGCAGGAAGAGCCTGAGGTCTACAGCCGGATTGCGCATGTGCTGCTGCCGAAAGATTATTTGCGGTACAGGCTCACAGGGAGCTATGCGATTGATAAAGCAGGCGGGGCTGGAACGATCCTGTTCGATATTCGAAAACGCGACTGGTCAGCAGAGCTGCTGCAGTCGCTGGATATTAATCGGGACTGGATGCCTGAAA
>Ga0272441_10014436_pt1 | contig 11208 bp, 22 predicted proteins | sample SSMProp6N_FD_193582 | JGI IMG/M metagenome (GOLD analysis project Ga0272441, IMG submission 193582) | Marine sediment archaeal communities from Little Sippewissett salt marsh, Falmouth, MA, United States - SSM-Prop-6N | ecosystem: Environmental > Aquatic > Marine > Wetlands > Sediment ... | reverse complement strand
TCCCTCCCCCCACCCCGGCGAGGACACCCCACCCCGCCACCATTGACTCGGTGTCAGTGACACCCTCCCCCAAGATGTAATGGTCACGGCATGGTCACTGGTCTTCGGCATCCTGTGTATCCTCCATGTCACCGGTCAGTCCCATCTCGGCCAGCAGCTCGGGCGTCATCGTCGCCGCCACCATCGCCTGGAGTTCATCGACAGTCGATCGCTCGATCTCCGAGAGTCCGCCGAGATCCACCTGGACGTCAGCCTTCGCCGGACCATCGACATGGTGGTAGATCCACTGTGCAGCGTCCTTCCAATCCCTGGCTCCCGCTTCGATCACCCGGCCATTCAACAGTTTCACGCTCCCCTCATTCACAAAGTCCCATAGGCTCCTGGCCAGCACCTCCTCTCGGGAGATCGGATCTCCCAGGTTATTGACTGCTATCTCTTCGCGGCCGACTTGAGTCAGCACCTCGGTCAACGCTCGCTTGGGTCTAGGCATCGCGTCCCCTTCCCGCTGAGGTGTCGTCCCCCCAGCAATTCCAATTACTAAACCTTTAATAGTTCCCCCGGCACACCTCTTGCTAATGCAATTGCCATGCCAGCACTTACGCTCCACCGCTCTCCTCCACCACTTCCACCTCCGTTACATTCCATCTCAGTCAAGATGTAGGTCGTCACAGATACATTGGTATGATCTCTGCAATAGCAAAACCCATGCCAATCCTCCCATGCAATCCCCATGCCAATCCACCTGGCATGGATCCTGCATAAGGTTATCCGCCCCAGGTTGGCATGGATCCTGCATAAGGCAGTTGGCATGGATCCTGCATCAGGAAAAATTCCTCCCATATATAATACGTCTCGCCCCTCCCTCCGCGCCGTCAGGCGCGCCGCCAAAATTTTTTTGAAAAAAGTTTTCCCTTTGGATTCAGACACTTACGCTCACCGTTGGTCACATCTATCCTACTCTAGGTTAGATTTGAGCTACCACCCCCCGACGTCCATGGGTTAGGGTTGGTTCACCGTCGGATGACACGGCGGGCTTCAAGCCGGGAGGCAGAAGGTACCCCAGGGGCTCACCACCCCAGCACCAAGCGGTGTTAACGACAGACCGAGGCCGACGACCTCGGGACCGACGCAGGCGGCGGGCGGTTTGAACTGGGCAGGGGCAACAGCACCACCCAGCGTCACCGACAGGCAGCAGACCTGGACTGAAAGGTTCGGCAGCCTCCGACCCCGGCGACCACCATAAAGCTCGCGGGGCGGCAGGCAAGCTCCTCCACCCTGCGGGATCGTCGCTTCGAAGCGACCAGTACTGAGGGGAGGCGGCGGATGACACCGTCGCGGCGGGAGGAGGCCGGGCAGCAGACCGTGCGCCGGGATGATCCAGCAGACCCTGCCTGAGCGAGTGACGGTCACCCACAACAACAACAACGACTCCGGAGTTGGTGAATGCCGCTGGGACAGGTCGGGCAATCGCGACCAGGGACGATCCGAGGATCGACCGGCCGAACCCGAAACCACCCAGCATAGGACACTGACCGAGGTTTTAGCCCTGCAGCGTCAACTGCAGTGCGCCGAGCACGCCTCACAACCCGATCGATCGCGGCACGGCCGGATCACGGCGAGGATGTGCTGGGCGGACTTCAGTCCAGAAAGAGGTACAACATGAGCGACACATCACTGCACAATTGGAAACATGTACAAACCCACCTCCACCGTGCGATCCGCGAGATGATCGTCACCTACGACTACTGCGAGTCATCCGAGAATCTCCAGGGGAGAATCAAGCGACTCGCCCTGGATTCCCTGGTGCACCGTGCCCGCGATCTCCGCGAGCGCTGCAGTAAAACCGTGACCACCTGGGAGCGCCTGTCCGATGATGGCGCTCGCCCGGTCAGCACCGAGGTGTGCGAGATGACCCCAAAAGATTGGGCTCTGTACAGCGAGTTGCTGGAGATTTCCAAAGCATCGAAACTCCGATAGGTGCTACGCTCCCAGCCCCTGCGGGGGCTGCATGGGTAACACCCGGAAAGTGAGGCAGCTATGAGAGGTCAATCACTGAGAATGAAATGGGCGGACGTTGCAGCGGGCGACTATCTCCGCCGCGAATGGAACGGAGAGACCACATACACCGAGATCAAGTCGGTGGAGCGGATCGGTAAGGCGTGGGTGGTTGCCTTGGCTGATGGGACTCTCTCGCAGAGCTACGCCCGTACCGCCAGGATCTTTCGATCTAATGGAGCCCAATCATGACGTCCTTCAAACCCGCCCACCAGCTAGAACCCGGCGACCTGGTACGCCGCGACGACGGCGGATCCCTGAACCCCGGACCCTTCCGGCAGATCACCCACCTCGCCGGAGCCGGTGCGTACCACCCCTGGAGGGGTCGCACCTTGACCGAGAATGAGTGCGTGATCTACTTCACCGATGGCAAGGCGCTTGCCAACACCGACACCCTCTTCGAAGTCAAAGATCGGTAGAACGCTCCCGGCTCCGTCACGGCGGGGCCGCATGGGTTCTACCCAGAAAGTGAGGCAGTCATGAATACCGAATTCGCAGATTGGACCGAGGCTCAGGTTGAGGCGTACATCGCCTGGCTCAAGCGTCATGATGATGAGGTCGCTGCGATCCTGCAGGAGGAGGAGTGATGAACCGCCTGATTGACGGTGTGCTCTTCGCGCCGCTCGCCGCCCTGGCGGTGGTGGCATTCCTCTTCGAAGCGCTGGCTGAGATTGAGCGTGACGTTCGATCAGCCGCCAACTCCCACAATCGGAGGCAATCATGACCCTGAATCAATTCATCACGGCAGCAGTCAATGACGGGTACGCCGTCACCAAGTTCGAGGGCCGGGTGGAATTCGAGCGGATCGATGAGCGCGGCGAGCGCTTCGCATACATCATCCGAAACAGCAACAACGATCGGGTTCTGGTCATGAGATTCCGTGACCGGTCTATGTTCGGTGAAGTCATCAACAGCTATGCCATGGCGGGCCGGATCCTCCGCATCGAAGGTGCTGGATTCTACGGCTCCGGTGACTGGCTCACCTTCGAAGAGAGGAAAAGGGAGGAGCAATCATGACCATCGACCTGGACTATCGTTGGTACCTGACCAACGACCGGAGCGAGTGCGACGCCTGCGGGTGGCCCACCTCTGGACTCACCCACTACCACAACCCCGACACCGGCACGCACCACTGTGCAGCATGTCATGAACCCGGCAACGACTGGCATCTTAAGGGTGACTCGGAGCCAATGGAGGATTACCATGAGTGATAGCACGATCGTACAGAACCGGACCCTGCGGATCGCAAGGGGTCACGCTGCGGGCGCTACGCTGGACATTGAGCGGGCGCTGGAGCTGATCGAGGCGCTGCCTGAGGTGAACCGGGCAGACATCATCGGCCTCGCCGAGATCGACCGGGTGCTGAGGCAGGCGATGGAGGATGCCAGAGCCACCCATCGGGTGCTTCGGCAGGTCTCCCCCATTAGGTGAGCCCTTATGGCCCTCCCCGCCCAATACCGGACGGGTTCTCTCAAGCGGGAGGGTCTTGTAGGTTTCATCTTCTAACAGTCGGTGGCTCGCCGGGTTCCCCGGCTTACATACCAGCAAGCCAACTTCCAATGGACGCATTGGTGGATCAGGACCGCGCATCCGAGATCATGGTTGGTTGCCTCGCACTGTGGCGAGGCTGGCCGGTGGACCCTGCGAGCTACTGACACAACCAAAGGAGGCACCGATGGACAAGCTGTACCGCACCCATGTCACCACCGATGAGCGAGGCACTTTCTCGGAAGCAGTGCTCTGCAAGGACTGCCTGAATACCTACTGCGGTCCGGCCTACCTGGTCGATGAGACCATCACCGAGCCCGGCTTCAGTTGTGAGGGGTGCGGTCGAGAGATCCAGGCCTACACCCCACCGCCGGAGACCAGCGGATACAAGGTCGTCACCACTCCGCTCGGTTTCATTCACTTGTCCGATGCCGAGTACCAACTACTCAAGGACGCAGTCGCTTGGGCAATCGATGATGCCGCCAATTGGGCCGAGGATCTCCACTCTACCGATGAGGAGGTGGAGATTGCCGCCGAGCGGGTCGCCCTGCTCGAAGCGCTCGAAGAAAAGCTGTGATGCTCCCGGCCCCACTCCGGTGGGGTCGCATGGATCACAGAACAAAGGAGGTACGACATGGCTCGCTCATTCAAGATCGATGGTGGTACCAACTGCACCACCCGGACCGGCGAGATGAAGGCCTGGAAGCAGGCACAGTCGCGCCGCTACCGCCGCATGGTGCGGCAGAACCTCAGCCTCGGCAACTGGGATAACCTCCCCGACCCCCGGCGGTACACCGATGTCTGGGACTCGCCCGGTGACGGCTCGCGTCTCTTCAACAACATCTCAGTTCCCAAGTAGGAGGCACAGTGAAAACCAAATCCAAGCAGGAACAGCTGACCACTGAGGAGCGGGCGCTGGCCATCATCTGGGAGCGGCTCGCCGCCGACCTGGACAGCTGGGACTTCGGTTTCGAGGCCGACCCCAGCACCATGGAAAAGGTGGGCGACGCCTACCGCATCGCCGTGATGCGCATCCTCCGCCCGGTGGAGGAACGGCTCAGCAAATCCAAGTCTTTACATGATCAAACCTGGCCGCACTATAGCGGCTGAGAGGAGGCACCATGTCCGTGATAGCACTGGCTGAGATCGCAATCGAGGAGGCCTGCGCACTCCTCCCGCATGGCGGGATGGCAGTGGCTCAGGTCGCACTCTTCGCATACGGTACGCATGAGGCAGCGCTTGCCGCGCTGGAGGCTGGCTCCGAGTCCAGCGTCATGCCGATCCGGTACGCGGAGCGTGAGGCAATCAAGATCCTCAAGGCCTCGGCCGAGTTGGATGACTGATGTGTTGCCAAGCCTTTGGGGCGGGCGATACACTGGTCAAGCAGTGGAGATGATCACCCCGAACATGAACCAAACAAAGGAGAAAACATGAAAAGCTTTTTGTACCTGATCGCCGTGGTCGTCCCGCTGGATGACCGATACTGTGCGCAAGTGCAGTGGTTCGGACCGGGTGCACCGGCAACCCATAAGCCGGTGTCATTTCAGAGCGCCTCCGATCTCAGCGAGTGGCTGTATGAGAAGGCGCTGAAGGTGGACGGTTGGAAGTACGGATTTACCGTGGTATTCCATCCCGACAACGACAGTTGGGAGGTGGTGGCCTACACCCCATCCTCTCTGCGGGAGGAACATGACCCGGTGTCTTGGACGGTACCGCAGAACGATACCATGCGGGAACTGTCCAAGGACATGACCAAGATTTCGAAGCATGCGGCAGAGCGTAATGCTTTGGGCGTGCCGGAGTGGGACCGCGCCTACTTCAACGGACTCCCGAACACCTTCGAAGACTGGCTGCTGAACAACCTCTCCAAGGACTTTGGCGCGGATGAGTTCAACTACCAGGGCGAGGATCTGCGCCTGACCCAGGATCCGGACGACTTCATGTCGACCATCTTCAAGGATCCGATGCAGCCCATCGGTGAGGTTCTCGATGAACTGAACCCGGAGGATCAAGAGTTCATCCGAGGTGCAGCCAAGGCGCGCCTCACCCGGCAGCAGATGGAGGATGTGTTCGAGACCGGCGACCCGGAAGCGATCGCGCGGATGCGAGAGGTGGTCAAGGCTACCAAGCGTGAAATCCAACCGCAGATCGATCGCGCCCTGGATATCATCCGTGCCGAACTCGCCGACGGCAAGATCCCCGACAGGTCGGTGGTCGATCACGCCCTGAAGATGTACGGTCAACCCGGATGCGAGACCTGCGAGGCGGAGGATATCTGCCGCAAGATCACGGAACTCTTCGGCCAGCCGGACCGCATCAAGGAACGGTCGGCGGAGGAGGAGTTGCTTCGCGCCCTCAATCGGTTGGGCGATCTCGAAGATCGCAACCTCAACTAACAGAGAGTGTTTCTCGAAGGGGCGGGCTTCGGTCCGCCCTTTTATGAAACCCTTTCGATTAACCCAAAAACCTTGGAGGCAGACTATGGCAGAGGGAAACAAGAGAATGTGTCTAGCAGTTGGGTCCTACATCAACGGACCGTACCACCCGGTCGCGCTTGACGGCGGCGGCGTTGAGATTTTCGACACGCCCGGCGAGTGTGCACTGTGGTCGACCACCCTGAACCTGCCGCCGCTACCGGATGGCAAGTTCTACGCTTTCATCAATCTGAACGAACACAACTGCGATGCCGTCATCGCCATCAACCAGGAGGCAACCCATGAAACCGAGTGAAATCGTCAGCGTCATCGTCAACGCCATCAACGCCAACTTCGCCATGCGTGAGGCTGGCTTCAACTCCCCCAACATCCTGATCAAGGGTCGCCCCGGCGTGGGCAAGACCGCCGTGGTCAAGCAGGCTTGCGAGCAGGTGGGTGCCGACATGATCTGGTCGCACCCGGTGACCGATGAGCCCATCGACTACAAAGGTCTGCCCGACCTCAACAACGGTCATGAGTTTGCGCAGTTCAAACCCTACGGCAACATGAAGCTCGCCATCTCCGCCGACAAACCCACCGTCTGGATGTTCGATGATGTGGGCCAGGCACTCAAGGCCACGCAGGCCGCGATGATGCAGCCCCTGGGTGACCGCCGCCTGGACACCCACAAGATCAGCGACCATGTTCTCTTTGTTGCGGCGACCAACCGCAAGGAGGATAAGGCGGGCGTGACCGGGTTGCTTGAGCCGGTCAAGTCCAGGTTCTCCACCATCGTAGAGATGGACACCGACCTGGATGACTGGTGCGAGTGGGCGCTGCAGCACAACATGCCGACCGAGTTGGTTGCCTTTGTCCGCTTCCGCCCCAATTTCCTGGTCGACTGGACACCGTCCAACGACATCATCAACGGTCCCTGCCCGCGCACCATCGCAAAGGCGGGTGAGTTGCAGGTCGGCGGGGTCATCCCGCAGGGTCATGAGTTCGAGATCTTCGCCGGTGCTGCGGGCGACGCCTTCGCCGCCGAGTACACCGGGTTCCTCAAGATCTACCGGAACCTCCCGAACCCCGATGTGGTTCTCATGAACCCCGAGAAGTTCGATGTTCCCGATGACCCGGCCACCCTCTACGCTCTCGCCGGTGCTCTTGCCAGCCGGGCGAATGAGGAGAACTCCGAGCGGTTCTTCAAAGCGGTGTCCCGCCTGCCCGGAGAGTTCAGCGTGCTGACCGTGCGCGACGCCCTGCGCCGTGACGACAGCCTCGCCAACGTCCGGGCCTTCATCGACTGGACTATCAAGAACCAGTCGGTCATGCTCTAGCGTACCTCCCGAGGCCTGCTCTGGCGGGCCTCGCATGGTACCCTTGAGGTAACCAAACGCCATAGGAGGCAGTCATGAAAGAGAAGAGAGAAACCATTGCAAACCGTGCGGTCCTGGTCACCCTGGGCGTGTCGTACTTCCGTGGTCGGCGACGGGATATCCGTGCCGGCAAGGTGGTAAGCGACCACTACGGATCCGATCCCAGGCGTGGGCGTGTCATCAAAGACTTGTTGAAAGACGCCATCGCTCCCATCAACACCCTCTACAACCAGGTCTACGCCTACCACAAACAGATCACCAAGCCGTGGGGCGCAGGCACCACCCGGATCCTCAAGTCGTCCGCCATCATGGAGTACCAGTCGCAGATGCGTGCCTACAAGGCGCAGTTCTGGGCGCTGAGCGAGAACCTCTTCGCCCGGTACGGTGAGTTCATCGAAGCGGAGGCCGAGCACCTCGGTTCCATGTTTCGCATCGAAGACTACCCGTCGCTGTCTGTGCTCCGAGAGAAGTTCGACTTCACGGTGGACATCGATCCGCTGCCCGAGCCCGGCAAGGACTGGCGGCTGGACATGAGCGACGACATGATCGCTCAGCTGCAGGCCGAGTTCGAAGAGTCCTCACACCGTCGGGTGGTCGAGGCCATGACCGACACCTGGGAGTCACTGCATCAGCGGCTCAGCGAAGTGGCGGACATCCTCGGCAAGGGAAACAAGAAGGCCATCAAAGCGCAGACGTTCACCTCGCTCAGCAAGATGGCGTCGCTCCTCACCCAGCTGAACATCACCGATGACCCCCAGCTGGAGGAGATGAGGCAGAGACTTGAGTCTCTGTTCTGCGCCAGGGATCCCGAGACCCAGGCTGAGATCATGAAGGAGTCCGACACCGACCGCGACTCAGCACTGACCGAACTCAACAGCATGATGAAGTCGATGGAAGGGTGGATGTCATGAGCCGTCCAGCGATCCAGCCGTTTCTCGGCAGGGTTGTGAAGGCGGTTGGCCAGCGCCGGTTCGAAGGAGAGGATGCGTGGCGTGACACCTTAACCCGGTACATCCACCGCCCGGCTCACTACATGAAGGTGACGATCCGGAGCATAGCAAAAACCTTTCGGACGGTGGAGGTCCGGGTTCGAGACAACTCTGCCGAGAGGAAAACCGAAGACGACCGGCTGGTGCAGGGGCCGGAGTTCATCACCTACAGGGTGTACATTGAGGGTGATGAGGATATCATCACCAACATTGAGGCGGACCTGCGAGAGGGGTTCCGGTATTTCGGAATGCCTGACGTCTACTGCCCAGTCAAGAGCAAGTGTAAGGAGAAGTCATGAGCGATATCAAGAAAGAGATCAGCCGCACCAAGACAGGCCTGGTTCTCGACCATGCGTTCTTCGGTAGCCTCGCTCTGACCAGCGATGTGCTGCTGGATGAGAAGCTGGACACACCCAAGATCAATGGCAAGAACCTGATCATCAACCCCGAGCAGTTCATGAAGGAATCTATCAACGTCCGCAAGGGGATCATGGCCGCTGGGTACCTCGGCATGGGGCTCGGTCATCCGTTCAGGATGGGCGACCGCGATGCCAAGATGTGGGGCGAGGCGTCCTCAATCATCACCGGGATGCACATCCGCCAGGGTGGGATGCAGCTGCCGGTCAACTGGCCTGCCCATCCCAAGTTCAACCTGGATACCACCATCGAAGAGGGCTACAAGATCCTCTCCGAGGAACCGAAACAGGACGGGCCCGGTGGTGGTGACGGTGACGGCGACGACCAGCAGGACGGTGATGGACAGGGTGGGTACGGTGTCGATCCGCCACCCAGCCCCGACCAGCAGGACGGTGACGACGACGGCGAGGGCCAGCAAGAGGGCGCGGGCGACGGCGGTTGCGGCGTGCAGCGCCCGCCCACTCCCGCCGAGATGAAGGCGATGGAGGAGGATTGGAAGGTGCGCCTGGCGCAAGCGGCGCAGGCCGCGAAGGCCATGGGCAAACTTCCCGAGTCCCTCAAAAGTCTTGTTGACGATACGCTCGAAGCCAAGATCCCCTGGCAGCATGTGCTGCGGGACTTCATCGAGAAGGTAGAGCATGACGACTACAGCTGGAACCAACCCAACAGGCGGTGGATCCAGCAGGGTCTGGTCCTGCCTTCCCTCCACAACCTGGTGACCGGCGACATCATCGTCGCCTTCGACACCTCCGGCTCCGTTGGTGACAATGAGATCGCTCAGTTCTTCGGCGAACTGTCATCGATCCTCTCCGAGTTCCCCGGCTCCAAGTGCACGCTGCTGGAGGTGGACACCCGAGTCGCCAACGTCACCAACTTCACCACCGATGACCTGCCGATCGGACCGCGCCACGCTCACGGCCGAGGTGGCACCATGTTCTCGCCGGCATTCGAGTGGGTCGATGAGCATGAGGCGGAGTTCGATGAGGCACCGTCCTGCTTCATCTACCTCACGGACGGGGAGTGCAACGACTTCCCCGCGCCGCCGAACTACCCGGTACTGTGGGTGTACACCCAGGAGCCCGGCAAGCAGGGTAGCTGGTGCAGCCGCCCACCGTTCGGTACCCTCACGGTCATCGACTGATGAACTTCAACGACCGATGGATCCGCGACTGGGCTGAGACTGTGCGGAAGGAAACTCTCGCACAGTTCACCCGGTTGCGGATGACCGGCGTCCTTCAGCAGTCGCCAACTCCTGCCGTATACGTCAATGAGAGCTACTACATCTACAACGGAGAGGTCGGTGAGCTATGTCGGGTGCTAATCCTCTGCCCGCAAAGGGTGCACTACCTCAGCATGCTGACTGTGTGGTTCCAAGACATGATCGATGATGAAGGCGAGATGCTGTACTATCGCAGGCGGTGGGGTTTCGAAGCACTCCACAACCCCGATGAGTGGCGGGGCCACTTGAGTTCTTGCTTGCGCAGAGCAGCGTGGGGCTACCACACCTACCAGAACATGACGGCACATGACTTGCTCATGCGCACTGGGAAGGAGTGGTATCAGTCTCGAAGTTGTGGGGGTGGTAAGAATGAACTTCTCAAGTTGCCGCCAGCAAAAGAGTAGCTAGAACTTCAACCCTCTCAGTCTCAACTGTTCCCTCATCAACCCGACCTGCTCAGCGTAGAGGCTACCTCTGCGCAGTCGGTCGTTCTCTTTCTTTGCCTGGCGGAGCTTCTCTTTGGTCAGTTCGAGGCGTTCTTCTGCCTCCTGAACGTCCGCCAGCTGCACCAACCCGAGGTCGTACTGAATCAGTGCGTGCTCAGCCTGGTACTCTGCCATCGGCAATTCATTCCGCGCTTCCAGCATGTTCACATAGGCTTGGAATCTCTTTTCCAGCCTGGACATTGCTGGGGGCGCGGCCCCTTTTTTTGTTTCTGATCTACGCACCACGGCGAGGGCCCGCCCGATCTCGGACAGCATGTTCACCCAGCCGTCGCCAACCCCGCCGCCACCATCCCCCTCGCCGGCATGACTGAGGGCGGATCCAGCTGACCCACCCTCCGCCGACTGATACAGCATCACCGCCCGACCAACGTCGTCGATCTTGAACGGCTTGCCTCTGGATTTTTTGGGGGAGTATCTGGGCTTACCCAATTGTACCATCCTGTGTGTCATCTTGGAAACAAGAGAGTAACAAAGTGTGTATCTCTTCAAAGTCTTTTCTGCGCAAGATCATCAGGTCATCCTCATACCTGCGCCCCTTCGGGTGGAGGATAACCAGAGGCCAGCGCCCAGCACCCTGTTCCTGCGACGCTATGGCCTGCTCAAGCGCTTCGAGCAACCACTTGGGGAAGGCCTTGCGCATCTTCATCTCGACGCTCCAGAGGTCTCCTGCGGTGGTGTGATCGGGTGCTGAGCCACGGACCCTGCCGGTGATCGGCACCCTCTGTCCGCCCAGCCTCATGGCGC
>Ga0272441_10014435_pt1 | contig 11210 bp, 9 predicted proteins | sample SSMProp6N_FD_193582 | JGI IMG/M metagenome (GOLD analysis project Ga0272441, IMG submission 193582) | Marine sediment archaeal communities from Little Sippewissett salt marsh, Falmouth, MA, United States - SSM-Prop-6N | ecosystem: Environmental > Aquatic > Marine > Wetlands > Sediment ... | reverse complement strand
GAAGGGGAATTCCAAGTTCGGCATTCTGGCTGTCTGTGTGCTCGGGCTGGCGGTTCAGGCCGGCGCGATCACGATCACGTTCGAGGAAGGCCTGGGCAACGACGGCGGGCTGATCAACAACCAGTACACCGGCGTGACGTTCACGGGCGCTGACACGGGCCAGTCGTGGCAGTTCACCGACGCCACGGCCGACCACTACAACGTCTCGTCCTGGCCGTCGGGTCAGTCCTGGGGCAGCGGGTACTACTGGATCAACGGCTACGTGGCCGCCTGGACCAGCGAGACCGGCGGGAGCGGCAGGATCACGTTCAATAACGCCGACGCCACGTACGTGCAGGTGAATTACTCCTCCTCCGGGCCGTTCTACCTCGAGGCCTACGATTTTCAGAATAACCTGCTGGACACCGACATGGGGTCGGCCAATCTGCGTTACATCGACGGCAACGAGTCGGGTCCGGGGACGCTGCGTGTGGACGCGCCGTCCGGCCAGTCGATCGCCTACGCCAAGGTTCACGACAGCGGCAACTACTGGGTCATGGACAACGTGGTGACGGACGCCACGGGCATCGGCGGCGTGGACGACGTGATCCCCGAGCCGCTGACGCTGCTGGGCGTGGGTCTGGCCGTGGCCGGCGTGGGGCGCTACTTCCGACGCCGCCGGCTCGCCTGAGGCCGCCGCGTCGTAGACGCCGCACGATAACGACAGGCAATTCGCGCGGGCGGTCCTGCCTCCCTGGCCAACCCGGGGCGGTGGGTCCGCCCGCTTGCTTTCTAAGGGGACAGGCCGCGAGGCGTGCGGCGCGGGGGCGGTTCTGGTAGGGTTCCCACGCCCATGGACGCTGACGAACGCATCACGCTGCCCGGGCCGCCGGACCAGATGGACAAGGCCCAGTGGCGCCGCAGCGTCGCCCCGTCCGTCGTGGTGGATCGGCCTTTCGACCCGGCCCCGCTGATGGATGCCCTGGCCGAGACGGGGCGGGCCGACCGATTCCGCTTCGCCGTCTTCGCCGATACGCACCACGGGGCCGCTTTCCAGGATGTGATCCGCGCGATCCGCGCCGGCGGGGCGGACTTCGCCGTCGCGGCCGGGGACCTGGTGGACCTCGGCGGGGGGCGCGAAGGCCCGGCCAACTACGCTCGCCTCGCCGCCGAGGCCGGCGAGTTCCTCCGGGCCATGCCCGTCTGGCCGGCGATCGGAAACCACGACGCCGACAGCCGGTGGGACGCCGACGTCTGGAATGGCTGGGCCAACTTCCGGACGTTCTTCAACCTTCAGCCGACCTATGCCTTCACGTTCGCCAACGCGACCTTCTGCGTCCTCAGTTGGATGCTCCCGGACGAGGCCGAACTGGCTTGGCTGACGGATCAACTCGAAGCCCGCCGGACCGAGCACTGTTTCGTCGTGGCCCACTACCCGCTGTACAACGTCACGGGCATGGTTGGGGCCGCGGCCGAGGAAAGGCCGATCGAACGGGAACTGAAGGCCCTGCTGGCCCGCCATCGGGTCACCGCCCACCTGGCGGGGCACTCGCACATCTACTACCGCACCGTCCGTAGCGGCGTGACGCACCTGATCTGCGGCGGCGGTGGCGGCGCGATCGCCGAGATCGCAGACGCCTCGGCCGCGCGCGAGGGGGATGCGTACTACGGGCGCGAGTCCGGCGGCGCGGGATACGTCCTCCGTGCCGGCGGGCGGGTGCGCCGCTGGGATCGCGAGCGACACTTCTTCGTGATGATCGACGTCGCCGGCCCGCGCGCCACCGCCCGAACGGTCGCCACCGATGGCGAGGTCTGGGAGACCTTCCCCCTCGCCAGGCCGTAGGGCGCGGCGAATCCCGTCACACGGGGGGCTGGACGGGCTGGGCGGGCGGATGGTCTAATCAGGCCGTGGCGGCGCGACGGTTCTTGGCCGCAACCGGAGAACAAGCATGATCGTTGGCTTGGCGCACGTGTGCTTCACCGTGAAGGACCTGGAGGCCTCGGAGGCGTACTACCGCGACGGGTTGGGTCTGACGCCGGCGTTCGACTTCGTGGACGATGCCGGGCGGCGCTTCGGGACGTACCTGCACGCGGGCGGGCGGAACTTCATCGAGTTGTTCGTCGGTGACCCGGCGGCGGCGTCCGACGGCCCGTCGTTCCGCCACTTCTGCCTGGAGGTGGACGACATCGAGGTCACCGCCGCCGACCTCCGCGCCCGCGGGGTGGAGGTGTCGAAGGTCGAACTCGGCTCGGACCACAGTTACCAGGCCTGGCTGACCGACCCGGACGGCAACCGGATCGAATTGCACCAGTACACGCCCACCAGCCGGCAGGCCGCGTCGTTGAAGTAGCCGCGACGTCGGTCCCTTGACTGCGGGGCGGGAGATCGCCTGTGGACGCGTCGGACCCCGAGGACTTCATCGGCGAGGAGATGGTTCCCGCGCCCGGGACCGCAGACGCCGCGGGCATGAGCCGCGGCGAGCCGGGCCTGCCGGGGCGGTTCACTTGGCGCGGCCGACCGTACCGCGTTGTCGGCGTCGTCAAGGCGTGGAAGTCCTCCGGCCCGTGCCGAAGCGGCGGCGGGGAAGTTTACCTCCGCCGGCACTGGTACCGTATCGTCACCGATCCCCAGGCCGTCCTGACGGTCTACTTCGAGCGCCAAGCCCGCAGCGCCAAGCGCCCCAAGGCGCGGTGGTGGATCTACAGCGCTTGCAGCCGCCCAGGCGGGGGGTGATGATCAAGGCGGTCTTGGCCGGCACCGCCCGGTGGCCGCCGGTCGAAAGGAGCGCGCGGCATGACCGTTCTGAGCGTCAACGTCAACAAGGTCGCGCTGCTGCGGAACGCGCGGGATCTGGGGATTCCGTCGGTGACGGCCGCGGCCGCGGCGTGCGTCCAGGCCGGTTGCGACGGTATCACCGTCCACCCGCGCCCCGACCAGCGGCACATCCGCCCGGCCGACGTGTTCGAGTTGGCCGAGATGCTCGACGTGGAGTTCAACATCGAGGGCAACCCGTTCGCGGGCCCGGAAGGCGGCTACCCCGGCTTCATGAATATCGTCCGAAAGGTCCGCCCGGCCCAAGCGACGCTCGTGCCCGACGCGCCGGGGCAGACGACCTCCGACCACGGGTGGGACCTTGCCGCCGACGCGGCGCGCGTCACGCCGCTGGTGGGGGAACTGAAGGACCTGGGGGTCCGCGTGAGTTTGTTTGTGGACCCGGACGTCGATCAGATCGCCCGCGCGCCCGCGGCCGGCGCCGACCGCGTCGAACTGTACACCGAGTTTTACGCCCGCGCCCACGCCGCCGGGGACGACGAGGCGGCCTTCGCCCGCTACGCCGCCGCCGCCGCCGCCGCGCAGGACCTGGGCCTTGGGGTCAACGCCGGGCACGATCTGAACCTCGGCAACCTCGCCCGCTTCGTCACGATCCCGGGCATCCTGGAGGTTTCCATCGGCCACGCCCTGATCGCTGAAGCCCTGCACATGGGACTGGCCGAGACGGTCCGGGCGTACCTGAAGATCCTCGAACAGACGCGATGATCCGCTCAACTCGCTTCGGAGGCTGACGCCATGACCGAGACGCTGATTGTCTACTACTCGCGCACGGGGCGGACGCGCATGGTGGCCGAGAAACTGGGCGCCCTGCTGGGCGCCGACGTCGAGGAGATTCGCGAGGCCAAGAGCCGCGCGGGTTTTCTCGGCGCTCTGGCCGCGGGCAAGGACAGCATGCTGAGCCGCCCGGCGGAGTTGACGGCGGCGCCGTCGGTGGAGGCGCGGGGGACGGTGGTCCTGGGCATGCCGGTGTGGGCGGACCGCCCGCCGCCGGCCGTGCGGGCCTACCTGGCGGCGGTGGACCTGACGGGCAAGACGGTCTGCGCGTTCTGCACGCACGGCGGAGGAGGGGGCAAGAAAATGTTCGCCGCGCTGTCGGCTTTGCTGCCGTCCCCGCCGTCGGAAATGATCGAGTTCAAGCGCCCCAAGGCCGACGACCCGAACGTGGCGGCCCGACTGGCCGAGTGGGCCCCGAAGGTCCGCGCCGCCGGGGCCGGCTGACGCCGCGCCGGATGCGTTCGTCCGACGCCCCAGGCCGCTGCCGCCCGCGCGGGCCGGGCGGTTTTCCGCTTGCGGATTCTTCAAAAGTTCCTTGACGAACTGGACTTTCAGGGCAATAATGCTTGCCGTAGGTATGTCTGCGGGTTGCCCGTGAAGCGTTTCACGGTCCGCGGGCGAAGCCCGAGAGGCAGACGGGCTTGTTTGCAGGGATGTCCGTTGAGCACTGCGCATCCGGTTGAGAGTTGGACGGGGAGTTCCGTGCGTCGTTGGAATCCACGCATCACACCTTGGCCTCGTGCACGTGTCTTCTGCAAATCCCTCATGCCGCGTTTTTCGAAGGAGCCTCCGCATGGCGACAGGTACAGTGAAGTGGTTCAATGACTCCAAGGGTTACGGGTTCATCACAGGTGACGACGGGACGGATGCGTTCGTTCACCACTCGGATATCCAGGGCGAAGGATTCAAGTCCCTGGCCGAGGGCGACGCCGTAGAGTTCGAGATGTCCGAGGGTCCGAAGGGCCCCAAGGCCGTCAACGTCCGCAAGGTCTGATGGGCCGAGAATCTCAGCATTGAGAGCGCCGCTTCGGCGGCGTTTTCTTGCGCCGCCCCGGCGCCGCCGGGCGGGGCGCTCAAGCGGTCACGGGCCCGGAGGCGGGCGCCAGTGGGTGGCCATCAGGCAGGTCTTTTCGCCGGGCTTGTCGATCTGATAGAAGACCGTCAGGAGCGAGCCGTCCTTCAACTGGCAGGTGGCGGGGTAGCCCAGGTCGGCGTTGCGTGCCTTGGCGAGTGTGATTTCGCCGGCGACATCCCAGGTCTTTCCGCCGTCTCGGCTGATGCACGCGCGCTGCCCGTAGGGCCGCTTGCGGCGCCCGTAGGACACCACCAGCCGCCCGTCAGCCAGGCGAATCAGGTGCGGGGGGTAGCCCCAGACGGTGGTCTTGTGCGGGGCGGTCCACGTCTTGCCCCCGTCGTCGCTCTCGGACTGATAGAGGAACTGGTTCACCGCCACGCCGCGCCGGACTGGCTCGACGCGGAACATGGCCACAAGTCGGCCGGGGGCGGCCTCGACGACGTGCGGTTCGCAGAGACGCCACCGCTTCCGTGGCTGCGTGGCGGGCATCGTGGCGAGGACCTTCCAGGTCTTCCCGTCGTCGCGCGAGGCCTCGGTGGCGACGACCTGCCGGCCGTTCATCTCGCCGGTGCCGAGGTACAGCAGCCGCCCGTCGCGCAGTTCGATGGGCCCGTGCGGGGCCGAGCCCGCCACGCGGATCGGTTCGCCCCACGTCTTGCCCCCGTCGGTGCTGCGGCGGACCCACGACCCGAGCCAGCGCCGCTTTGTCTGCGGGCCAATCTTCCCGGCGTGCCGCCGCCACGCCGGCTGCAGGTATTGCTCGAACGCCAGCGAGGTGAACCAACTGACCAGAACCGTCCCGGCGCGGGTCTCGATCACGCCGGCGTCGCGGTCGTCCAGCGGGGTGTTATTGATCGTGACGGGGCCGGTCCAGGTCTTCCCGCCGTCGCGGCTGCGGATCATCTGGGTCTTGCCGAACGGGCAGACGTGCGCGTCGCGGTCGCCGGAGAACACCGCGATCAGTTCGCCGTCGCGGCGGCGGGCGATCGTGGGCCAGCCGATGTACCGCCCGGGCTGCTTGCAGAGGACCTCCGTGGCGAGGATCTCGGCCTGGGTCGTTGTGCCGGTTCGCGCGGCCTTGGTGGCGGACATAGCAGGTTCCTTGTCGGCCCCGGGCGCGGCGATGCCCGCGGCCACGGCGCTGGCGGCCGCGAAGGCAATCCGCCACGACAGGGCACGGTGCCGGCGAATGGGTCGCTGGGCCATCGCCGGCGATAGTACGCGCAACCTGACATGGCGTCCAGCCCGCGGCGCGGCGGTTGTCCGGATCGGGCAACTGTGCGATACTGTCTGTCGGCGGGGGGCGGGGCGGCGGAAGGAGTGTTCGTATGGGCGGCGCGTCGCGGCGAGCGATCCTCCTGGCGGCGGCGGTCTGTGTTACTGCGGCGGCCTGGCCGGCGCGGGCGGGCGCCCAGGCCCGCGCGAGTCAGATCCCCTTTTCCGACGAGGCGGTCGCCGGCGCCATCGCCAAGGCCAGGGCCTACCTGTGGAATCAGTACCGCCAGGATCCCCGGCAGTCGCCTTGGCCTGACGTGCGCACCGTGCGTCAGGACAACCGCGACGTTCCCTACGGCAACTACGGCGGGCAGTCGGCCCTGGTCATGTTCGCCCTGCTGGCCTCGGGCGACAAGCACACCGACAAGCGCATGCGCCGGGCGGTCGAGTGGCTGGCGGCGATCGACTCGACCGGAACCTACACCCTCGGCATCCGCATGCAGGTGTGGACCTATCTGCCGGACGCTGTCGGGCGGCGCCTCTTGCGACGCGACAAGGACCGGCTGATCAAGAGCATTCACAGACTCCCGCGCGGACCCGCGCCCCCATCGTGGCGGCACATCTATGGCACATACGGTTACACCAGTGCCGACAAGGTTTCCGACCATGGCGACAGCAGCAACACCCACATCGGCATTCTCGGCGTCTGGGCCGCGGCGCGGATGGGCGGCGAGGTGCCTCGCGGCTACTGGGAACTGGTCTTCAAGCACTACCTCATGGCCCAGAGCACCGACGGCTCGTGGCGGTACGGGGTTGGTCCCGGCCCGCCGGCGCAGAACGGCTCGTACGGGCAGTACCCCCCGGGCGGCATGACCGCCGCCGGATTAGCCAACCTCCTGGTCGCGTGGGAGAACCTCCACGCCGCCGACTTCGCCGCCTGCGGCAAGAACGCCGACCTGCCGGCCGTCGCCAAGGCGATCGACTGGCTCGGCGCCAACCTCGGGCGGAACCACAACGGGTATCATTACTACTTGTACGCCCTCGAGCGCGTCAGCCTCGCCACCGGCATCAAGTTCTTCGCCGGCAAGGACTGGTACAAACTCAGCGCCACGCGGCTGCTGAACACCCAGCGGGCGGACGGGTCCTGGGCGCGGGGGGGGTTCGGCGACCGGAACGACCTGGTGTCCACCGCGTTTGCCCTGATCTTCCTGGCGCGCGGGCGCAGCCCGGTCCTGTTCAACCGTCTCCAGTACAACGGCGACTGGAACAACCGCCCCAACGGGCTGGCCTACCTGTGCCGGTGGGTCTCCAAGCAGTTCGAGCGGGAGATCAACTGGCAGATCGTCAACCTGTCGTCGTCGGTCGATGACTTGCACGACGCGCCGGTCCTGCTGATCACGGGCGCCAAGGCGCCGAAATTCACCGACGCCGAACTCGGCAGACTGCGGCGGTTCGTCCACCAGGGCGGGATGATCTTTACCGTCGCCGAGTGCCGCGGGGCCGCCTTCGACGCCGCCTGGCGCGGGGGTCGGGGCCAAAGCGGCCTGTACGGCAAACTGTTCGGCGATTGCGAGATCAAGCCGCTGCCGCGGGACCACCCGATCTACAGCGTCCAGTACAAGATGCGGAGGGCGCTGCCGCTGTGGGGCGTCCACAACGGGCTGCGATTCCTGGCGCTGCACTCGATCACGGACCTGCCGCTGGCCTGGCAGCGGAACGCGCGGGTCGCCGGGATCGCGCAGTTCCAGTTGCCGGTGAACATTTCGCTGTTCGTCAACGGGTTGGCGCTGGGCCGGCCGCGCGGAACCAGTCCCTGGCCGCAGGCCAAGCCCTTCACCCCGTTGCGGCGGGCGACGGTGGCGCGGGTCCGCTACAAGGGCCCGTGGGACCCCGAGCCGCTGGCGTGGGAGCGCTTCGCCGTGCTGATGGGGCGGCACTGGCAGACGCGCCTGACGGTCGAGGCCGCCGGGTGCGGGAGACTCGATCCGGCTACCCACCGCGTCGCGCACCTGACGGGCGCGACGGCGCTGGGTCTGCCGGACGCGGCCAAGAACGCCCTGAAGGCCTACGTCGCCGGCGGGGGCACGCTGATCCTCGAGGCCGCCGGCGGGGCCGGGGCCTTCGGCGACAGCGCCGAGAAACTGATCGAGGAGTTGTTCGGAAAAGGCTGTCTCCGCCGCCTGCCGAGTTTCTCGCCCGTCTATCAGATGCCGGGCATGGCGATCGCGTCGGTGACGTACCGCCGCGCCGCGACGAAGCAGTTGGGCAAGGGAAAGTTCCCGCGCATTCTCGGGGCCGAGATCGGTGGGCGCATGGCGGTGTTCGTCAGCAAGGAGGACCTGACGGCGGGCCTGCTCGGGTATCCCTCCAGCACGTGCATCGGCTACGCGCCGGGGACGGCCGAGAAGCCCGGATCGGCGGTGACGCTGATGCGGAACATGGTGCTCTACGGCCAGCGGCTCCGGAAGCCGACGACGGCAAGTCGTCCGGCGACGGCCAGCGCGCCGGCGGGCAAGTGAGCGGCAGCGGCGAGTGCGGCTTGGCCGGCGGCGTGCAGGTCCGGAACCCCGGCCGGCCGGTGGCGTCTAACCATAGGCTGATCGCGCATGCGACGTTGCGCGGGGCTTTGACCTGAGCGGCAGAGGGTGGCAGACATGGGCGGATGGGCGATGAGTCGCTGGCGGTTGACACTTTGCGTGGCGTGCATGGCGGCAGGGGCGCTGCGCGCGGGCTCGGCGACGGGTCCGGCGGCCTCCGGGCCGGCGCCGCCGACGGCCCAGCAAGTGGCCGAGGCCCGCAAGGTCTTCAAGGCCGTCAACGCCCGGCCGGTGCTGACCGAGGCGGCCAAGCGGCGGGTCGAAAAACTCATCCGCGACCTCGGCGACGACGCCTGGCGGGTCCGCGAGGCGGCGACGAAGGCCCTGTCGGAGATGGGCCCGGTCGTCGCGCCGCTGGTGACGGCTGCGGCCGCGAGCAAGGACCTGGAGGTGGCCACGCGGGCCTCGGCCGTCCTCCGCGCCATCGAGGACAAGACCGCCGACGTCAGCGTGGAACTGGCGCGGGCGGTCGAGGTCCTGGCCGCGGCGCGGGACAAGGGCCTCGTGCCGATGCTGATCGACCTGCTGACGCACCCCAACGCCGGCGCGCGCTACGCCGGCGAGTACGCCCTGCGGGCCATGACGGCCAAAGACTTCGGCTACAATGCCTACGGCGATGCCACCGACCGCGCCGCCGCCGCCGCCAAGTGGCGCCAGTGGTGGAAGGCCAACGCCGCCGGGTTCGACTTCGCCAAGGTCCGCTCCGCACCGGCCGCGGCGGGCCTGCTGGTCACCGACTGCTCGAATCACACGATCACGGCGGTCACGCTGACCGGGAAGGTCGTCTGGTCGCACAAGGTCCGGGCGCGGCTGTACTGCGCGGCCGGTCTTGCCAACGGCAACATCCTGGTCGGCTTCGCCAACGGCAACAGCAACGCCGAGGAGTACGCCCGCGGGTTCCGGAAGGTCTGGAGCAACGAGAACACCAATCTGGGCACCGGCGGGATCTTCGACGTTCAACGCCTGGCCAACGGCAACACGCTGCTGACGTACACGCACCAGAATCACGTCACGGAACTGTCTCCGGCCGGCAAGGTCGTCTGGCAGCACAAGAGCGGCAGTGCCCTCAGCGCCCAGCGGCTGCCCAACGGCAACACGTTGATCGCCTACTACAGCGGGGGTAAGGTCGTCGAGGTGGACCGGGCCGGCAAGGTCGTCTGGAGTACCTCCGGGCTGAAGAACTGCTCCGACGCGCGGAAACTGTCCAACGGGAACGTCCTGATCGCCGAATACAGCGGCAAGCGCATCTTGGAGGTCAACCGGGCGGGCAAGACGGTGTGGGAGTGCAAATGCCCCACGTCGCCCTCGGGCGTCTGCCGCCTGCCGGATGGGACGACGGCCGTAAACTGGGCCAAGGCCGTCGTCATCGTCGGGCGCGACGGCAAGGTGGTCCGCACGCTGCTGAAACACAACGGCTCGTGGGGGAAGATCCGCCTGGCGCCGATGGCGGTCCTCCAGCAGCACAAGGGCGCCGAGGCCCCCGAGGCCCCCAAGGTGCCCAAGCCCGCGCCGCGTGGCGCGGCGGAGATACGCGTCCGCTTGAAAGCGCAGGCTCCATTCAAGGACTGACGCGGCCGGCCGGAACGGTTGAAGTTCAATGTGTGGTTGCGTTGCTTGGTGTCGGCGGGAGGGGCGGTCGGGGAGGATTGAGGACGATGACGTGATGATATGTCGGCCGGTTGTGTTGACTGTGGGCGTGGCGATCGTGACGGGTCTCTTGCAGGCTGGTCCGGCGACGAAGCCGACCACCCAGGCGGCGACAACCCGACCCCGCCCGTCGGCCAAGGCCCAGGCCGAGGCCCGAAAGGTCTTCGAGGAACTGCTCAAGCCGGTGATCCTGACGGCCCCGGCCCGGAAGCGGATCGAGAAACGGATCGCTGACCTCGGCTCGGACCAGTGGAAGGTCCGCGAGGCCGCCACCAAGGCCCTGTCGAAACTCGGTCCCGAGGCCATCGGCCTGGTGGAGAAGGCGGCTGCGGACAAGGACCTCGAGGTCGCCACGCGGGCGGCGGCGGCGCTGAAGGCGATCCAGGACCGCCTCGAGGACCTCGGGTCGCCCGTCAGCGCGGCGGTAGACGTCCTGCTGGCGGCTGAGGACGACCAGTTGATGCCGATGCTCATCCGGCTGCTCACGCACGACAGCCCGTCGGCGCGGTACGCGGCCGAATACGGCTTGCGGCGCCTGACGGGCAAATACCTCGGCTACAGCGCCGACGCCCCCGTTGCCGATCGCGTCAAGGCCGCCAAGAAATGGAAGGACTGGTGGGCCGCCAACGCGCAGACGTTCTCACTGACCCAGGCCGCCAAGGCGTCCCAGGCGGCGGGACTGCTGATGACCTTCAACAACGGCGTGGAGGTCATGGCGATGGACTTCAACGGGAAGGTCGCCTGGAAGCACCGCTTCCGGACCTCCTCGTATGCCCTGGCGGGCATCGGCAACGGCAACGTCCTGCTCGGGTTCAACAACGGGGCCGTCGAGGAATACGACGCCCGGCACAAGAAGGTCTGGAGCAACGCCAACTTCGGCAAGGCCGGCGGGGCCGTCTTCGGCCTCCAGCGCCTGCCCAACGGCAACACGCTGATCGCCTACTCCAACCAGCAGCGCGTCCTGGAGGTCACCCGCGCCGGCAAGGAGGTCTGGTCGTGGCAGGGGCGGATGCCCATGAGCGTGGAGCGCCTGGCCAACGGCAACACGCTGATCAGCGAGTACACCGGCAACCGCGTCGTCGAGGTGACG
>Ga0272441_10014434_pt1 | contig 11210 bp, 10 predicted proteins | sample SSMProp6N_FD_193582 | JGI IMG/M metagenome (GOLD analysis project Ga0272441, IMG submission 193582) | Marine sediment archaeal communities from Little Sippewissett salt marsh, Falmouth, MA, United States - SSM-Prop-6N | ecosystem: Environmental > Aquatic > Marine > Wetlands > Sediment ... | reverse complement strand
TTAAATATCTTTTTAAATAAATAAATTCTATCTTTGTATCGATTTTTTGAAATATCGGCTATAATATAGTTTTCCCCATCGGAAAATGGTTCAAATGTTTTCTTTTGATTAACGTAAATTTCCCATCTTCCATCTGATACAGTATTTGTTTTTATTCTCCTTTTCAGCCATTTTTTTACCATATCTTCTGCGCAAACACATTGGACAGTTATTAATATTGAATTGTTTTCTTTTGCGATTGTTCTTACCAGATCTCTGTATTTTTTCTTTTGAAATGTAGCATCTAATACAACATTTTTCCCATTTTTCAGAAAATCCGATGCTTTCTCAATAGCTTTTTTATATGTTTGATCAATTTTTTCTGGTGAATATAACCCAGTATTTATCTCATCATGATGTCTTTCAAATATATTAATTCCTGCAAGTTCTTTTCTAATAATATCTGTATTTATTATGTGTGCATTGTAATCAATAGAAATCTTTAAAGAAAAAGTTGATTTTCCTACACCTGTTAGCCCCCCGATAATAAAAATAAGCGGTTTTTTATTTTTTATATCAAGTGAAAAAAGTTTTGCATAATATTCAGATAATTCAAAATATTTTTTAGTTGTATTAATTATATCCTGTTTTTTCTCATTAGAAATTTTTGAATCGTTCAATTTAAATCCAATCACCTTTCCTCGAACATAAGCTCTGTAGCTCTTATAGAAATTCAACATTTCAAGAATACCAATGTCTTTACTTTTTTCAATATATTTTTTTATAAGATAGCTTGAAAGATATGGATAATTCATAAAGTCTAGATCCATTGCTAAAAAACCAATATCTGATGCAGTATCACAGTATCTAAATCGCTTATTAAATTCTATACAATCAAAAATATAAATTTTTTCATCCGTAACAACAATATTTCCCGAATGCAAATCTCCATGACAGTTTTTTATATTCTTATGTTTGATCCTTTTTTCAAAAAGATCCTTTTTTTTCCTAAAAAATTGCTGGGATAAATTTTTAATATATTCATATGAATTTTTTGGAATAGTTATATCAATCATAGGCTCTGTTTGTTCAAAATTTTCGCAAATGTTTCTTTTTACTACCTCAAGTTCACCATATCTATCAATTTCTTTTGAGTTTCCTTCTGAATTGTAGAATTTAACTAAAATATCACAAATATCTTCAATTTTCTCCTTAACGATTTTTCCTTGTTTTAAAAGATTTGTCATTATATTCTGCTGTAAGAATTCTTTCATTTTTATAGCATAATCAACAATTTCTCCATATCCATTTAATTCTAAAATGCTATTCTTTTTTGTTATAGGAATTACATCAAGATAAATATCTGGACAAAGCCTTCTATTTAACCTCATCTCTTCATCACAGTAATATTTTCTTTTTTCAACAGTAGAGAAATCAAGAAATCCGTAATTGACTTGTTTTTTTATCTTATATGCATATTTGCCTGTCAAAGCAACATAAGAAATATGGGTTTGAATTATATCAACGGATTTAATATCAGATCCAAAAAACTTAGGATTTTTAATATTTTTAATAATATCTAGATCTTCCATGAAAGAATGGAAAATAATAAGTTCTTAAAAGTTTTATCTTTATAAACTATAAAATATTACAATAAAACTAGTATGAATGGCTAATAATAAAATTATTGCTGGAATATACATTTTATACATACGTGTTGAATCTGTTTTTAAATGACTGCTGCTTACAATATTACATAGGTGTATTGGTGAAATAAGATACCCAACTAATGAGCTAATAAAAATTATACTAGTTAAACCAACTATGTTTATATTTGAAAATTGAAAAAAAGGTTCAACAAGAGAATAGGATAAAAATATTGCACCAAGATTATAACCAGTAATCAAACCAAGTAATAATGGTATTAGTATTATTATAAAAATTGCTGGAAATGGTAAACTACCTAACATTTCTGCTAAAATGATATTTGCTTTTGATACTTTTATCATTTCTCTAAAAATCATAATGCTAAATATAATTAATGCAAGATTAAATGATAATGACTGTTTTATAATAATAACATATTTTTTCCAACTTATTTTAATTAAGAAATATAAAATAATAATACTAACTAAAACTCCAATAATAAAAATTTTTATTTGATAATCTTTTAAATTTGGTAACCCAAATAAATATAGTAATATATATATTAAAATAGGTATTATTGGAGGTAAAAGATATAAAAGACCATTGTAATTTTTTTTTAAAATCGCTGTTGATTTTTCATTTTTATTTATGTAAATTTTTAGAAAAACAATACCAATAATAATAAATGTAATAAATGCTGGAAAATCAGCAATGATAAGTCTGTAAATATCAATATTAGAAAATTCATTACTGCATATTGTAATCATTGCAAGTGAAATTGGAAATATTGGAAACCATATATGTCTGAACCATACATTTAAAAAATTTTTCTGATCTTTATTTAGTTTATATTTATCTCCCTCCTTATCAATTAATGGGGCAGAAAATAAAGCACCACCAGGAACTGGCATTAACCCATAAATTGCAGGAATAATACCCAAAGTACCTCCACTATTGAAAAATGTTCGTAGACTATCTATCAATTTTTTAATTGCATTTGTTTCCTGCATACATTTAGCTAAAACATATATTAATATCAATAAAATGGCAAGTTCTATTGTTGCAGTATTAATTTTTTCACCTTTATATGAATAAATTGTCGCCTCAACAATAGCTTTCGCAATATCAATTGGAGCAATTTCTTTTAATGAAAATATTCCGACAATAATCGATCCAAATAAAAGAGAAATACCAAAGTTAAATTTTTTTCTTATTAAGTAAATAGTAAATACAAATGCAATTATTACTCCTACAAGATTAAGCATAATGTTTTCAAGAGTGCATTAATCTGGACTAGTTAAATTCTTTGCGCATTTTTCAGCATCTTCTAATATTCTTTCAAAATCTAATGTTAAAAATTCATTATTTATCATAAGCGGTTTTCCGTTTACTATTGTTGTGATAATATCACCTCCTTTTGCTGCATATATAATATTTGATATTAGATCGTGCTTTGGAATAAGATGAGGCTTATTTAAATCTAGCATTATAATGTCCGCCTTCTTTCCCACTTCAATTGATCCAACTTCTTCTTCAATCTTTAGAGTCTTTGCACCACCTAAAGTTGCAAAATCAAATACAACTTGAGCAGGTAGGATTTTAGGATCCCATCTATGTTGTTTATGAACTAAAGCGCAGAACTTCATCGTTTCAAACATATCTAATGTATTATTACTTGCAGCTCCATCTGTACCTAAACTAACTGTAACTCCAGAATCCATCATCTCTGGTATTGGAGCATAACCTCCTGTACCTATTTTCATATTGCTAACTGGACAATGAGAAACTTTTGTTTTAGATCTTTTAAGGTCTAGAATTTCATTTTTTGTAATCCATCCGCAATGAGCAAGAATCATCTTATCACAAAGAAGTCCATATTTTTTAAGTTGACCTATTGGTCTTAATCCATATTTTTTTTCCACATAGTATACTTCATCACGTGTTTCAGAACAATGAGTATGCAGAAGAACATTGTTTTTATTCCCAATTTCAATTGATTTCTTAAGAAGTTCTGGTCCACAAGAATAAGTAGCATGAGGTGTAATAACAGGTGCTGTTATATCATGTCCTTTCCAATTATTTACAAAATACTCACATTTTTTAATTAATTCATTAGATTTATATTCTGGAGTTCCACAATCAATCATAGCAAAACCTAAAAAAGCTCTAATTCCAGCTTTTTCAGAGACCTTTCCAACAGTATCCTCAAAAAAATACATATCAAGAAAAGTTGTTGTGCCTGATAGTATCATTTCTAAAAGACCAAGTTCTGTTCCGATTTTAACTGATTTGGCATTTAATTTTGATTCAATGGGCCAGATTTTTTCTTCAAGCCAATTATTTAATGTCATGTCATCTCCATAACCTCTAAATAAGGTCATTGGAATATGAGTATGAGTATTAATTAAACCAGGTAAAACAAGCTTTTTTTCACCATTAATTTTAAAGTCTACTTCGGTATTAATCGATTTTTTCGAAATTTCGATAATTTTATTGTCTTCAATATAAATATTCCCCTTCAGCTGCTCTCTTTTTTTATTCTGAGTAAGAATGTTGGCTTTTTTAATGAGAATACTCATATAATACCTATTTTGTATCGAGTTTTATCTCAGTTCCATTAGTCCACATTTCCTCAAATTCAATGTTAAGGTTTTCTACAATTTCTTTTTCGACAGTCCAAAAACCTACTTCATCATGTTTGACAGGACCTGCAAGAATAAGAGCTCTGTCGTCACCAATAATAAAATTTCCCTTTATATTTGGATGTTTTTTAACATCTATTCCTTTTAATATTTCCTTATCTTTAAATCTATTGACTAAAACTTTAGCATTCTTTGGTATATCAATATCTCCCAAATATTCTGCAATAATCCGAGGATTAGATATTTCAGATATATTCCATTTTTTTGTATGCCTCGAAGCTGGAGAATTTTCTGGTTTCTTTTTCAATCCAAACTCAACTGCAATCCCTACAACAACAACGCCTATTATAAATCCTATAATAAATGAAATTATGTCTATCATAATCCATCCATCCTTTTAATAACCATATCTAACATCCTAGATATAATAGTTTGTTTTATAATAAATAAGAATGATAACATTTATTTTTGATAGCAATATATGGAAAAAGAAAAATGAATGGATATTAAAGATATGAACAAGAAAATTATTAAAAATATTAATAAACTTAAAGAGCAAAATAATGCTATTATTCTAGTACACAACTATCAGCTTCCAGAAATACAAGATATTGCCGATATTATTGGAGACTCATTAGATCTTGCAATAAAGGCTACAAAAACAAATGCAAAAAATATTGTATTTTGTGGAGTAGACTTTATGGCCGAATCAGCAAAGATATTAAACCCTAATAAAAATGTGATTATTCCTGATATAGATGCAAAATGCCCTATGATTCAGATGGTAAAACCAGATCAACTTAAACTATTAAAGAAAGAAAACCAAGATGCAGATGTTGTTTCATATATCAATACTACTTCAGAGATAAAAACACTCTCAGATATTTGCTGCACATCTTCAAATGGAGTAAATGTTGTAAAAAGTAGATCTTCAAATAAAGTTATATTTGTACCAGACAGAAACCTTGGTGCATATATACAACGATCAATTTTAGATAAAGAATTAATTTTATGGCCTGGAATATGTCCAACTCACCATAAAATACATAAGAATCAGTTATTAAAAATAAAGGAAAAACATAATGAAGCAGAGATACTTGTCCATCCAGAATGTAGACCGGAAATTATTGATATTGCAGATTATGCACTTTCTACAAATGGTATGGTAAATCATGCTAAAAAATCAGATAAAAAAGAGTTTATTATTGGAACCGAAAAAGACCTTTGTTATAGATTAAAAAGGGAAAACCCTGAAAAAGTATTTTATGAAATTAAAACTGCAATTTGTCCAAATATGAAGAAAATAACCCTTGAAAAAGTGTTAAATAGTCTAAAATATTTGGAACCAAAAATAACAATTGATAAAGATATAATGAAAAAGGCAAAAATTCCACTTAAAAAAATGTTGGCCATAGAACGAGGGGATTAAGATGAAAAGAATTTACATGGATTATAGCGCAACTACACCAGTTGACAAAGAAGTAATGGATGAAATGACTCCTTATTTTGATAAATATTTTGGAAATCCATCTTCGATCCATTCATTTGGAAGGGATGCCTATGATGCAGTGGAAAAATCAAGAAATAAAATTGCCGAAATACTAAATGCAGATACAGATGAAATAATCTTTACATCAGGAGGAACAGAATCAGACAATCTTGGAATTATGGGTGTAGCATTTTTGAATAAAGACAAAAGAAACTGCAAAGGTAATAACATTATAACAACCACAATAGAACACCCTGCAGTTCTTGAAACTTGCAAATATTTAGAAAATCTAGGATTTAATATTAAATATCTTCCAGTTGATAAGTACGGAATAATACGAATTGAAGAATTGGAAAAAGCAATTTCTAAAGATACTTTTCTAATAACTATCATGTTTGCTAACAACGAAATAGGTACTATTGAACCAATTGAAAAAATCGGTAAAATTGCAAATAAATACGATGTTTTATTTCATACAGATGCAGTACAAGCAGTTTGTAAAACTCCAATTGATGTAGAAAAATTAAATATAGATTTATTATCAATTTCTTCGCATAAAATTTATGGACCCAAAGGTGTTGGGGCCTTGTTTATTAGAAATGGAGTTAAAATTAGTCCATTAACTCATGGTGGAGGACACGAAAAAGGATTGAGAAGTAGTACATATAACACCCCTGGTATTGTTGGCCTTGGAAAAGCTTGCAATTTAGGAAAAATAAGACTTAAAGAAGATATGTCTTATATAAAAAATTTAAGAGATAAATTAATTAAAAACACTCTAAAAATAGAGTCAAGTTATCTTAATGGACATCCGGTAAAAAGATTAGTAAATAATGCTCATTTCTGTTTTGAAGCAACCGAAGGAGAATCATTAAATATGATGCTTGATGAGAACGGTATTGCTTCAGCAACTGGTTCAGCATGTTCATCTAAAAAACTTCAAGCATCTCATGTTCTTAATGCAATTGGATTAAATCCTGAAAAAGCGCATGGTTCATTAAGATTAACACTAGGTAGAGAAAACACAGAAGAAGAAGTAAAATATGTTGATAATATTCTACCTAGTGTAGTTGAAAATTTGAGAAGATTGTCGCCACTTTGGAATAGATGATAAGGAATTTTTAATGGCAGATATATATACTGAGAAAGTAAAGGATCATTTCTTAAATCCTAGAAATGTTGGTGAAATTAAAGATGCAGATGGTATAGGAACTGTAGGAAATCCAACTTGTGGAGATGTTATGACTATATATATCAAAGTCAAAAACGATAAAATTAAAGACATTAAATTCAAAACTTATGGATGTGCGGCAGCAATAGCTAGTAGCAGTATCGGAACTGAAATTGTCAAAGGTAAAACCTTAGACGAAGCATCAAAATTATCACGTGATGATATTGCAAATGAACTTGGAGGATTACCAGCAATTAAGATGCATTGTTCAAATCTATTCTCAGATGCAATTCGTGAAGCAATTAAAGATTATAGAAAAAGAAAAAAGTGATATTATATGAAAACTTATATCTCAATTGATGGATGGAAAGCTAATATTAGATTTTCATCAGCTCATGTAATACCAGAATATGAAAAATGTGGAAGATTACATGGACATACTTATGCAGTACATGTCAAAGCATATGGAAAAACAGATGAGAAAGGTATTATCATTGACTTTGCCTTATTAAAAGATGGATTAAGAAATATTATAAAGGATTTGGATCATAAAATTTTAATACCAGAGAAAAGTAATATTTTAACAATCATAAAAAATAACGAAAACATTAAAATAAAATCATTAAATAAAAAATATGTTTTTCCAAAATGTGATTGTATATTATTACCAATTAAATCGACTTCAGCAGAAACACTCGCGAATTATATTTTAAAACGAGTAATTAAGAATATTCAATATTCAAAGCAATTAGAAAGTATTGAAATTGGTGTAGATGAGGGATTTGGACAAGGCGCATGGATTATAAAAACATTTTAGGTGTGAATAATTAATATGATTAAAAATGCTGTTTGTCTAATATCTGGTGGTCTTGATTCCTATGTTACAGCATCAATTGCAAAGCATGAAGGATATTCAATATATGCATTATCTTTTAATTATGGTCAGCAACATAATAAGGAGATAGAATGCGCAAAGAAAATTGCATATGATATAAATTCAAAAGAGCATATTATTTTCAATATTGAAATTAATAAATTTAAAGGTTCTGCATTAATTGATAAATCCTTAAAAATACCTAATAATAATAAATTAGAAGAAATCGGTAAATCCATTCCATCAACTTACGTACCTGCAAGAAATACTATTTTTTTATCAATCAGTCTTGCTTATGCTGAAGTTATTAATGCTGATGCAATATACATTGGTGTTAATAATACAGATTATTCAGGGTATCCAGATTGTAGACCTGAATATATAAAAGCATATCAAAAAATGGCTGATATTGCAACAAAGAAAAGTATTGAAGGAAAAAATATTAAGATATGTGCTCCTTTACTTTTTCTTTCTAAAGCTGAAATAATTAAAAAAGGTGTTGATCTTAAAATTTCTTTTGAAAAAACATGGTCTTGTTATAATGGAAAAAATAAATCTTGCGGGAAATGCGAATCTTGCTTATTGAGATTGAAAGGATTTAAAGAAGCAAAAGTTAAAGATCCTCTAACATATGAGGTTTTACCAGATTGGTATTAATTAAAAATTCTAAATTTCATTTTTATCATCCTTTTTGTTTTTTCTATAATACTCATATATATCAAATGTTATTGGAATTGATACAAGAACTACTATTAGTATTATTAAACAGATAACACTGTCCGACGGTACATTATAGATTGTTGCTTCTTTATGACTGTCCCATAAACTCCCGCTAATTAAATCATTAAAAAGAAGATTTATTGTTCCAATCCATGGTAATTCAAATCGTGCTTTACCTGTAATCCATTCTGGTTTTATTGGTTCATTACAAATTCCACCTGCTTGATCACATCTATCATTTGTTATTGGATTATCTCCTTTTGTTATAAATCCGCTATGGCTTGGCTTATATTTATTAAGTCCAAGTTCTGATATAGTAATAGATGACTCGTTATTTATTCCCCATTCATCTACAGAGTAAGTATTATATTCCTTATGATATTCTATCCAACACATAGCCCTGTGAATAATCTGGTCCTCCTCAGTGTTTCCATATTTTCTATATATTATTACATCGCCATAGTCTCCATAAGACTGGAAACCTCCTTCTCCTTTGGCCATTTCTCCACTATATTCATAACCACGTGTCAATATGTCATCTTTGACATTAACCTTTACAAGAAGTACCATATCACCTGCATCTATAAAACCAAGTCTTCCGAAAGGTTCATCTTTATGCATCATGCTACCTGATTCAATTGCCACCATTGGAGCATCAAACCATTGTCCTGTATAAGACCAAAGAATAGTTAATATTAAAAGTACAACAAGAAGAGCAACAACAATATCTCTAATTAATGAAATCTTTTCGTTATCACTTCGCCAAAACCCTAAAAACAATTTTTTGATATCATTGATATTCATCTGTTATCACTTTCTCTTTTTGATATCTTCCATATTTGATATTACATTTTTTGTTGCTGCCCCACAAATTGGACAAATCTTTATTTTTTCATTAAATTTTTTACGACAACCAAGACATCGACAACCCCATTTAAACCTTTTTGTTATCTTTGGTTGGCCAATATTTTCAAATTTTATATCTAAAGTATGAGCTACATTTTGCATTGAATAGTCATCTGATAATATTATAGCATTTTTTTGATCTTTAAGCTTCATATCTAATGCAAGAGCAAGAATTTCTATATCTACTTTTGATAATCTATCTTTGTCTCCTGTTAAGATTGAGATAGCATTTACTTTTTCCCTCGAATTTTTTGAAGGTGATAGAAGAGACAGTCCTTTTTCTTTTAAAAATTGGAATGTTCGATAATCTCTACCACCAGGTTTTAATTCCATTGAAATACTATTAGTTGTAACTATCAATGTATCATTAAAATTAATTGGTATTCCTGACAGAATAGCAGATGTATCTATTATATAAATCTTTGATTTATTTTTAATAACCATTTTATTTAGTAAGCATTTTTTATATATTTTATTTTAACCTTCTTGATACAGTATTATTGGTAAAAATTAGTTTATTCAATTAAATCAATTATTTTATTTATTTTAATTAGATTCTGTTTACCTGTATCCATGTCTCTAATTGTTACAGAGTTTTGTTGCAATTCCTTGGGACCTATTAAAATAGTTTTTTTAGCATTCAAGGAGCTTGCATATTTTAGCGATTTTGCCACACCACGTTTCAATAGATCTATATCAGTAGATGCACCTAATGTTCTTAATTTTTGGGCAATTTGAATTGATTTACTTATCATTTCTTCATTTATTGGAATAACAAAAAAATCTAATTTATATAAAGGGAAATTATATTTTTCATTTTCCAATGCAAGAATAACACGATCAAAGCCCAATGCAAAACCTGCAGTTGGAGTTTCTCTTCCACCAAATAATTCAATAAGATCATATTCGCCACCTCCACATATTTGTTTTTCTGCTCCTAATGAAGTGGCTTCTATTTCAAAAACAATACCTTTGTAATATTCAAGACCTCGTACAATACTCAATTTTATTTGATAACTTACATCAAATGATATTTCCAATAATTTTAAAATCTCTAAAAATTTTGATAATTCTATTTCTGCTTCTTCATCTCCTTTAATATAATTTAAAATCTTTTTAGGATCAGAAGTTTGAATTACATCTAAAAATTTATTAGTTTTTTCTTTATTAATTCCAAAATTCTGTAAAAAATCAAAAATATCATCGAATTGGGATTTATCTATTAATTGTATTAATTGATTTCTATCTTCTTTTAATATATCAAGTTTATCAAACATTGAAGATAATATACTTAAATTACCAATGCTTAGTTTTATATCATTCAAACAAACATTTTTCAAAATTTTATATGCCAATGCAATTAGTTCGGAATATGCTTCAGGACTGTTAGTTCCAATAATTTCACAACCTGCCTGTCTGAATTCTCTATATCTTCCTTTTTGTGGCCGATCATATCTATAACAATTCCCAAAATAAAATAGTTTCAAAGGTTTTGGTTTCATCTGGAATTTATTAACATAAAAGCGTATAACTGGTGCTGTGAGTTCAGGTCTTAGTGATAATTTTCTACCTCCTTTGTCTGTAAAAGAATAGATCTCTTCAATAATCGCATCACCAGATTTAAGAGTAAATAGATCTAAAGTTTCAAATGTTGGAGTTTGTATTTCTCTATATCCAAATGAATGAAATGTGGATCTTATGCATCTTTCAATATATCTTCGCTTTTCCATTTCTTCAGGGATAAAATCCCTTGTTCCTCTGGGAATCTTTAACACATTTAGG
>Ga0272441_10014433_pt1 | contig 11210 bp, 5 predicted proteins | sample SSMProp6N_FD_193582 | JGI IMG/M metagenome (GOLD analysis project Ga0272441, IMG submission 193582) | Marine sediment archaeal communities from Little Sippewissett salt marsh, Falmouth, MA, United States - SSM-Prop-6N | ecosystem: Environmental > Aquatic > Marine > Wetlands > Sediment ... | reverse complement strand
CCAGGAGGTCGAGGCGATGATCATCAACGTCGATCCCACGAACCGGAAGCTGGGCCTCTCGGTCAAGGCGCTCGAACGGGGTGCACAGGAGGTCGTGGCGAAGAAGGCGAAGCGCGTCGAGGGGGGGCCGGTCGAGGGATCGGCCGCGGACGTGGCCGCCTATCGTGACCGCGGGTCGCTCGGCGTCTCGATCGGCGAGGCGCTCAAGGCCTCGGCCCCCGAGGAGACCAAGCCAGAAACCGAGGCGCCCGCCGGAGACATCCCCGAGGAGACCGAGCCCGAGGGCTAGGCCGTCCGATGCAACGCGAAGAGGCTCCGGGGCGGTCCCAGCGGGCCGCCCCGGTTTTCTTTCCCCGCGCGGACAGGTCTTTGCCGGCGTCTCCCGCGGCAAGGTCGCTCCCATCTTCTGAATGGGAGGATCGACCGGGGACCACCGTCAGTCTCGATGTCCGCCAAGGCCGCAAGTGCAGGCCAAGCAAGACATTGGGAGACCGTGATTACGCCGGTGCGATTTTTTCCCGGTCGGAGGCCGCCCTTCGCCGTAATCTATAGGTGGGCCCCTGCATGTGCCGCCCGGTTGGTTCCGGAGTCCATTAGGGAGGGAGGCCAGGCATCCATGCGTTGTTTGCGTTGTTTCGCGTCTACCGGCCTGTTGTTCCTGGTGTGTACGGCCGCGCCCGTCGTCGGCGAGGCGCACGCGGGCGCGGGCGTCGAGGTCCTGGACACCTACAGCCACTGGCGCTGCCACGTGACCGTGCGGCCGATCCCGTTCGGCACGCAGAAGGATTCGAAGCCGCATGAGAGGGGCACGCACGCCATCGGCTTCAAGATCCGCCGCAAGCCCACGATTCCGCTGGACGGGCCGGTGACGCCCTTCCCGCCCGCGGACTGGATGAAGCCCGAATTCGACGACGCGCGCTGGTGGCGCGATCCGGGGCCCTTCTTCGGCGGCGCCGCGTATGTGGGCGGCCACCGGAGCCTGCCCCACATGAACCGCTACGGGGTCGAGCAGGCCTCGCTCATCTACCTCCTGTGCGTGCGGGGCAAGTTCAACGTCGAGAATCCGGCGGCCGTCAGGTCGCTGAAACTCTCGGCCGAGTTTCGGGGCGGCCTTCGGGTCTGGCTCAACGGCGAGGAGGTCGCGCGTCGCCACCTGCCCGCCGGCGAGATCGGCCTCGAGACCCTGGCGGACGACTACCCGCTGGAGGCCTCGCTGAAGAAGGACGGCAAGCTGTATAACGTATGGCAGGGCAAGAAGCGGGATGAAGGGGTCGGGCTGCGCGTCCGGACGTTGACGGGGCTCGATCTGCCGGTCCAGAGGCTCCGGAAGGGCGTCAACGTCCTCGCCCTGGAGATCCACCGGGCGGCCCTGCCCATGGAGATGACCAAGCTGGGCCGCCGCGTGCGCGGCACGGTCGATACGACGGGCGTGTTCTGGAACTCGGTCGGCCTGGTGAAGGTCGAACTCACGGCCGCGGGCGGCGGGGCCAAGGCGAATGCGGGCCGCCCCGAGGACGTCCAGATCTGGAACGCGAACCCGATGGAGTCGGTCTACAGCTCGGACTGGGGCGACCCGACCGAACCGCTTCGACCGATTCGCATCGAGGGCGCGCGCAACGGGGCCTTCGCCGGACAGGTCCTGGTGGGCTCGCGCGCGGCGATAAGGGGATTGGCCGCCGAGGCGACCGAGCTCAAGCGGAAGGACGGCGGCGGCGTGATTCCGGCCTCGGCGCTCCAGGTGCGCTACCCGCGCGCGACGCTGAGCGAGGTGGGGGCCAAGTACGCCCATCCGCCACGCGGGGGCGGGAGGAAGGCCGCCGTCCCCATGCGCTTCCACGACCTTGCCGAGTCGCCGCCGACCGAAGTCCCCGCGCTGGTCGTTCCGGGCGGCGCCTCGGGTGCGACGCAGCCGGTCTGGCTGACGGTGGAGGTCCCCGCGGATGCGGCCGCCGGCGAGTACGAGGGCATCCTCACTGTGAAACCCGGCGGCGCGGCGGCCGTGAAGGTGCCGGTCCATCTCGTGGTTCATGACTTCCGCCTGCCGGACCCGGAGAACCTGCAGACCTGGGTGGACTTCGTCCAGTCGCCGGAGAACCTCGCCGAGCAGTACAAAGTGCCGATGTGGTCGGAGAAACACTGGACGCTCATCGAACGGTCCATGCGTTTTCTCACCCAAGTCAAGAACAAGACGCTCTACATGCCCCTCATCTGCCGGTGCAACCTGGGCAACAGCCAATCCATGATCCGCTGGACGAAGAAGAACGGCGGATACGCGCCGGACTTCTCCATCATCGAACGCTATCTCGATACGGCCCTCAAAGCGGGCCTCAAGCCCGAGATCGTCGCCTTCCAGGTCTGGGACTATCACATCGGCCTCAACTACGACCGCAAGTTCCGCATCGGCACGGGCATGTACGGCCAGCCGACGGCCCTCAAGAAAGGCCAGAAGGACCCCGGGCTTCAACCGGTGCCGTTCAGCCTGCTGGACGCCGGCAGCGGGAAGGTGAAGGAGATGCCGGGCCCCGCGTACGACGATCCCAAGGCCGAGGCCTTCTGGAGACCGGTGGCGGAAGGACTGAAGGAGCGCCTCCAGAAACGCGACCTGGAGAAGGCCATGATGCTGGGCTTGATCCCGGACTTCATCCCGAAGAAGGAGGTCGTCGAATTCTGGTCGAAGCTCCTGCCCGGCGTGCCGTGGGTGACGATGGGCCACGGGCTCGCGCCGATGAAGGACGGCCAACGGGTGCTCTATGACGCGCCCGTGGGCTACTCCACGACCGTGTTCGGGGTTCACTTCGCCATGGATCCCGAGATCGAGCGACAGCTCGGCTGGAAGTGCACCGAGCGCGTCGCGTACTTCTCGCGCTTTCCCGGCGGGGCAAGACTCATGCAACTGGCCGGCGACCGCACGCTCTTCGAGAAGGGGCTCACCGCGGGCACCCGGGGGGCCGGGCGCCTCGGGCTCGACTTCTTCGCCTTCCGAAGCAAGGACAAGTGGGGCAAGAACGCCCTTGAGAGCGGCGGCTACCCCAGTTGGGGATCGCTTACGATGGGACCGCCGTGGCTCGCGCCGGGGCCGGAGGGCCCCGTCTCGACCACGCGGTTCGAGATGGCGCGCGAGGCGATTCAGGAGTGCGAGGCGCGGATCCTCCTCGAGCAGGCGCTCGACGACCCGGCAAAGAAGGGAAAGCTGGGCGACGCGCTCGCGAAGAAGTGCCGCGCGATCCTCGACGAGCGCACGCGTTACCTCATCTGGGCGCAGGAAAAGCACACCAACCGGGCACCGCACACCTCGATGCCCGGCGGTCCGATCGGCTTCGACTGGTACGCCGGCAGCGACTGGCAGGGGCGCTCGGCGAAGCTCTACGCGGCTGCGGCCGAGGTCGCGAAGGCGCTGGGATTGAAGTAGGCCCAGACCCCGCCCCGGAGTTCCCGCGCATTGCCGGCCGGCCCCTCCGGGCGTCGTTGACGGCGTACCGCCCGCGGCGGTACAATCAATCGAAACCGCCGACGTTGGAGGAACCGATGCGGAAGATATTCTGCCTCCTCTTGGCCGCAGTCTTCACGCTGGTCGCACAAACGGCCCTGGGGGCCGGCACGCCGGATGCCTCTGCGAGGGGACTCCTGGAAAAGGCCGGGGTCCGCGGGCGAGGCGTTGTCCTGGTCTTGGGCGCGAAGGACAGCGACCTCCTCGTGGCGCTCGCGCGTAACAGCGGCGTCTTTCTTCACGTCCTCGATAACGATCCGGCGGCCGTGGCGAAGTGCCGGGAAGCCGCCTTTGCCGCCGGGCTCTACGGCACGCGGGTCGTCGTCGAACCGCACGCGCTCAAGCGGCTGCCGCACGCGGCCCGCGTCTGCGACGCCGTCATCGCGCCGGCCTTCGAGCCCGGCGCGCCGCCGAGGGGCGAGGTCCTGCGCGTGCTTCGGCCCGGCGGGGTGGCCCTCCTGGGGGAGGAGCGCGTGGTGGCCCCGGCCGATCCGGCGGCGCACGACTGGAATCACTGGCGGTGCGACCCGGGCAACGGCCTCGTCTCGGGGGACACGAACGTGCCGCCGTATATGATGCAATGGTTCAACGAGAAGCCCTTCTTCGCGTACGCGCCCAACGTCACATTGGCTGCGGGCGGGCGGATGCTCTTCGTGGCGGGCGACATGGACTACGCCGCGCGTACGGGCTGCGAGCCGCGGACGATCTACGCGTACAGCGGCTACAACGGGACGCTCCTGTGGAAACGCCGGCTGCCCGAGGACCAGCCCGTGCAGTGGCCGGGCTACGCCCTCACCGCGGACGCGCTCTACCTCGCGACGAACGAGTCGTGCCTCGTGCTCGACCCGCAGACGGGCAAGGAGCGCCGGGCGATCGCGCTGCCGGCGGGCGAGACCGGTGGGGCGACCGCGTGGAAGTGGATTGCGCTCTCCGAGGACGGCCGACGACTCTTTGCCCTTCTGGGCCCGCGGGAGCCGGCGCGAAAAGCGCAATACGGCCTCGGGTACTACTGGGGGGGCAACGCGAAGGTGGAGGACGGGGTGGGCGATACGTTTGCGCTGGTGGACCTCGAGCCGGCCGCGGGGAAGCTCGTCTGGAAACGGAAGATCGAGGGCGCGGTCAACGGCCGGAGCGTTGCCATGAACGGCGGCCGCATCTTCTATCAGGCGACGGGGAAGCACATCGGCTGCATCGAGGCCGCGTCCGGAAAGGTGCTCTGGACCAACGCCGACGCGGAACTCATGAAATTCGTCGAAGCCCCGGTCGTGAAGAGGGGGACCTTCGCCCCGGACGCCACGGGCGTGGCGGCCGAGGGACTGTATCTTACGCTCTGGCGCCGCGAGAACACGGTCGCCTTCTCTGCCGAGGACGGCAAGGTGCTCTGGAAGCTCAAGGCGGGGCCGCACGGGAAGGGGGCCAGCTACGATGGCGGGCGGCGAATTCTGACGTTTCCCGATCACCTCCTCATCTGGGGCGCGGACGGGAAGAAGAACTGGAACCGGGTGGCTCCCGAAACGGGCAAGGTCGAGGACACTCTTACCTACGAGAAACGCGGTCGGCCGACGCCGGTCTCGAGCGGCAACTGCTGCATCGACACGGCGAACGCGCACACCTTCTTCTCGAGCCGGCGGCTCGTCTGCTACAATCTCGCCACGAAGAAGCTCTGGGATCTGGCCAACGTGCGGTCCACGTGCACGACCGGCGCCATTCCGGCGAACGGATTCGTCTACGCGACGCCCACCTTCTGCCGCTGCGGGTTCGCGCTGCACGGGGTGAAGTGCTTCGCCCCGGCGGGCGCGTTCGAGTTCGGCGAAAAAACGGACGCGAACGCTGCCGGCCGGCTCGAATCGGCGGGCGGCGAGGCGCCGAAGCCTTTCGATATCTCGCCCAGGGACTGGCCGACGTATCGGGGCGACAACGGTCGCCGCGCCTCGAGCGCCGCGCAGCCGCCGAAGAAGGGCGTCGCGAAGCGGTGGGAGTACAGGAGCGAGTCCGGGATGCCGCTCGGTCCGCCGACCGCGGCGGGCGGGCTCCTCTTCCTGGGCGGAAGAGACGGAATCGTGCGCGCCCTGGACAGCGAAGACGGCCGCGTCCGGTGGCGTTTCTTCACGGGCGGCGAGGTGAACGCCCCGCCCACGCTCTGGAAGGGGAGGGCCCTCTTCGGGTCGCATGACGGTCACGTCTATGCTCTCGAAGCGGCCACGGGGCGAAGCCTCTGGCGCTTCCGCGTCGCGCCCGCGGAGAGGACCATCGGCTTCCGCGGCGCGCTCGCCTCCACCTGGCCCGTCGCGGGCGGCGTCGTCGCCGAGGACGGCGCGGTCTACGCAGGCGCGGGGATCCTGGACACCTCCGGGACCTACCTCTGCGGCCTGGATGCACAGACCGGGCAGCCTCGCTGGACGCGGAGCTTCGCGCGCCATCTGCCGGGGGGGAAGAACGTCTCGGTCAAGGGGTTCCTGGCCGCAGGCGGCGGCCGACTCCTCATGCCGGCGGGGACGTCCCTGGCCGCCTTCAGCCTCAAGGACGGGAGCCTCCAAAAGACAGCCGCCAAGGGCAGCCGGGGCTCGGGCGTGGTCGCGCTCGATCGCGTGATCTACGCCGGCGGCCGCGGCCTCTATCAGCACGACATGGACTGGGGTGCCGTCGCGGGCGGATTCACCGGCAGGGTGTATGACGCGGGCACACGCGTCCTGCCGGCCGCGAACAAGGAAACCGTTCTGATCGTGGTCTATCCGGGACAGAAGAAGCCGCTCGAGATTGCGGCCATGCAACGTGCACGCATCGAAGAGGAACGCAAGGGGTCCTCCAGGACGCCGATCTGGAAGGCCGGCACCATTTGGAGGAAGCCCCTGCCCGCCGGCGCCTCGTGCGACGCCCTCGTCTTCGCGGGCGACGTGGCGCTCGCGGCCGTCTCGGTGTCGCCGAAGAAGGGCGATGCGAAGCCCGTCTCGGAGGTGCTCGCCTTCTCCGCGACGGACGGCGCGGAGTTGTGGCGCTGCCCCCTGCCGGCACGTGCCGTTCCGGACGGCCTCCTCGTGGACCGCGACGGGCGAGTCATCGTGGTCCTGAGGGGCGGCCGCGTCATCTGCCTCTCGGGCGGGTAGACGAAAGCCTCAGGCCGTCGCGCTCTCGGCGGGCTTCTCGGACTCGTTCGCCTCCAGGCCAACGCGCCGGGCGAGCCGGTGGAGCGCGACGTAGAGCGTCGGGACCACGACCAGCGTCAGCACCGTCGCAAGGGCGAGCCCGAAGATCACCGCGATGGCCATGTGCCGCCAGAACTCGCTCATCTGGCTGCGGGTGGCGAACTCGAACCTGTGGATATCGAACGAGACGCCGGTGGCCATGGGAATGAGGCTCAGGATAGTGGTCGTCGCGGTGAGGAGCACCGGGCGCAGGCGCGTCCGGCCGGCCTGGACCGCCGCTTCGACGAGCGCCAGGCCCCTCCGCTGGAGTCGCCTCGTGTAGTCGAGGAGCACGATGGCGTTGTTCACCACGACGCCCGCCAAGCCGATTACGCCGATGCCGGTCATGATGACACCGAAAGGCATCCGGAAGAGAAGCAGCCCCGTGAGCACACCCACGAGCGAGAGCCCCACGGTCGTCATGATGATCAGCGGCACCTGAAAGGAGTTGAACTGGGTCACCAGGATCATGACGATCAGGAGCAGTGCAACAACGAAGGCCTTCTTCAAAAAGGCCTCGGCCTTCTGCATCTCCTCGTTCTCGCCGGCGTAGGTGATAGTGCACCCGGGAGGCAGCGATCGCGTGAACCCCTCCAGCCGCTTCTGCGCGTCGGCGAGCACCGCCGGGCCCAGCCGCCCCTCGGCGTCCCCGGAGATCGTCACGACGCGTTTCTGGTCGATGCGGTTGATCGTCCCGAACCCGCCGCGATAGTCGAAGGTGCCGAGCGAGCTGAGCGGCACGGAGCGTCCGTAGGTGTTCGGCATCTGCAGCGAAAAGATGTCTTCGACGTCCACGCGCTTCTCGATCGGCAGGCGGACGGTGATGTCGTACTCGTCGTTGAACTGTCGGTAGGTCCCGACCTTGCGGCCGAAGATGGCCGTCTTGAGGAAGTTCCCGACCGTGGCCGTGTCCACGCCCAGGAGCATGGCCCGTCGGCGGTCGACGCGGAAGACGAGCTCCGGCCGGGCGAGCTCGAGGTCCGAGCGGAGGTTGACGAGCCCGGGCACGTCCGCGATGAGGCGCTTGACCTCCTCGCCGAGCGCCTCGAGCCGCTTGAAGTCCTCGCCCGCGATGCGCACGTTCACGGCCGCGCCGGTGGGGGGGCCGTGAGACTCCTTCTCGACGGTGACCTCCGCGCCCGTGATGCCGGTCATGGCCTCGCGGATCTCGACCACGGCCCGCGCTGCCGGGCGCTCGCGCACCTCGTAGTCCCTGAAGACGAGCCGCAGGTGCGCCAGATGCGGGCCGGCCCCGCCTCCGCCGAAGATGTTCCCGGCGCCGGAGCCGACGTTCGTGACGACGTGATCGAGGTCCGCGCGGAAACGCTCGGCCCGTTCCTCGACGAGGCGGGCCAGGCGATCGGTCTCGCGGATGTTCGTGCCCTGCGGACAGCGGATGTTGATGTTGGTGTTGTCCGGATCGGTCTCGGGGAAGAACTGGACGCCGTGGTTGAACCGCGCGAAGAGGGCGCCCACGGCGACGAGCGAGAGCAGCGCCAGCCACAGGGTCAGCGCCTGGTGACGCAGGGCGGTCTCAAGGAGCCCGCGGTAGCCGTTCACGAAGCGGGACTCGGCCCCGTCCTTGCGCCGGGCTCCGGTCGCGAAAATCGAGCAGACCGTGGGGCTGATCACGAGCGTCACGAAGAGCGAGCTCGAGAGTGTGACGATGACCGTGATGGGCAGGTACTTCATGAAGTCGCCCATCACGTCCCTCCAGAAGAGGAGCGGGAGGAACGCGGCCACCGTGGTGGCCGTGGACGTGGCCACGGGCCAGGCCACCTCGCGCGTGCCCTTGATCGCCGCCTCGGTGCGACTGTAGCCCATCTGCATGTGCCGGTAGATGTTCTCGATGATGACGATCGCGTTGTCCACGAGCATGCCCAGCGAGAGGACGAGGCTGAAGAGCACGATCATGTTGAGCGTGTGCCCCAGCGCCTGGATCAGCGCGAAGCTGATCAGCATGCTCAGGGGGATGGCGAGGGCCACGATGGAGCTCGTGCGCAGGCCCAGGAAGACGAACAGCACCACGAGCACGAGCACGAGGCCGGAGAAGATGTTGTTCTCGAGGTCCTTGACCATGAGGCGCACGTGCTTGGCCTGGCTCATGGTGATGTCGAGCCGCACGCCCTCGGGCACCTGCCGGCGCGCGCTCGCCAGGATATGCTCCACCGCATCGGTGACGGGGATGATGTCCGCGCCGACGCGCTTCTGTACGGTCAGGGTGATGCTGTCGAATCCGTCGAGACGCGAGTACGAGCGGCGGTCCTCGAACGTGTCGACCACGGTCGCCACGTCGCGCAGGTAGATGGGCTTGCCGTCGCGGACCGCGAGGACCAGGCGGTCGACGTCCCCCGGATCGGTGAACTCGGCCGGCACGCGGACGTTGAACTTGGTCCCCTCGGTCTCGAGCCCCCCGGCCGAGATGTTGACGTTCTCGGCGGGGACGAGCCGCAGGATCTCGGCGAGGTTCAGGTTGTAGGCGGCCACGCGGTCGGGGTCAACCTCGAGGCGGATCTCGCGCTCGAGCCCGCCGAGCACGTCCACGTCGAGCACGCCGGGGACCCGCTCGATCGCGTCCTCCAGTTCCTCGGCGACGGCCTTGAGACGCACGGGCGAGAGCGGCCCGGAGACCGAGATCAGCAGGATGGGGAACTCGGCGATATTGATCTCCGAGATGGTCGGCTCCTCGGCATCGGGGGGAAGCTCGCCCTTGGCCAGGTCCACCCGGTCGCGCACGTACTGCAGGGCGTCCTCGATGACAATGTTGGGGAAGAACTCGATGACCACCGTCGACATGCCCTCGGCGCTCGTCGAGCGGATCTCCTTGAGGCCCTTGAGCCCGCCGAGCTCCTGCTCGATCTTCATCGTGACCGAGGTCTCCACGTCCTCCGGGGAGACGCCCTTGTAGCTGGTCGTGACCAGAATGATGGGAATGGCGACGTCCGGCGGGCCCTCGCGCGGCAGCTTCATGTAGCTCCACGTGCCGATGAGGACGATGAGCACGACGAGCACACCCACCGTGGCGCGGTTCTTGACCGCCGCGTCGGTGAGAATCACGGCTGCGTCCCGCCTCCGCCCGCCGCTTCGTTCATGATCTCGACGCGCTGGCCCGGCGCCACGAGTTGCTGGCCGGCCACGATCAGCCGGTCCCCGGGGCGCAGGCCGCGCCCGCTCCCCTCCGGGCCGGGAAGGACCTGGATCCTCGGCATTCCGTCCACCGTGCGGATGAACCGCGTGTTCACCCGCACGGAGAGGCGCACAGCCTTGCCGTTCTCGGCGACGTAGACCGCCTTGCCCGCCTCCAGCGGGATGACCGCCGCGAGCGGCACCAGGACCACGTCCTTCAGCACGCGCCGGACGAGGCGGACCCGGACGATCCGCCCGCTGCGCAGGAGTCGCTTCCGGTTGTCGAGGGCGACCTCCACGCGCGTGGAGCGCGTGCCCTCGTCGGCGATCTCGCTGATGTAGGAGATCGCGCCGGTCGATGCCTTCGCGTCTTTCCCCATCCCGGTGAACACCTCGACCGCGTCGCCGATCTTGAGGAAGGGGACGTCGAGTTCGGGCACGCGCGCGACGACCTTGACCGTATCGATTTCGACGAGCCGGGCGACGCCGTCCCCGGCCCGGACGTACTCGCCCTCCTCGACGAGGAGCTCGTCGAGCACGCCGCCGATGGGAGCGGTGATGCGCCCGCGCGCCAGGCGCACGCGGGCGAGCCTGAGCGCCGCCTCGCTCGTCGCGAGCGCCGCCGCGGCCGCGTCCATCTCCCGGGCCGTGGCCGCGCCCTGCTTCTGAAGCCTCACGACGCGCGCATGTTCGAGCGTGGCGTGTTTGGCCACGGCCTCGGCGCGATCGAATTCGGCCTTTAGGAGGTCCGTGTCGAGCTCGGCCAGCACGGCGCCCTTGCGGACGAGTGCTCCCTCCCCGGGGGGGAGTCTCCGGACCCGGCCGGCCACCTCGGCCGAGACGCGCACCACGCGGTTGGCTTCGACCCCTGCGGGCAGCTCGAAGTCGTCGGGCATCTCGGGCACGGGCCGGACGGTCTCGACCCGGACCGGGACAGGCGGGGGCGCCTGGGCCTCCGGCGGAGGCCCCTTCGGCAGGAGCCGCACGAGGACGATCAGGCCGACCGCGAGAAGCGTGGCGGCCAGGAAGAGAGATCGTGGGGCGCGACTGCGCGCCTCGGTCGGGGCGGCGTCTCTGTCTGCCATCGCAGTCTCCCGATGAGGCCACCGGCGGTTCAGTGGAGACTGACTGACCGGTCAGTCAGCTACGCCTATCCTACCCCGCCGCCGACGGGGTGTCAAGGTCGGTTTGCGCCCCGAGCGCGCGTCCCGCCCCGTGCCCGGGACGCTTGACCCGAGGCCCGCTCCGGCGTGTGTAGGCATCCAGTGACATGGGATCGTGGCCACTCGTCCGGGGCCCGGCCGCAACTTCGTCCTGCCGGGGATCCCCTCGATCCGATCGCGAGGGCGTCCCCCATTTCTCCGCCCAAACGGACGATACAGACGCGGCTGGGGGAGAGCGCGGGCGCGCCCGCC
>Ga0272441_10014432_pt1 | contig 11211 bp, 6 predicted proteins | sample SSMProp6N_FD_193582 | JGI IMG/M metagenome (GOLD analysis project Ga0272441, IMG submission 193582) | Marine sediment archaeal communities from Little Sippewissett salt marsh, Falmouth, MA, United States - SSM-Prop-6N | ecosystem: Environmental > Aquatic > Marine > Wetlands > Sediment ... | reverse complement strand
TGACCCGGGGGAACAATAGCCAGGCTGCGAAACTGTTGGGCATCAGCCGTCAAACCCTTATCAGCCGACTCAAGCGGCGCCAGACCGAGCCACCCCAGCGCCCGGCCTTCTAGGCAAATCGCTGACACAAGTGGGATATCCGCCGATTTTCACTTGACTGATTGAAGTGTATAGTATATATTGTGTAGTAGAAGAGAGGTTGTATGATAGGTGCAGTAGGTTTCCTTTAGCGCGCTGTGCACAAGGGTTGATCCGGAACAGGTGGGTCCTCATGTCTCCTCGAAAGCCAGTGCGGAAGTTGTTCAAGATCGGTGAGGTGGCCGAGTACAGCGGTCTCTCCAGGCAGACTGTGAACTACTACACCATGTTGGGGATTCTCCGTGAAGCCGGCCGGACAAAGGCGGGGCATCGGCTCTATGGCGAATCGGTCTTCGACCAGATCGAGCGACTGCGCGAGTTGAAGGCCACGAAGACGCTCCGCGAGATCGCAAAGATTTTGCGGGGCGAGCAGCGGCAGGCGAAGCAGGAAAAGGATGGCGATGGGAAGGACAGCTAGCGCTAAAGAGGCGGAGAGCCCGGCGGGGCCAAGCCTGGACAGCATGTGGGCTGGCTTCCGTAAGTCGAAATCCGCCCAGTTCAAGAACGCCCTCATCGAGCGATACATGCCGCTGGTCCGGGCCATCTCGGGCCGGATCGCGGCTGACTTGCCGAGTTCGGTCGACTCGGAGGACCTGGTGAGTTCGGGCACATTCGGCCTGATGGACGCCATCGAGCGCTATGATCCGGACTTGGGGACGCGGTTTGAAGGGTACTGTGCCGTCCGCGTTCGCGGCGCCATTCTGGACGAATTGCGCCACCTCAACTGGGTGCCGCGTCTGCAATCGACTCGTGCGACGAAGGTTGGCGCTGCCCAACAGGCGCTGAAAGGCGAACTGGGCCGCGCCCCGACCCCGCAGGAGGTGGCCCGAAAGACGGGCCTGAATGTGCGGGACGTGAACAACCTTTCGCAGAAGGGACGCAAACAGCTCTCGCTCACAGCCGAACTCCGGGACGGCCGCTCTGAGAAGAGCCTGCGCCGGATGGACATCGTCGAGGCGAACCGGTTGTGCGACCCGGCCGAACTGCTCCAGGAGCGAGAACGGCGCGATATTCTTGCCCGCGAAGTGCGTAAGCTGCCCAAAGCCGAACGCCTGTTGGTTATGCTCTACTACTTCGACGAACTGACCATGAGACAGGTAGGGGAGGTGCTGAACGTCACTGAATCGCGAGTGTGTCAGATGCACTCGGGGGTGCTGAGTCGGCTTCAGCAGCGGCTGCGCGAGCTCGACGAATCCCACGAGGGTGGCCGGTGACCGGCCGGTCTCGTCGCCGCCGGTCCCTGCGGGCGGCTCAAGGAGAAGAGTGATGACCGACCGGCGTGTGGGCACCCGCGCTCGACCGGACTGGTTTGACCTTTTCCGGTGCTTCAAGATTGCGACGGACCCCACCAAAATCTGGCTGGGGTTTCTCGCCGCATCATTCACCATCCTGATGCTGATTCTGGGCCTGTATACCGTCCTCTTGACGCGCCATCTGGGGGGAGGTCAGATCAGCCGGACAGCCGTCGAACAGGTCCGCTCCGGCCGTCTGGCTCCAGCCATCCGGACGGTGATGGGAGGTGTCGAAAGCTCGTGGGTCGACCTTGGTCGGGACCTCGAGGACATCGGTGACTCGTTGTTTAGTTCGGAACTGATGCCGGCTCTGAAACGCGCCAACACCCTCCATAAGTTGTTTTTGTGTGGCCTGGTGTTGCTGCTGCTTGTGTGGGTGCCGTGGGCGTATTTTGGCGGTGGGATCGGCCGGTCGGCTGCGGTGGAATACACCACGGGCGAGCGGCTCTGCACGGCGGAGATTCGCGACTTCGCTGCCGCCCACTTCTGCTCATACCTGTGGCCGTCCGTGTCATTGCTCTTTATTATTGCCGGTCTGCTCGGTGCGTTGATCGTTGTCGGACTGGCTGCGGCGCATTGGGTGGCCGCTTTGGCCGTGGGCGTGGGGCTCTTCGGCTCGCTCTATGGGCTGGTGGCGGTCAAGCAGAAGACGGGTTCCGGCGTGGCCGGGCTCCTGGTGGGGCTGGTCGGGGCGGCGGTGAGTGTGTTCGTGGCATCGGAATTGTGGCATCTGCCCGGCCGGGCCGGCCTGGTGGCGGCGTGGATCGGAAAAGTGATGCTCATCCCTGCGTTTCCGTTCTTAGTGGCTATGGCGGTACCGGTGGTGTTTCTGGGGTTGTTGCTGCTGTTCGGTCGGGGCTTGATGAACAGCACCATCAGTTTCGAGGCGACAAACGCATTTGACGCCGTGACGCGGGCGGGGGATTACCTGGCGAAGCGGCCCTGGCACCTGGCATTCTACGGGGTGGTCGGGGCGCTGTACGCCGCTCCCTGCGTGCTGATGGTCGTGGTCTTCGCCGGTGCCGGATTCGTCATCGCATCGCTCGCAATCTGGCTGGGATTCGGTGAAGCGTTTGGCAGCATGTACGACTCGGTCCTCGCCCCAGAGAAGTGGGAAGACTTTCGTGAAGCTCTGCCGGGGTTCTTGTTCTTTGTTTTCTTCCTGCTGTTATGCGGCGGGGTGATCGGGTGGTGTGCGTCGCTTCTGCAGACTTTCCGGAGCATCTGCTACGCGTTGGTCCGGAAGGCGGTCGATGGAGTTGACGTGTCGGAGGTGTACGTCAACCCCGGTATCCTGTCCCCCGAGCCGCCGGAGGAGCCACGCCCGCAGAACGGGGCGGGCTCGCAATCCGAGCAATGAGCACTCCTGTGGTCGCCATCGTAGGCCGGCCGAACGTCGGCAAGTCCACTCTGTTCAATACGCTGGCCGGGCGACGGATCGCCATTGTCGAGCCGACCAGCGGTGTAACCCGCGATCGCATCTCCACCATCATCACTGGTTCGGACGGGCGCCAGCTCGAACTGGTGGATACGGGCGGGATGGGGGCCGGGCCTCAAGAGATGCTCACGGCGGACGTCGAGGAACAGATCCAGTTCGCCATCGCCCGGGCGACCGTGCTGGTGCTGGTGGTCGATGCGCGCGACGGCCTGGTGCCTCAGGACCGTGAGATCGCGGCCCGACTGCGCCGGTTGGGAAAGCCCGTGATAACGGTGGCCAACAAGACGGAGACGCAGACGGCGGCCGTGGTGGCCAACGAGTTCCATCAGTTGGGGCTGGGCGATCCACTGAGCGTGTCGGCAAAGGAGCGGATCAATACGGCTGAGCTGAGGGAACGGCTGTTCGAGCTGGCCGTGGATGCCGGTCCGGTGAGCGCTCCGCCGGCGGAGATCAAGATCGCGCTGGTCGGCCGGCGAAATGTGGGGAAGTCGACGTTCATCAACGCACTCGCGAACGAGAAGCGGGTAATTGTTAACGAGCTGCCGGGCACCACGCGGGACGCGGTCGACGTGCGGTTCGAGATGGACGGCAAGGCGTTGATCGCCATCGACACCGCCGGGCTGCGGAAGAAGCGGCAGGTCGCCGACTCCATCGAGTTCTACAGCCTGACGCGGGCGGAGGAATCGATTCGCCGCTGTGACGTGGTGCTGTTCCTGTTTGACGCGCGGCGTGCGATCTCGCAGGTCGAGAAGAGACTGGCCCGCTATATCAGCGCCCATTACAAGCCGTCGGTGATCGTGGTGAACAAATGGGATCTCGCGGAGGGCGTCGCGACCGAGGAGTTCGTCACGTATTTCAGTGCGAATCTGCCGGGGCTGGCCGAGGCCCCGATGTGCTTCGCCTCGGCACTGGGGAACAGGCGTGTGCGCAAGGCGGTGGAGGTCGCTCGTACGCTCTGGAACCAGGCTCGGCAGCGTGTGAGGACGGCCGAGTTCAACACCATCGTCGAGGAACTCCGGACCATCCCGCTGCGAAGTGCCAAGGCCGGCCAGCGGCCGAAGGTCTACTATGCAACGCAGGTGGGAGTGGCCCCGCCGACCATCGTGCTGTTCGTGAACTCGCCGAGCCGTTTCTCGGTCGGCTACCGCAAGGCCATCGCCAGCTTTCTGAGGCGGCGATTGCCGTTTCCGGAAGTCCCCATCCACATCAAGTACAAGCGGGCGGAGGGGCGCCGCGGCTGATTGGGATTGGGCGCACCGACTGGCGGTCCTGCGGGTTGCACCCTCGGCGCACCTCCGGTAGAATAGAGCATTGGAGATCATTATTCAGCTACGTCGCCTGGCTCCGGGTAGCGGAGTGACTGTGATGGCTCGGGGTGTCCGACCCTTTCTCGCGCTGTTGTACGTGGTCCTGGCGGCGTCATGCCTGCGCGCGGCTCAATCACAGACCGACCTGGACCGGGCCGTGGCGAAGCTGGGCGCCTGGGAGACGCCGTCGGCCGAGCGCAGTGTGGCGGCTGACACGATCCGGAAGGCGGGAAGCCGGGCGGCCGGGCACGTGCGGGCGCTGCTCAAGTCTACCTGCTGGATGGCAAGGCGTGAGGGGCTGTCCCTGGCGGCGAATGCCGGCGTGCCGGACCTCGGCCGACTAGTGGCGCAAGCGTTGGCGGACAGGAACTGGGCGGTGAGGGTGGGAGCGGCCAAGCTGGCCGCCGCGCTGCCGGTCGAAAAGCGGTCTGCGGCGGAGGGCCCGCTCAAGAGCCTGCTAAAGGACCAGATCGCGAAAGTCCGGCTGGCCGCGTACAAGGCTCTCGCTCGATGGCGGCCACAGGACGGCTACATGTCCAACGCCCTGGCGGACCGGGACTCGGAGGTCTCGTATTGGGCGGCGCAGGAATACATGCAGCGCGCCCGGTCCGGCTCGCTGTCGCCGGAGGTCAAGGGGCGACTGGTGGACAGCATCATTGCCAAACTGAAGAGCACCCGCTGGCAGAAGATGGAGGACTTGGGGGTTGCGACCTTGCTGTTGCTTGGGCCCGGCGCTCAGGACGCGCTGTACGATGCAGTGACCGGCGAGCGAGCCGAGGTGCGCGCTCGGGCGGTGTCGACCATCGGCGCTCGGGCCGGCAAGGCGGGCGTCACGCTGATGTTCCGGTTTATGAACGATGCGGACCGTCGGGTTCAGGCCAACGCCATCACTCATATTGCGGGCAATTGCGAAGAACGTGACGCACCGCGCCTCCTGCGGTTGTTGGCTTCGGCGGCCGACTGGCAGATCCGGCGGAACGTGCTCGAGGCGCTCGGCAGATTGAAGTACAGGCCGGCGGTCCCCCGCCTGATCCGGCTGCTGAGTCATCACGACTACAACCTTCGGCGCGGGGCGCTGACGGCGCTGGGCCAGATCGGGGACAAGAGCGTTGCTCCGAAATTGATCGGGATGTACCGGTCGGAAACACAGAATTGGCGGCGAAGTCAACTGGTGCGGCCAATTGCCCAGTTGCTGGGTGACGAGGGCGGAGAGTTCCTGAACGAGGCGATTCGGGACGACGACCGATCGGTGCGTACCTATGCGTTGTACGCGGCTCGGTCCTATCTCAAAGACGACGAGAAGCTCAAGATTCTGCTTCGCGTGATCGCGCACGAAGAAAACGACAGCGTGCGGCAGTCAGCCATCAGCAGCCTGAACGGCGCTCAGGCCGCGAAAGCGGCCGAGGCGCTCATTGAGGCTTTGCGGCGGGGCGGTCCGCAGACGCGACGCGCTGCCGCACACGCGTTGAGTGGTGTGGGCTCCGGGCGCGCGATCAAGGCCTTGATTGACGCCTACGCTGGGGAAGAGGACGCGAGCGTGCGCGAGGCGCTGGTTACCTCCCTGGGCCGCGTCAATGACAGACGCGTCATGGTGGTCCTGAAGAGGGCGTTGAATTCTCAGGAGTCCGGCCTGAGAGGAGCCGCCCTGAACGCGCTGGCCCGGTTGGAGGACGGGCTGACCGACCAGCTTCTGGTGCGTGTGTTCAAGAATGAAGACGACGAAAATGTGCTGCGTTCCTGCGTGAGCTTGATTCGCAGTCGGCACATGGTGAGCCCGCAATTGCTGCCGCGGCTGGTGAAGCTGATGGACTCGGCGGACAATGGGCTGCGCCGCTCGGTGGTAGGCTGCATCAGCCGGATCGAGTCGGTCGAGGCAGCTCGGGCGCTTTGCCAGGCGATCAAGGGCGACAGCTACGCTCCGGTGCGCACCGAGGCAATGGGCGCGCTGGCCCGTCTGCTGAAATCCCACAAAGTGGCCGTGAGCGCGATCACCGGCTCACTCCAGGATGCCCTGACGGCGGAAGACGAGAAGGTGCGCGAACTGTTGGTGAAGGCGCTTTCGGATCTGGCGGACCCATCGACGCGGGCCGTTCTGATGAAGGTGGTGACGGACGACTCGTCCGACCGCGTACGACGGAGTGCGACGGTCGGGATCGGTCGTGTCGCCCACCGTGACATGGTGCCGGCACTGCTCAAGGCGAGCGAGGCGGAGGAGGACGCCGGCACGCTGATCGCCCTGATTCAGGTGCTGGGCGAGTTGGGTGACCGCCGGGCTCTGCCGTTTCTCAAAAAATCGCTGCGCGCCCCGGAGTCGTCCGTCCAGGCCGCCGCGCTGCGGGCCATTGGCTCGTTTACAGACGCCTCCCTGATCCCCTTTTACGTGGAACGGTTCAGGCTGAGCACCAGTGTGGAGGTCCGGCTGACCAGTCTGCGCAGCATCAGCGGCTCTGGAGACCGGCGAGCTCTGGACGTGCTGATGCAGGCGGTGAAGGCTGAGGATCCTCGCATGGTGCAGGCGGCGATCGGCTCATTGGTCGAGTTTGCCGACGTCCGGGTGGTCTCGGCCTTGGCCGGGAAGCTGTTCGAGGGGGAGCGTACCGCACAGCCGACCGATGCCGTGCTGGACCTGCTGGGGCGGACCCGGTTGAAAGCGGTGACCGATCGATTGCTGGCCTCGGCTCGGAAGGAGGAGGACGCGGCGCGGCTGCGGGCGCTGTACCAGGCGCTGGGGAAGGTGCGCGACCGACGCGCGGTGCCGCTGCTGGCCGACGCGGTGAAGTCAAGGCGGACAGCCGACCTGACAGTGGCCGCCATCCGCTCGTTGGTCGAGTTGGAGGCAACCGAGCACGGCCCGCTTTGCCTCGACGTGGCGCGCTCCTCACTGGGGCGGGTCTCGAACGAAGCGATGGCCGCCGCGGCCCGTCTTGGCCCGGGCGAACAGGTGATGGACTCGTTGGAGCAATGGTTCGCAGGGGCGACGGTGAGGGAAAAGCGCGATTGTGTCCCGCTGCTGGCCCTTGCCGGGCGCCGTCGGGCCGCCGGCACCTTGACAGCCGAACTCGGCCGTAGCTCCGATGTACCGTTGCTGACCGCGCTGTGCGCGAGCGTTGCGTCGCTGCGCGGCACAGACACGAAGGGCCTCCGGCAGGTTGCGTTGGCAGACGTCGGAGACGCCACCGCTACGACTGCCATCGAGGCCCTGGCTGAGGGTGGAGGCGCCGAGACCACGGCGACCTTGGAGCAAATTGTCAACTCGAACCGCGCGGCGCCAGTGCGCGCGGCGGCGCTGGAGGCCTACGCTCGACGTCGAATGGTCGAAGCCAGGGGCGGTGACATCCGCGCGTTGCGGGCCACGGTGCTGAAGTTTCTTACGGCGGACGAGCCGGACCTGCGGGGGGCGGCGGCTCGCGTGGCAGGGCAGAGCGGGCTTGCCGGCCCCGAATTGGCCAAGGCGCTGGTTTCGGTTGCCGAGGCGGCACTGGATGCTGACATACGTGTGGCGGCCGTACGGTCGCTGGGCCGAATGCACGGCAGCCGGGAGGCGGAGGCCGCGCTGCTCCGGATGGTCGAGGCGTCGGAACGAGAGGCGGAGCTGCCCCACCTTGCCCGCGCACTGGGCAGCCTTGGCACAGGGGCGGCGACGAAGAAACTTGTCGAGATGAGCCGGACGGGAAACGTGTCGGTCCGGGTCGCGGCGGTGGAGACGCTGGGCGGGATCGCAGAGCCTTCGGCCCTCGCCGCGGTGACGCAGGCGCTGGGAGATCCGCACGTCGACAAGGTCCGTGCCGCGGCCGCCACTGCGCTGGCCCGGCATGGGGGGAGGCGGCATGTGGCCAGGCTGGCCAAGGCGCTTGCGGACGCTCCGGGGCTGGACGTCCGAGTCGCCTGTGCGCGGGCGCTGGGCCGACTGGGCGGTAAAGATGCGAGGGCCGCGCTGGTCAAGGCGCTGTCGCACGATTCGGGCTGGATCCGCGAGGCGGCGGTGCGGGCGTTGGCGAAGATGGCGACGGGGCCGGTCCGGAGTCGGATTCAGGAGTTGGTCCAAGACGTTGATGTGGGTGTGGCGGCCGCGGCGCGTGAGGCGCTGAGAGCGACGGGCCACGAGGATTGAAGATGAGTGAGAAGCAAGGGCAGGTGCTGCGGACAGTGGTCGTCGTCCTGCTGCTGTGGTCGGTCTGGGGGGTGGCCTGTGGCAGCGACCTGGAGACCAGCCCCACGTCGGCGAACTACCTGCCGACGGACGAAGACCTGAACGAAGAGCTGGCAGGGGTCGGTAAGCTGGTGGCTGCGCAGGAGTGGCGCAAAGTCATCGAGATCTGCCAGAAGCACATTATCAACCCGTCTCAGGTGGTGGTCGAGGTGCGGCCCGGCATCTATGGCAGCGCCAGCGCCCTGTGCGAGCAGAAGCTTCGCGAGCTGCCGGCTCCGGCGAAGTTGTTGTACCGAACCCTATTTGACCCCGAGGCGGAGCGCCTGTGGCGGCGGGCGCTGGAGCGGCGCGATCTGCGCGCGGCCCGCAGGTTGGTGTCGCATTTCGCTTTGACGTCCCACGGGGCGGACGGGATGAGGCTGCTGGGCGACTTGCTGTTCGAGCGCGGTGACGTGAGGGCGGCGTTGACGCAATGGGTGCGCTGGATGGGTGCAATCGGTCCAGACGCCGAGCCCGAGCCGTCACGGCGCCTAATGGCTGCGAAGATCGCGGTCGCCGCCGCTCGGGTGGGTGACCGAGGCGCGCTGGGCCGGGCCGCTGCGCTATTCGGGTCGCGGGGGAGCGTGGTGCAGATCGGGAGCAGGAAATTCGCGCGGGCGGATCAGCTCAAGGCATTCGCTTTGACGCTACGCGACCCGCGCCCGCGGCAGACTGTCGGCCCGATGCCGACGCTCGACTTGCTCTGCTGGCGTGACCGGTTCCAGGAGAAGTATCGGAGGCGCCTTTCGAACTACTACAGCTCGGAGCGCCGTATGAGGTTCACCTGTCACGGGGACGTGGCGGGCGGGATCCTCTATGTCAACGCCGCCGATGGCCCCAGCGCGTTTGACGTCCTGACGGGTCGGCAGCTCTGGCACCGGGGCGCGCGCAACTACGACTCTGATTACGGCAGCCTGCGCTCGTTTGCGTTTTTTGCGCGGGTGTTTCCGGCGCATGCGGAGCCGGACAAGGAGGTGGTGTTCATCAGCGGCGGCTCCCGGCTGGCGGCACATGACGCGAAGACCGGGCGGGTGTTGTGGGAGAAGACGCGAGCGTCCTTCGCGCGAATGCAGGGGGCTGGGAGGAACAACGATCTTCGCATCGCCTTTTCGTCGCCGGTGCTGTGCCGGGGGCGCAACGCGTACGTTCTGCTGGAGACCTCTCGGGGCGAAGTGCATCTTCTGGCGCTCGATCAGGGCAGCGGCGAGCTGCGGTGGAAGGTGGCTGTGGGCGGGAGTGCGGTCCGGTCGGGGTACCGCCTCTCCTTCCCGTCCGCGCTGCGATCGGTGGGCTCGGACCTGGTGTTCTGCAACGGACACGGGATCATTGGCAAGTGTGATGCCGCCAGCGGCGAGATCCGCTGGTTGATCCCTTACCGGCGGCGCTCGGTCTTCGCCCGCGAGAACTACTACAATTTCTCGACGGCGCTGCTCTACTCGCCAATTGTCGCTGTCGGGCCGATAGTGGTGTGTATGCCATCGGACAGCCGGCAGGTGATCGCGCTGCGTGCGTCTGACGGAACGGTCCAGTGGAAGAAAGGAACCGTTGCGGTGCGGCAACTGCTGGGGGCGCAGCAGGCCGGCACGGAGCGTCAGTTCGATCGACTGTTTCTGGCGGGCAAGGAGATCCAGTGCCGGCGCGCGGACACCGGGGCAGTGATGTGGACCTGGCCGATGCCTGAGGACCGGGCGTTGGGGTTGGGCCGGGTGACCGGCTCAGATGTCGTGGTTGCGACCGACAAGGGAGTGTACCGCGTGGGTGTGTCGACGGGCGAGCTGGCGGCGTTTTTCCCGTTGGCCCTTTCGGGGGCGGAGCCGTTGAACGTGATCGCGGGGAAGGACCACGCGGCTCTTGTTTCAGACACGCTGGTTTGTGTGGTCGGTGCGAAGAAGAGCACACGGACCGCGCTGGCCGAGGCGATCCGTCGTACCCCGAAAGACCCGTGGCTGCTCGCCGCGAAGGCGAGACTACTGCGAAGCGAGGGCCGGGGCCGTGCGGCGCTGGCGGAATTGACCCGAGCCGTGGAGTTCGCGAAGCGGGCCCGAGGCGGCGGACGGCTTGTGACGGCGCTGGAGCGCGAGGTCGTGGACCTTTACCATTCGCTCTATGAGGCGGCGTGGAAGGCCGGCAAACGGATGGAAGCGTTTCGGCAGTTGCAGGGCGCACTTCATTCGCCCGCCGGGGCTCCTTACCAATGCAAACTCGGTTACCGCCAGCCCTCCGGCTCGAAGACGGGCGAGCAGCACACGATCGTGCTGGCGTCTGGGGACCACCTTTCGGGGGACTGTGTAGGGCTGCGGAACGGGGTGCTGACTTTTCGGTCGCGCGCTGCGGTGTGGCAGATCGCAGCCGGCGGGGTGCGGCAGGTGATCATCGACAGTGATCTGACGGCCGAGCAGCGAAAGGCAACGGAAGGCCCCCAGGTGGTTCTGAAAAACGGCGACCGGATCAGCTGCCAAGTGAAGTCACTGGAGGCCGGGAAGCTGCGGATTGAGGCCCCATTCGGCTCCTTCGTGCTGAAGCTCTCGGACGTGGCATTGATCGCGTTCGGCGGGGACGTTCAGCCGCCCCGCGGCCGGGTAACGTATTTCAGATTGCGGAACGGCGACGAACTGAGCGGGGAGATCACGGCCTTCGACGGCAAGAGCTTCACACTTGATATCCCGTTCTGCGGCAAGCGTCAGATCCCGGTCGGCGATGTTCATACGCTCTCGAATCGGCGGCGGATGCCGTCCTCCACGACGGGGGGCGGCAAGGGACCGTCTGCTGAGTTGGAAGATGATACGCTGGGTGATCTCTGACTATCTAGGAAGGCCCGATGCCCAAGCACGACGTGCCGGACCCGGA
>Ga0272441_10014431_pt1 | contig 11211 bp, 9 predicted proteins | sample SSMProp6N_FD_193582 | JGI IMG/M metagenome (GOLD analysis project Ga0272441, IMG submission 193582) | Marine sediment archaeal communities from Little Sippewissett salt marsh, Falmouth, MA, United States - SSM-Prop-6N | ecosystem: Environmental > Aquatic > Marine > Wetlands > Sediment ... | reverse complement strand
TTGGGGGCTACGGCTGCCCTGCCGATCTGCACCAGCGGCGGGCCCTGGGCGCCACAGTGCGACGCCAGGCTGAGCAACGCTGCTAAGACCAACAAGCAAAGCGTCGACATGCGGGGTGCTATATTCATTCCGAGTTCCTCCTGCTGGACGGCAGACGACATGCGTCTGTGGCAGCACAGGTGCTTCGACGGTGGGGGCGCGAAGACCTCTGTTGCGGGGCCAACGCGGTGTCGCTGACCGGAGCCGGCCAGGTCACGCGATTCGGGGGCTTCGCGCATGAGAGCAACGGAAGGGGCAGGCGAGGCGTAAGGGAGTGCAGGAACTATTCGTACATTTGTAAAACACGTCATCTAGTAGTGTCATAGACCTCCGTACGCCGCCTCAGCGTTGCTGCCTAGACAATGATTACAAGGAGGAGTCCAGCGCCATGAGGGCCAACGCCGGCTGGTTCGGCATTCAGCGAATGAACTGGGCAATACGCGCCTACTTCGGCGCCATGTTCATCGTCGTCGTGATCCTGATCGCGTCGGAGACGATGCTGCTGTGGAACGAGAGCGAACGGATAGCGGAGGTGGTGACCTTCGCGATGCACTCCTTCGAACTCACTCTCGGGGCGCTGTTGGGCGCGCTATCTGTTGCGCTGGAACGTGAGTTCCGCGACCAGTCGCCGGACCGCGAGTCTTCTGAACACACGCCGGATGACTCCACTGGAGCGGAGGGATAGACATGTTTCGCAGGCGAATGCAGGTTGCTGCCGCAGTCGTGCTGGCAGTCTGGATTTTGCAGGCCATACCGGCGGCACACGCGGGTGGTACGAGCGCGTCCATGCAGGGACACAAGGACGATTCCGGCAACACGAGGCAACACGGATGGATCAAGGTCGTGGGTGGCGCAGGCGTAGCGGTAGTGGCGATCGTGATTCTGAAACTTGGTCTGGGGTGCTGCCCTGGGACGTTTGATGATATCAAGGTCCCGCCAGGCTGGACCGTCGAGAGCGACGGTGAGTACTTCGTGCGCCTCACTCCAACCAAGCCAATCAACGACGCCGCAGAGCTCGAAATGGAGTTCACAAGCGTCGTGGACTTCCCTCAGGGGTTCATCTGGCGCACCGTCACCTATGCCGGCCGCGACGGTGCGCAGCCCGCCGTTGTGGAGCAAGGCAGCTTCGCGAGTCAGGGAGCATCTCCTCTCCCCGGGACAACGCTGGAGGTCGACGGGATCATCGAGGTCCCGGTGCCGGTGGCGTTTTTTGAGGACGGGGCGGCTTACTTCCCCGCTCTCAACATCCTGCCGGCGCTGGGCGTGACCAACGTCAGAGCCGAGGGGCAGTCGGTTGTGGGCATGCTGGGGGCTCATGTGGTTCGCTTCACTGCCGGGTCGAGGGAAGTGCGCATTGGCGTCTCGGCAAAACGCATCAGCCGCATGCCGATCTGGAGCGAGGGCAAGCTGTGGCTATCGGCGAGAACCCCGGAGGAGCTACTGGGCCTGCGCACCTCCTACGATGCCGTGACCAAGCGTGTCGTCGTGGTCGGGGTGATATCTAGGCCGTCACAGACCGCGACGAAGAGACTCATGTCTGCCCTGACCGCATACATGCAGGACTACGAGGTCCAGACGTATAGCGAGACGTGGGCGTACGATCTACTGCCGTACTTGGGTCAGGTTGTTTCCGGCTGGGCTCTCAACAGGAAGCTCGTCGGCGTCAACATGGCCGACATACGGGACTATGCGCAAACGGTCCTGTTCTTCGAGACGCACCGCAAGGATGTCAGCGCCGTCGGGGGCCCCGAGGACATCCGCGAGGGGCTCAACCTAGTCCATGTATTGTTCGTCGACGGTCACACGAAGCCGGTTCGTCGTGCCCAACTCGAGGCCATGCTCCAGTAACCGTGCGGCTACGCCGGGCGCACCAATGGAAGAGGACAGGAGCCCGTAGGCTCCTGTCCTCGTGTACTCCCAGCAGCGTTCAGCGCAAGGCGTGCGGGCCGGTTACTTGCCCGAGACCCATGCAACAAACTCGTCGTAGCCCTCACAGAAGCCGGTGAGGGTCTTCACTACGGGCAGGTAGTCGTCGAACTCGTCGACGGTCATGCCGTCGGGCTCGAAGCCCTGGCGGAAGAGTTTGGACTTGTAGAGCTTGTCCAGGTAGCCGTCGGGCAGTGGCGCCCACATGCCGTTGGGATCGAGCTCGATCGGCTCGGCGTCGAACTCCTCCTGGCGGTTGGGGAAGACGGTCAGCCACAAGGGTACTTCGGGCTCGCTGTGGATGGATCGCAGGATGTTCCACGGGCCCCGACCCGAGGCCGGCAGTGGCCGCGACTTGGTGAAGCCCAACCCGCCACGCGTGGGCTCGAAGTTCAGCAGCTTGTACTCGCGCTGGCGGATAGCGGTGGTGCACCACTTCTTGACCTCTTCCCAGTCGGGCATGAACTCCTTGAGCTCGTCGCCCACCGGGTCGTCCAGCCGGCCGTCCATCTGCGTGCGATAGCTGACCTTGCAGATGCTGTTCTTCTCAATGATGCCCGCGAAGGCGATCTGCTGAGGCAGTGAGAAGTTCACGGTCACATTGACGCCCATACCGGAGCCGGTGCACTCGCCGGCGAGCTCGATGCCGGCCTTGGTGCCGGGCACCTTGAAGACGCAGTTCGGCACGCCGCCCAGTTGCTCCTGAAGCTGACCCCAGACCCACTGTGCTTCCTTGAACATCTGATCCGCATCCGTGGCATTCTTGGGGCTGAGTTGCAGGCTGACGTAGCCCATCTCGCCGTCCGTGAGCTCCCAGATGGGCCTCAGAAGTTTCGCATTGGCCACCACAACCTGGATGGTCATGGCGTAGGCCAAGTCCACGGGCCCGTAATCGGGATGATCCTGCTGCAGCTTGTCGCGGACCGGCGTCCAGAAGGCCGGGTCTTCCTCGCGGGCGATGTTGACCAGCACGGGATTGGTGGTGACCATCGCGGCGCCACGACGCATGGCATCCCGCAAGTGCGAGGCGTAGTCGTTGCCCCAATAGGTGTTGCAGGGCCCGAACAGGCTCATCCTGGTGAGCTTGAGCAGGTTGCTGCCGGCGATAGCCGCGATGTGCGCTTCGGCCTCGTCGGCAAGATCGCCGCGGCCCCAATCTCGAAGTATGGCGATGCTCTGCTTGCTCTCGCCCTGGAGAATGTCCTGGTTGACCTCACAGCACTTGTCAGAGTGACGATGATCTTCGGTGCACTTCAGGTTCCAGTCGGCGAGCCCGGACTGCAGATCAATCGCGCTTTCCTTGATCGCCTCGGCGATCTGTTGCTGCCGGTCCTCGCTGGCCCCGGGGTACTCGCCTCGGAGTTCTGACTGCCAGGCATTGAGTTCGGTGGGTAGCGTGTCGCACGGGGTTTTGAACATCAGGTCCTGAAGGACATCCAGCGTTTCCTTCGCCATCAAAGGTCGCTCCTCTATCGTAACCTATTGGTCTACTCAATCATTGCGGAATAGGGTGGCCCCCCTGCCACACAGGCCCAGAGTATATCACAAGACAAACCGGCGGGGAACCGCCCGGAAGCCTTTTTGGCTCCCCTGCCGGAGGACGGTGTGTGCGTGCCCGGGCAGGTACGGGCGGACGGTGTGACGAAACACGCCGGTGTCAGTCTGCGAGGCCATTCGCGGTTGGGGTTCCGCAGTCCGGACGCCGGGCGAGGTGACGCCACTGTGCCTTACAGAGCCTGTCTTCCCGTTGTTGAGCGACGTCTCGACGGCGCTCGGCTGAGCTTGCCCGGCCTCATGAGGCAGACGCTGGGCAACCCGATCGCCGTGTCGGCCGATCTATCGGGCTGTGTGCTCATGACGCCGCCCGGCCTGTGGCAAGAGATGCTCCCCATGCTGCAGGGCTGTGCCGCGGCAGACCACCAGGCCAAAGAGCTGTTCCGCTTCTATGCCGCCAGTGAGACTCCCGCGAAGGTCGATGGAAGGGGCCGCGTGACGATCCCGCAGTTGCACATGGAGTGGGCCAGACTTGCGGCGGGCGGCCCCGTCGTTGTCGTTGCCCTAGGCAGGACGGCCCGGGTGTGGGAACCGCGCCGACTGGCACTACATCTGCGTATGGCCAACAAACACCTACGCTCACTGGAGAGCCGCGTCCTACGCGAGCAACTCCGCCTGCTGGAGGTTTGAGCGAGAACCTCGACGGGGCCACACAAACGGCACGCCCAGGTGATCCACCAACATCAGGCCCGCCTCAAGCGGCGAGCCACGGGAGACTGAGATGACAACATCTAGCGTACGCTTCCTGTACGACGAGGGACTGCAGCAAAATGCAAATGCCGACTGCGAAAACTACTGGTACGCATATGTCCAAGATGTTGCCGACCAAATGGGCCTGACAGCGGACGCACTGCGCCGCGACGAGCTAACAGCGGAGGGCCTTGCCGACACGCGAGCGCTCATTCTGCCCGACCTGCCTGAGGGGTACTTTTCTGAAGGGCAGAGACAAACCCTCGAGGCCTGGGTTGCCCAGGGTGGCCTGCTGGTGGGCCTCGCCACCGAGGGTCTCGACGAGTTGTTTGGCGTGAGCCATGCCGGGCTTATTGAACAACCCGGCGACCCTTACAGCTATTCCGCCACACTGCGGCTGACCGATGAGGAGCTCGCGCGTCCACTGTACAACGAAGAGACGCAGGACGCCTCGATCCTCATCGTGTCTGCTGTCCGCCGCGTTGTGACATCCGGTCGCGAGTTGGCGCATCTGTACGGTGTGGATGGCGAGGACCTCGAGGCATCCGCGGCGACCCTCGTCGAGCATGGCAAGGGCCTGGCCTGCTACTTCGGCTTCAACCTGTGCCAGACGGTCTGGACTCTGCACCAGGGCCGGCCGGTGTATACCGACCGCGACGGCGATGGCTACTACCGGGTGTCCGATGCCATCATCATCAGGCCCTTCCGCATCGATGTGCCGTACGCTGACTTGCTGGTGTTCCTGCTGCGGAACGTCATTGCCCTGGCCGATGTCTACTTCATCCATCCGCTGCCCCCCACCGAAGATGGGACGGTGCCTGACGCGCTGTTCTACTGGGGCGGGGACGACGAGGCCGCCGAGGGCACACAGGTGCCCGCCTCTGACTGGATGAGAGGCCAAGGCCTGCCCTACCATTTCAACATCATGCCTCGACCCGATGGCACATTCTCGGTCACCAAAGAGCAGTTCGACCACATCCAGGCCAACGGCCATGACACGTCGCTGCACTTCAACTACATCCAGGCTCACGAGCACCCGTATGCCTTCACGAGGGAAGACATTCAGCAGCAGGTGGGCTGGTACGAGGAGGCCTTCGGGCAGACCCCGGTGTGCACTGTGTTCCATTGGACGCTTTGGCACAGTTGGTCCGAGCCGGCCGAATGGATGGCTGAGTGCGGAATACAAGCGGACAACTCGCGCATCCATACCGGCTCCCCGCCGCTGAATCCCACCAATCTGGTGGGTTACTCCTTCGGTACCGCCTTCCCCTTCTGGTACCGGTCAGACTGGCGTAGCGAGAACCGCCGAGTGGACTTCATCAGCGAGCAGATCGCCGCCTACGAGTGCGGCTACATGGCCGGCAAGGGCACCGAGTTCTCCCAGTTGCACCGCGCCATACGCGACGCCGCCTACTGGCATCTCACCACGGACTTCTTCTTCCACCCCATCAACGTCGCCAACTACCCCGAGTGCCGGGAGGCCGTCGTCGAGTGTCTGCGGTACACACGGGAGCTTGGTCTGGACGTGGTACACATGGGCAACGACGAGCTCAACGACTGGTGGCGGGCCCGTAGCGCCACCCGCATTGAACAGACCGCCCGGGGCCCTCGCGCGGACTGTCCGTGGCCCGGGGGATGCATCGTGATGCGCCGGGATGAGCGGGGCGTCGAGGAGCTCGGCGGCAAATGGCGATACGACATCGTGAAGCCCTAACCCGGCGCATCGTGAAGCAGCAGGCGGTGTCGATACACCCCTCACCTGAACCAAACGCCTCATCACATGGAGCACACCATATGGCCATCCCCCGCCCTTTGCTGATGCTGTCCATGCTCGTCGCGACCGGCGTCGCGGTACTCGCCGCGGAACCCATGCCCGAGTGGGTCTCGAAGATCCGCCCCGACCATCCGCGGCTGTTTATCACAAACGAGACCTTCCCGCAGGTGAAAGCGCGGGCGCTGGGCGCCGAGAAGTTCCGCCTCGACCGGATGATCGCACGAGTCGAGAAGGCCGCCGAGGCGTACCGGCAAGCCGCCCGGCCCGAACCCCGCGATTTAGGCACGGAAGCCGCCTGGTCGGCCTTCATCTACCTGGTGACGCGAGACGCGAAGTACGTGGACCTTGCCCGCAAGTTCCTGCGCGAGAGCATCGAGCACTACGAGAGCTACTTCGAGCAGCGCAGGACGGTGAACTGGTACTCCTGGACGCGGACCCACGCGGTCCTGGCCTGGGACTGGCTCTACAACGACCTCGAGCAGGAGGAGCGCCGCGAGCTGCTCTCCCGCATGGCGATGAACTTCAAGAATGTCTGGACGGTGCGTCCCCGCATTAAGGACGAAAACTACTCGGACTACCGGACCGGCTTCTACGGCATGAGGGGCATCTTCTGGTATCTGGGCTGCACCGGCTACGGGACGGGCATCGAGCAGGAGACCATCAACTGGATGCTGGTGTACGGCAGGGAAGGGTTCATGGACCTGCTTGACCATCGGAAGCTCTGTGCCGGCGACGATGGCGGCGCGGCTTCGCATACGCTTGTGTACTCCTTCGCGGCCTATCCCCGGGCGGACGCCAACTTCATCCTGACGTGGCTCTCCAGCACCGGCGAGAACCTTTCCTTTGACTACCCTCTGGCGGCGAACCGAGCCAGCTACATGATCTGGAACTGGATTGCGGGCGAGGAGGCGCCGTATGAATTCGGCATCGGCGACTGCTACCACATGAACAACAAGCTGCCGGCCGGCAGCGACCTGACCGCCAACTTCAAGCTCTACAGGCAGCTATGGGGCGATCAGCTTACCGAGGATAGCGCTTTCGTGCGCGCGATCCAGCAGATCACCCCGGGCAACCAGTGGTTCCCCGAGACATTCTACGTGAACACATTCCTGCCTACCGACCTGGGCATGACGCCGGCCGCCGCCGACCTTGGCGAACTGCCCAAGGCCCGCCACTTCGAGAATATGGGCCAGGTCTTCATGCGCTCCGGGATGGGCCCTCAGGACACGTACCTCATGTTCCGCTGTGGCGGCTTCCTGCAGCAGCATTGCCACTACGACAACCTGCACTTCGCCCTGTACCACAAAGGCTTCCTCGCCCTTGACACGGGTACGCGCCATCGAGAGCGGGAGATCGTGGCCCACATGAAGAACTACTACTCCCAGACGGTGGCCCACAACTGCGTGCTGATCCACCAGCCCGACGAGCCCATCGCCCCGCACTGGGGCGTGAAAGGGCAGGCGAACTACGGCGGCCAGCACAGGGTCGGCGACTCACAACTCGTCGCCTTCGAGACCAATGATGACTACACGTACGTCGCGGGTGACGCCACAGTGTGCTACCAGCACAGCCAACAGGATGTTCCGGTCAAGTGCGACCTGGTGACTCGCCAGATCGTCTACCTGATGCCCAACCATTTGGTCATCTTCGACCGTGTGAGTGCCACCGACGCGTCCTACCGCAAGGACTGGCTGCTGCACACCGTCAACGAGCCCGACATCCAGGGCGATACGGTGCGGGCCGACCACCGGCAGGGGCGCATGCTATGCCGCACTCTCCTGCCCCAGGACGCGCGGCTCACAAAGGTCGGGGGACCGGGTAAGGAGTTCTGGGCGGCAGGGCGCAACTGGCCCATCAAGGCCGACGGTCTCAAGCCCGAGCAGACCGAGCTGATGGGCTCCTGGCGCATTGAGGTCACCCCCGCGGTCGCCCACAAGCTGGACGTGTTCCTGCACGTGGTCCAGGTGGGCGACACGAGCTTGACCGGCATGAGCCCGACGACGGCTGTCGAGTCCGGCAAACTCGCGGGAGCGCGTCTGAAGATCGGGGCCGATACATGGGAAGTCACCTTCAACACCGAGGGTGACCTGGGCGGGCATATCAAGAGGGCCGGCGAAGCGCCCGCCATTGATCGGTCGTTGACCCACACCGTACAACCCCAGTCGGGCTTCCGCGGGCGAAGCCCCCAATAGAACGCGACCTCAGGTCGTGCATTACGTCTGAGGAACCGATACAACGGAGGTAAGGACCATGTGGCTCCGTGTGTTGACCGCGTTGTTCATGGTGGCAGTGGTGGTTGTCGGGTGTTCCGTCCAGGAGCCCTCTCCGCCCGAAACCGGCGGTATGACCGGGATGACTCAGCCGCCCCAACCCACGCCTGAGGGCTCCAGCGGCCCTGCGGTTGAGACCGAGGAACCCCGGGACGATGAGCCGGAGTTGGGCCTGTACACCGCCCCGGGCGAGCTTCCTGAATGTGGCGTCAACTGGGGTACTGAGGAAGAGAGCCGCCAGATGAAGTACGCCGACCTGGATGGCGACGGGACGCGGGAAGCCCTGGTGCTGGGCAAGCGACCCAAGAAGGCCGGCGGCAGTGAGCCCGCGGGCCCCCTGCTGGGTATAGCGGCCTGGAACGGCGAGGAGTGGGACGACCGCGAGAAGACCTACCTGCAAAGGGGCAAGGCCAGTATAGATGGCGACTCCATCGCCTTTGCCTATGATTTGAATGAGGATGGCGTTACCGAGTTGGGGATACTCGTCTACGAGCCCGGAGAGACGGTCGAGTACAGGACATACCTTTACCTGTACCAGGCCCTGGAGGATGAGATCAAGGATGTGCTGTTACCGACCATGACGGCACTGCTGGGGCCCGGATTGGCCGGCACTTCGGACGACAGCATCACACTGGATGATGTGACCGACCAGTACCCGGGCGAGGAGATCGTCATCAGCCAACCCAACTCGGCCGACAACGAGCCTCCTTACACCTACGACATGTACGTCTATGGCTGGCGGGAAGACCACTACGCTCCCGTACTGCGCTACGCTTCGGACACCCACTTCGCCGATGCTGATGAAGCCTTCACAGCCTTTGATAGTGCCGAGGGCGACTACGAGTTGGCCAGCTACAATGAGGGGGAGTTCGACCCGGAACTCGAGTGAGGGGCACGCGCCCAGGCTTTGTAGGCAGCATGGTGCAACTCTGCCCATGTCGTTGCTTTGCTGGCATTCATATGCAGGAGTCTTGCCCACAGGTGCCGAATTAGCTCCTCAGGTTCGCGCAAGCATTCCCGGAGAGGAGCGGCACCATGAGTAGACGTGGTTTCACTCTCATCGAGTTGTTGGTCGTCATCGCGATCATCGCGATCCTGGCGGCCATCCTGTTCCCGGTGTTCGCCAAGGCTCGCGAGAAAGCCCGGCAGACGAGTTGTCTATCGAACCTGAAGCAAATCACCCTGTCCACGATGATGTACATCCAGGACTACGACGAGACCCTGATACGGCATCGCTGCATGGCGGAGGGCTATCCCGGGTGCCAGTGGGATGACCTCATGCCGTACATGAAGAACGAGCAGATCAAGGTGTGCCCGACCTACGTCAGTACTTGCCGGAACGCCTGCAACCCACCGCGCCCCGTCCCCTTCGCCTATGCCCACAATATCCGGCGCATCGTTCGCGGCGTCAGCAGGCTGGCGAAGATTCCGACCCCATCCTCAATCATCATGTGGACCGAGAGCATCAACAACATTGGGTATATGCCCCATCCAGGCTGCACGTGCCCGGGCGGGGCCATTGCGCGGGTTCACCTGGAGCACAACGGCGGCCAGAACGTAGGGTTCTTCGACGGGCACGCCAAGTGGCAGCAGGCGGACTTCTTCCGCGACATGAACAACTTCTAGCGCGACTGTCTACCATTGAGTGAACGGGCCATACGATGGAGCAGTCCCTCCCGCAAGCTCGGATCTGACGATTCCAGCGCGAACCCTCACCGAGCGGCGGGATGTGGCTGTGATGCGCGGAGCACACATATGGGAGGGCCATATACCATGAACAAGTCTGTATTGATAGCCATCGCCGTGGTGGCGGTCGTGATCGCGATCGTCGTCGGCTTTAAGGTTCTCGGCAGCGGCGGCGAAGACAAGACAGCAGACGGGCCGGAGGCCATGACGCCTCAGGAGAGGGCCGTCTTGCAGGGCGGTCAGGGAGCGGGGGCGGCAACTCCGGCACGCGCAGGCGCAGGAGGCGGATGACCGACATCACGCTGATGTGGCCCGGGCGCCCAAAGACCTTACGGGGCGTTCAGGGTAGACGGAGGCGGCAAGCCCCCGGCCCATCAGAACAAGTGGCTCGATGACCCTGCCGCATTGCCATCCCGACGTCTGGCCCGCGCAACCTCGACCCACAGGTGCGCGGGCCTGTCTTTTGCCCGCAACTTCCCATGCCACCGGGGACGCTACGAGAGCGCACTCAAGTGTTTGGGCCCCAGGGCCGCTGTGGCGCGCAGGAACGACCCGTGGGATCGACGAAATGGGTTGCTCACGGGCTACGTGATCGGCAGCTCGATGTTCGCGCCATGGAGGCACAGATGACCTCACAACACCCAGGCTCGATGGTCCGGAGCGCACGCCCGGCCCAAGTTGCGGCGCTTGTCGTGGTGTCCTTCCTGGTGGCCCCGGCAGGCCTCTGCCGGGGCGAGCCCCAACCTGAGCCAGCCCCCACCGACGGATTGAGGGTGGGTATCGCCACTACCACCATCACACCTCAAGGCCCGGTCTACATGGCCGGGTTCGCGTCACGCAAGGAGCAGTCCACCGGCGTCTACGACGACTTGGTGGCCTCCTGCCTGGTTTTCGACGATGGGCAGACTCGTGTGGGCCTCATGGCCATCGACATCATCGGGATCGGCCCGTTGCAGTTCGCAGACATCCGCGCGGCTGCCGCTGAGGTAGGCATCCCCGCCCGGCAAATGATGGTCAATAGCTCTCACACCCACTGTGGCCCGATCTTCGAGCGCAACGGCGACTTCCCAACCTTGTTCAAAGAGCGCACTTGTGGGCTGCTGAAGACCGCTGTGGGGGACCTGCAGCCGGCCACGGTTGATTACGCCGTGGGCTCGTGCACCATGGGCATCAGCCGGCGCTACCTGGGCGCCGACGGGAAGGCCTCATGGCGTCCGGCGTCCGGCAGGCCCATGGACATGGCTACGCCGGTGATGCGCGTCCGCGGCGCCG
>Ga0272441_10014430_pt1 | contig 11212 bp, 5 predicted proteins | sample SSMProp6N_FD_193582 | JGI IMG/M metagenome (GOLD analysis project Ga0272441, IMG submission 193582) | Marine sediment archaeal communities from Little Sippewissett salt marsh, Falmouth, MA, United States - SSM-Prop-6N | ecosystem: Environmental > Aquatic > Marine > Wetlands > Sediment ... | reverse complement strand
GTCCTTCCCCGCATCATTCTTCCCGTCCCAGACCAGTGTTTGCGCCAGCCTGTTCTTCTGAAGCGGTGTCGGCGCATGCTTCCCCAGGAGCCCGGCAGCCAGATGCCGGACAACCCGCCCGTTCCCGTCCAGAACCGCCACTTCGACATCGGTCCCGGCAGAAACTGCGAAGGTGATCTCCACGCCGTCCTCGACCTTCTTCGCCCTCGGCCCGGCCGTGATCTTCGCCCTCGTTGATTGGCGCACGGCAAGCGGCGCTTCGTACGTCTTCGCATCCACCCGAAGCAACATGGCAACCAGAAGAATCGGCATCCAAACGACGCGTCTCATGTCTCACCTCCGTGTTGTCTCCGTCACAACCCTTCATAATCGCGCCCCGCATTCCATCGAACAAGGCAATTGTGCGGCCTGCCACAGGCCTCCGACTCCCCTTTCTTGCCGGAACACCGTCACCCGGGACATCGAGGGGAGGAATGGCGTGTCGCCGTCCGCGGCGGCCAAGATGCCCGCCCTCCCTGGCAACCCGACACCTGCATTCGGAACGACAGCGCAGAATGCTCCGACTCCGTCATTGCTTGCATTGGCGAGGGGGATTGGGTCACCTTGTGCGTACATGGCATCACAAAAGCAAACAGCATCCGACCGACCGAACATTGTCTACATCCTCGGCGACGATCACCGCGGCGAGATTCTCGGCTGCGCAGCTCACCCGGTCGTCGAGACCCCAAACATCGACCGCCTGGCCGTCGATGGGGTCCGTTTTTCGAACTTCTTCTGCACCAGCCCCGTCTGCACGCCCAGCCGTTGCTGCCACTATCTCGGCCAGTGGGAACGGACCCACGGCGTCAACTTCAACTCGAACTCCAGCGTTGCACCCCGGGCGTGGCAGAAGAGCTTCCCCATGCTGCTCAAGCAGCAGGGCTACTTCACCGGCTGGGTTGGGAAGAACCATGTTCCTGCAGGGAATGGGGGCTACGACAGTGGGTACTTGGAACGGGAGTTCGACTACTGGTACGGCAACCACAACCACAGCGGGTTCTACCCGAAAGAACAGCCCCGGGGCCGGATCTATCGCAACGCGGCCGCGGACACCCAGGTGGAGGTCTTCCTGGAAGGCGCACTCAACTTCCTCGAGCCCCAAAGGGCGTTCATCGAGTCGGCGCAACCCGTGCTCCCTCGCCGGCCGGAGGACCGGCCGTTCTGCCTCTGCATCACGTTCAACCTGCCGCATGCGCACGGCACGAGCACGATGGAGCTACGCCCCACCGATGACGAGATCTACAAGTCACTCTACCGGGACCGCTTCAGAGATATCCCCCTGCCACCGACCTACATCTCCGCTTGGGCACTGGACACGCCCCGCCTCCCGCCCCATGTCTATGACGGGGTCCAGATCCCGTCCTACGACTACGTGCGTACGCCAATGGCCCTGAAGGAGCGGCGCATCCGCGAGTACCAGACCATCACCGGCATGGACCGTATGCTCGGGGTCTTGCGTGAAACGCTGGACCGGCTCGGCCTGGCCGGCAACACGATCATCGTGTTCTCCACCGACCACGGCATCCACCACGGCGAGCACGGCCTCGGCGGCAAGAACTTCCTCTACGAGGAAGACCTGCGAATTCCGTGCGTTCTGTACGATCCGCGCCGGCCTGCGGAACAACGCGGCCGCGTGATCGACGAGATGGTACTCGTCCCGGACCTCGCGCCGACCGTGCTTGAACTCATGGGACTGGACAGTCCGAGCTCAATGCAGGGGAACAGCGTCGTCCCACTGATTCGGGGTGAAGATGTTGCATGGCGGCAGGATTTCTTCGCGGAAGCGCTGATGGACATCCAGAACTACCCGCGCAGTGAGTGCCTGCGCACGACCGAATGGAAATACATCCGCTATTTCCGCCGTACGGAAGACCCGCGTGCGCGGGGGCTCTACCGGGGAACACTGGACAACTACATCGAGTGTCTCTCTTCGACGATCGAAGGGGAGCAACCGGTCTACGAGGAGTTGTTTCATCTGGCGGAAGACCCGATCGAGGAACAGAACCTCGCCGGGGATCGTACTGCCGGCGGTATTCTCGACGGCATGCGCGAGCGGATTGTCACCCGCGCCCGCGACGTGACACTCAGAGAACGACCGCTCACCCTGCCGCTTGACGGCTGATGGACCAGAACGCGAGGCACAACATGGATGAGCTGGAAAAGGGACTCGAGATCTCGTTGACGGGAGAACCCCGCGCGCGCGTCCTGCGTCGCGCAGCGCGGCAACTGGCTTCCTGGGGCGTTGCCCTGCCCCCCGTCGGGCCACTGGTGCTGGATTTCGGGCTCGGGCGGTTCCAGGAGATCGGCCTGGTCGAATACTGGATTGCGAACGAGGCCGAAGCCGGATACTGCGGGAAGTACCTGTTCGTGTTCGACGGACAAACGTGCCCGACGCATCGCCATGGTGCAAAAACCGAGACTTTTTTCGTCGTGCACGGCAACGTCCGCATGACACTCGACGGTCGAGCGCAAGACATGGCCCCGGGGGAGGTGCTGCGTGTCCCGCACGGTCGTTCCCATAGTTTCACGGGGATCGGACCGGCCCTGCTCCTTGAACTGTCGACGCCCTGCGAGATTGATGACAACGAGTTCAGCAACCCGGCAATCCCGATCGGGAGGTCGGCGGAGTAGAGAAATGATTCGAAGTGTCATACCACTCCTGTCTATTGTTCCCGTCATGGCAGCACTCAGCGCGCCGCCGGCGTTTTTCACTGCGCCGCACGGTAGCGACAAGAACCCGGGAACAAAGGACCGGCCCTTTGCGTCGCCCTTGCGTGCGCAGCAAGCCGTCCGCGAACTCAAGCGTGACGGAGTCACAGAAGACATCCTCGTCACGATTGGAGGGGGCGTGTATTTCCTCGACACGCCCCTGGTGTTCGGACCCGAAGATTCCGGAACGGAAAGACACGCGATTACGTATGCAGCTGCGCCAGGCGAGAGCCCTCTTCTCAGCGGCGGGCGCGTCATCACAGGCTGGCGTGAACTGAAGCAGGAGCCGGCGGCCGTCTCCTCGAAGGCCGGCGGAAAGCTATGGTTTGCCAGGATCCCCGCAGTGAAGACCGGAGACTGGTTCTTCCGCGAGCTGTTCGTGAACGGACGGCGACGTGTGCGAGCGCGATCGCCCAACACCGGCCATTTCCGCGTCGTCAAGGCAGGCCCTGACCGCCGCACTTCGTTCACGTACCGCAATGGCGATCTCCGCCGGACCGCGAACCTCACGGATGTCGAGCTGGTGTTCTTCCATGACTGGTGTACCTCGCGCATCCCCATCCGATCTCTCGACGAAGAGAAGCACGAGGTCGCCCTCGCCTTTCCGGTCGGGCCCCGTGTCGGCGGATCCGGAAGCTGGGGCAACATGGATCGTTTCGAACGACATCCGCGCTACTTCGTGGAGAACGCGCTCGAGTTCCTCGACGAGCCCGGCCAGTGGTTCCTCGACCCGGCGACAGGGCGCCTGTACTACTACCCGCACGAGGGCGAAGACATGCGCACGGCGCAGGTCATTGCGCCGTTACTCAAGCAGATCCTGCGTGTCGAAGGAGACGCTGCGAAGAAGAGCCCCGTGCGCAACCTGCATTTCCGGGGACTGACGTTTTCCCATTGCGCCTGGCTGCGGCCCGAACTGGGCCTGCCCATGGCCCAGGCCACGTCGTACGAGGTCCGGGTGGACGCGCGCGGAAAGGCAAAAGGGCGCGCTTTCGTCACGGCCGCAGTTGAAGCCAACTCCGCCACGGGATGCTCGTTCGAAGGCTGTCGCTTCACGAAGCTGGGCGGTTCCGGCCTGTTCCTGCAGCAGGAATGCCACAGTAACCGTGTCGCCGGGTGCACCTTCGCAGACATCAGCGCAAACGGAATCATGGTCGGACGCGGCAGAGCGAACCGGATATCGAATAACCTCGTCGAGCATTGCGGCCGTCAGTTCCCCGGCGCGGTCGGAGTTTACGTGGGGCTGGCGGACGGCACGGTTGTCGCCCACAACGAAATCCGCAACCTGACCTACACCGGTATTTCGGTCGGATGGAACTGGAGCACCAAACCCACGAGCTGCCGGAACAACATCATCGAGTACAACCACATCCACAACGTGATGCAGGAACTGTCCGACGGCGGCGGCATCTACACGCTCGGCCGGCAACCGGGTACGGTACTCCGCGGGAACTGCATTCACGATGTCCGCGCGAATGTCGGTCGTGCGGAGAGCAACGGCATGTTCATCGACAACGGGAGTACGGAACTCCTGATCGAACAGAACACGATCTACGCCGCGGCCAGGAGCTGCATCCGGTTCAACGCCGGGCGACGAAGCAAGCCCAGCCCCCGGGACGCGCAACACAATACGCTGCGGGGGAACCTGCTTGTCGTTTCGCCCGGCGGCAGTGCATACGGCGGCCACACGGCGTTCATGACGTTCGAGGACAACACGATCGTGCAGCCGCGCGGCAAGCAACCTCGCATCGTCGCCAACGGCCGGAAAGGCGAGGCCCTGTTGTGTGACGGACTCAACTCGTTCTTTCAGGAACGACACTCGCCAAGCCTCGATCCGTCGCAGTTCACGATCGCGGCATGGGTTCGCGTGTCTGGAATCCCCGGCGGCAAGGATCCGCGCCGGTGGATCGTGGCGAAGAATGCAAACGAGTGGGTCGAAGGCCACTACGCGTTGCTCCTCAGCGGGGACGCCGTGGGCGCGTACCTGAACATCGGCGGCGGCCGGGAGAACACAAGCCGCGCCTTCTCGGGTCCCGGCCTGGTCAAGGCCAACCGGTGGCACCACCTGACCGCGACTTATGACGGCAAGATGCTTCGTGTCTACCTCGACGGGACTCCGGTCGCGCACAAGGCGGTGAACCGCACGCGCAGGGCCGGTTCAGGAGCATTCACGATCGGACGCCGGCCGGACGGCTTCCCGGAGGTCGGCTTCCGCGGCCTCGTGGACCAGGTCCGCCTCTATGACCGCGCCCTGTCTCCGGAGCTGATCCGCAGACACGCGACGTCAGACGACACGCCGGAAACGGACACCCCCCCCGTGAAGACCTGGTCGTTCGAGAACAACGCACCGGACCCGGCAGGCATCAAGGCGCGAATGGAAAAGGCGCAGAACGAGGCGGGGCTTCACCCCCGGTACCGAAAGCTGCTCCGCCAGGAGAGCGCAGTACAGGGGTCTGATATGACTCTGAGGTAAGGACGCCTCTCCGAGGCGTGCGCGGACCGCTCGGCTCGTGCTCCGCAGCGAAGCGACTTCGCAGAGCAGCCGGAGCGGTCCTTGCCATCATGAAGTGTTCAGGTTCATTCGTTGCAGCGCACCAGGGCATGATCCTCCCGAATTCCATGCACAGCCTCGCACTGGCCGCACTCGCCCTGGGAAGCGTCGTCCAGACGGCCGCCGCACCCGGAACAGACCCCGCCCCCCCCGGGACACCCGAGGACGCCCCCATCTACACGATTACCATTCATGACCTGCCCAACTCCTCTTCTCCACTCTACCCCCCGTTCCAGGCCTGGTTCGAGAACCACCCCCGCGCACGACCGGTTCCCTATACCCGGCTCTATATCTCCACCATGGAGCGCGGAACCCTCATGATGGCGATCGCCGGCGGATCCGCGCCGGATCTCTTGCGCGTGTACCACCACGAAGCCCGCGCCTGGATTCGGAACGGATTCCTGGAACCGCTTGACCGCTACATCTACCGCGATACGAACGGCGACGGGATCTACACGCATGGCGCGGACGAAGTGATCTGGAAGCCGTTCCTCAACATACCGGCCGAGGTCAGGAACTTCATGATGAATGAAGGGCACATCTACATCGTGCCGCGCATGCAGTGGATCCAGGCCCTGATCTATCGCCGGGACGTACTGGCCGATGCCGGCATCGATCCCGACAAGCGGATCGAGACGTTCGAAGACCTGCTCTACGTGTGCCGGAAAATCACCGACCCCAACGCGCGCATTCCGGGCGCACGCGTGCCCAAGGGGCGGCATGGTTTCGGCATCTGGCCCAACGGCTGGATCTGGCAGGGCTGGCTCTATGCCGCCGGCGGTTCATCGATGGAGACCCACAAGACGTGCCCGCACTGCGGGCACGAAAACACGTTCCCCCAGGGGGAGACCGCGTGGAAGTGCGGGGGCTGCGCGAAGAGCCTACGGGACATCAAGGGAAGAGAACGCGCCCTGCTGCAAAGCCCGGAAGCACGGCGCGCGCTCAAGCTCTGGCAGGACATGCTGTGGGCCCCGTTCATCAAGTGCCCGCACTGCGGGGAGCCGATTGCGCTGGGGGACGCCAAGGCGGTCCTCAGCTTCCCGCTCGAGACCACCTGCCCGTTCTGTGCGAAGGCGGTGCGACAGCTTTCCGACGAGAACGTGATCTACGGCTGCGCCCGCCGCTGCGTTGACGAAGACCGGAATTGGACGGAACTGTGGCGCAACGGCGAGATCGCCATGTCCAATTACTACAAGGTCGACTGGTTGGTTGACACACAGGTTGATCCCGCGGTCGTGGGCATGATGCCGTTTCCCGAAAAGGGCGGCGCTTCGGCTTACCACTACTATGGCATCTACAGCGGCTGCAAGAACCGCACCGGCGCCCGGGACCGCGTCAACGTCTGCGCCGGCATGATTCTCGACTTCGGCGCGCAGTTCTATGTACCCAGGGATCATCCCGACTACCTGAAGTACGAGAAGGCCTATGCGCGCCGCCTCGTCAACTACGGCTACTACAACCTGTGCAAGTACGACGAACTGGTCGCCGCCGGCCTCGAGGAGTACGCCCGCGAGATCCCACCGGCCAGCCGCAGGCTGCGGCGCATGGTCGAGGACCCTGCCCTGTACAAGTACCTACCGATCAGCGAAGGCTACTCCCGCGTCCAGCAGGAGATCCTCTCCCACGTCCTGCTCAGCCGAATCGCCACCGATCGGGACTACGACCTCGACGCCAACCTGGAGAAGGCCAACGCGCTGGCCGACACCCAGGTCTTCATGAAGGATGCGCTCGTGGAGCAAACCGTACGGAAGTACCGCGTCCCCATGATCCTGGCCCTGGGAGGGTTCGTGCTGGCGACCGCGTTCCTGTTCGTCCGCTTCGTACTGCGCGGCGCCGGGGACGGGAAGAAAGGAATGCCCGGCCGCCGGATCAGCATGGGCAAGCGCCTGGCGTCCTTGCTGATGCTGCTGCCGGCCACCGGCCTGATCATTCTCTGGGCCTACTACCCCCTCGCGCGCGGGTCGATCATGGCATTCCAGGATGTCAAGGTGCTCGGTTCATCGCACTTCGTCGGCCTGGAGAACTTCGTGCGCGTCGTTACGAACCCGCTCTTCCCGACCGTAATCAAGGCCACCCTGACGTATGTGGTGGCGGTTCTTACGCTTGGCTTCTTTGCTCCCGTGATACTGGCCATTCTGCTCTCGGAGGCACGCCGCGGCTCGACGGCGTTCCGCGCCATCTACTACGCGCCGCACCTGCTGGGGGGAGTGGTGGTACTGTTCATCTGGAAGATCTTCTACATGCCGACCGAAGAAGGCATGCTCAACCAGCTTGTCGGGCTGCTGGGCTTCGACCCCATCCGGTGGCTGGAAGACCCGGCCATCAACAAGTGGGCCCTGGCCATCCCCCGCATCTGGGCCGGCACCGGATCGGCCTGTCTGGTGTACCTGGCCGCGCTCAAGAGCATTGACGACGAAATCTACGAGGCGGCCGACATTGACGGCGCAGGCTCTCTCAGCAAGGTGTTTCACGTGACCTTGCCGAGTCTCAAACCCCTTCTCATCATCAACTTCGTGGGCGCGTTCATTGCGGCGTTCCACGGCATGGGCAATATCCTGGTTCTGACCGGGGGCGCCTTCGAGACCAACGTCATCGGCCTGCAGATCTTCTTCGAGGCGTTCGGCTACCTGCGCTTCGGTTCCGCCACCGCGCTGGCGTGGATCCTCGGAAGCCTGCTGATCGGGTTCACCGTGTACCAGCTCAATTTCCTTCGCAAGGTGGAGTTTCACAGGGCCCAGTAAATGCCGATCCTTCCGACAGTTGGCGGACGTCGCCCCGGCCCCATGGCTGTCCGTACAACCATCTACGTGCTGCTGTGCCTGGGCGCCATGGCCATCCTCTATCCCATCCTGATCGTCTTCGGCCAGACGTTCAGCGACAAGTTCGACATGCGGGACAACGCGGTTGCGCCGTACTACCTCAGGGACATGAACGACCTCGTGCTGAAGCACCTGTACAGCATGAGCCAGGACACACACCTGCTGGCCGCACGCCATCGCCGCAACGAATGGAAGAACCAGGGCGCCATGCGGGCCGACCTGGATTTCCATTCTTCGCGGCCCTCCGTGCTGGCGGAGCAGGGATGGAACATCGAGACGTGGCAGCAGGTGGCCGCGGACTGGCACGCGTTCAAGGCATCGTTGCCGCCCGACGCGTTCCTGGTAAACCTGTTCCGGATAGAGGACTACTACCGCCCTTTCCTGCGCAAACGCTACAACCGAAAAGCCGATGCGCTTCTGCAGAGACTCGCTGAAGGCCATCCCGTTCCGGACTGGCTGCCCCGGACGTACCCCGACCCGGGGGAGCGGGCACGCATCCTGGCAAAACGCAAGCGCCTCTCGGTCGCCATCATGAACCACGAGATGCGCAGCGACTACAACAACATCTTCGGAGTCGAGGTCATCCGCGAAGGGAACTTCCTCGCACCGTTCTGGCGGCCGGGCAGCCGGGTCAAGGACGTCATGTGGCTGGACTTCAAGGCGTCCTTGCCGGGTCGTCAGCGCCTGGTGATTCCGTCGGAAGCCTACTGGCATTTCTTCCTGCGCGTCACCTACCGCAAGGTCGAGAACATCAACGCGGCCTGGGGCACAACGTACGCCGGCATCCCCGAGATCCGCTTCCCGCAGGACCCGCCGGACTCGCCCGCCCTGCGCAAGGACTGGGGTCGCTTCGTCGTCACACGCTGGCCGCGCCGCATGTTGCGCATTCCGGACAAGCACGCCGCCGCGTGGCGCGCTCACGTGCGACGGCAACTCCACAAAAAATTCGAGACCCGGGAGGACGCCGAGCGGCGCGCGCTGCAGGAGGCAAGCCGGCTGGCGGGAATCTCGATCGAACAGTGGGACGCCTTCCCGTTCGCGGAGAAGATCCCGGCCGATGAGACACTGGGACGCTACTGGTGCGAGTTCACCTCGTCCGGCGCCGTGCCCGCGGAAGACATGATCCTGGACAGTCCGCGGTCGCTGTTCCACGCTTTCCTCGTGCAGAAATACGGGGACGGAAACCCCACGGCATCCCCTGCCGCCTTGAACGGAACCTGGAAGACGTCCTTCGGGACTTGGGCGGACATCCCGCTGCCGATCATGCTTACGGACTACGCGCCGGTCCGCTTTCACCCCTGGAAACAGCGCCTGAGTTTCATGACGGAATCCTACGAACGCGTGTCGGAGTATATCTTCGGGCGCGGCCGGGCGGCATGGAACACCGCAGTCCTGGTGCTGATCTCCCTGATCTCCGCGCTGACGATCAATCCCTGTGCCGCCTACGCGCTTTCGCGCTTCCCCTTGAAAAACTCGACCAAGATCCTGGTTTTCTTCCTCGCGACCATGGCCTTTCCGCCCGAGGTGGCCATGATTCCCAACTTCCTCCTGCTGCGCGACCTCGGCCTGCTGAACACGTTCGCGGCGCTGGTCCTGCCGCGCATGGCCAACGGGTACGCGATCTTCCTGCTGAAGGGGTTCTACGATTCCCTGCCCCAGGAGCTGTATCACGCGGCGGAAATTGACGGGGCAAACGAGTTGCAGGTCTTCCGAATGGTGGCCATGCCGCTGGTCAAACCGATCCTGGCCTATATCGGCCTCAACAACTTCGTCATGACCTACAGCAGCTTCATCTGGGCGTTCGTGATCTGCCCGAAGCCGGAGATGTGGACGTTGATGGTCTGGGTGTACGACTTCCAGAGCCGCCGCGCGGGCAACAACTACGTCCTCGCCGCAACGGTCCTCGTCTGTATCCCGCCCCTGATCGTCTTCTTCTTCGCGAACCGGATCATCATGAAGGGGATCGTCATCCCGTCAATGAAGTGACGGTTTGGCGACCTGCGGCTTCCACCCTTCACTCGCATTCGACAGGAAGAACAACGCGTTGGCATTGCCCCGGTAGGTGCAGGCGGGATTGTGCACCCGCGAGCTGGCCTTTTTCCGGCCCAGACCTTTCCATGCCCAGTCTCGGAATTCCGTTTTGCCCGTCACGCGATAGGTCATGGCTGCACCCAGCGCCATGTTGGCATAGTTGTTCTTGCCCTTGCTCTTCGGGTAGCCCTCCAGGAACGTGTCGATGACGGCCTTGTCGCCGCTGACCCAGTAGTAATAGCACAGCCCCTCGTTGGCGATGCCGTCGTGAAAGCCGCCCTTGTTGTACTTGCCGCGGCGAAACTGCTTCATCGCCCGGTGGGCCAGCCCCTTCATGCGCGTGAAGTACTTCGGGTCGCGCCACAGCTCGTACGCGTTCCAGAGCCCGGCCAATTGCGCCCCGATCCCGCGTGCCGCCCAGCCTGAGTCCGCGGCACGGTTGTTCAGCGCGTTGTTGGCCAGCAGCTCGCAATGATCGAGGCTGCGCCGGTCACCCGTCAGGTACCAGTGTGCATAAACCGATTGTGACTTGTAGTGGTTGAACTCGTTGCTGCTGTAGACCTTCCCGCCGTCCACCGCGACGAAATTCCGCGGCGGACAATACCGGCACGATCCGATCAACGCCTTGTTCGGATGCCAGTTCGTCGTGTGCACATCCCCGATCTGCACCGCGTTCGGCCAGAACCGATCGAGCAGGATCTTCTCACCCGTCCGAAGGAATTGAAGCAGCATGGCATTCGGGTAGTCGTAGTAGTTCCCGGCCCATGACTGGCGCCACTGGTGACTGTGCACGGGCGATTGCCCGAAGCTCTTCCAGGCCCAGTGATAGCGATCGCCCCAGGCATAGACCCCGTAGCTGTCCCGCGTGACCGGATGCTCCTTGGGCCCGTACGTGTTGCCGTCGATCTTGCCGAGCAGCATCTTAAGCGACTTCAGCATCACGGCGTTGTGCTTCTGCACGTTCGGCCAGTCCTCCTTCCGGAAGAGAGCCGGGTCGTTCTCTACCGAGTACCCGAAGCAATGCGTGTCGCGGCAGTAGTACTTCGTGGAAGCCCAGGCGCGCAGC
>Ga0272441_10014429_pt1 | contig 11213 bp, 12 predicted proteins | sample SSMProp6N_FD_193582 | JGI IMG/M metagenome (GOLD analysis project Ga0272441, IMG submission 193582) | Marine sediment archaeal communities from Little Sippewissett salt marsh, Falmouth, MA, United States - SSM-Prop-6N | ecosystem: Environmental > Aquatic > Marine > Wetlands > Sediment ... | reverse complement strand
TCTTTAATAGGTCTTCTACTAGCTCTTTAAGGACATCGTCAATTTTAGCGTCATACTTTCTCAAATCTACCGAATCTATTATTATTCTCATCTATACTACCTCTAGTAAGTTTCTGGTTTTGGAGAAGATGGAATCCCAGTCAAGACCAATAAGTTCTATGACTTCGTCCACTTTGGAACGGATACATCGGTCTATCATTTTATCTATATCAACCTCTATTCCTTCTGGTAAGTCTTCTTTGGTTAGATAGGATATTACGTCAGTTTTAGGATATCCTTTTATATTTTTCACATAGACCATGCGAACTTGGTCTCCGCCACGGATTTCTGTTCCGAACCATTCATTGGAATAGATTGAACCACGGACGTAATCAGGGGTTCCTTTCTGTTTTCCGTTTTTGTTCAAACCACCGTAGGCAGATATAGGTTGATTTAATGTTACAGGAATAGCCAATTGGTTTATAGAGAGTTTTTTCTCTGTGTTTTTTCTTTTAATTGAACCAACCTCGGTTCTAAGATAATCTTTTACCTTTTCAGGTTTTTTATTTAATATAAAGTCGAAGATTGTGGGTTGTATTTTTTTAGTTATGGGAGGTGCGTCACGACGGACATATTCAAATCCTTTTATTGCTAAATAGTCACAGTACTTTCCGTCTTCCCAGGAAATTTTTCCGAAATATCGTTTCTTAACTCCACGTTCTATTGTTTTTCCGCCCACACGTTCTGTTATTTTTTTGATGCCGTAGACAGAGTAGAAACGGTCTAGTTTAAGGGTTAGTTCTCGGGAGATTTTCTCTTCTTTACAAAAGTCTTTAAGATAGTTGTTTAGGGTGTCGACATATTTTATAGCGTATTCAACGCTGGGTGTTTGGACAGATAATCCATCGGTATCACCATATATGACTTTGTTGTTATCTTTATTGCAAACTTTGCGTAGGAATAAAAGACCTCTTTGTCCCATAGTGGTTACTGGGTTGAAGATTCCGTCTATGTCGCAAATCCTAGAAGACTCTGAACCAAAATAACCAATTACAGACTCTGTTACGAATTTTACTGAGTTACGCTGGAATTTAAGTTCTTTCCACTCAGGAGTTCCTGGGTCTAGTTTGGCCAGTTGTCGGTCATAACGGAGACGGACGTTTATTAAATCTAACAGCATTTTGGGAGTTATTCCCAATTCGCCACGAGCGTGGGGTTCGGGGGAAAGGTTTTGGGATATGAGCATCTCCGGATAATATCGAGACATATCGAATACGGCTAGGTTATCAAATATGCCCCAAGGCGGAGTTAATACCTTCCCCCCGACCTTCTCTTCTTGTGCGTGTTTCCTCCGCTTTTTTTCTTCTCCAGACGGGTTCGATGGTAAAACCCATTTGTTGTGGTAATATCGAAGAAGCATTATATCGACAAGTCTTCCGTGGAAGATAGTGTCGTCTAAAGATTCTAAACCAACTACTTTCTTTAAATCCCAATAGAAATCAAGGATTCTTTTCTTTTCATCGAGCATTACTATCGCTTCGACGTGGGACTTGTTGGTTAGGATTGCTTCGGTTAGGTCTTCTTTTTCCCACATTTCATGTTTATAGGGTTGGTAGTTCGGTACATCCAATTCTTCTTCTTTAACTATGTTAGCGAGAGTATTATCACTTTTATGATAGAGCTTTTTGTAAGCTCTTAATAAATCGAAAGCGTTTACCCTGTTCCAAGGTAGTTTTTTACGGTAGGTCTTTACACGTTCATCTATGTATTCTTGGTCGAATGGTAAATGCCAAGCCGTAAAGATATCAGGGTCTATTTTCACGAGAAACTCCATGGTTTTATTTAAAAGAGACTCTTCGTCCTTAACATACATAACTATATGGTTTTCGGAGAGTTTCTCAACTTTCTCGTGTTTAGATATTATTAAACTTAGATATTTTTTACTAAAAGAGTCATATAAACAATTTACAGTAACTTTGGCGTCTTTGTCAGTGGGTAAGGGAAAGCGACGACCTTTAGAGAAGGTTTCTATATCACAAAAGACCTTTCTAGGTTCTACTTCGGTTTCAACGGGTTTTAGGTGGTCCCAGTGAACCATAGTTTTGCCTTCTGGGATTTCAAATCCATAGAATATTTTGGTATCTATAAGCATACGCCTTGGGAAAAGAATGTCGGCTTCGTAGTGTTTTCTTACTTTTGAACGGAGTTGCTTAACGTCTCTGGGTTTCTCAGTAGTTACTTTGCTTAGTTTTTGCTCGTCTATGGCAAGGATTTCTACATCTTCTCTTCTAGATATGCCAGTTCCGTATATCTCTTCGTCTTGCGGTATGTAAAAGTAGGGTTCAAAACCAAGGACTTTTATTACCTTCTTTTCACCTTTCTCATTTCTACTATAAAGATTTATATCGTTTGTTTCGTAGTCATAATCTGCTGTAATTAGAGCGTACTTTATTCTCCTCACCTCATTTTTTAAATATCTAAGTTTCTTTTAACTATTTCGTTTTTTTGAGTGTATGGGAAAGGAAACTGGATGCAATATAGCCAAGTTTCTTATTCCGATTTGTTCCCTTTCTATCCACCTCACCTTGTTATGTCCATTCTCGATAGGATTGCGTCATCTTTTTGGGTTCTCAGGTGAACGTAGTCGTCGGCTCCCCAGACGTCGGATTGTTTAAAGCCAAGGTTGTATAGTTCGCCTAGTTCGGTTGTAGGAAGAAAGTATGTTCCATCTTTGCCGGTTGTAACTAAGAAGCGGGTTGAGTATTCTATGGTTCGGTCTTTGCTAGTGTCGTAAAGAGATATGCCTTGTTTTGAACCTTCTGTTTTTATTTTGCAGAAAGAAGACGTATTAGAGTATTTCTGGATAGTTTCAAAGAAGCGTTCGTCTAGTGTAAAAAGCTGTTTCATTTCTTCTTTGAGAAGAGACTCGTATTCTTCCTTTAGGTTTATGTCTAGCTGTGGGATGGTTATTGTCTCTTTTTCTTTTTTTAAGACTATTGACTTATCTCTTATTTTCAGGTTCCCTTCTTTGTCTCGGTAGAACTTTGCTCCGTTCACCCAATTGGATTTCGCAAAGCACATTTTAGGGTATTCGTATTGCAGAGAGAAACGCATGAGTAGTGTGTGGTGTTTGTTTATGGCGTATAGTTCTTTATCTTCTATATAGATAACACACTTATCGAGTTTATCTATCAATTCTTCATCTTTCATATTTTCACATCTTATATGTTGGTTTATAATTATCTTTTTTTAGTCTATCATAAACGGTGTCCAACGGTACAGGTTTACCGTTGTATAATACATCGTTCCAACTAACTTTAGGGTAAATCTTATCAAATAATTCTTTATCAAGGAAGGAAGCATCGGCTCTATCCTTACTAAAGTTGAGAGATTCTACTTTCATAGAGTCACAATTGGGAAAGGTTATATCAGGGTAATAGTTTGTTTTTGACAGGACGTAGAATAGCTCTTCTGGAGCAGTAGGACATATGCCGTAGCTTCGTATGAGTTGGAGAAGAGAGAAGCGTTTTTTAAGTATCTTTTCTTCTATAAGGGATATTTCTGAAGGGTCGTATCCTAGTGCTTTGAGTATAAGGTAGGTACGGTGGCATTTATCACAGCCGTTGCAATGGACGAATGTACCGTCTTTGGGATAGGCAGAGTTACAAGACATCTGTATTTTGTAAAGTTCTGGGTAGCGTTCGCAGAGAGTGCGTTGGATTGTAATTGTGTTTAGTGGACGGAGAAATGAACCTATCTTTAAATTTTCAAAGATATTTGAGTAATAATCATTTATGAGATTTGTAGCTTCTTGGCTTTGGTTCCAAGAGTAGTCGAAGTGTATTTGGTTTCGGTATCGGAATGGTCGGGTAGTTATGTTCTCGTCTCCGTAGAAGATATAGTTGCAGTTATCTTTTAGGATTACAGGGATAGAAATAGCACTCCAGAGTAAAAGGGCATTTATCTCTAACCTTACGGGTATTCCCATTTCTTTTAGCTTTGGGTAGAGTCTAGATGTGTCTTCGCGTATTTTGTAACCTTTCAGTAGGTCGTAAGCTCTTTTTGTACCGAACCACCAGGGTGCTGACGGTTGGATAAAGACTTTAGATACTTTATATTTTATTTCATTCAGAAGTCCAAGGGAAAGAAGACTATCTCTCCCACCGCTTGTGAAAAGAAGAGCATTGTTTTCTTTTTTGAGTTGGATTTTTTCAGGAGATTCCTTCTCTTTAAATTGAATTTTTGGTTTATATATATCTCCTTTGACTAGGGAAGCGTCGTAAGTGTTTACATGTTTGCTTATTTGCTCAAGAAGCTTTATGTCGTTTGTGGTTACTGGGTATGATATTCGGAAGTCTACGTTTGGGATTAGGGATAGGTAGAAGACACCTGCTATTTTTGATACAAGGTCTTTTTGTTCCTTTGTAAGATTGCTCCAAAGGTCGGATGGATAGTAACGTATGTTTAGGTTTGGACCGCTTGTAGGAACGGCAAAACCATCGTCTTTGAGTTCTGGTTGGAAAAGGGTTATTATTCTATCGCCTCCAAAGTGAATGTAACTGGGTTGTGAGCGTCAGGACAAGCGTGAGTTACGGTGTCCGTAACCCATGGGAATTTTGCGTTATAGAGCATAGCAAAAGCTTTGGGTAACATGGAATATAAGGCGTGTATGCAGATTTGACCTTCTATTTCTTTTTCTGATATGTAGAAAGAGTTTCCTTTTTTTAGACCATTCTTACAATAACCTTGCTGAGAGGATACTGTTACTTTTACTTTCATTTTACCACCTTTTCTATTACTTCTTTCATATGCAGGCGTTTTCGTAGGATATCTTCTGGTGAATAGCGATAAGTTGCGTCACCGTCTTCTATCATACCGTGTACACGACCACCGAATGACCAGTTGCCCCACCACACGTTGCGGAAGGGTTTGTTGTGCCAAAAATCGTAAAAGCGTTTTATGTATTGGTCGGAGTATATGGGTCTAGACCAGCGAATTACGTCGTCCCAATCCATTTTTCCACGTCTCATTACTTCACGGGAGACTTCGACTGTATTGAATTTGTCTAAACCAGCTTTGGGTTTTTCTCCTTCTAAAGTGAAACCACAACAATCGACTGTGTCTTGTATGGCGTAGGTTGCAGGGTTGAAAGAGCCTACTTTAATACCTGCGTCTCGAAACTTAAAAAGGGCTTTTTCTAGGGACAGGGTTTGATAGAATCCCATTTGGGAATTTAAGAGGTTTGTGAAGGAGAAACCGGTTTGTGCGAAGAGAGAAGAGATTTCCTCCGATTGAACAGAAGTGTTGTATGCTCCAACGTTCACGTAAGGGACACTTGCTTCTTTTAGTTTGGCTATGAAACTGTCTATTTCTGAGTCTAGGGTTGGTGAGATTGTGTACATATAGGGTTCAGAACGGACTACGGCACGAATGCCTGATTCGTTGAGAGTTTGGAGAGCTTTAAAGCGTCGGGTTACTGTAGGAGCGAATGGCTCGATTTTCTTGGCTACCTTGTCGTCGTGGGTAAGGATTGTACATTGAACCATGACTTTGTCGGTTTCGGAGAGTAGTTTAAAGAACTTCGGGTGGTCCCAGATATCAGATTTTGTGTTTATAATATAGGGATAGTCAAGGTCTTTCATCAGTTCCATAAATTGGTAACCAACACCAGTTTTCTTTTCTATGTGTTCTATGTAGTTTTCTATGTTATTGCCTGCGTGTAGGACTAGGCGACGTCGTATGGCTCGAGATACCATATCATCTTTCCTTTCGGCTTCTCTAAATTGTTTTCTTATTTTATCAACGTCTATTGGAGCTACAAGGACTTTCTGCCAGTTATCGTAAAAGGATGATAATAGTGCAGTTTCACATCTTATAGAAAAACAGTAGGTGCATCCGTAACAGACGTGCCCACCTCTGTATAAGTCTACGCTGAAAGGGTTGGGACAAAGAGTTATGTATGCATCGTTGAAGGTAAGACCTCGTTTGTATTCTATAGGGAGTTCTCTTTCTATCTTTTCCTTCTTTCTTTCCAAAAGGTCAAACCGGTCATAGTTATTGGCTCTTTTGTGCCATTGAATTCTTTTATAGTTTTTGTGAAATTTTGCGGATATAGGCAACGGCTTTACTCTTGGTAAAACACGGTCTATGGGTAATTCGTTTAAGACCAGGTCTTTCCATTTATCGTATATGTTTTTCGGTATTATCATTTATATTCTTCCAGGCTTTTTTACATTTTTCTCCAAAGGTTTCTTCTTCTTTCATTTCCTCACCTCCTGAGAGTCTGCGGGGACGACGAGATGGATGGGATGCATGCACGCACTAGGCATTGCAAAAATATTCGTCATCTTTCCGCCTCTCCAAGGTAATCAATCATTTTGCTTCCATCTTTCATTTCAAAGACCGTTGCTCTACCTTCCAATAAATCTTTGGCCATCATTTTTAATGCTCGGACTATCTCTTCATCGGTTCTGGTCTCACGGAGCTTTTGATAAGCCTCGTTATTGGTTTTTTTCCAGAGTTCGATTAGAGTCTTCGGCGGTAAAGCCAGTATTTTCTTAGCGTTTTCTTTTTTCATATTTATCACAAAACACGTATCTAAGGGCATCACTAGGAGGGGATGGGATATTTTCAGAGATAAAAATATCGTCCCTCAGAGCTTCAGCTATCCTCTACGAGCCTCCTGATTTTTTTATATTTGATTCCATGTTTCTTTCCACCACATTTACAATTACAAGGAGAAAGCGGGTGAGCTTCCTCACATCTTTTCGAATGTTTCACCCTATGCAACATCCTATTTTTACGAGTCCCAGTTCCCGTATTTTTGAACAGGAATAAGACTTGTATCCTTTTTCTTTAACTTGTTTTTCACAATATTTTACTTGGTCTTGGGTATAAGACCATTCAAAGTCTTCCCAACCTAGCTGGGAATAGAAGCTTGTGATTTCGTTTACTTCAAAACCGGCTATTATTAAATCGTAAGTTGCAGCAACTCTTGCGTCGTGGGAAGGGTGTATATGGTTTATACAGTTATATATACAAGGGCGTAAGAGACCTTTGAGAAAGGCAGAAGGGTTTGTGGCTACCTGTTCTTTTTGGCCACTTAAGATTGGTTCCCAAGAGCCGTAGTCGGGTTCGTGCTCAAAGTCATATTCGAAGTCGGTAAGCAACGGAGCTTTACGGAATTCTATGTCGTAGTCGTAGGAGTGTGGTTGTTTCATATGAGAGACAATGTCTTCTTCGGTCATATCAAGGAAGTCGCGTGGTGGCAGATAGGTGCAATAGTTGAGGTTTTCGGGTGGTCGTAGGGTATTGGGAAGTCGGGTTAGGCGTACAACGTCTCCCATAATTGATGGGTCGGGAGCAATGATTCTATCTTCGTTACGAAGGACTCTTACTTCTTTGTTTTTTATAAAGCAGGTTTCCTGTTTAAAGTTACCGAAAACAGACTTTAATATAGAGTAGGTAGCTTTCGTTAATAAGAGTTTGGTTTTCTTACCATACAGTTTAGGTTTGGTTATGAAATAGATGTGATAGCCTTTCTTTCCAGAGACTATTGGGATAGCTTGGTAATCGTTGTCTAGGCACCAGGAGTAGTAGGATTTTGCGTCTTTGAGAACTAAGCCATAGTCAAAGTCGTTGAAGATTTTGTCGATTAAGTAGTTGGATGGATATACGCTCGTGAAACAATCAGTGAGTCCGTTGTTATTATTTATGAAGAGTTGAATATCTTTTAAGGCGTTTACTGTCCAGCGTCTAGGATTTGCGACTTCTCTGGGAGTGCGTCCAAATAAGATTTTAGTTGTTTTATCCATCTACATCCTCTTTACAAAGACTTTGTTCCCTTCTATAACAAAGCCAATTATCTTTTCATTCTCAATTCGGTCTTCGAGTTCGTCTAGGAAAAGCCAGTATTCGGTTCTAACAACATCTTCGAAAGGCTTTCCGGTTTTTTTGGTCTTTTCACTAGCCTTGCGTTCCAGATATCGGATTGTATTGATAAGGTGACGGTTTTCCATATCGCAGATACGGATTTTCTCACCGTCTCCTGTTTTCCAATAAGCTGTCTGCATATTAACTCTTCAAAGAGCATTGGTTTTTGTCAACGTCCCACAGAGCACAGTGTTGTTCGTAACAATCTATTTTGGCGTTTGGGTTTCCCATATGGGATATAAAACCTGCACTTAATATAGGACAGTATTTGGTCAATTATGCCACCTGGGTTGCCAAGAAATAGGTCGTGTTGTGGTCTTTTTTCTCTTCAAAGAAAATAATCATATCTTCGGTTAGAGCTATGCGCACCTTGTCGTTTAGGTTCTCTGTTATGGTTGTGAAATTCAAGGTATCTACTTTTACAGTTATGGGTGTATCTCTTAGAACGTTGCAAGATATTTTTCTTGAGAACGAACCAGCTTCGGGTATGCGTACGGTGAGACCTGATTTGTCAAAGATTAGTTCGTATTCTGCGGTTTGCGGGAGTTTTAGTTCTTCTTTCTCAACTTCTAATAAAGAGTTTAGTTCTACTGTTTTTTTGTCCCATTCTGGGTTATGAGAGAAGTTGAAGATTGGCACGAAGCCTCCAATTTCTTTGTTGTATTCAAATTTCCAAGGCATTTTGATTGGTTCGTAATTTTCCAGAGTTGTTTCGTAGGTATCTTTGGTACCTTTGAAAGTTATTTGGTCTTTTTTGGTTTCCACGTTCATCTCAGCAGAGTCGAAACCCCACTTTAACTTTTCATTCACAGCGTCGGATATTGGTACGATTTCCTTTTCTTTACATTCATATTCAAGGAAATAGTTCTTTTTCAGTTCTTGATAAGTTCCTATTTGTCCACCTACTATACCCCAGTTTGTCACCTTTTCAGGTTCGAAAATGAAGACAGCTGGGTTTATAGTTGGCTTAGACTTGCTTATCATAGCGTTATCAACACATCTTTTTAGTCTTGTAGGTTCTATTTTTATTTTCATTTTTTCCCTCCTAAAGATTCTTTACTTCCTTCTTTTATAACTTTTAATATTTCTTCTGAGAAATCTGTCTTTCCAGGCACATCCCCAGAAAAGGCTACGACAACCCCTTTGTAAATTTCTTCACATATATAAGACCTATATACATTAAGAGCGTCATAAACTCCTTTGTAAATAGCATCTAATATTTCTTCTTTACTTGGTTCGTTTTCCATTTTACTCCTCTCCCTCAAATAATTTCTTATCTTTAATTAGTTTTGACATACCTTCATTAGTTACGTCTGTGTATCCTGATTCTGGGATAGCTTTCCATTTGGAAGACTCTACTATGGCTCCGAATTCTTGTCCGGTCTTGGTTGTTTTACGAACGACCTTAATCAAAACATCGGTTTCATAGAGAACAGCGTCAATCCACTTAGGTATGTCTTGGATAGATACGTAGTCTCCTTCTTCTTTTATCTCATCTTTGGTTATGTAGGAAGTCCAGATTACACCTTTCTTAGCTATTTTCATACAGCGGTTGAAAAGGTCGCTTATATACATTCGGCGTTCTTTCCAGACGTTCCGGTTTTGAACTCCTTGGAAAGGCATTAAGTTATTACGGTTTCTCATAACCATTTCGAGCATTGTGTGGACGATTTCTCCTCCGTCGACTTCTATCCAGTCTGGTCTTTCTAAGACTTCTTCTTTTTCGTTTACTAGCCAACCGTTTTCTAAAGCGTCAAGGATACCTTGTATATACGTCCAAGAGTCTTCTGAACTTTCTAACCAAGTATCGGGAGAGCTTCGGTCGTAATAGGCTACTCCGTCGTAGACGATTACTCTTTCTGGGTTTTTCATCTCTCCAGCTATAGCTTGGGTTCGGTTGTCAAAGGTTAATGCGAAGTGTGTTCCAGGCGTTGAGAGAGATAGGTAAGTCTTTCCGGCACCTTTTAATCCGTAGATTACTAATGTGTGTTTCCCAGATTTCTTTGCGGGTTTGAATTTGTATTTCTTGTATTTTTCAGGCATCTCGGAAGGAGAAGACTCCTTTGGAGTTTCGGGAGGAGTTGAATCTACCTTTTTCTCCTCAGGAGCTTTTTCTTCTTCCTTGGATTTGGGTGGCTCTTCTTTTTTTGGTTCTTGTTTTGGTTTTTCTTCAGGTTCTGGTTTTTCTTCGGGTTCTTCTTCTGGCTCCTCTTCTTTGGGAGCATCGTCTTCGAATTCAGCGAATACATCGGTCAAGTCTTTAGGCAATTTTAATCATCCTCCGGTGGAACAATAATTGGAATCACGCAATAGCACTCTTGGGTGTAGATGATTTCTCCCTTATTTCTCTTTGATTCATAGCTTTGGATTGGTCCTAGAAAATAACATTCAGCGTCCTTTGGATAGTGCATGAGAGTAGGAGATATTCTCATACCAAAAGTTGATGGATTTATTACACCGTCTTCTGAAACAGTTCCGCCGTCCATACCTCCCTCAGCGATGGAGTAGCGTCCGTATTCACCATATTCACCGTCTTCGTAGGAAGTTTGCGACTCATATTTTATGAAACCGCGAATAGCACACCAATCAAGGGCGTCATACCTTCCTCCAGAGTCTTTCTTGGCTTCGTGTTTATTAACGTCTTTGAGCTTGACAATTGGGATTTTTAACTTATCTATAATAGATTTCTTATCTATTTCTATAGGGTTTGGGTCTTCGAACTTGGCTCTTTCATCAGCTCCGTAGTCATTGGACTCGGAAAAAGATTTGAGTTTGACATCTTTGTAGAGACTCCAATAGCTTATTTCCTTTGTTTTGAAAGCTACGTCTCCATTAAAACTGCATCTTCGGAGCTTTTGGGCTTTATCTAAAAAAAACATAGAACACCAGGGAAGACCTGAGTTCTTACTTTTACCTATTGTTGAAACTCCTATAGGCATAATAGTTGTGGGTGTTACTTTGGGTTTAGTCATATAGTTAGACCAGAATACTCCACAAGCGTATCTGTGTCTTTGTTCGTCATTTTCAAATTGCGGGTCTTTCTGTATGAAATCATCATTAAATTTCTTCTCATACTCCTTCTTTACATCCTCAATAGAAAGTTCGTTTCTTTCTGCCACCTGCTCCAATCTTTTTAATACGTTTTCAGGTATTTCCATACTATACTCTCCTCGTTAAAAAGCGTTTACCGGGCTTGTGCTAAAAGTGATGCAAGTTTCAACATGGATAATATATGAAAAAGGCACAAGCCTTTCGGTCGCCTTTATTTCTCCTCGCGAGGTAATATAGAAAAAAAGTTTATA